>Ga0307507_10002763_pt1 | contig 35868 bp, 14 predicted proteins | sample 7_EM_MG_FD_207223 | JGI IMG/M metagenome (GOLD analysis project Ga0307507, IMG submission 207223) | Populus trichocarpa ectomycorrhiza microbial communities from riparian zone in the Pacific Northwest, United States - 7_EM | ecosystem: Host-associated > Plants > Roots > Unclassified | place...
TGAGCAGTACGATGCAAGCGTCTTGAGCAGTACGATGCAAGCGTCTTGAGCAGTACGATGCAAGCGTCTTTTCTTAGCAGTACGGTGCCAGCGTCGGGTCCTTGGTAGCATGCGTTTCGGCGCTATCATTGTCTGGTCCTGAATTTGGATGCTTATAGAGGAGGTTAAATTCCTCAATCATCGTCGCCATTTCAAGCTTCTCTGACCTCTTTGCTACCTTTTAAATAAAGGCATAATACAGAGCTGGACAGATCTCTTCACAGTCCTGGACAAAGGCTCGTACAACGCTGCTTTCCATTGCCTCTATCAACCCTTCCTCTAGCTCTTCGCCGTTCTGTATGATTGTGATATAAAGCTGAAGCCAAGATTCTAGAGTTTGATATTTAGGCCCTTGTTTCCGTTTCTTAAGATCGTCCAATACCATTTGCTGTAGCGTAGCTTGAGATGGCTTTGCTACCTTCTTCAGCTGTCTTAGAACCAAATGTGGTGTAGTAAGATTCTTAAAATACCCAGAGAAGTTGGTGCCCACGGTAGCATGCAAGAGTACTGCAAACGTGTGGAGCTTTTCTTCCCATTTTAGGTAATCTTGTCGTTGAAGCTTATAGAGCTCGAAGAGCATTCTCTGTGTCTCTAGAGATTGCTAAGGTTGTTGTCCTTAACTCAATGACCCAGGTGTAGCTGTTCCAGTAGACGCTGGAGTTGCTGCTGGAGCTGCAGAAGCTGCTACAGGAGCTGCAGAAGCTGCTGCTGGTGCTGTAGGAGCTGCTGCAGGTGCTACAGGTGCTGCAGGAGCCGCTGCTATCAAGGGTATATCTGGCTCAGTGTTTTCCTTAATTTCGTCTTCCGTCTTATCTAGGTCAACATAGTCCCAGATCTTCGCAAAACTTGCTTCTCAGCGGATAAATTGAAACCATAAAGGCCAGTCCTTTTGGGTCAGCAAAAGAGGATTGGTAGAATCCGTGGTTGTGGGTGCCATGGTGGCTCTTATCTCAAGGTTCGAGAGAGGTTGCGTAAAGAGACGCGCTTACGCGTAAATAACGCGATATTTTGTAACGAACGATGCTCAAAGAGGCTTAGTGGTATTCGTCTGGCCACTGAGATCTCGCTAGTGCTTAGAAGGTTACCAGGCTCATAACTGTCAGCCAGGTAGGTATCAATCAAATGACATAAGCTGGCTAGTAGGTAGAGACACAGAATTGTACAAGTGATCTGTTTTATTCAAGGTGGCTCTAAGAGCCCTAATATACATAAGAGAATTAACCCCTTACAGGGGTCCCTGGAGGGTGGTGTAACAGACCAAAATTAGGCTGATACTGATGTCTGACAGCCGTCGTCACAGGTCGATATTACCCTAGCTGTAAAGCTACCTCCGCGGCCAACAACATCGACGAACGGCGACTGCGAACGAACAAGCAAATATACGGCCCCTCCTAACCCCCAGGGCGATCGCCCGCGGAGCATGCGGTCACTCGCCGTCAACTACCAAATACCTAGCAGCCTGGATTGCGACCTACGGTTCTCCTTGTCTCCTTTTAAGGAGTGGTGACCCTTGGAAAGGGCCTAGCTGGGGCCTAGGTATAAAAGATACCTAAAACACAACACAATATATCCCGCTGTTAGTATTATGGTAGTTAAAACGGATGAATCCCCTTTACGCCTTCGATGGCTCTAGGGGGGGGGAGGCATGGCGTATATGGTAATAGTCTACAGGAGATAGCACACAGGGGATGGTTAAGATATAGAATATAAAGCACATAGCATATATAGCGAGGCCTAGCTAGGACGTAGTGAACCCTAGCTTTGGATAAGCTAGAGAAGGAAGCAGTGGTTCCCATGGAGTTCAAACATTCAAGGAGGATAGGACGTAGCTGTAGGCCCGTAGGGCCGCTGCTATGGACGAACATGGCAAATCAGGGGTTTTTCATCCTACTGAGGTGGCTCATAGGGTTTTTCCGTCCCCTACACAGCAGGGTTTTCTTCCTGTCAATTTATAAGTTTTCCCCCCTGCGACGGCAAGTGTCTGCGTGGGCCTAGATAGGATCCGTATCAGACGTTAATTAAAGATCATATATATATATTCTGCCAAGTATATATTAAACAAAACTTTATAAAGCGCTTTCTAACTTATAGAGTAAGATATATTATAGAGCAGATATAGGAAGCGGAGATAGAGTAGAAACTAATAGAGCGTATATAAAGCATATACATACTACATCTGGAGCTTACGTCTTAGATAAACAACAAGAAGAAAACATGGATACTAGCTAGGCTTATAAAGGAAAAGTTAAAGGTCCCTTATAAGTGGTAGGCATATGCATAAAAGCATACTAGAATTGGTAAAAGTAGTTACTTTTAAGATAATAACTTTACCAGTTAAAACTTATGTATACTTGCTGCAGTACTACAGTAAATATATATGCTCTGCATATGCACTGTATATTCTAACATTTTAGTATAGGCTTAAACTCCATATATAAGAAATGTTTAACCTATAAGAGCTATATAAAGAGACAGGAATAGATAATATATAGAGAAATTATAGTAACTTAAAGCGGATAGTAGTACAGCTACAGAAATAAAGTATATATATACGCTGCAAATATAAAGTAGATACTAAGCTTAAGCAGCCCAGAAACAGTAGAAAGCAGCTAAGTAATAAGCTAGAAATCCTAAACTAAATCTTCCTTAGAATTCTTAAACCCTATTTAATACCCCTAAGCCTAATCTATAGTATATACCTAATATAGAATTACCTACTATATTTAGTGGGTAGACTATATCACAGATAAATAGAGCAGATAATAATATTGTATTAGTATTAGATACGTTACATATATCCACAGCATATACAGCGTAGATGTTGCCCCTATTATCTTAAAGTTAAACGCCCCAGACTGTGGGTAAAAGGTATAGGTTTAACCTATCTATAGAGGAGATAGAGAAGGAGGCATATATACTCCGTATAGAAAATATAGAGTAATAAATTAATAAATTAAAATAGGCTAAAGATGTATATAATAAAGTAAAGGAGCTAGTAGAGCTTAAGAAGTGGGCGTAGGAGTATAGTGTTAGCATATAGGGCGTATATACACGGTATATATAGAGCAAGTATTATAGAGTTCCATTACCATAAATAAAAAATTAATTAATATGGGCCTATAGCCCCGCGCCCTATATTAGGCATATACCTAGCCTATCTATCTACCAAACTCCGCCTAAACTCCAACTATGTATATTACACATTATGTATATAGTGTGCAGGCCCAGCATATACTAGGACTTAACCAGTAATATAGGATAAGCGGCAGGTTCCACCTATGGTGGGAGTGGCTTATATAGAGCATAAGCATAATATATATAATAGAATGAACTAAACTTACTAGAGCTCTTACTACCACTACAGTAGCAGCCTATTGTTTTTCTGCTCCCTATACTAAATATTAGTAGTGTATATATAGGATATATGTAAAGCAAACCTACCGCTCTAGCGGTGTGTAGACGGTAAGGGGGACTCCTTACAGTTATCTAGGGGGGTTAGGCCGCGCTGCGCATATGGTTAGCGTATGCTAAATATATATAGGTAAAATACTAACCTTGCGCTTTAAGCTGGTAGAGGGAGTAGTAGGGCCAACACGCTGTTTCCCTTATATTAGCATACGCCTAGTATAAGCGCGTATTAACCTATAGTTAGTAGAAGACATTAGGGGTTTGTATATATATAGGGTATGCGCGTATAAGCTAGCAATATAACTAAGTGGTGGTTTTAGTAATATATATGCAGGGGATATACTAAATTAAACTTTCCTAGTCTCCTAAATATAGAGTTAAGCGTTAGTTTTAGAATTGGGCAGTAGCCCTAGTAGTAGCCGTGCTTATTCCTTATATACACTACCCTTAGGCCTATAAGTACCTTTAGGTTTAAAATTAAACTTAGGGGGAATAAGTATATAGATAGATATATATATATATTAGGGTATAGTGCGCATATGCAGAAGCAACACTAGTACTCTTACCTCGCAATAGAATTGCCTGCCAAATTAGGTAGCAAACCCCTAGTCTTAGGCACTGCATTTAATTAGCCTAGGCTAAGCGTATACGCGGCATAGGGTGGATATACGCAAAGAGTGTACAGGCATCTGTATACTCCAAAATCCTAGAACCCAAGGGGCTATAACTATAGATACTATTAGCAACGTATATATAACGCATAGGCATAGACATACCCGGGCTTATATAGGTATCTTATATTCTACCAGCCACTAGAAAGAACAAACAGCTTTAGGGAACTATAATACATTAGCCTTGCATATGCGCTGCATATATATAGTATATACTTCTCACCTGCAACCAGCTCTCCAACTAATATATTATTAGTAATTAGGTTAGTCACTATATATAGTAAGCATATGCCGAGCTGCTATAATAATATAGTAGTACATACAAGCACCGCTGTGCTCATTGTGGACATGCTAGCAATACTACAGCCATATTAGTAGAGCTATAGGCACTGCGTATATGCAAAACATACACTTAGCTAAGCGGTAAAGACACAGCCACATATCTGCGTACTGTTAACTATAATATCACACCTAAACTTTGGCTTAGCATATACTACGTATAGGGTGTGGATAAGTAATATATACTATAGTGTTAACTAAGGAGAGCATGGAGGCGGTGTTGGGTGGGTCTGGTATACACTTAGTATATACCTACGCAGTACATAGAGCCGTATATACTTGCGTTGTCTTAGACCGAAACAATCAGGGCTATATATAGTTAGTATATGCACCGGATATGCGACTCTATATACACTTACATCTTCCTTTAGCAAGAGCTGCTATAGTACGCACTATAGTTATTGTAAGCATATACCGTGCATATGCAATCTTATAACTAACCAGGAGTTACCTAACTAGGATTAGGATTTAGAATTAGACCTATAAGGCTTTGTAAGTATAGTGTAAGTATATACTTTGTATATGCTTACTATAGTAATGGCCGAAGGCAGAAGGGTTAGCGGTGGAGGCCACCTGCAGGTTATTAAAGTCTATAATTGTTAGATTGCTTATGGTAAGCATATACGCGGCGTATACAATGGTTAAATTAGTAATGGAAATTCGCCTTGTTCTTTCTGTTAGCATATACAAGACCTATGCCTATATTATGCTGTATATACTTATGGCATACGCTATAATGTTATAGAGAAGAAGTTGTGGTGCAACTGTTATTATGGATATGCTACGCGTGTATATGGGCCATGTTTTAATAACTAACTACCATTACCTTATATGGCCATTGTTTAGCGCATATGCGCAGTATATACACTGCCATAAACTAGGATATTTGTAATTTAAGGATAAACGGCTTTATATTTTCTATTTTATTTGAATTGCATATGCATTGCATATGCGTAGGCTCAGCGTGGTCTTAAGCTAATTGTGGTCACAAAGCTGGTTTACAAGTTCTGACTACGTTAAACTTTCTGACCACGCCGAGTCTTTTCCGTGACCACGCCGAGCTGTAAGCCCATTAATTGTAAGGGTTGAGGGCGTAAGGAGGTGATATACCCTCGCGTAGCTGACATAAGCTATACGCGAGGTGTACGCAAGAGCACGGGGTTCTCCTATGGAGGCCCCTGCGGTCGGGTTCCGTGACACTACCCCCCCTCCTATTAAGGCAGAGCTCCGGCGACGCTGTGGTTACTATATACATATAGGGGGGAATACTTAGGGTATTTAGAAGAAGAAATATCGTTATAGGTATAATGGGCTTATATAGGTGCTTCTGACTTAAAGCTTGTGGGTTACTACTATACAAAGGTACTAGGCTATAGAGGGGAAGGAGGACTTAGTGGGGTGCGAGGGTATCGCTAAGGCGCTAGTAGTAAGCGAGCTAATAGCAGTTTTCCATCCTGGGGATAAAAAATCCTAATTAGCTGGCTTCTCCTTAGCGTCTAAAATCTAACTAATTAAACAACTTTAACTGGCGGTTAAAGTTTCTTAATATCTTATTAGAGTAGTCACGTAACAGTAATATATAATAATTTAGCTATAACGGCTCCTATAGGGAATTAGGTATAAAATCTCTACTTAAGCCTAGTTTCTATGGGTTTGCGTAATAGAAATTGCTAATTAGATCTTTTACATTTTTAAAATCTTCCTATAGTTACTATTCTGGCTAATCTATATTAAATCCTGTGTAGGTAGCTTTATAGTAGAGCCACCGTCCTCTGCCTTTACTAAAGTACTTAGAGTTAATAATTTATTTAACAGTCCACTCTTTATAGTTCTTGTCTTTATTCTTATCTTAGATTAATACTAGTAGGGGTTTAGGCTATATTTGTCCTAGTAGAGGGTTAGGCTAGTAAAGGTATAGTAGCTATAGGTAAAATACAGGCTATATCCTATAGGTAGCTAAGGCAGGCGGGAGCTCTAGTTTATATACAGCTCCTCTATTAATAACTTATTTAATTTAGTAGGGGCCAAGGTTCTTATAATTAAGTAACTTTATAGGTCTCTATATAGAGATATTATATACATTTAACTATACCCAGTTACCAACATATATCTTAGGTAGTGGTGTTCTGTAATAATTAGCAAAGTAAGCTTATTTTGCTTAGGCCTAGGCTATTTCTCCTTTATAGTAATTAAGTAGGTCTTTTATACAGTCTATATATTAATTGGTAAGTAGTATCTTAAGGCGTTTTCTATATAGCAGTTTCTTATTAATAGGCTCTAGTGGCTCTATACTAGATTATAGGTGATATCCTTTATTTGCAAAAAATGGGGTAAGTCCTATAGTAGCTAAGACATAGTTATTTACTATAAATTTACCTAGTAAAAGGTAGTCTACCTAGTTGTCCTAACTATAGGCAACTACCTATTATAAGTACACCTTTATACTAGTATTAGCGTTTTCTGGTTATCCCATAGTTTTATAATAAAAGGATATAGATATCTTAACAGAGATACTAAGGCATTAGCAGATCCGCCTCTATACGTTAGAGTTAAATTGCGTACCTTAGTTAGACGTAATAGAGTTAGGTAACCTATATAGTTAGTAAACTTTATAGAAAAAGGTATTAGCAATATCACTTATAGCTACGCCTTTAGTTAGGACATAGTAGCGTTCTTTTATAAGTTAGCATATTATTATAAGGATGTTCTTATAGGTTTAGCTATATTGTTTATAAGGCAATAGGTTAACAACGAAATCTATAGCAATATCTGCCCATTGGCGTATAGGTACTGGTAAAGGGTATAGCAGTCCTTAATACTTTATATAAAATGCTTTAGCACGTTTATAGCTATAGTAGGCGCTTATAAAGCGTTTAACTAAGTCTATTATTTTAGGCTAGAAGTAGTATTGGCTAAGGAGCTTATAGGTTCCTTCTTTACCTAAGTAGCCGCTTAATTAGAGGTTGTGGGCTATTTAGATTAGTTGCCGTTATAGGTCTTCTAAGTTAGGGATAAATAAACGGCTTCTATAATAAAGCCTATTCTTTTTTACTTCTAAGGCTGCTATATTAATCTAGCCTAAGCTTCGGAGGTTAGTAGGCAGCGTATAGGTGCTAGCAATCTTTGCAGTAATTAGTTAATGCAGTAATGGGTTAATAGAGGTGTTATATACTACGGTAATAAGTTTATCAATTTTAGGGGATAACTCTAGTTCTATAGTATAAAGCTAAGGAGCGGTTGGTTCTGTCTTAGATAGTATACCTAGGGCTAAGTTTCGTGCTTTTAGGATTGTTTGTTATTAGAATTAATTATAAAGGTTATCTTCTAACTAAGGAAGATCTTGCGAACGGTGTATTAGGCTATTAGGCTTAGTACCTTATACTCCTAGCCTATATACAATTTTGAAGTTAAAACTAAAGAGGAATTTATTCTAGCGTGCTTAGCGTTAATTTAGTTGCTTTATAGTTATAAAGTACTTAAGGTTATAATAATCCATAAGGACTTTAGTTAGCTAGTTAGGTTCTACTAAGAAAAGTTCTAGTTAGAATTCTTTAAATGCTTATATAATTACAAGAAGTTCCTTATTATAGATTTTATGGTTATATTCTTATAGTATAAGCTTAGACAAGTAGAATATAACTAGGTAAAGAAAACTATTATTACCTATCTAGGAGAGGACGCCCGCGTTAACATGGTCTAAGGAGTTAGTTTTAAGATAGAGTTGTTATTCTGGTATAAAGTAAGCTAGGATAAGTGCTTTAGTAAACGCATTTTTTAAGTTTTAGAACGCCTTCTCGCATTTAGGCGTCCAGATAAAATATAAATATGTTTTTCTTTCTTTTATAGAAAGGCCCTTCGTTCGCATTATTGCTATAAGTGGTGCTATAATACCTAAAAAGTTATATATAAATTTCTAATAGAAGTTAGCGAAACTAAAAAGGCTTATACGTCCTTAATATAGGTAGGGGTTTGCTATCTGGTAATTATATATACTTTTTTAGGGTCTATATAGACACCTTTAGTAGTAATAATTAGTTTAAGGTATTTTACTTCTATAACTAAGAATTCGCACTTCTTTAAATTAATATAAAGTCCTACATCTCTAAGGTGCTATAGGACCTTTTAAACGTGCTCAGTATACTTAAAAGGGTTATTGCTGTAAATAAGTATATTGTCTAGATACGCGAAGTAGAAGTTGTTAAGGTAGTCCTATAAGGCGTTATTAATATAGCTTTGGAAGCTGCCTAGGCCGTTACATACGCTAAAAGGCATAATAGTGCATTTAAATTGGCCAAAGCGCGATATAAATGCAGTTTTCTATTTATTATCTTCCCGTATTTAAAGGCGGTTAAAGGCGGCGATAATATTAAGCTTGGTATAGATTTTGGCTTAGCTAAGCTGTTTAAGGGTCTCGCGTATAAGTGATACAGGGTATTGGTTCTTAATTATAATAACATTAAGTCCTTTATAGTTAATATAGAATTAAATACCTCCTCCTGGCTTTTTAGTAAGAAGGATAGGGGCGGCTACTAGGGATATACTAGGACAAATAAACCCTTTATTAAGGTGCTTGTTAATATACTTTTTAAGAACTAAGAGTTTGTCTTTTAACATTAGGTAGAGTTTTTTTATAGGGTAGTGTTTTTCCTTATTTAATATTAATAGTATAGTCGTTAGATTAATGTGGGGGGAGTATATCTATACTCTTTTGTAAGCATACGTTAATAAAGTTATAGTATCTTTTAGGGAGGAGCTTACGGAGTTTCTTATTAGTAAGTCCTTTTTTAAGCTTTATAAACTTCTTAAAGTCTAAGGGTCAAAGTCTGTAGAGTTCTATAGGGGTATTATTTTCTAGGAGGTTAACTATATCTATTCTATTACTATAGAGGACGTTGTCCTGATCTTTATTAAGCTTATATAGTTGTAATTAGGAGGCTACGGCAACGGTCCAGTCTTTCTTATATACTATGCAGTAGAAGGCCGCGGCGCTTATATAGTAGCAGTTAGTTATAGGTGGGGTAATAAGGGTTTCCTTAGGTTAATATCCTAGGGAGTAGATAGAGGCGGCTAGGCCATACCCTAGGCAAGTCTCTCTGCAGTATTTAGAGTTAAAGGTTACTTCTCTCTTTTGTCAGTTAATGGTGGGGTTGTATTATTTAAGCTAGTTTATTTTAAGGATAATAGGGTAGTTCGCAAGTGGTGTAATATAGGCCCAAAGCTCCTCCTAGTGTCCGTTTATGTTTAGGTAGAGTTATGCCATATAGGTAATCTTTTATATAGTATAACTACCATTAGCGAGTTATAGGGCGTGGGCTTTAGCAAGAGGTAAAGTAGGTAGGTTATAAATACGCATAAATTAGGTATCTATAAATTTATTAATAGCTCCGCAGTTAATTATAGAATAGGTTTTATATTATTTCTTAGCAGTAGTTCCCTTTATAGGTAAGACTATTTGCTTTTATTCTTTTATTCTTACTAAGCTATCTATTAAGTAAGCCAATATATAGATCCCTCTATTATTAGAGTATCCTAACCTACAACTTAGGGCTAGGACTTTACGTTTTCCACTTCCGCGTTTAATTTTACTACTGTTATTACATCTTCGTCTTATGTGGTAGCGGCACGTAGCAACGTATTTGGTGTCTAGGGTATAGGGTTAGGTATTTAACGGCGGCTGCTAAACCTAGCTATTAGGCAGTTTGGGCTATAGCTATAATAGCCTTCTTAATGGCATTTATAGCAATGCCTTAGCTTTTAAAGTAGCTCGCGCTCTCCATCTAGTAGCTTCTTTGGGAAGGCTAGTATAAAGAGGTTAATATTAAGACCAGTGGTATTGCTTAGGGTAGTAGGCGTTGGTAGTTTAGTAGGTCCGGAGGGCTTCTATAAAAAGGTCTTTAGGTGGGGTTTTGTAGTAGTAATCTAGTTTAGCCGTTGTTTAATCTTCTGTAGGGCTGCTACCATATTATAAATATCGTTATAGTTGTGACTGGCGGCTGCGTAACTAAGGCAATAAGTAACTTTTTTAAGAAGATCTTTCTGGTCTTTAGCGTTATCTTAGGTAAGAACTTTAGTATATTTCTAGAATTTAATATAGAACTTATTAAACAATTTAGTAGGACTTATCTTTAGGGCGCGTAGTTTAGCTTAACTAGTAGCCACTAGGTTATAGTCACGGTATATTTAATTAAGGTTATTAAGGACTTCCTAGTAGGACTACTATTTTTAGGGACTGCTAGTCTCCTATTAAGTAAAAAGCCTATTAAATGGGATGCCTTTTGTTTGTTTAATAATATAGCCAATCTTAGTATCTTCTATAGGGAAAAGGTAGGCACTTTAGGTTAGTTTTTTTATAGATTTATATCTTCTAGTAGCTGTATTCCTTACGGTCACCCTTAAAGATTAGGGGATTAAGGTAGCGTGTATTAGACCCTATAGTAGTAGTTTAGGTTTAATTATTATGGCTTTTGTTGTTGCCGCTACTATAGTAAAGGTTCCCATTAGGTAAAGCTACTTAGCACTAACCTTCTATTAAGCGTTAAGTAGGTAAGGTTGCCAGGGGTATAGAAACTTAGGTAGCGTTATATATAGTAGGGAGGTGTCTAGTATTGTTATAAATATGCTCGTTAAGCTAAAATTATAGGTATTTAATTATACCCTCTCTTTTAATAACTATAGTAATAAGTATAATCTTAGCCTTCTTTAATTATTAGATGTCGCGTTTAGATATATAGAGGTTATATTTAATCTCTTAGCGTGTATTATTAGCGAGCGCCTTATAAGCTTATAGGTCTTAGATAATATTATAATCTTAAGCAGCACGCATCTTAGCTTATATAAGCTTTAGATAGTAGTTCTATAAAAAACGGTAGTATTTATTAGGTTCTTATACTACTATTTTTATAAATATCTTGGCGTCTTATATCTTAATCTTAATAGGTAGTAGCCCTTTAGCTTATTTATCTGTAGTTATATAGTTAATAAAGGATAAAATATTGTTAATGTCCTCCTTATAGTTATTATAGTCTTTTAAGCCACTAGGCTTTCCTTTAGGGGTTAAGGCTAGGGCTAATAAATTAAATCCTCCTAGGACTAATTAGTGTTGTAGTTTTAATATAGGTATTAGGTTATTCTTTAAGTTTAATATAGTAGCTAGTAAGGAATTTTGTCTTACTATTATTAATTCTTTAGAAGTATAAAGTAAAGTAATTTATAGACGCGCTGCTTTTGGCAGCGTCTGCGGTATTATAGAGACGTAGAATTGTGTTACGGACGCTTTAAGTACGATGTTACGACTACTTAGGGAAGAGTTGTAGGAAGCTAGTTGGTTAATATAGGCACGGTCCAGGATAGATCTGGTGGAACTATGTGATAAGGAATAGTAAGCGAGTTATATAATGTTATACGTAGTGTATAGAGTATACGCGGTGTACGTCTATGTATAATACGTATAACACGTACCTTATGTACAAGAGAGGATTTCTTAGGAGTACGGTTGTGTATTTAAAGGACCTCAGTCCCTATTATAGATAGTTCTCTCCTTGTAGTAAATCTTAGAATATAATTAGAGTTAATCTGTTAGGCAACTACTCCACTAGTTATTATTACGTTGTTGATTTGTTCTTACCTATATACCTAGCCTAATAATAGGACCCACCGTAGTTCCTGCTACAAGGTTCCATTATACATTTACTACTAAGGTTATAATATTAAATAAGATTAAATAACATGCCACCCAAAGTACTAGTCATAACGGCGTTGACGGCAGCTATAACCTTAGGAGGAGGAGACACTAGTATAGTAGATATAGATTCTTAAGTAGTTACGCGAGGTTAGTTATAGGAAATAGTTGATCACTTATAAGATAATAATAGGATACTTAAAAAACACATTAATGGAATTAGAGCAGCGAAAATTAAACTACCTTTAATTAAACGGTTCTCAGGAAAGAAGTTAAAGCTTAAGGGATTTCTTATATAGATGCACTTTAAGGTAATATAGGAAGGAGCAAAGTTAGCAATATTATTAGATTAAGTAGCCTATATAGGGTTGTTCCTGACGGGAAGGGCACTTAAGTAGTTTAAACTATACCTTACGGAAATATAGGCTAATGGCATAACAACTACTAACCAGGATGTACGGTACATATTTACCAGTTAGAATGGGTTTGTGGAATAACTAACGCAGATATTTAGAGACCTAAAGGCCATAACTATAGCGGAATAAAAGCTTTAGAACTTAGTATAACGCACTTTAGTAATTGAGTATACAATACAGTTTTAAACACTAGCTATGTAGGTTAAGTGGAATAATAGGGCGCTTATAGCATAGTATAAACAGGGACTTAAAGCTAAAGTCCAGGATGCAATTATCCTAATAGAAGATGCGGATACTCTAAGAGATTTAATAGACTAGTTAATAAAGATTAATAATAGGATCTATTAAAGGGAACAAGCTAAGAAAGGGCAAGATAGAGTTCTATAGTTGTATAAGGCGCAGAGTATGCAATAACAGACATAGAGTTAAAAACTATGGAATGGCGTAGAGCTAATGGACCTAAGCGGTACTAAAGAAACCTAAAGGTAGGGAAAGAAATTATAGAAACCCAGAGGTTAAGAATCTAGTAATTAAAGGACCTAGGAGCAGAGGCTAAACTAGGGATTTTAGCAGCAGAAGATGTTTAGGCGGACTCCACAGTAAGAAAAATGGTTTAAAGATGGGGCTTATATAAATTGCGGAAAATAAGGTTATTTTGCCAGAGACTGTAGAGGTGGTTAGAGTAACCACGCAGTAAAGGGAACTAGGCTAGTAGACGGCATATACGTATAGAGGGACAATGGTGCACTATAAGGAATAAAAGAATGTTTAATTAACAGTTTTGCGTATTGTTACAATAACGCATGCTGAATTTATAAGGATGCTAAGTATGGCGTAAGCTATTGGCCATAGGAGCTATTATTATCTAAGTTTAGAGGAACTAATAAACTAGCTTATAGATTGGATATTAAAGACAATAAGTTTAACACAGGCAAAGTATTTACTAATAATAAGGTAATAAGAGCAGCTTACTAGGAGTATATAGACCTCGGAGAAGTTAAAATAGAAGTAGAAACTAAGACCATTACAGAATAAGGTTTAGTAACGGGTATTACAATACTGTTAGATATAATTTCCATCGCTTTATAAGATAATAGGAGCAATGTTTAGAAGAAACTAAGTAAGTAGATAACTGCTAGTGCTAGCTTATTACTTAATAAAGGTAAAAGGCCACAGGTTTAAGATTCTTAAAAAGAGATAAGAGAAGCTTAAGATTCTTAAAGTGAGATAAGATACACCTAAGGACCCATAACGGACGAAAACCAATGGGAAAGGGCAGCAACTTAGTTTAGTGACAAATGAATAAGTACAGGATGCAAGTTTAAGAACTATAAGTTTAGGGAATAAATAAGAACGTTAGCAATCCTAGGTAAACGCAGTGTTCAGCCTAAAGATTAAATAGTTAATACTAGGATTAAAAAGCAAGATGACTATAAAGATCCAACTGCAAGACGCAGAAAATAAGAAACTATAAATAAGTTTAAGATAAGAATCATTACATAGCAAGAGCAAAAGCTAGATAAGAGGTTAGCTATACTAGGTTATATAAGGGACAGAGCACCCGTATAAAGAGTTACTAATAGGCTAAGTGTAGGGACACCTAGGGTAAAATAGTTAGATAAACTGGAACAAGAAAAGGATCTAGGTATTCTAACTAGGTTTAAAGAAAGACATACCAAAGAATGTTATAATGCAGTAATAATAAGGTACTTTTTAACAGATAAACCATATACACTAAACCAGTTATATGGAAAGTGGTATAGGCAATAACACAACAATAAATAGGAAGACTTTTATATATAGCTAGATAAAAAAGTGGTCTAAGACTAACCTATTACAGAGAAACGTATAAGTTATATTAAAGGAGTATTAATTATAACATTAAGGAACCTAGAAGAAGGATCTAGGGACTGGAAAAGTAAGTAATAAATTTTAGTACCCATAGCAGAAATACCAGTAGTTAGGTTAACTAGGTATAGATTTAAACTTAAGGATAAAGACAAACCAAGAGTTAACCTAAAATATGCAGCGTATTATACACTATTATAGATAGCTTATATGGATGACACGTGTAATATATATAGAGCACTAAAAAACAAGAACTGGAAGTACCTAGTAAGGATATATTGGGCACCAGAGGAGAAGTGGTTTAGGAACGCCAAGTATATATATAGATGGCACCTAGTAGAAGTACAGGATTAAGGGGACTTAATACTTTAACTAGGAAGATTCCTTACGGAAGAATACCTAGACAGATAATAGTGGTGGGAGTACCTAGAGAATACTTATCTATGGCACATAGAGGAAAAGAAATGAACTAAGTATTGGCTAAAGTTAGACTAAGTATAGGCAGGATCTAGCAGCCAACAGTTAGGAAAAGGGGAGGTGTATAGAACTAGAGGGAACTAGTATTAGAGCCTTAGACCCTTAAAGGAATTTAAGGACAACACCTAAATTTATAAGCTAAATGGCAAGATCAGCAGTTTAAAGTGTTGGTAGATAGTGGAGTAACTAGGAACCATATATTACTAAAAGTAGTAAAAAGGATGGGGTTACCATATAGACAGAAGGAACACCTATATCCACTTATAACAATTTTAGGAGATTAGATAGCCTATAGAGGAAATATTATTAATCTTAAAACAGGACCTATTTAGTTAACTATTAAAGAAAGACCAGTCAGAATATCTTTTAATATCCTACCGTTAGGACAGGATAAGGTAATACTAGGAATGCCTTAGTTACAGGAGTATAATCTAAAGATTAATTGGGTTATAGGTTAGGTTGATATTAAGGATACCCAATAACGCAAGATGCGATAGTAAACCAAGTTGGTATAGTACCAAGTTAGAGCAATATATAAAGAAACTGAGCGAGGCTTAAGTTATGTACTAAAAAGATACCATAAGTATAGTAAAAAGTTATAGTTACCAGAAAGTAAAAAGCTGTTAGAGTATGCAGCATGGGACTATAAAATAGAATTAGAAGAGGGAATAAGTCTAAAGTTCTTTCTAATCTACAAGCTTACTAAAATAGAGTTAGTAGCGCTTAAGGAGTTTATCCAGGAGAACTTATGCAAGGGATATATTAGACTATTATAGTTATCAGTAGGATATCTAGTACTGTTCATCCTAAAGAAGAACGGAAAACTTAGGATATATATAGACTACAGACAGTTAAATAGCATCACTAGGAAGGATAGGTATCCTTTACCCTTAATTAGCAAAATCTAAGACAGGATAGGCAACGCAAAGATCTTTATAAAGATAGATCTAAGATAGGCGTACCACTAGATTAGGATTAAGAAAGGCAACAAATAGAAGGCAGCCTTTAGGTTAAAGGAAGGACTATATAAACCATTAGTTATGCAATTTGGGCTTATAAACGCACCAGCAATATTTTAGAAGCGAATTAATAGTGTATTAGGAGAACACCTAGATGAGTTTATTATGGCATACCTCAACAATATCATTATTTACTTAGAGAGTGAGAAAGAGCATAGAGAATATATTAAATAGGTCTTAAAGAGACTACAGGAAAAACAGATACTAGTAGTAATTAAAAAATATAAGTTCTTTACAAAAAGAACTAATTTTATAGGATTTATTATTAAACTAGGAAAGATCAGTATGGACCCAAAGAAAGTTAAAGCTATAGTAAGTTGGCATAAACCAGAGAATGTTACGTAGTTAAGGTTGTTTCTAGGGTTTTATAACTACTATAGAAGGTTTATAGTACAGTAGTTAAAAAGTATTAAGCCATTTACAAGGCTAACAAAGAAGGAGGAACTGTGGGTTTGGGGTAGTAAATAGAAGAAACTGTTTTAGGAACTTAAAGAGTTGTTTACCTAAGAACTAATCCTTAAGATCTATTAACTAAAGTTGGAAACGGTTATTAAGACAGATATATTAGATTTTGCACTAGGAGTATATTTACTACAGAAGCATTAGGATGCATGGCATCCAGTAATATACTATAGTTAAAAAATAACACTACTAGAGTTAAACTATAATATCTACAACAAGGAGTTATTAGGTATAGTTACAGCACTTAAGAAATAGAGAGCATTCTTACAAGGCACAGAGAAACCATTTATGGTTAAGATGGACTATAAGAACCTTACGGGATTCCTAATAATAAAGGAACTTAACCGAAGATAGGTTAAATAGGCGGAAATGCTTATAGAATACTATTTCAAAATTTAGTATACTAAGGGTATAGATAATACACGAGCAGATGCTCTAAGTAGAAAGGCTAAACTATAAAATAATAAAAAGCTATTAGGAGCCTTGTTGCGAAAGGATTAAGACAGGTTAATTAGGTATAATTATCCAAAGATTATAGTAACTAAGGAAAGTTAGATCTATAAGTTACTAGAGAGTAATTAGACACAGAAGATCTAAGAGGCATAGGTAGAGGATCTAGACTTAGAGTAATATGAAAATAGAAAAGCAATATATATGCCTAAGTCTATTACAGAAGAATTTATTAAGGAATTCTATAAGGGAATAATATAAGGACATAATAGGTCTATAGAACTAGTGTTAAGACTTTAAGAGGAGTACATTATTTAAGGAATCTGGGGACTAGCAAGATAAGTTATAAAGGAATGTCTAGATTACTAAAGGAACAAACTAATAAGGTATAAGCTGTATAGAAGGCTACAACCTATTAAAGTACCAGAAAGACCATAGGAGGTTATATTATAGGACTTTATTGTTAAGTTACTAAAGTTAAAAGATCCTATTATAGGACAAGATTATAACGTAATCTTAGTAATAGTGGACAAGCTAATAAAGTAGGGATACTTTATAGCATGCACTAAAGAAATATTAGCAGAGGATGTCGCTAGAATCTATATAAAAGAAGTATTTATAAGACACAAAGCACTAAACAAGATTATATTAGACAGAGATCCAAGATTTATAGTAGCATTTTAGGAAGTGTTTTTGGTAGAATAAGGGGTTCGCGCAGCAATATCTACTGTGTATTATCCGCAGATAGATAGATAAACGGAAAGACTAAACCAAACACTAGAATAGTATCTAGGGCACTATATTAATCACGCATAAAACAATTGGGTATTATTATTATTAGTTACACAGTTTGCATATAATGCAATACTATAGGAAGGAATAGAGACATTACTATTTAAGGCGAATTATGGATATAAACCAAGAACATTATTATCGCCATATTAAGTAAAAAAGATGAGTAGCATAGCCAAATAAAGAATGGAGATGTTAATGAATCTTTATATAGACCTTACAGAAACAGCTAAACTAGTATAAGAACAAATAAAAAGGTACTATAATGCTAAGAGATCTAAGGGACCAGATCTTAAGGAGGGAGATAAAGTGTGGCTACTACACAAAAATTTTAAGAGTTGATGACTAAGCAAGAAGTTGGACTATGTTAGACTAGGACCTTTTAAAATTACGTAAAGAATTTTATTAGTTATATACAAGTTAAACCTACTAGCTAAAATAAGGATCTACCCTATATAGTATGTCGCGATGCTAGAACTAGCATATGGAGGTGTTAAGCTACTAGTCTATAAGGTAGACACATATAGAGGATAAGAGAAAGATAAATAGCAAGTTTTAAAGATTATTAGTTACAAGGACGTGGATAACGAAACGTAGTATAAAGTAAGGTGGATAGGCTACAGTAAGACTACCTAGAAACCACTAAGCAACCTAGAGAACGCTATAGGAAAGGTACGGGAGTATTAAAAGAGGGCAGGTTAGGCAATATTAATAAAGAAGGATTGCTAAAAAATAAGTTACCTAAGGGGGACCTAAGAGGAGCAATTGCCAAGCTACTTGGAGTTATTTCCCTTATAGGAGAAGAGCTAGTTCTTTTATTACCTAACTTATTAAAACCCTATTAAACTAGTTTCTACTCCTTAGAATAAACCTTTTTATGAACTTTATTAAGATAGGTTAACTAAGTAAACGCAACCTACTAAGACTTAAAGGAGCGATGTTGAGCCTTAAGGGCCTAAGCGGTCTCTTTAGCAGAACAGTAGAGTTTGGCGCGTACGGCAGCTAACTTAAACTTAAGCTTCGCAGCGGCAGATTAAATATAAGACCCTATAATAAGTTACTTAGGGAACTTAAAGACTGTTAAGAGTTATAGGACGCGTATACTTAGCGTTAGAAACAGAGCGAATATTATAGGATGATTAAACGTTTGCTTTAGTGCACTCTAAGTAAAATAAGGGTTATTAAGACAAGGGACTTGCCATTATAATATACACTAACCCCGCTTTCACATAATAAGAATATAGAGACGATATTATCTCACTAAGTAATAGTATAGCAGCCACAGTGCAAGCATAATATTGCGCTTATAAAGAAGAAGAGGCTTTAGGTATAATAAGCAAGGATATTAACCAGACTAATTAAACGGACATTACACCTCTAGTAGACGACTTGGAGATGTTGGGAATCTTCAAGAATAAAGATAAAGAGAAGGGAGATGGTGTTATGGACGCTTTAAGTACAATATTATAACTACTTAGGGAAGAGTTATAGGAAGCTAGTTAGTTAATATAGGTACGGTCTAGGATGGATCTGGTGGAACTATATAACAAGGAATAGTAAGTAAGTTATATAATGTTATACATAGTATATGGAGTATACGCGGTGTATGTCTATATATAATATATATAACACATACCTTATGTATAAGAGAGGATTTCTTAGGAGTACGGTTGTGTATTTAAAGGACCTTAGTCCCTACTGTAGATAGTTCTCTCCTTATAGTAAATCTTAGAATATAATTAGAGTTAATCTGTTGGGCAACCACTCTACTAGTTGTTATTACGTTATTAATTTGTTCTTACCTACATACCCAGCCTAATAACAGGACCTACCGTAGTTCCTGCTACAAGGTTCCGTTACAAATTGGTTATAGGCTAAGTGTTGGTAAAGAAAAGGCGTAATGTAATGTCATGGGACGCGGGCAATGGCTATAAAGCGTATGTATTCGGGGAGTCTACAAGACGTTGCGCGATCGATCGTAAGGGTCGAGGGCGTAAGGAGGTGATATACCCTCGCGTAGCTGACATAAGCTGTACGCGAGGTATACGCAAGAGCATAGGGTTCTCCTATAGAGGCCCCTGTGGTTGGGTTCCATAACACTACCCCCCCTTCTATTAAGGCGGAGCTCTGGCGACGCTGTAGTTACTATATATATATAGGGGGAAATGCTTGGGGTATCTAGAAGAAGAAATATCGTTATAGATATAACGGGTTTATATAGGTGCTTTTGACTTAAAGCTTGTGGGTTATTACTATGCGAAGGTCTAGACTATAGAGGGGAAGGAGGCTATTATGGACTTAGTAAGGTGCGAGGGTGTTACTAAAGCGCTAGTAGTAAGCAAGCTAATAGCAATTTTCTATCCTAGGGATAGAAAATCCTAATTAGCTAGCTTTTTCTTAGCGTCTAAAATCTAATTAATTAGATAACTTTAACTAGCGGTTAAAGTTCCTTAATATCTTATTAGAGTAATTACGTAACGGTAATATATAATAATTTAGCTGTAATGGCTTCTATAGGGGATTAGGTATAAAATCTCTACTTAGGCCTAGTTTCTATAGGTTTGCGTAGTAGAAATTACTAATTAGATCTTTTATATTTTTAAAATCTTCCTATAGTTGCTATTCTAGCTAATCTATATTAAATCCTATATAGGTAGCTTTATAGTAGAGCCGCCATCCTCTGCCTTTACTAAAGTATTTGGAGTTAATAATTTATTTAATAGTCCACTCCTTATAGTTCTTATTTTTGTTTTTATCTTAAATTAGTACTAGTAGGGGTTTAGGCTATATTTATTCTAGTAGAGGGTTAGGCTAGTAAAGGTATAGTAGCTATAGGTAAAACACAGGCTATATCCTATAGGTGGCTAAGGCAGGCGGGAGCTCTAGTTTATATATAGCTCCTTTATTAATAACTTATTTAATCTAATAGGGGCCAAGGTTCTTATAATTAAGTAACTTTATAAGTCTCTATATAGAGATATTACGTGCATCTAACTATACCTAGTCGCCAACACATATCTTAGGTGGTGATGTTCTATAATAGTCAGCGAAGTAAGCTTATTTTACTTAGGCCTAGGCCATCTCTCCTTTATAGTAGTTAAGTAGGTCTTTTATATAGTCTGCATATTAATTGGCAAGTAGTATCTTAAGGCATTTTCCATATAGCAGTTTCTTATTAATAGGCTCTGGTGCCTCTATACTAGATTATAGGTAATATCCTTTATTTGCGAAAAATGGGGTAAGTCCTATAGTAGCTAAGATACAGTTATTTACTGTAAATTTACCTAGTAGAAGGTGGTCTACCTAGTTGTCCTAACTATAGGCGACTACCTATTATAAGTACGCCTTTATATTAGCATTAGCGTTTTCCAGTTATCCTATAGTTTTATAGTAGAAGGATATAGATATCTTAATAGAGATACTAAGGCGTTGGCAGATCCGCCTTATATATTAGAGTTAAATTACGTGCCTTAATTAAATGTAATAGAGTTAGGTAACCTATATAGTTAGTAAACTTTATAGAGGAAGGCATTAGCAATATTGCTTACAGCTACGCCTTTAATTAGGACATAGTAGTGTTCTTTTATAAGTCGGTATATTATTATAAGGATGTTCTTATAGGTTTAGCTATGTTATTTGCAAGGTAGTAGGTTAACAATAAAATCTATAGCGATATCTACCCATTGGCGTATAGGTACTAATAGAGGGTATAGCAGTCCTTAATACTTTATATAAAATACTTTAGCATATTTATAGCTATAGTAGGCGCTTATAAAGTGTTTAACTAAGTCTATTATTTTAGGCCAGAAGTAGTATTAGTTGAGGGGCTTATAGGTTCCTTCTTTACCTAAGTAGCCGCTTAATTAGAGGTTGTGGGCCATTTAGATTAGTTGCTATTATAGGTCTTCTAAGTTAGGGATAAATAGACAGCCTCTATAATAGAGCCTATTCTCTTTTACTTTTAAGGCTGTTATATTAATCTAGCCTAAGCTTCTAAGGTTAGTAGGCAGCGTATAGGTGCTAATAATCTTTACGGCAATTAGTTAATGCAGTAATGGGTTAATAAAGGTATTATATACTGCGGTAATAAGCTTATTAATTTTAGGGGGTAACTCTAGTTCTATAGTATAAAGCTAAGGGGCGGGTAGTTCTGTCTTAGGTAGTATGTCTAGGGCTAAGTTTTATGCTTTTAGGATTATTTATTATTGGAATTAATTATAAGGGTTATCTTCTAACTAGGAAAGGTCTTACGAACGGCATATTAGGCTATTAGGCTTAGTACCTTATACTTCTAGTCTATATATAATTTTAAAGTTAAAACCGGAGAGGAATTCATTCTAGCGTGCTTAGTATTAATTTAGTTACTTTATGGTTATAAAGTACTTAAGGTTATAATAATCCGTAAGAACTTTAGTTAGCTAGTTAGGTTCTACTAAGGAAAGTTCTAGTTAGAATTTTTTAAATACTTATATAATTGTGAGAAGTTCCTTATTATAGATCTTATAGTTATATTCTTATAGTATAAGCTTAGATAAGTAGAATGTAACTAGGTAAAGAAGACCGTTATCACCTATCTAAAAGAGAACGCCCGCGTTGACGTGGTCTAAGGAGTTAGTCTTAAGATAGAGTTATCATCCTAGTATAAAGTGAGCTAGAATAGGTGCTTTAGTAAACATATCTTTTAGGTCTTAGAACGCCTTCTTGTATTTAGGTATCTAGATAAAACGTAGATATATTTTTCTTTTTTTTTTTATAGAAAGGCCCTTTGTTCGCATTATTACTATAAGTGGTACTATAATACCTAAAAAGTTGTATATAAATTTCTAATAGAAGTTAGCGAAACTAAAAAAGGCTTATACGTCCTTAATATAGATGGGGGTTTACTATCTGGTAATTATATATACTTTTTTAGGGTCTATATGGACACCCTTAATAGTAATAATTAGTCTAAGGTATTTTACTTCTGTAACTAAGAATTTGCACTTTTTTAAGTTAATATAAAGTCCTATCTCTTTAAGGCGCTGTAGGACCTTTTAAATATGCTTAGTATTCTTAAAAGGGTCGTCGCTATAAATAAGTATATCGTCTAGGTATATGGAGTAGAAGTCATTAAAGTAGTCCTATAAGGTATTATTAATATAGCTTTAGAAGCTGCCTAGGCTATTATATATACTAAAAGGTATAATAGTGTATTTAAATTGGCTAAAGCGTAATATAAATGCGGTTTTCTATTTATTACCTTCCCGTATTTAAAGGCGGTTAAAGGTGGCAATAATATTAAGCTTGGTATAGATTTTGGCTTAGCTAAGCTATTTAAGGGTTCCGCGTATAAGTGGTATAGGGTATTAGTTCTTAATTATAATAGCGTTAAGCCCTCTATAGTTAATATAGAATTAAATACCTCCTCCTAGCTTTTTAGTAAGGAGGATAGGGGCGGCTGCTAGGGATATACTAGAACAAATTAACCCTTTATTAAGGTGCTTATTAATATACTTTTTAACAACTAGAAGTTTGTCTTTTAATATTAGGTAGGGTCTCTTATAGAGTAATATTTTTCCTTATTTAATATTAATAGCATAGTTGTTAGGTTAATATAGGGGGAGTATATCTACGCTCTTTTATAAGCATATGTTAATAAAGTTATAGTATTTCTTAAGAAGGAGCTTGCGGAGTTCCTTATTAGTAAGTCCTTTTTTAAGCTTTATAAACTTCTTAAAGTCTAAGGGTAAAAGTCCGTAGAGTTCTATAGGGGCATTATTTTCTAGGAGGTTAACTATATCTATCCTATTACTATAGAGGATATAGTCCTGATTTTTATTAAGCTTATATAGTTATAATTAGGAGGCTGTGGCAACGGTCTAACCTTTCCTATATACTATGCGGTAAAAGGCCACGGCGCTTATATAGTAGCAGTTAGTTATAGGTGGGGTAATAAAGGGTTCCTTAAGTTAATATCCTAGGGAGTAGATAGAGGTGGCTAGGCTATACCCTAAGCAAGTCTCTCTACAGTATTTAGAGTTAAAGGTTACTTCTCTCTTTTACCAGTTAATAGTGGGGTTATATTATTTAAGCTAGTTCATTCTAAGGATAATAGGGTAGTTTATAAGTAGTATAATATAGGCCTAGAGCTCCTCCTAGTATCCGTTTATATTTAGGTAGAGTTATGCTATATAGGTAATTTTTTATGTAGTATAACTACTATTGTGGGAGGGTACGGTGTCTCTCTAATAGAAAGTCTATCTGTTAGTCGGTTTGTCGGTCGGTCGTAATCAGTTAGAATAAATCAGTAGAAAGCAGTTAGTAAGAAAGAAAGAAAAGAATGTATTTCCTGTAACTGGTAGGTTAGTGATAATCAAGAAGGAGGGAAGCCAAAGGCTCCATAAATACAGGAAAATGCCAAGACAGTAGGCGACGTCCAATTTACACCACCACATACCTCCCCTACCAAGAACGTTGTCCCCTAACGTTCTATTCTATAGAAGAACAGCCAAACAAAAGTAAAGTAAAAGTAGAATAGAAAAAGAAAAGTATATCTTTAATAAAACGCAGGAAACCCCTTTCTCCTAGTAAGATACCTATTAGACACGCGCTAAATAAATACACCCATTAGCCGTACTAGTTGCCTATATACTATACCCACCAGCGTCACTGGTCGAAAGCATAAATACACGCACTAGCCGCCCTAATCGCCTATATACTACACCTACTAGCGGTACTAGTTAAAAGCGTAATTCTGCAGCCGTTATAGCCCTACAGAACTATTCTACAATATCCTTCTATTATCTATAGCTAAGATCCAATCTTCCTACTAGTAACTAGAACAGTGAACTAGAAATAATAACGGCAGCAGTAACAGTAATAGCAGCAATAGCAGTAACAGTAATAGCAGTAACAGCAGTAATGGCAGTAACAGTAACGGTAGTAGAAACAGTAATAAAAGCAGACATTTAGCGCAGTAAAACAAAGTAGAACGGTTGGCGGTAGAACAGTCGGTAAAAGAACTCGGTAACAGTTAGTAAGCAATAGGACATCCGGCAGCAGAACTTTTAATAGTAGAAATCTCGGTAGCGACAAATAGTTAATGGCAGTCAGTTAGTAGCAGTTGGTCAGTAGCAGTCAGTCGAAATAGCAGTAGTAGAACAGTCAAAACAGTGGAATGGAACGGTCGGAGCAGCAGTTAGAATAGAACAGTTAAAACAGCATTAGGTCTAAAACAGGTCGGTTAGAACAGTTATCTAGCAGACCTCGCAGTAGTACAGATCCAGCACAGTAAGATAGAATAGTAGAGACAGAGCAGTCAGTCAAGACAGCAGAGACGAAACAGCTGGACGGAACAGTGGCAGTAGCAGCGGTAACGGCAGGGCAGTCAACCAAGGTAGCAGAGACTCTAGCTTGGTTTAACCGTTCAGTTGGCCGTCCAATATTAAAACTCTGCATCTAGCTCTACGTCTAGCTCTACGTCTGGCTATATATTAGTAGCTCTGCATTACATATTCTGCGTCCATATCTGCGTCCGTATCTGCGTGCGTCCTATATACTTAATTTAACTGCTGGCCAAAGACTGTCTAATTGGTTGGCGACAACGTGCTGCAACTAATCATTCGGTCGTTCGATTATTCAACTAAGATAAAAAGTTGGCCCAGCCGAAGACTCTAACTATCCTAACTTAAATGCGGAGATATCGTTTAACTAATCTAGACTTAATAAGGCCCTGGCTTAACTTAAGGTGTCTTCTATTACATGTACAACTATGGCTTTGCATCCATAGACAATTAATTAAAACCTCCGGGTAGACGTAGGATCGGTCAAGGCTCTGCACCTATATACTCCATATCCGTAGACTCTGCGTACGACTCCATATAAGACTCCATGTAGAGATCCGTATCTGTGTCTATAAGAAAGGCCGTTCTGGTTAACCAATCCGTGGGCGTTAAGACGGACGGCAATCAATTAATAAAGGAGGGTTAAAGGGAGAGGTTCCTACAGAGGCTCCAAAACATTAACTGGCGGTACTTCCAACAATCTTTTAGCCATATACTGGTTTCCTAATCAGGCCTAGTGCCTGTCTATCTACTATTATAGGATTCTTAACTGCTAATTAAAGACGTTTAACGGTGATGGTAACTAATTCAACTTAACTATAATAACGTACAATCAACTAACGTTTAAATAGGGCATTAGGTCGGCTTAACCAAAAGCTATAGTTAATCCGACTTAACTATAGAGATAGCGTTCAATTAATTAAGATTTAACTAAGGCTCTGGCTTGACTTAAGGCGTCTTCTACTATACGTACAATTAAGACTCTGTATCGTCTCGTATGCTTAATCAGGGCTTTAAATCTGTCGACGTTTAACTAAGGCTCTATATCCGCGGACAGTCAATTAAGACTTTGGCTATGTAGTCGTTCGGTTAAAGTTCTGCATCCGTAGTTAATTAAGGCTCTTAGTATCTACCAGACATCTAATTTAGAGACCTGTCTTAAGACTTCCTTCCTTGTAAGCGTAAACGGCAGCTTCTAAAAGACCATTTCTGTGGGCCCGGTGCCTTTCTAGGACGTCTTTTATAGCTGCTTTCTTCCCTTCCAGAACCGTCTTTGCTCTTAGCTTCTTCGGTACATCCTTAGGCTTTTACGGCTGCTTCTTTATTCCTGCTGCTGGCAGTATACTTTAACCTCTCATATCCTTAATCTTCTTCCAGCTTAAGAGCCTTCCCTAGAATTACCTTCTGCTTTTAGTCTCTTTATCGTTGTCCTACTAGCTTCTACGCTTCACCTAAGTTATCCTTAACATCTTTAAGGTTATCCAGTAGTAGCTTCTCAGCTATTGTAACTACCTCCGTCGCATATCCCTTACCCTTATATCTATAATACAGTCCTTTTATTAAGACGATCTCTAAGGAAAAGCGCTGGCTCCTATATATCCAGTTTCTGTTCCCCTTATAATTCCTAACAAGATCCTTTACTAGCTTATCCCAATACGGCTTAGTCCTATCTTTAATTGCATAAGGATGGTTTAGGCTTAATGTAGTCAGCTGTGCCCTGTATAATCTCTTATAGAGCATCTTTGTCAGTGCCTCTTTGTATACTGCTTTACTGTTTCTACAGTACTTGATTTCTAATGTTATGCTACCGCCCTTGTATAGGTCCCTTCCTTACCGCAGTGTCCGTTCTTATTATGCAGCTGGTGCAGTACTGAATTCGGATGGCAGTGACAGTTGTGCTGCGGTTATTTGTCGTTCAAATAAGGAATAAGGTCGGCCCGGTTAAAGGCTCTAATTTAACGACATTCAACTGACTTAATTCAGCAACAGTAACGTGCTAATATTAAGGCTCTAGCTTGATTCAATTCTTCGACTAACCGTGGCTTCTATACAGTCGTTCAATTAAGGCTTCCGTATAGTCGTTTAGTCAAGGTTCTACGTACAGCTCTGTATTTAGCTCTGCATTATACAATCAGCTCTATATCCGTGTAATCAATTAAGGCTCCTAATGCTATTTTTATTGCACAGCTAGTGCATTATTGAATTCTAGGGGCGGTATAGAGTTCTACCGGCTCTATTGCTAAATAGACCAATTAGGATTTTCCATGCCGGGCATAGAAAATCGCTATTGGCTTAATAACAGGCGGTAAGCTAAACTAATATTTTTACGGTAGATTAACGCGTCTTAACGCGCCACAATTAAGAAAGTAAACAAAAAAAGGAGCTTTAGGAAATACAGTAATTAAGCAGATAAATAGAAATCTTTTATACGGCCGTTACCTACGTCCCCTCCCCCACCTCAGAACTTAACTGTCCCCTAGTTAAATATCCTACACCTACTACGGAGCCTACTGCGGAGCCTGCGGTTAATGGCTAACCTAGTTAAGCGTCTATCTCCAAGACTATCTCTAAGGATCAGACAATTTATTCCTCTTCCTAACCTCAGCTGTCTTATCCGTGGGCCATAACCTAGCCTAGATGTAATCTCCTGGTTGTACATTCTTCTCCTATGGCGCAACGGTTGTCCTGGCTGTACGGCTGTCTCTAAGGGTTAGGCAAGTCTGCGGACGTTACTGGCTAGGTGTTACTACTAAGTCCGTAGGCCGTACTTAATAGTAGTCCTCCTAGTTTATACGTTTCCTATTACTGTTCTTTAGCACTACTCTATTATAGAAGGCCTGTTGCTGCGTCTGCTCTTTCCTTAGTCTATCTAGGTTTGTTCCCTAGTATATACAGAGCCAGTCCCTAATACCCTTCAGTTGTCCTTTATTGCCGAGCCATGGAAGTACTGGTCTAGGTTAATTGCGTGTCCCAGCTACTAGTCTTCCTTAACCAGACAGATACACAAATCCTTACTAAATAAGATCCTTTAGCCCTTAGCATTTAAGCTTGGTAAAACGGTAACTTCCTCTGTATCTAAAATAGGTCCACTGGCCTTATCTTTGCTTGCCTTACTGACCCCGTACGTCCCGTTGCGGCCGTCTAAAGGCAGTAGAATCTTGCGGATATTAGGGACCTTGCGGATATTAAGAGTCTTGCGGAGGTTAACAGTCTTACGGAGATTAACAGCCTTGCGCAGTGCTTTCATCAAACCGGACCCTTATCGACGGTTATTTGGTTTGATTGATTTGGTCTAATCAAGGTTTGTTTAATATAGATCAAACCAATTAAATAAACTAATTGGACTAAATTAATTGTCTATTAGTTTAATAAATTGCTAGAATAGCCTTCCTGCCCTTACTATAAGCCAGTTGCCTTGGGAACTGATCTCTTAGTGGAAATAAAGTTCTGGTAAGATGGTGGAGAGCCAATAGCCATAGGTATCGGAGGCGTTAAAATCCTTTAAGCCTCGTGCAGCCTCCCCACCAAAGACTCTTCTATCCTGCCTCTACAGCCCCTTTCTTTACTGTGTTTACCTTAGTTAATCAGGTTTCCCACTTAATGCCTTCAGATATATCAATTAGTGATATTTCTAATTAATCTACGCCTTCGCTATTTTCTACAGAGGGCAGTTTGCACCCAAGGCAGCCAATATATGGCGTAGATGGCTTCATCTTCAGGCCTAAAGATGCAGTTAGCTATTAGCTTGCTCCACAGCTTAATAGCAAGACCTCTTGCAGGCGTAGAGCCTAGGTTTGGCAGTATGGCACTCTGGTATAAGATACAAAGCAACAGCAGTACTGGCTTTGCTGTAGATGTAAGCCTATAATCTCTTATACGAAACCTGCTAATAGGAAAGGCCATGGAGTAATCCCTCCTGTAGTTAGATTAGCAGCCTCCACATCGCACGCAATTAGCCATATAGTTAACACCCACGGCTTTAATAGGTAGGGAGAAGAACCCTATAAAGAGGAGGACGTTATTACAACTAAAGGTTTACCCACTTATTAAGTTGAATTCTACCAATACCGCGAATACCTTGTTGCCTTTATGGTCTTAGACAATATCTCTTTTACTAGAGCCTTATTAGAGCACCTTATTCGCCTTGTTAGCCTACTTAACCCCATAGCTACAAGCCTATACCCTATATTGCCAGCAACAGTTTCTAAATGGGTAATTAAAGATGCAAAGATTATAAGTAAGCGCATTAAACATGCTCTCCATACTGCAGCCTCTAATATAAGCCTTATACTTAATATCTGGACATTGCCTAACTACATTACGTTCCTTGGTATTAAGGCGCATTTTATTAATTAGAATAGAAAGCTATAGAACCTTTTAATTGCCTTCCATATGCTTCTAAGACCTTATACTGGTAAGAACATTGCTTCTATAGTAATTGCTACTGTGGAATCCTACAATATTATATCCTATATTGCATACACTACTATGGACAATGTGTTAAACAATAACACTTTTGTATAGCACTTCTACAACTATCTGGATAAGGATTGGAAGCTCTTCTGGCTTTAATATAGCTGCCATATAATCAACCTTGCAGTAAAGAATGGCCTATATAATAATATGCATGCAAAGGCTTCCTTATACTCCGTAGAAGAAGCAGCCTCCTAGTATACGCGTAGCAATGAAGAAGCAGAGCAGTTTGCAGCGGAGATACATGCTAAACAAGTGGAAGAGAAGGCTGTTTAAAAGCAACACAAAGTCTGGCGTCAGAAAGGTCCTATTAGCATGCTTCGCAACTTGGCAATCCATGCTATAATAACACTATAACGTAGGGAGGCCTTCCGCAATACTTAAAGGGCCACAAATAACAATTAAGGCCTTTACCTATACTTACTTGTTAAAGAGAACGCCACAAGATGGAACAGTACCTATAAGATGATTAAATGTAGTAGGTGAACTGCCTAGTAGAACACACTAGGACCTTATTTTTACCCTTAAAGGTTAATATAAGGTTTAGCTATAGCTCTTAATCTTAGTGTATAAGAAGGCTGGTTGGTAAGTAAGTTGCTAGCTGGTAACTTAGATTGACTTAAATACGCGCTATATAATTAATAGCCGCTGTTCTACCTTCTAAAGCTAAGCCTAATTAATTAATTAGGTTTTACAATAAGCCTTAATACCAAGCCTGTTTTTTAGGGATAGATTAAGACCTCACTAACAGAATCTCTTTTAAATAGGTCTCCGCTTGCGCCCTACTATTAATAAGTATACCAGAATGCAGAAATCAACCTCCGACCGCAGTATCTCTGGCGATTAACTCCTGCCTAATCACTAGGAGGCTCTGTATGATATTAAGAAGATACTAGAGCCTTTAGCTGAAGCAACCTTTAAACTAGAGTATTATGGCATTTATGGCAATACTGGCTCTCTCTGGCAGTGGCTTATAAAGCTTGATAGCCTCTTAACCTTTATAGAGAAGCAAAAAGTAAGGCTGGCGGCTAATAAGTATATAAATAAGTATATCATCACTATGGTAGAGCTTATATAGGAGAAACTTGACTACTACTACAGCCTTAGTAATATAACACTAGCTTACTAAGCAGCTATTCTTCTCCATCCTGGTAGGAAGTTTCGGTGGTTTAAGACGTATTGGGCTTTAAGGCCTAAATGGCAAGAAGCTGTTAAGGACGACTTTAAAGAGTTTGCTTATGCTTTACTTAAGAGCAGGCCTCCTACACTAAAGGTAATGGCTATACGCAGCTCGCCACGCAAGCGGAAGCCTTGCACTAAGTACCAGCCTAAAGACAGTAATTCTGATTGGGGTAAGGAGGCAAGAGATCCTATTGCTGAGGAGATTAATTGCTATCTTAATAGCCCAGTTATAAAGAGGCTGGTAAGGAATAATGGAACAAAGATTAATATTAATGTGATTAACTGGTGGTTTAACCGTCATAATGAGTATCCTGTACTTAGTTTAATAGCTCTTAATCTTGCTGCAGCGCCGCCAGAAAGTAGCGACCTGGAGCGTAAGTTCAGTGACGCTCTTAATATCTTTACAGATAAGCGTAATAGCCTCAAGCCTGACACAATTGAGGCGCTTATGCTATTGAAATCAGGCCTACGCGAAGGTTTGCAGCTGTAGGCTTGCAGCTAGAGCAATATAAGCAATTAATTGTCAAACCAGATCAATTGGGTTTGGTTTGATTGATAGTTATTAAACTAAATAAACTCAGTTTGATATCAATCAAACGTCTGATAAGATGGTTTGAACCGTTTGGGTTTGGTTTAATGAAAGCACTGGCCTTGCGGAACAAAGGGAGCTTGGGTGCTGTTCTGCCAGTCTTTATATCCTAGTGCTAAGCTATATCCTTATGCCGGGCTTTAAACTATAGCCTAATTTAATAGCGTCGCGTGCTTTCTTGGGTCTAGAAGTCGTTCTTCCCTTCGGCGGTTGAGCTTATTCCTTTACTGCCGTAGCTCTTGTATAAGCTGGACATTCAGGACATCTTCTCCCGGAAGAACAGCCATTTGCTTAACATTCTCTGCTGCCATTATTCTTGACTCTACGGCCTCCTTTAGTCTTTTAAACATAAGGGTACTAGGCTCGTCTGCTACAGCTCCTGTCTTTTCTATTATATGCCCGCGGTATTCGATAGGGAGTCCTTATATAAACCACTACCCCTTCTCTTGCTTAGTAAGGTTTCCTACGGCTACCGCTCTTGCTAAGATAGTAGTAAAGTCGTGCACGTAGTAACGCAGCTCGCCTAGCTGTTCCGCAGATTTTCAAACAAAAGCTTCTACAAAGTCTCTTGTCTCCATGCGTCGGTAGTAGTTATTTGCTTGGTATTCTGCCCTAAGCTTTCTTATAAGCTCCATCTAATTGCTAGCTATAAATTTAGGCAAGCTTTGGATCTACATCCCTATCTAGTAATCGCAGTACTCTAAAAGGCCCTAGTGCTTCTTACTTGTTACATAATATTAGGCGTATAGCCGCTTGTACCGTTTAATAAACTATAACACGTTCTATCCCGTAAAATAAGAAGTTCCTACAGTTTCTAGGGCTGGCATAGGCTGAACCATAATATAGACCTTATCTCAAGCCGTTAACTGCTGGTTATTAGGTGCATCTAGAGCTTCCTTAGGAGCTTTTAGGTGATCCTTACGGCTCTCATCTTTCGTCTGCTAAGGGTTATTGGTCTTAGGTGTCACGGGCGAACACTATAGTAGGTCTGCTTGCATAGCCGTGGTCTTGACAGAGGGTGTTCCAGATAACTGTCCTGGCGAGACCTTAACAGGTACATGCTTTGGCTGATCTACTTATACAGCTATATCCCTAACGGAAGGCGCCTGCTTCTTAATGCCTGAGGGGGGGTCTTCCTGGGAGAGCATGGAATCTTTATCTTCTACCACTGCCGGGTCTCAATACGTCCATCTGTTTTGGCCTGCTTTTGTTCCGCGCGGTAGGGTGCTGCTAAGCCTCTTACTTCTACTTATATCTACTTCTTTACGGAACGCCTCTTAAGCCGCTACTAATATAATCTAAATTACTCGAAAGAAGATAAAGCTAAGCCAGAATAGGAAGCTTTTAAGGATAGATCCAATCTTGTGTGCTTGCGGCCTTGCTCGGTATTGTCTCTATTCTTGAAGGGCAGCGCTAACTTCCCTTACTGCTAGATATCTTAGATCTCATTTCCATCTAATTAATTAGCCCTTAGCTTGCCGTCTCTGTATCTTTAACAATGTTCTGGCCATGCTTGTGCGCGCGTGGGTGGCGAGACTTCAACCGCTAGTAGTTATCTAATTGGCTTGCCAGTTCGCTTAACACTAAATTTCTAAGTATAGGCACTAAACCTAACTCCCAAGACCTTTAACCTACACTATTTTGCCTTTTATTGCCACTCTTTTAGCCTGTACGTTAAGTCTGGCTGTCCTATCTTTTTCCGGGACTGCCTAGTTCCCCTCGCTGTCCGATACTGCCTAATTCTCTAGTTCTCTGGTTCTGCGGTTCTACTATCTCGTCTATCTAGCTGGCGGTTCTTTTGCAGCTAGTAGTTCTTCTACAGCTGGTGGTCCTTTAGTAGTCGTAGTATATTCCTGCGTGTCTCCTATATATATAGCTGTATATAGAGTGCCAGACTTCTAATCTGAAGAGCTTGCCATCGTCCCCACGTGGAATGCCAAATAATATGTGGGAGGGTACGGTGTCTCTTTAATAGAAAGTCTATCTATTAGTTGGTTTATCGGTCGGTCGTAATTAGTTAAAATAAATTAGTAGAAAGTAGTTAGTAAGAAAGAAAGAAAAGAATGTATTTCCTATAACTGGTAGGTTGGTGATGATCAAGAAGGAGGGAAGCCGAAGGCTCCATAAATACAGGAAAATGCCAAGACAGTAGGCGACGTCCAATTTACACCACCACACTATTAGCGAGTTGTAGGGCGTGGGCTTTAGTAAGGGGTAAGGTAGGTAGGTTATAAATATATATAAATTAGGTATCTATAAATTTATTAATAGCTCCACAGTTAATTATAGAATGGGGTTTATATTATTTCTTAGCGGTAGTTCCCTTTATAGGTAAGACTATTTGCTTCTATTTTTTTATTTTTACTAAGCTATCTATTAAGTAAGCCAATATATAGATCCCTCTATTATTAGAGTGTCCTAACCTATAACTTAGGGCTAGGACTTTATATTTTCCGCTTTTGCGTCTAATTCTACTACCGTTACTACATCTTTATCTTATATAGTAGTGGCGTGTAGTAACGTATTTAGTGTCTAGGGCGTAGGGTTAGGTGTTTAACGGCAGCTACTAAACCCAGCTATTAGGCAGTTTAGGCTATAGCTATAATAGCCTTCTTAACGGCATCTATAGTAATACCTTAGCTTTTAGAGTAGCTCGCGCTCTCTATTTAGTAGCTTCTTTAGGAAGGCTGGTATAGAGAGGTTAATATTAGGACTAGTGGTATTACTTAAGGTAGTGGGCGTTAGTAGTTTGGTAGGTCCAAAGGGCTTCTATAGGGAGGTTTTTAGGTAGGGGTTTGCAGTAGTAATCTAGTTTAGCCGTCGTTTAATCTTCTATAGGGCTGCTACCATATCATAAACATTATTATAGTTGTAGCTGGCGGCTGCGTAACTAAGGCGATAAGTAACTTTTTTAAGAAGGTCTTCCTAGTCTTTAGTATTATTTTAGGCGAGGACTCTAATATATTTCTAGAATTTAATATAGAACTTATTAAATAATTTAGTAGGATTTATCTTTAGGGCGCGTAGTTTAGCTTAACTAGTGGCTACTAGGTTATAGTTATGATATATTTAATTAAGGTTATTAAGGACTTTTTAGTAGGACTGCTACTTTTAGGGACTACTAGTCTCCTATTAAGCAAAAAGCCTATTAAATAGGATACCCTTTGTTTGTCTAATAATATAGCTAATTTTAGTATCTTTTATAGGAAAAGGTAGGCGCTCTAGGTTAGTTTTTTACGGATTTATATCTTCTAGTAGCTATATTCCTTGCGGTCACCCTTAAAGATTAGGGGATTAAGGTAGCGTGTATTAGACCCTATAGTAGTAGTTTAGGTTTAACTATTATAGCTTTTATTATTACTACTACTATAGTAGGGGTTCCTATTAGGTAAAGCTACTTAGCGCTAACCTTCTATTAGGCGTTAAGTAGGTAAGGTTACCAGGGGCATAGAGACTTAAGTAGCATTATATACAGTAGAGAGGTATCTAGTATTATTATAAATATGCTTATTAAGCTAAGATTATAGGTATCTAATTATACCCTTTCTTTTAGTAACTATAGCAATAAGTATAATTTTGGCCTTCTTTAGTTATTGGACGTCGCGTTTAGATATATAGAGGTTATCTTTAATCTTTTAGCATATATTATCTGCGAGCGCCTTATAAGCTTATAGGTCTTAGATAATATTATAATCTTAGGTAGTACGCATCTCAGCTTATATAAGCTTTAAATGGTAGTACTATAGAAGGTAGTAGTATTTATTAGGTTCTTATACTACTATTTTTATAAATATCTTAGCGTTTTATATCTTAATCTTAATAGGTGGTAGCCCTTTGGCTTATTTATCCGTGGTTATATAGTTAATAAAGGATAAGACATTATTAATATCCCCCTTATAGTTACTATAGTCTTTTAAGCCACTAGGCTTCCCTTTAGGGGTTAAAACTAGGGCTAATAAATTAAATCCTCCTAGGACTAATTAGTGTTGTGGTTTTAATATAGGCATTAGGTTATTCTTTAAGTTTAATATAGTAGCTAGTAAGGAATTTTGTCTTACTATTATTAATTCTTTAGGAGTATAAAGTAAAGTAACTTATAGACACGCTGCTTCTAGCAGCGTCTACAGTATCATGGAGATGTAGAATTGGTTGTAGGCTAAGCGTTAGTAAAGAAAAAGGCGTAACGTAATGTCACGGAACGCGGGCAATGGCTATAAAGCGTATGTATTCGGGGAGTCTACAAGACGTTGCGCGATCGATTGTAAGGGTCGAGGGCGTAAGGAGGTGATATACCCTCGCGTAGCTGATATAAGCTGTACGCGAGGTGTACGCAAGAGCACGGGGTTCTCCTATAGAGGCCCCTGCGGTCGGGTTCCGTAACACTAGCATAAAGGCTTAGAAGTAGAGTTGTATAAAAATCCTTAGGTTAGCCTAGGTAGTTACCGGCATACTTCTAGCAGGCTTCTAATAGGTCTTCTAGCAATCCTTACGTCTTTTCTCTAGTTATATTTTTTCCTTATTAAGGTTTTCAGGAGTTTAAAGCAGGGGTTAAATAGATAGATGATATATAATAGCATGCTAATATCTCTCCAAACCCCTTCCGGGACAAGCCCTTATAATCTCCCTTTACTATAAGGTAATGGCGATTAGGGACCGACCGCAAGAAGGGGGGGGGGGGGGGGGGGGGGGGGAAAGTAGTGGTA
>Ga0307507_10002764_pt1 | contig 35857 bp, 31 predicted proteins | sample 7_EM_MG_FD_207223 | JGI IMG/M metagenome (GOLD analysis project Ga0307507, IMG submission 207223) | Populus trichocarpa ectomycorrhiza microbial communities from riparian zone in the Pacific Northwest, United States - 7_EM | ecosystem: Host-associated > Plants > Roots > Unclassified | place...
GTTCGCTCTTCCTCACCTCGTCACCAACCGCAGTATCTAAACTATAAAGACAAGAGTAGATATAAAATATAATAAAATCCTCCAGAGTCCTTCCATCGATCCCCGAGCATATCGATCTTCCTCCATATCCCCTTTCTCCTGCGTACTCCTGCCATAACAAAAGGAAAGACATAGCTCATAAAGACTCCCACTGGTTATATAATAAGTTCAGTGCAGTCTTTTAACTCCCCCGTATCGTTTCAGGCAGATACACCAATCTCAAGCATATTTCGGAAAGCTTTGTCAAAAAAAGGCTCAAGATCAGCCTGAGCATGCCGAGCAGCATTTAATGACCTCCGACTGATTGCTCAGTGGCTGGGTGGCAGCAGAGTTAGTATGATACTATCCACTTGTGAAGGAAATATCTCCCTAGAGCCTGTCGTTGTATTGGAAAACATCTGCTGAAGTAGATTCTTCAGGGGTGTGCAGGACGCCAGTAATGGCATTAATGTTTATGTTTACTATGAGAATAGCCAACGAGGGATGGGGATTGTGGTTATCAGGGAACACCCTGCCTGCTCTACTCTCAGGGAGAACCAAGGTTCTCAAGATTCAATAGAGTATATCCACGAATAGGAATGAGCACCAGTTCTTGGATCAAGTTCAGGTATGTTTTTCATTCATCAGCCTGGTGGGGGCTCCCCTAGACAAATACTGCATAGCTTCTAACGAACTGAATAAGTGACAATTAAGTCTGATTTTTGTTACCATCAGCCTGTCTCATGAGCCCCCGTGTACGCCCCAGACTCGCCTGTGCCCGCTTCTTAAAAGCTCCTCTCTGAGATGCTTCAGTTCCCATGGAAATGCCGCTTAGATGATGAATCTACCGACAGAATGATAGAGCCTGCCTCCCGCGTTGTCTGTATATTCTTTGATGGGGAGAAAGGTAAATGAATCAATGCAGTTAGAGGGTATGTTGGCAAATGTGGAGATTTTTGTGCCCTCTTGTTAGGGAGGGAAGGCGACTGAAAGAGTAATATATTTGGCCGCCACTCAGCCTACGGGTTAGTCTTTTGGCCGGGGAAGGGGTACGTTTTATGTTGGTGTTTTTGCTAGGAAGGACCATGGAGAGTTAGCAGTAAGACGTATTGTACTCTATATAGATAGCTCACTGCTGATACAGCCTAGCTTTGTGCCAACCATGGTAGGACGACACCAGTGTTTGGTCGTGAATCCGAAGGTATCATACTCCGCTAACTACCGGGGGGATTAGAGTCCATGGAAATCTACGGAACTTTAGATCGGGTGAGTTCCTAAAAACCGGACCCCCATACTCAATTTCTGCCCTATCTACAGTACGAAGGGTGGACTCAATGCCCGGCATTGAGGTTCCAACTATTATATCTCCTACAGCGTTGATAATACCCGTTTCCCTCCATCGTTTAAGGAGGCACTAGTGAAATTAGAGTAGTACTCTATATTTCTTTGATTAGCAGATTCAACCTCATAGAGATACAATTCCATCACATCCCTCTGAATGTTGGTTAGCCAATATCGACAGGTGTGTTGATAGAAAAAGGTTTGTATCATAACTTGGCCTGAAATGCCTTTGATATCACTCGGTTGACATTCCTAGAAAAGGGAAGCTGGCTTTTTTAGTTTACATTTTAGCAAGATGTAGGGAAATTCGGCACTATCAACACTACAGGTGATAACACTTATACAAAAGCTCGCTCGATCCTTGGCCCACTATGGAAACGCTCGCGGGGTACAACGCCGGAAAAATCTGTGTGCGGGGGGAGTTTCCGAGATTTGTAGAGCACTGTACTGAAATACTGGTATAATACGGTACGGATTTGGGCACATTATACCACATCGTATTCTTTTTCAGGGGCCACCCACACAGCGCTCGCACCCACCTATTTCAACGAGCTTAGGCTAGATGGGGATCAATAACATAATTACCATACAACCTCCCGCTATTGCAGTCTGGAAGGTAAGATAGGAGCCATTCTACCGTCAGGCCCTGAAATCACACCCCATCTTTCCAAGTCTATCTCCCGGTGCCGGGTCAAGGGACGGCATGAATCGAGCACCAGACACCAAGGGCCCGACCTAAGAACGAAAAGTGGGCACTTTGTTATGATCTAATCTACATATAGACGGGGCCCGAAAACCGAAATCGCATTGATCTAACCAACAGTAGCCGACTTGACCTTCTCGACAACGCTCTCGATACCCCCATCCTTGTGTCCGTGGCCCCAAGTAAGTGGCCTTGGCCTCATGAATTCCGCACAGACCTCATCTGTAACGGCCCTCTTTCTCTCTTGGAACCCTGCGACAAAGTCCTGCAGCTCCTTGATACATCTCGCCTTAAGCTCCCCGGTGAGGAGAGCGCCACTGACGTATGATTGGCGTATGTTTTCTAGTTCCTCGTCGTCTTCAAGGAAGAAAGTCAAGTACTGAAACGAGACATCGACATCTGGGTTACCTCCATACAGGCGCTGTTCCTCAGTAGTGGTCTGACCCCCGGAGAAGGCATACTTGTTGATCTTTTTTTTGCTATAATCATAGATTAGCACTCGATTACGTGACTCACCCAAATGGGTCAAAACAAACATTGCATTTGGAGTATCATTCATGAAGATGGCGCTGGTATCAATGCTAGCACTCATCTTGCTTCCAGAACCCCCAAGGGCTGGAAAGAATTTTGCGTGAATTAAGGCTGGCTTTTGGTATTTTAATCTTGCGGCGACGTCTCTAGTAATGCGGAAGTACGGATCTTGATCGATAGCGCAAGGGATCAAGGACGGGATCTGTCTCACTTTGATCGGATCGTCACCAAATATATGAGGGAAGGTAGTTGAGAACGCCGTGCTGGCTTGTACGGCGGTGAAGTGAAGTTTGCCGATATTATCACTTTTCTCGTGTAAGAATACGCTATCCATAAGAAAGAAGCAAATGACTTACCTATCGTTGAAACCAAAAGCTGCTTTGCTCTGGTTTGTAGTAATACAACGAGCTACTTTTAAAATATTCTCATAGAAAGCTCCTCCCATATAATCAAGATCAGAGAATATGAATGTCTTCTTTACATCAAAGCCCATAGCGATGATATCCTTTGCATTGTTCCGGGCGAAGCCTTTGACGTTCTCAATGGTGAGGTTTTGCTTGAAAAGAAATTTCTCATCGTCCGTCAACATGATGCATAGGGGAACATCAAAAGTTTCCTGCAACCACCTACTCCAAATCAGCAAGCGTCAAGAAGAATAGAACGGTTTTTAGTTACTTGGTAAACATAAAGGGAATCATGTGTCCGAGGTGCATACTCTCACTACTAGGACCTCTCCCGGTATAGATGTAGAATTGTTTCCCTTGTTCATAAAGGTCGAGAATTCTCTCGAAATCTCTATGGGAAAAGAACATTCCTCTTCGCAGAAACTGATGGGGCCTACGCCCAGTAAGCTTCTCAAAGCGAGCGAGAAGCTCAGGAGAAATCTGCCTGGTACCAAAGTCCCTGATGAGCTTCTCGTAATCGATGGCGACAACTTTACCATCAACCATGGCTCCTTCGACTGTGAATGGATTGATATTTTGCTCTTGATTTGCGAGAACTGGTGCCTCTTCAGTCGGAAGAGCTCCAGCCTGGAGCGTGGGGGGTTGCTCGTCCTTTTCAGCCATCGTGGAGGGTGTCCCAGGGGTTAGGTGGTATGGTGGTTTTTTGAAGATTTTTAGTGAACGAAGAGAAAGAAATGTGTGTGTTTGGTGGGGGCGGGGCGAGGGGGGCGACCAGAGAGTGAGATGCCCTTTAAAGTTTTGGGTGTGGCGGCGGCCTACAGTATTCGCCTCATCACCCCTAAATCATCAGTGTCGTACGAGCGAACCAGAGTTGTGACCGAGACAGCCCTGTCCTACCGAATTAATTCCATCTCTCTTGAACCTCAGCATAATATGTAAGGAACGTGTCCTCCTCACTCACGAATGACAATCCCAACCTTTAACCTCTCACCCCAGATCATAGCCAGAAGAAAGAGGCAACCTAACAAATACAGCACCGAATAACCTCGTACGCCGCTCCCCAACAAGTGGACCCCTCGCGGGCCCCGACCAACCTCGGAATAATGCAACAATCTGGCTTTCGTTCTGCTCCGGTCTCACAGGCCCTCCTCTACTTCATCGTCGCCTCATCTCTCCTAGCCTCGATACTCGACATCAAACACTATTTCCATATACAAATAATTCCTCATCTGTGGATTTACCGACAAGTTTGGCGAATTTTCATCTGGCAGGTCAGTACCAGTACACATAATTCCCAACATCGTACAGTTAGGATTATAACACCCATAACCTTTCCTCCAGACATGTTATGCAAATGCAGGCGAGCTGCTCTTTGGCGCTTTGGTAATCTATCACCTTAGGACTATAGAGCGCCTGTTTGGAACCCGAAAATACGCCTCTTTCCTCGTTTACTGTTTTGTCACCACGAATGTTGCGGCGCCGCTCTTGTTAGCGACTGTATTCCGTCCTCTCACTTTCGGTCGAATGAACTACCTACCACCCGGTCCAACTCCAATTCTCTTTGCTGCGTTGGCCCAATATCACGCTGTGATTCCCGGCGTTTACAAATTTCGCCTGCTCACATCCACCAACTCTAACGGAGAGGAAGGCCCAGGTATTACACTATCCGATAAATTCTACGTCTACCTACTATCGACTCAACTCGCCTTGTGTCAACCTCCGGGATCCTTACTATCGGTAGCTGTTGGATGGGTCGTGGGATATGCCTGGAGGATGGACCTACTCCCCAAGTCGAAATGGAGAATTCCCAAATGGCTATTCAAAGATAGCCAAGGTGCGGAATTCGAGAACCTTAGGAGAAGACTGAGGGAGGGGGAGGGCGTGGCTGATGCCAACCAAGGCGCCGGCCAGAGGCCTCTTGTACGGCAGGTTTTGGATCAATTCAGGGGTGCTTTCTAGATGTTTTATAAGGGACCCTCCACAATTGTGCGGTGGCTACTCTACTGTATTATATGTTGTGTCGGGTTCAGCGCAGAATCGGATCCGTTAGAGTCATTTATAGGGGCTTCAAGCAGGTTTTTTTATTTTTCATTTTTTTTTCATTTTCATTTTCATGTAATGTACGTAAAGCCCACCAGACGCAAACACCACCAATCTAATTACTGCACACTCGGGCATAAGTGCCAACGATTACCGGTATATAAACCTCCCTCCCACCTAAGAAACAGGGAACATTTCGGGTTGTAGACGCTGCCTCGAAAAGCCTCGAGGTACCAAAAACGTCTGGATTGCGAGTGACGCCATGGTGACCGATGCTCAGCCAATCAAAAGTCACCCGTTTTTTTTATGTCAGCATCCCTATTCCCTCGGCTTAACGGACGCCACTAACTTACTAGTATGATAGATTCTTCCCAGTGAATCACGAGCACTCTTGCTCACAACCTCACTTCACCTCAATCACCACCCTTACCCCGCCACTCACTAATATTTGAGCCTCACCAGTTACTCTCTCTCTCTCTCTCTCTCCTCCCGGCTACACATCACTCCACCCGACCCCATCATTTAATACCCCTCATAAATCGCCCCACCATGAATCCCACACTCCTCTCTCGCTCGCTGCTCCGCGCAACAACTCCAACATCTCTCAGGTCCACCACTACCGGCCTCCGCGCATTAGCATCAGTCGCAACTTCCCAGGCCGCCGCCCCTGCCAAGCCCGGTTCCAAGAAGCCAAACATCAAGCAATTCCAGATTTACAGATGGAACCCGGACACCCCCGAGAAGAAGCCTTACATGCAGACCTACGAATTGGACATGAACCAGACCGGACCCATGGTGTTGGATGCTCTAATTAGAGTCAAGAACGAGGTTGACCCTACGCTCACTTTTAGGCGCTCTTGTCGTGAGGGGATTTGCGGGAGTTGTGCCATGAATATCCAGGGGAGCAATACTTTGGCTTGCTTATGTATGTTTTATCCTCCCTTCACAAGGGAATGAGATGAAGGAAGGAAGGCTGCTAACGTGTTTATGAGCAGGTCGTATTGATGTCTCCAATTCTTCTCCCGTCAAGATTTACCCGCTTCCGCATACCTACGTCGTGAAGGATTTAGTTCCAGATCTTACCCAATTTTACAAGCAGTACAAGTCTATCAAGCCATATCTCCAGCGCAAGACTCCCTCTCCTGACGGAAGGGAGTATCGCCAGTCCATAGAGGAGAGAAAAAAGCTTGATGGGTTGTACGAATGTATTCTTTGCGCTTGCTGCTCGACTTCTTGTCCATCTTACTGGTTTGTTTTATCCTCATGCGCGCGCGCGGAAGTTTTATGGGGTAACAGTGGCTGACAAGCTTTTTTTTATTTTTTTTAGGTGGAATTCGTCCGATTACCTTGGCCCGGCTGTCCTTCTCCAGTCGTATAGGTGGCTGGCAGACTCTAGAGACGAGGCTAAGGGTGCTAGAAAGAGCGCCCTTGAAAATGAGATGAGTCTTTACAGATGTCATACCATCATGAACTGTTCAAAGACCTGCCCCAAGGGATTGAATCCTGGCCGGGCCATTGCAAACGTAAGTTCTTACAAAGCTATTTCTCCACCCAGGATCAGTCGTCGCTAATTCCCACCATAGATAAAGAAGGAGATGGCATTCGGTTCATAGTAGACCTTGAAAAAAAAAACTCCCAATTTTCTTCAAAGCACAATGGCTCTGCCAATTGTTTTCAATAAACAAGCTCTTAGCGGAGAATAGTCGCGTCTAGTTCGCACCCTATCCCGTGGACGAAATAGTGCTGGGGTGGTTTAGACCTTGTTTCTCCCTTTCCCTTTTCATCTCGCATTGCTTTCAGTGGGCTCTATGCTAATCGCTTGGAAAATAAATCTGAAGAAAAAAGAAAAAGAAAAAAACAATTGAAAAATACCAATACCAGTGGTGTAATTTTTTGTTTTATGTAGAAACGAAAAAAAAACCCCCCCGGTATTCCTTAGTGACCAAGCCAACCCTACCTAAACCACCCCTAATCTAAGAGTTTGGGAAAACGAAAACGAGTGATCAAGATATTTACTTTTTGGTAGAAAAAATTCCTATCGGGGGGTAAGATATTAGCCTTGCTCTCAGGTCATAACACGAAAAATCTTGAAGAAATTCCAGAGGACAGTGGAAAAAATGAATGGAGGGGGCAATATCATACTCTCAACATCCTGAACACTCTGTTGCAATATCTGGTTCAGGGTCTTCGAGCTCTCCAGATCCTTCTTAACCTTTGCAATCAAGCTTTCGGCCAACTCCTTCTGCTCCCTCTGCTTAACCTGTGCCTCGTACCTGACCCAACTATCCAGAACACTCTTAGCCTCAGCAGCGAAGGCAGTCTTCTGCTCGAGCTCAAAAGCCGTAGCCTCGAGCCTCGCTGTCTCCTTCGAAACCTCAAAGAGCGCTTGCGTAATCCCCACAACACCACTCATCTGCTGCACGCTCTCGATACGGTCCCGAACAGCACGGGTATGGTCCTCCCGAGCACTGTTGAGGATATCGCGAACCTTGTTGACCTGTGTAGTTGCCCAAGCAGTGTAGGCCGGGCCGCCCAAACGAGCGATACCGTAGAATGTCGTGAGGAGACTGATGGCCACCAATGATTCCTCGTTCAGGACGTAGAGTTCACTGGAGATTGCAGCTACCGAGAGACCAGCGATGGAAGAGAGAATCGCGGTTTTAGAGACGAGGTTGGATCCCGGGAGGGCATCGAGGATGGATTGGGCTTTTGTCTTAGGGTCCTGCGCTGGGACTGGGGCTCCGGTTGATTGGTGGCGGGTCGTGACGGCGGCGGCGGCGTTGATCGCCGGGACAAACCTTGGTAGGAGTGCGGCGGTTGGACGGAGGCGGGTCGCTGCTGTGGACGTTTCGACCCCGCTATTAGTTTCATTGGAGCATTGCGGAGTGAGTCGATGGTGGTTATTGGAAGCGCAGGAATGAACTTACCCGCGAGGCCCTTGGTCAGTCGCATGGACATCTTGATTGAGTGGAGTTTGTGGGGATGAGGGAAGGTTGTTGGATTAGTTTGATAGAGTGGGTCGTGAAGGGTTGTTGGCGATGATGTTTTCTGCTCGGCGTCGGGAATTCTCGCTTCAAACCGGGGTCCCGGGGTTTAGGGTTTGGGGCTGACGCCAGGGTTCACATGCAACCTCCAAACTTCTCTTGCCTGTCTCACTTAGCCCTAGTATGAGTCTGTATGACAGTAAAAAATGCAAAGCCAGAATGCTGTGCTAAAGTTATAGCAAGGCACTCTAAGCTATCGCTCCCGTTGGCAACTTATAATACATTATTCTACATAGAGTCGGCCTACCCAAATCTAACAAACAAGTAGTGACCGCTGTAACAGAAAGAGAAAAAGTAGTAGGAAAAACACGAAAAAAAACTCTGGCAACATGGAGAGACAGTAGAAATTACATCTTGTCAATCATCCCAGCTACAATCTCAGGTATCTCCGCAAGTACAATATCACTTCGCCGCCGGTCGAAACCATCCAGAGAGTCGTGCCACTCTAAACATCCTCAAAGTCAGCCTCCTCGTCGGAATCCTCTTCTCCGCCTTCTTTACTCTCAGCCTCAGTAAGCTTTGGTTTTTTAGCAGCAGGGGCTGTGGAGTCATCGTCCGAGTCATCATCCCTAGCCTTAACTGAATTCGTGGCAGTAGGAGGAGTGACAGCGTTACTGTTAACAACGTCTTCAAAGGTTCCTTCATCGTCATCCTCGTCTTCGTCATCATCCTCGTCCTCATCTTCTTCCCCCTCCTCCTCGCGCCCCTCATCCTCAACTCCCTCCTCCTCGCCCTCCTCCCCGTCTTCTTCCTCTTCATCGTCATCTTCCTCCTCTTGCTCCTCCTGGGCTTCCTTGGCTTTTTGGGCCGCCAATGCGGCATAGTATTCAGCGATAGCTAGCGCACCGCCAGTTTAGTAAACACGTTAGAGGGGGCAGTGTATCACCTTACCATCTGCTTGAATGCCATTTGCTCCATCGCCAGCAGCAGCTTTCTTGTCTTCCTCCTCCTTGGACTTTTGCGCAATTCCAATACCATCGAGAGCACGAGCTTCTCTTTCTGCAGCCTCCTTGGCTCCAGCGGTGGTCGTGGCGCCGGGGTCAACGGTGGACTTTGTGTGCCAGACTGGGAGCGCATTCTTCTCGGCCTGAGCTTGCTTCATCGCCTGCTCTGAGGCAAGCTCAGCAGCCGTCTTCTCTGAGGTGGAAGTGAAAGAAACTTCGATAGAAGCAGGGGCACCGGAGTTTCGGATGCTTGTAGCGCCTTTCCCGGTGACGGGGATTGAGTAGAGGTGATTCTTATCTCGAGGCACAGGAACAGAATTTGCAATGGCGGTCTCGAAATCATTACTGCGAACGTTAACCATTGATACAGCTCGTGAAGACCAAAATAAGCACTTACACCGGCACAACGATCTCATCAATCATCTTTAGCATATCGATAATCTTCTTCATCTGCTCCATTAGCCTCCCCAACCGCTCCTGACTTGTTTTGACTTCGGCGCTATCATCGTCATCCACAAGTGTAGTATTACACCGATCACAAACAAATAACCCCATCTCATCGCGAGCCACCGACATCGCGTCCAGGATTGAGAACCTCTTCTGGCAGTATGGGCATACATATCCCTTTGTATCAGCGTCCTTATTCATTTTCTTCTCCACATCCTTGACAACGCCGTGCATACGATACTTGACAGCGTCTATTGTGCTTCTAAACTCAACGTAGTAGTAAGTCCGGTTTGTCGGCCGCTGTTGTCCTTCCTTTTGCTCTGGGCGATTGTGCCTATACCCACCAAGTTAGTCAAAAATGAAAATAAAAAAACCTACGCTGCACGCCGCCCCCCCTCCCACACACAAAGACCTCGGAGACCCACACAGTGAGCATGCGATCCTCCTTTAACCTCCCACATAATTTCTGTAAGTCCTTAGATTGAAAGCCCAACAGTTTCCCCAGCTCATCATCACGAACACTACACCGTCAGCAGCGAAAAAAAAAAAAGTCTTCCTCGAAGGCAACAGTGAAAAACCACCAAAGGGGACATACGCGTTATGAATCATGAGCGCATCGATAACAAGGATATGCTTTGTATCGTAAAAGGCACGAGCCACACATTTTACAAGTGACTTTGCGATTTCCATTTTCCTGCGTTGTCTTGTCGCGGAGCGGTTGGTGGTGGTGGTGGTGGTGGTGGTTGCTTGTGCAGAGTTCTGTGACAAAAAGGATCTTCGCCTTGTCTACTAGTACTTGTACTAGTACTTTACAGTACTCACGTCACGACTTGGCGCGGCTCTGGGAGCTATCGTATTGCAGCAGGGACCCCCCCCCCCAACCCTAACCCCGGGCCCACCCCCAGGCTCCCGCATTTAAACTGTATGGTTCCTTCCTTCCTTCCGGCCGCCTACGGTATGCGCAATACCCCGGTGGGTTGTAACGGGGAGGCCTTGGCATAGAATTCAGTTCGGTTTCTTTCTCCAACTATTCATATTTTCCTTCACTGACCTTTTGGTTTCAATTTCCTCCCCTCATGTACTGTACTGTAGCTTTTCAATTCTCAGGAAGTGAAGATAGAAATAAAATACCGGCAACTCAACTGTAAGCCCGATTTGAACGTAGACTTGGCGGGAAATTATACGCCAAGGCGTCCCCCCCGTTGCCACCCGCTGAGGCGCTGTGCATGGACGGCCAGAACCCCACCATAGTGCATGGCTTTTATAAAGTCCGCCATAATGTTTTTCCCAAGTTACCGGTAGCCTACATACCCGTAATTGACACAATAATCATTAACCCTCACTCAGGGTGGTCCCGGTGGTGACCATACACCTAGTACTATGGGAGATATGATAACACCGGTAGGCGCATACTTTTAATGATGATGGTATAATAATATTATTATAAATAGGGCAATTCAACTCCGGCGAGTATGGCTTTGTGATGCTATCCCGGAAGTTGTTCTCAAAGCGACTGGCTTAACACACTGACCCTAACACGGGTAGAAATAGTGGCTTTAGGGGATGGGATGGGTAGATTACATCCCAAACCCTAATTCATACACAAAGACTAAGCACCGAAAACTCCATGTCGAACTTTTCAATGTATCATAGAAACAACAGCCATCCGTCCAATAACAATAATGCCACAACGCCAAGTGAGAACGCTGCCATGAAAATAGCTATGATGCCGCTGTGTACCAGCGTACCTTCGGCACCGTGAGGAGAGAGGCCCATCTTTTTGCTGAAAAAAAGAAAAAGGAAAAGCTTTCCCCCGTAATTCGTGGAGAAGGAGAATGTGAAAAATGAAAAATGACCGGTTCAAGTTAACTTAGGCCAATTACCAATACACCCTCCTCCTTCCAATCACCAAATCCCCTGATCACGGCACTCACGGAAACACTTGCACACCCCTCATGCTCTGCAGAAAAGATATAAGAGAACAAAGAAGCTTAGAAAGCAGGTAAGGAATATGAACCAGACATACGGAAACTAAAGCTAAGAAAATAGAGAAAATAGACTGCACGAAAAAACTCCGAGATCGTGTTTTGGAAACTGTACTAAAAAGCTTTTGTGGTAAACTACATAGGAAGAAGAAATTGAATGCCAAGGGAAGAAAAGGACAAAAGAGGAAGGGGAGCGGTTGAAAAAAGAAACTGATGTCCGTAATGCCCTCCCGTCATCGCAAATCCCCTCATATCCACCCCTCGAGACTTAAGCGCAAACCAAGGAAGAATTCAAGTATATAAATTAGCAAAATGAGCACCCATAGCCAGATCCACTAATGATTTTTTGTAGTAATAATTTTGGTGGCCCCCCTTTCTGAATCCCGCCAACGGTTATTCATTGGGGCGAGGCCTCTTTGCTGGATGTGGGTTGTCCCATTGCCCCTGATTGCCTCCTTGCGGACCACCAGGGAAGAATGCCGGGTTAAAGTGAGGAGCCGGAAAACCCCTGGGGTCTGCTTGATTGGGGTAGGTCGTAAGTGAACGCGCAGAAGGTTGGAATCCTTGACCATACATACCCATACCCATGGGGTTGAAGCCCATTCCGATAGGATTAAAGCCACCATCCATATTGCCGGCGCCCATGTTTCCACCCATATTACCACCGCCCATACCACCCATATTGCCGCCCATTCCCATTCCACCACCCATGTTACCGCCCATACCGCCCATGCCACCGCCCATCATACCGTTGTGTCCCATGCCGCCTCTACCTCTCATACCCGCTGGCCCGCCCCTCATAGGATTCATACCACCTCTACCGGCAGGAAAATTACCCCCCTGGAAGTTTCCCCCACCAAATTGTTGCATTGGCATACCTTGCCCACCAAAGTTGTTCATCGGAGCTTGGAAACCCGGCTGGGGGGACTGCGGGCCTCCGACTGGGCCTCCAAAACCACCACGATTGCCGACAAACCCACCTCCCATGTTGCCGCGGTTTGGACCCCCGAATCCACCACGATTACCTCTAAAGCTTCCAGGGTTCATACCTCCTGTCATGCCGATTGCGGGAGGCTGAACAGCTGGTGGTCCAGAGTGACCACCACGCTCCCCGCTGCTGGCGCCATTGCCACCTCTTCCGCCTTGAAATCCGTCACGAGGCCTATCACGTTGAGGAGCATCTTTGGGAAGGGTGCGGAATGGATTGACGCTAGGATTGGTATAAGAGACCGTATGCCGTTTACCCATGTAAGCTGGCTGACTTCCTCCAACCTCAATTTTATTTTTAACAGCTGTTGCGGCCTGGGGAGAAGTAAACTCAACGAAAGCAACCCTGTATCGACAAGAATGTTTAGCCATGTTTCCAGATGATTGAATAGTGAGGAAAAAGACTTACCCTTTAGATTTACCATTGACCTTATGTTCGCTGAAGGTAATATCTTTCAATTCATCCTCGCAACCGCATTCGTTTACCCACCCGCGAATGTCATCATCAGTAGTCCACCAGTGCAAATCGGCGACATAAAGAGCTGTGGTAGCGGCAGGGTCAAAAGGTCGATCATCAAGCTTCCTCTTCTGTTTCGGCTGGACTGCTGCCTCTTCTTTTACGGCGGCGGAGTTGCCAGAATTATCACCATCACCTGCAGCAGAGCCCATATTGGTGTCTTCACCTGCAGCAGTATTTTGCTTATTATCGCCATTAGTGTCCCCCTGGGTTTGGTCAAGAAACAAATCCTCATCCTCTTTCTTGAAAGTGGTCGCTGGTTCGTCAGGATTAAGATCGCCGTAAATATCGATGTCGAAATCGTCGGCCATTTTGTATTCGAGATCTTCACGAGATTGATGTAACTGCTTTTTTTCTTTTCTTAAGGTGACTTGCTTTGCTTCTCACTAACAATTCTCTTCACCTGTAAGGCAACAAGATACAAGGTCTGTGCAAGCCATACCGTGGATCAGCTTCCAAGAAAAGGGTTAAAAAACGTAACAAACAGGAAAAAGAGACGCGTTTGGAGCTAGCAATCAAGTCCGAGCAAAGCAGGGTCAGGAGGGGATGAGATGAGAGCAAAATAAAGGAAAATAAATGAAGAAAAAAGAGTATGAGAAATTCCAGAGAGCAGGGAAGAATCAACACCTCGACCAGTTATCTTAGCCAGCGTATGTGCTCACGGGCAAGACTCGATACAGAACAAAAAGGGTGGTGATACGTACACTGTGGGAAGTGTGAATACTGAGCTTCTCTTTTCCCTCTTGTAGCACAGGATAACTTTGCTCGCTTGTTTCTTCTTCTTACACCAAGAAATAAAAGCTTTCCACCCGAGACCCTTAAAGTTTCCAGCAAAAAAACGATATTTTCTTCCTCACAGACGAGGGAGGTACAGGACAGGTCAGGTGCGTTGATTCACCAGCAGACAAAGGAAACAGAGTCTCTTTCAGTTTGAACAGAACAGAGAATAAACTGCCAGGAGAAATTAGAACAAGTCCGGGTGAAAATTTGTCGAGTGTTATCCGGGGGGTGAGATGGACCGAGAGGATAAGATAAGGGTAGAAAGATCTATCGAGAGTGGTTAGAGGTCGGATGAAGGACGAGGGATAATATGAAGTGGATGATGAAAGGAGGAAGGGAGAAACAAAGGAAGGAAGGAAGGGAGAAAGGAGTGGAAGCGAGAGGAATACGTAGAGAAGGAAGCAAGACAGGAAGAGGATGAAGACAAGGCTACCTGAGTCAATGTGGGAGGAACGAGGACGACGACGACGACGACGACACACGAAGAGAGAAGCAGGCAGCAACAGCTAAGTTACTGTTGAGTTGGGTGGGAAGGAGAGAGAGGAAACGGGAAGGGAGGCGACGAGGATTTGGTTTTGGCTCGCGGATGGGATTGGTGGGAAACGCTTTGGCCGTGACAGACACACGCTAGAATGACTGCCGTTCCTGTGCTAGCATTTATTGTGGTCCGCGCGCCCTTGGGATCCTTTTTTAGGTTTGGTTACATAAGCAAACCTACAGTGTGGCCAGGCGCGCCTCGGGGTCCCGAAACCCAGCTGATTTCAGACCTATCCTCTCGGCACAAGGAATATTTTGCTGAAAGTGTGAGACTTGCCGGCATAGAAAAACTGTAAAGTTACGATACATTATGGAAAATCAAAAATAAGAAATGCGTAACCAGAAATCCCCGCACTTTGTAGGTGTTGTCGGTCGCCGTAAATCTCTCAACATCAAAAAAAAAAAAAAAAAAACCACGGCCGCCGCTGCCCGACATCTGGGAGACATGACCTTGCAGTTCACCTCGTAAATAACAACCCTAGAGAGAAAAAAAGAACAAAATCGGGAAAGAAACAGTCAAGCATTCTTAATCACACAAACCTATACTTGTGGTACCCTCGTGCCTTCTCTTGGGCTCTTGGGTTTCATAAAATGGTGGATGTGCAGGCACGGTGCTGTGTCCAACGGCGAGCCAAGAACAGCACCTGTGCAGACGCCAGAAATAAAAACTGATATCATAACCAAAGTTGGATGGGCTTTTAAGGTTCTAATGGTAAAACTTGGATTGAGAGCAGAATAATCACGGTGGAAGAGGGGAATGACGTCTAGAAAAAAATGGATGATTCCGCAGGGCTTCAGACAATGATACTCTTAATCGTTATATCGAGTGATAAGTGATGGATAATAGGTGGATCCTAGGGGAAAATGCTGTGATGGGAAATATACAACTTGCAAAAGAAGGGTAGGTTGAGTGGCTGCCTGTGGCGCCCCCGACTCAATCGCATCCAACTTCCTCTGCTGCCTGGTCATCTAGTACTGCTGAGCTGTCTCACCAATTATCCATCCCCCTTATGTCTCGCCCAACAACGTATTTAGCCGGGAATAACCAGGCGGATAGCTACCTAAGGTGCTGGTAGACTGGTCCCCGTTCAAACGAGGGAAATAATGCTACCCTGACGTATCATATTGCCCTTAAATTCGTAACCATATTCTCCACCACCTTGACCCCCGCTGGTCATGAGCTGCAAACGCAAAGATAAGAGCTTCTTGAATGGCGGGAAATATTCTGAAAAATGGATGCCACACATAGATGAAACGTTATGACTTGTCCTTTCGCAATTGCGGGAGAGGAACCTTGTAGACGGACGTGTGAGGGCAGCGGGGTTTCCCGCACTCCTACAAAGTTGGTGTCTGTTGGTAGTTGTGGTGACTCTGTAATATCCTCTTGAGTCTTTCATTTTTTGGAGTGGATTCCTTCAACTCTGTAGTAATTAAGATAGAAGAAAATTCGTCAACGCCAAAAAAACCACCAGAGAATAGTGTTGGGTGGGTATATGGGGAGGTGTTCGAGTGAGCTCCGGTGATTGGAATGACCTAGGTCCTATTTGAGCGTTGTTGAAAAGAGTGAACCAGGTTCATGGTAGGCGCTATATATCAGTAGTTTCAACGCTCAACACAAAATTGAGTATCTTATGTTAAAGAAACCTAATTTGGATTTACTATATGACTGGTAGTGGAACGGACTTGGATCTGGTTCATGCTTATATGTGATTGAAGGTATTATAAGTTACGGGACTTGAAGAAATTTTCTCCCTAGGGCCTTTGCGAATCGAGGACCTCGTAGCTGTGGTATATCTTAGTATTGCAAGTCGAATGAATTATTTCGTCCCCTCGAGGCACCGCTTGTTAGAGGATTCTGCTGTATCCTTGGATTCCTCTGCTCCATTGAAGAATTGAGGATTTTGCCATCTCTCCCTTCCTACATATTAACACACATCCTGTGACTTGGGGGTGGTGTGGCTATTTGTTATGCGTCTTCCCAATATTTAGAAGGAGCTATAGAGAGCAATGTGGAGACCTCACCTTACGCATGGAATTTCAGAATCGTATCGGTGAACCAAGTACAGGAAAATGGCAGTCGAATTTTGTATTATAGTGGAAGAAGCCGGGAAAAGATAGAAGTAGTACGCGTATCTATGGCGAAACCTGGAACCACGGATGAAGGCAAGAGGGGTGAAGAAAGAAAAACAAAAATAAAAACGTACGCAATCTCGATCGCCCCTATGATGTTCCTCTATCGTATCGTTCCGGTATCTGAGCTCACGCCCAGCACCTAAAAATAACAATCAATCGTCTTAAAACAACGTGCTAGAGTGAGCTCAAAAAAAATCCCCAGAGGACATCCACCAGAGGTAATCAAGAAAGGGAAAAAAAAGGATTAGTAAAAAAAAAAAGAAAAGATTAGTATTAATGCATGTAATCATTGGTAGCACGTTGACCGTTTCCACTCCGTTATTTCCCGTCTACCAATCGCTCAGAAACTGCCCCACTTGAAGTTGGGCCAGTTCTATTTGCCGGTCACCACAGTGCTGTTTGGCTCATTTGTCCAAATGGGTCTCAGAGGCGGTGAAAAGGCTTCAGCTAGAATCATCGAACTCTGAGATAAGAAATGGGAAAGAAAACACCCTGAATACTACTAGAGCGATCTCACTTTGTTTGGTCCTGGGGTTCGGGTCTTAGTGATGTGCTCAACATAAAGCTATCATAGCTATACATATAGCAAACTAGTACAGAGGGTTTAGCGGAGCTTCCCCCACTTTTCTTTGGAAACTCTTGAATCGTCCTGAAAAGCTTCCTCTAGCTTTGTTGATAGAAAAAGACATTCGGAAGACAGTATTTTCTCTTTCTCTAGTTGCTTTCATGGTCAATGCATGTAGCGGGTGGATCTTCAAATACCATGGACAATAACTGCGCCCCCTTAGTGAACCGACAACCCAGAACCTCTCTCCTACTGAATGAGTCTGGAGCACAGGTGTGCTCCGGGCATTCTGACACCGTGGAACCGGAACCAACTAGAGTATATCTAGCAAACCTAATTGAACGATGCCTACCTAGAATACTGATCTATTGCTTATGAGCGTTGTAGATAAGTGAATCTGTAATCTAGTAACCTAGTCGTCAATTTCTCAAAGTCCACTTCCCTTGCTTCGGCTACAAACCTTAAACATATCCTAAGTAGATAGAATCGGTCTCAACCTCTACTATCGTCCAGAGAGAAGCTGCCTCCAGAAAGCCGGAGGCCACCAGTGCCGTACAAAACTGACGACCTTTGGGAAAAGATAAACACTGCCAAATACTAAGGAAAACTGCCCCGAAGCATAGGTGATGTTTAGTTTATGTGAGGGGAGGGGCTGAGGTAATTCACCTAGTTATCTTAGGTTTAGTTACCCCCCGCCAGAATGATTGCTACCCGCTTTGCCGACTTCTCAATAGGCTGAGTAGCCGTATTATCGTACTATTACGATAGATTTCCCAGTCCACTGTGGGAGGCGACTTCGGTAAGGTGTTGAGGGCGTTCCTCCTTAGCAGTTGCTCTAGTACAAGGGCATTTGTAACTACGAGACAGAGGCCCATTGGCCGTGTCCGGAATGTTGCCAGTTCAATTGGTTGAGGTGTAGTGCCCGTGGGCTATATACTGGCACGTAGCCCGGACCACACCATAGCTTTCCATGTCTAAAAGAGTTAAGTACATCCTCCTCACTTTGAATGGTGACTGTGGGCAAACGTACATTGTGGCTCAACAGTAGAGAAATAAAGATATTCCATCAGCACCTACGCCACCGTAGGCTCCACTTGTTCGTGAGAGTTGTGCTGTGGTGAGTAATACTGCCGTAGGTGTTGGACACCTCTTGGGGAGAGAGCGGTAGCTCGCCGGAAGGGGGTCTGGTAATCCACAGGTTTGCGGCTTCTTCCTCCTTTTGTAAGGCGAGCCGTGATGTATTATTTTATAGCTGTGCGGTGGCAACAAACCAAAAATTAAGTTCCATATTCCGTTCCATGAGATATGATGACATGATATTTTTCTCACTGCAAACCATCACAGCCCGAACTTCACTTCTACCTCGACGTTACGGAAGCTCCTCGTTCACCTAACCCAGCAGATATATCCACCCTGGATACTACCTATGCCCCTTCTCGCCTAAAAAACTCCTGTTGTCTTCTGCGCTTTTACCTTCGGACTTACCGGCACTGCACATATATTACTGGGCGATTCCCGAGGCACCGGGAGTGGGAGAAACCGAGTGATCCGGCTATGATAGACAATCCCTCCCTAGACACCTAACTTTGTCGCAGTAGCCGTAACCTACTCCTTAAGTCAGGAACCGTTACCTTGCCTTCCGACTCCTTGAAATTTTGTTAAGTCCATAGATTGATTCGTAATATATATAGGGAAATCTACCGGAGGCACCGCAAAGTGTGTGGCCTAGAAAACCTAAGAACAAAAGGAAACTGAAACATCCCCATAGGGTGACATATAAACAACATCATGTCAAAATCGTCAATCATAACCAGATGGTAAAGAGAAATGGTAAGACCCCAAATTAAGCTCTCTTGTGAAGGGAAAAACCTCTGTCTGTCGAGGAAAAGTTTCCCTCACCCTGTACCCTGTAACATAAGGAGAAAATTTCCTAGCTAGTCTTTTTACTTCCCTGTTGTTCTTCGATGAAACTGATGTGCTGAAAAGTTCTGTCCTGTATCTCACTAAAGCAAGAGTTAGGCAGTCCGCAATACCGGTAGTATATTGGAAGCTCTGGGGGGCAGTCATGTAGCGGTGGAGGTTATATTGGGGAGTTTGATCTTGCCTATCGAATACCAGCCCGTTTCGGCATTCGGATAACTCTTGTTAGACCTCCTCTAATATATTCCACTAGTCTGGAATTTCCAGCATTGGCAGTACAAGCAGAGGGTATAGTACTCCGCTCCTTATGTATCTCTTTTCAAACCATCTTCCTTGCATTCAAATATGCTCTAACGGTATCTCTAAGAAGGGCCTGACTCATGAACTCCCACAGCAATCATTCCTACTTCTTCCATCAGTATTCAAACCTAGATGGGAGTTGTAGAAGTGGGGGTATATGCCTTCTTTTGAAAGCCCTGCGCCGTTGGCCAATACTCTGATTCTGGCTCCTTTAAAAATTGCCAAGTGCTTGTGCTCGAGCACGAGTAGTATGATACAAGACATGAAGGTTACGTTGTGTATGAGTAAAGGTCTACTAGTACTTCATTGAGAACACCATAACCTCTTATGTCGGAATCGGACTCTCAGTTCGCGTAAGATGTCCTCCAATGGTAGACTAGTTACTTTTACCCCCTGTATTTGGTTGAATATGGGTATTACTACTTACTGTGCCAAAAACCACTATTAACTTTACTCGGTTAACTCCATGAGGATGCGTTGCAGGACAACCTCACCAGTCGCCGGGGCATAGTGCTAGGCGCTTGAAATCAACACTGGTGGGTAATAACCGGTAATAACCAGTTGTTCGATCACGTGGTATACTCATAGCCAGGCTTGGCTAAAAATAACCCTCCAAAATAACCACACATGAGTACCGGTAGTTCGAAATTTTACTCTCACAAACCGTGCTCTTATTGAAAATCGGAAAATATAGAGCTAGAGAGAGGTATGATACCTTCTGAATGCCTTCATCAAACCACATCTTCTTAAGGATGTGATTGTGATCGGAAATTTTCGAGGCCCCTTCTTGCGCTGATTCCCGGCTAATTTCAAGTGCTGTTCTAGGATCTCACTAAGCACCTCCATCCAGGTTCGTGCTACGAATGTCTGGGAACTTGTTTCACACATCCGCCAGAGGCCATCAAGTGTGTATCTAATAGGCGCTCTAAATTTTCGCCAGTACCTAGATCTTAGCCATCTTGGAGTGGTTCAATGCCTGCAAACTTCAGAGTTTGTGGATACCCACCTGATTTTGGGTTCGGGTCTTGTGACGCGAAGGCTTTCAGCGATTTGTATTGTATGATTGCACAAGATAGATTATGCACTGGCGAAAGGCTGTAAGCAAACGTTTTTCTATCCAGAGGATTACACAATTTGAGGGAAAAAACGTCACAATTTTTCACGGCTTGCAGTTGCTCGGTGTGGAGTGGGGGCATAGCCTCTCAACGGATACCGGTATATCATGCGAGATATCGCTCTTATGCCGGTGGGGCGTACCCACAATCTTTAATCCCTTTCTTGAATTGAGATATGGTCTACTGTGCAGACAATAATGCTAGTGGTGTGTAGGGATTTGTGGTTAGTCTGCCCTGTCATTGATGCCCCAATACTTACGATTATCACCAGTCATTCCGTGGTATCTGCATCTGCTGGTATGAATTCGGTCGCCCCCCCTCTATAGCAAGGCTTATGCTAATGATAGCTTACTATAGCAGCTCAAGCAGTATTCCGGCACTCGAGTAGGCTACCGTATACAACGCATAAGTTGAGCTATGATCATTTGCTCATTGATGGTGTTCGCAATCTGGGGCCCTCCCTCTTATAAACTGGAATAGCAGACTGGTTTAGCGCCAGCTACTGGCACTAGCGGTCTGGTACTACATTATCCAGTGCTCAATTGAAAGGTTTTCGTCCTCGGTCCAGGGTCATGCTTGTACGGTTTATCAAACATGCTGGGTAGCAAGAAGCACTTATTTGGCAGGCACCTTTAAATCTCTCTCTGGGACCGCAGGCGCCATCTTGTAGTCGGTATTGGTGCCGATACGAGAGCCCTACTCTCACCTCATTCATTCGGAGCCTATCTGGTGCTACAAAGCATCGCAAAGCTTCGGAAAGATACAGAAACTAGGGATAAACCGTACCAATACCATTATCGTATTCAGGCACTAACGGTTGTGTAATATATGACGTTACGAGGATGGTTTACCAATCTACCAGTACTGTATGTAGGTTCGCGGCTTCCTTAATTATATCGTATTTATTAAGGACTGGTTTACTCTTAATCTCTAATTACCGGTAGCCTTTATTAAAGTTAGACTGAGGGTCTTGGCGGTATCCTTGTGAGAACAGTGGATAAGACTACCCTATTAGCGCCGTATACAGTAGTCGCACCCCGCTGCCTTGGGCAGCCAAAACCCAATGGATCTATCCGGCACAGCGGGTGATCCGGGACCAAAGGTCAGGCTTTGGTGCAGAGAGTCTTGAAGCTCGCGGGGTTCGTGAGAGACAGAGGAGCATCTGATCTGGATTATCGAGATCCGGGATAGCGGTGCGGTCCTCGCATCTGGCGGGAATATTTTACTGCGATTAACCTAATTGCCGAGAACTTTGGCACCGGTATTGTGAGCATTGTGGAAAGGAGTGAGTTATGCGGGTAAAAAGCCCTTGTCGCTGTCGCAGGTATAGTACAGTACCATAACTCTTCATATGACTTGATCCTGGCAAGAAACCGTCTGTGTTGGGTTCCGTATGGATAGAACTTCTTGCCAGCCATAACCGGTATGTTATAAACACCCTAAAGATTGCGAAGGGTTTTTTTCTCTCTTTTTAGGCTTTGATTGCGCAATGGCGTTCACCGGGGGCTGTACTGAAAGTTTCGCCCTGAAGAATCAGGTGTTGTGAATTCTTAAGTTTAGTGGCCTGCTAGGTGTTGGTTAAACCGGGGTTTCTGAAGGGGATTCGCAAGCTTTTGCCCAGTGAGTTATTCTGCAACCTTTAGGAGATCTCCGGTGCAGTGTTGGTGGCTAAGCCATAAGTAGAGAGGTTCTGCTCCATCGTGTACAGTACTTGTACACGTACATTTTCTCGAGGGAAACATCGGTGTGTACTCCTTTCTATGCCAAAGGAATTTACCCAATCAGAAAACTCGAGTATTGGCAGGGACTATTGTACCCGGGCGCAAATTAAGTACGGTATTCGAGGTGAGGGCGCGACCCCTTTGCCCAGAGATTATTATATCTTGCGGAACAAATATTTCTATTTTTCCTACCAAGAGGTGATGGTTGATAAGGCACAATTGTTGACGCGGGGCAGCCCTTGCCACGAGCATTTTACTTGTAAGTATCATAATACGATACTTAATTTGCGCCTGAGTATGACCTAAGCCCATGTGAGGAATTACCAGTATCTTGTATCTGGCGATAAATGCCTGTGCCTGTACTCGTATCCGGAAATATGGCCATTGTTACATAACCACCCAACGAGCGAAAAAAAGCCTTGTCTCTTCTTTACTAGTAGACACTTTGTGCCAGAGACAAGCAGGATCACTAAAATCAAATCGTTGACCCAACATAGGAAGGTTTGAGGTTTGATTTGGTAGGGCTAGCTGTTCTCAGTTGTTTATCCTTCTATTGCTATGTATTATTATCATTTCTGCACAAAGTTGGCTGAGCTTTTAGTTCGTACGATAAAAAGCTTTTTACAACTACCATTCATCCTAGTCGAATCCTTACCAGCCCTTTGGCAGCATAATATACACGATAGCGTAGAATCTCGCTAGTAATTTTACTCTGCGCTGCCGATATTATAAGCACGGCGTCAGTACGACTCTTATTGTACTAATACTTAGATTTCCCACATATACCGTGCTGCTGGTAGATGCAATAATATTGTGCCATATAACTATGTTGGACCCGCTGCTGGAAAGGAAAACGTGCGTGTACGTGTACCGTACTCCATCGTACGTAAACCCCCAGAGGCGGATTCTGGGGACGAAACGGGCTTTGAAGCTTTAAGCATGGGGGTTGCCGTATGACGCTTATAATACTCGTCGAGCAGAACATTTTGCCAGCGTGGGGGGGGAGTTGCCGATATTTTTGTCACGGATTTGGTTTCCGAGTGCTCCAGGTTCGGCTCGGTTGTCGCCAGGTCCCTCCTCAATTGGGTAAAAATGCAGGGGAAGGTTTCAATTTTCCATCATTCCGTAACACAACACAGGGGTTCTTGTCCTGCGCCCCCGGCATCATCCATTCCATCATACCAGAAACTTGTGAAAAGGTCACGAATGCGTGAAATTCAAAGCTGGTTTTTTCGCCAAAAAGGCATCCTCAGAGAGAAGGTCGCTCAGGAGGCGGGTACCGGTATGTACCAAAATCTACAGCTTCCGTAACGGATTGAGGTTCGTATGATATTTCTCTTCACAAGCTGCGACCTCTACCTTCGGGCTTCTCTGGGAAGTCTGTGGCTCCGAATTGCTGACTGTTGAAAGCGTCTCGGGGGCGGTCAGCTTGATTAATTGCTGGAACCAGCCTCTCGCTCGCCGGGAAGAGTGTCTTCAGTCTCAAGAACCCAATGCCATTCGTTCCGCTGTGCGGCACAAATACTCTTCCGAAAAAACTGGGGAACCCGTGCTTCTTTTCACTCCCTCAATATATGGTGCAGGCCTGCTGTAAAAAGCAATCATTTGACATTAGCCCCCTAGTGCTGTACCAGTACTGTGCCAGTAACACTCTCCACGCTCTAGCCTCTACTGGGCCTAAGGATTTCTTTTGATTGCCACGGATGAGCTTATGTTTTTGGTGCTCATAGAGAGATCGAGTCTCCTCGGTCAGTAAAAATCCCTCCGCTTCCTCTTGTCTCCTCTCGCTTTTCCACCAGAGTCTCCCTTTGAGGAAACGTTCGCTCATTACAGTCACTCGTTTTGGTGGAGGATTTGGGGTTCATCAGACAGCACCAGGCATATTCGACATTCACGGCCAACGAGACTATTCTCAAAACTGTCGTGTCAACTAGGGCTCGGCTGGAACCTTGGGCTTCAGTAATAACCTGGTCCGTGAGAACTAATGCTTTTGTTTGGAGAAACGACCATTTCTACTTCTCACCACGACTGGAAACCTTTGCATCGACAGCTTTGACGAGAGACTCTCGACGCTCAGGAAAAGCTAGCATCTAAATCACTCTCAGTTTTCAATCGCAGCATTTTTCGCCCTTTTTACTTGGTCCCAACGCCGGATTTCTGCTTTTTTTTTCCACTTTTTATCCATATTTACTTTTACTCAAGTCATTCGTTAGGATCCATCAATCGAGTCAATATTGCTGGGTGCTTTATCTAACTCTGCACCGTGCTTTCTGTTTTTTCCCCCAGTGACAGGGACTGTAAAGCTCGACATCGGCGTCTGCTCTCAGTAGTCCGCACCTTTACCACATCAACCCGACCGCTGAGCGGTTAAATACGCTGCTTCGGTCACAATCACCGGGCCAAGAGACCATCGTTATATGTGATAAGCTACATTGGGAAACGACCCGTAGCCCCGTCCACTGCATCAAAGGGTGTACAGACACACTCTGGTGTGAAAGAGTGGAAAAAGCAAGGCCTTAGCTGCTGCCAGAGAATTATCATAAAATATTTTTTCGGCTGGGTCGTTCAAGAGGTTCGGATCTCTGTAAATGAGTCAGCACAGGAGGCCTGCCATGGGAGGGGCGAGTAGGAATGGGGGTTATCGCTATAGAAGACGAGAGGAGGATGGGGAAAGTAATTACCAGGATTCCCCGATGGGGACAGCATACGGTGCCGGCGAAGCATTAACGATGAATTTGGATAACCGATTGCCGCCGCGAATAGCACAACCCCCGCCCCGGAGGCCCCAACTTCCCCAGTCATCAATGTCTTCCCGACAAGACGGCGGTGGTGGCGGAAGGCCACAGCAGGTGCCGCAAGTGCTAAGAGTGCCGAGTAATGATGGTAATAGTAACAATGGGAGCCGCAGTCCTCCAACACGACCTGCCAGACCAAACTATGTTCCTTCGATGCTTGACCCATCCGGCGTTCAGGAACGAGAGTTGAGTCTCGGCTTTTCGTATCGCCCTAACCAACAACCAATCAGACCGCAGCCTAGAGCATCACACTTCTCGGAAGATGTAGGGAGCACTGCAGCACCCACCAATCACCCTTCTGTGTCTAGCTCACGGTCTATATATATCGGCTTTGACCCAGCAAATTCGCAAGCCACAACCCCAAGCGCGGCCAGCTCCCTTGGAGTAATCCCGAATTTTCCCACGGTTCCCCCACCCGTTCCTACTGTTCCAAACCAACAGCGAAGATCTAGCAGTGGCCCCCCGCCAACTGCCCGTCGCGGCACTTCATCTCACTATTCGCAACAGACACTCATGGTTTCTCCGATCCCAGAGGAACACTTCTCGGATCGACACGACTCATACGCCTCAAGCGCTGCTATACCCTCTAATTGGGGTGCTCGACCGGTGGAATTTTATCCGCGTGGGGAGGAAGATTTTTATGGCGATGGGGAAGCCGAAGGATTTAGACTCCCCACGGGAGGAGATGTCGAGGATGACGAGCGAGGTTTGGTCAGACAAGCGAGTTTAGGGCGGAAGTCAAAACCGACCATCACAGAAATCAAGGGAGTAGGTGGAACCAAGAGCCCAGACCGCAAGTCATCGGGTGGATCGGTGAAAACCGTAGGCTTGGGGGCTGGAGCATCTGGAAGCGTTGGAATCGGGCTCGGTTCGCCAGCCGGGAAAAACTCTCCCACCCTAAAGTTGCCGAGTCCAGATTCTCCGACATCATTTCCGGGCCTTGCTCTTGGTCACTCTCCCGTTTCGTCCAGATCAGCCAGTTCATCCCCGCTTGCTCAGCCTCTAGTCGCATTTACAAATGAGGATTATAGTGAGAGTTCTGGGTTTCCATTCCCGAACAATCTCGGCCACTCTAAAGGCGTCTCTCCGGATTCGCCAGTCTTAGAAGGCTTGTCTGCGCCCAAGAACTTTCCTGCAGGAACCGCGAAACCTCAACGGCGGCTCCCTCCAAGACTTAATATGGATGCTGTCCGTGATGCGGAAGCGAGGGGGAGCTTAACAAGTTTGCCGGATCTGATTAGAAGGGCTACAAAACTTGCAGCTGTACTCGAGACGGGGAGGCCAGATTCACGGTGGGGCATGCGGAGGAGCTACGTGGATAAATCGTCTAGTATGTTATAGAGCCTATTTTTTGTTTGGTTCATCTTTTTTGTTTGGGACTAACTGATCAATTCAGGCCGTAGCAACGGAAGGGAGACTGATTCAATATCTGATATTTTGGCTTCGTTCCCGCCCCCGGTTCTCGCTTCTAGTAGGCAAGGCAGGCGGGCTACTACAATGTCGCAGTGGCCTTTGCCGGGTGACTTTAGCAGCGGGGGCGATTCTTCGGTTGCACCTTCGCATAGGCAAGGTCGGAGGGTTTGCGGGTTACCTCTCTGGGCTTTCGTATTGCTCGTGATTCTCGCCCTCCTTGTCATAACAACAGCTGTCGTTGTTCCTCTCCAACTAGTTAAGCTTTCGAAAGGGGATAAGGATGGCAGTGACGGCTCTAAGGGATCTGTTCTTGCAGAATGCAGGAGCAAGAATCCCTGCCAAAACGGGGGTGAAAACATTGCAACAAATGATTTCTGCGGGTGTGTCTGCACTTCAGGATTTAGCGGCGCCAATTGCACACAGAAGGAGGATTCTAGCTGCACCACGGTTGATCTCCAGGACCTACAGGGTGGCCGAGTTAAGGGCATCCAGAATGTCACAATGGGAACCGCATTGCCCCGGCTTTTCAATTTGGCTGAGCCGTCGTATAACATTAAATTGGATCGGGCAATGATCCTTGCGGTCTTCAGCAATGAAGGTATCTCTTGCACAGCACAGAATGCCCTGGTTCAATTCAACGGCGAATCCATGCCTTCAACAAATGGGAGGAGGTCTACTATTGATAAATCACTGGCTCTTCTGCAGATGAGACAGGAATTGACCGTCGACACATCCCCCACGCCAACTACCAGTGGTACTGCCCCAAGCGCGACTAGCTCTTCGGGCGCTAGTTCAGAAACAAGAACTGCTGTGGTTGATTCAGATGCAGTAGACTTTGCTAGAGTCACTGTCCTATATCTGACTAGTGCCGGAAATCTCTCAGTTGCCGAGAATGCGCAGTCTCGGCTGCAAACAGCGTTTTCAAACGGGATTGATTTTGGGGACCTAACAGTGGGGAGCGATATTATGGTGAACTTCAACAACCGCAGCATCAGGATGGCTGATGGTGATATAGTTGGAGGTGTCACAGCAAATTCAACTGGTAATAGAACTTCAAGTGCAGGCTCGAAGAAACGGTCTGTTCTCGAGGGTTACTTCAGAATATTGTTTGATTGATGCTTTTAGATTATGAATGGAAGCTCCTTGGTACTTCTTCACTCACTTTTTTTTCACAGCCGGCTTATTTTTATTTTTATTATTTTTTTCACAATCTTCTGTGATATACTTTCTCACTTTCTTTTATTACATTTTTGTATCAACCCCGATCCGAATGATCATAAGAAAGACGAAGCTGTAGATAGATTATCGGGGCAGGGGGATTGGCATGTCCTTTCCATTGTATAATGTTTGATGTGTTAGTTGGAATTTCTCCCATTTCTGCATTTTATATTTTTGTTTCCTTTCCTCCCATTTCGAAGACGTCAGCAGGGGGTTTTCTTTTCTTTTTTCTTTTCTTAGTTTAACTTTCTCTTCAATATTCAGTCGGCGGATTATCTTTCCTTTGTAAATGTGATGGGAGGTTTGATGCAGCATAGGGTACTGGTGTCAGGGATGGGATGGCTCGGACTCGGAAGGGATTCTGCGCCGCTTTGGAAGCCAATTGAAGCGTTATACACTGCTGCCTATCCTGCTTGGTATTATAACAGATCATCAGGTCTTTCCAGTAAACCGGGATCCCCCGTTTGTAGCTTGCGCGTGCAAAGGCAGACCCAAGTGCTGTCGGTAGCCGTGGTTCTGTGACCTTGCAACTTATGAGCCTATGGAAGAAAGGTGCATGCTCGCGAGACATTATTTCATTCCAAGCAAGCTCCCGAATACGACTCTACTACCAGTCACCACTGCACTGTGCCATGGACCATTATGACATGATAGGGTATTCGTTAGGCTGCTAGTTGTCAACAAGTATGATGGCGGAAATACTGTTGTAACTCTAGGGATACTGCAGTGAATTCTTTTTCAGATACGTGCCCTAGATGGCGTTGATACTTCAGTCCGGTTTTTCCTCGCCCCACAGTTCACGGGTGCCCGCATCGTTAGACCAATGTTATGGAAGCTGGGCTTCTGATACGCACTGGACAGTAAGTTAGGTCGTCTGGGGACGTTTGTTTGCTATTTTTTTTTGCTTTTTCTTAGAGTCTAGAAAACACCGCTACCATCCAGTACTGTAAGCAAGAATGATTTGTGATATTTGGTGATTGAGAGTGAAACCTTTTGTTTGCTATCCACAATAACAGGTGAAAAAGTAAAGAAATATGGGGGGGCCTTTGAGTGAAGGGTGGGTATCGGAACTTCTGATCATGCGCTGGGGAAGCCAGGGTGGAATGGACTCGGCCTCGACTGCTGGAAACCGGTTTTAAGATACCAGCACCTCAGTTGCCTTAGTAGGTGGGAAGTCTCTTCTCTTTTCTATTTCTTCCTGTGCTGATAAGAATGCATCCATCCATCCCTTTGATTAAGCCTAGACTGAAGAGGGGTTCTGTACGCTCAGACATTCAGTGAATGCCATGTTTCGGGAGCATGAATTTACCGGGGGATACGGCTTCGCTGCCGAACGCCGTAGAGAGGAAGTAGTGGGGAGGAGGACGCGCTCTACATACTTCTGGGATACACGATTCTGAGATGCTTTTTTTCAAAGGGCGTAAATGAAAGATGATATGGCCTGGAAAACTGTATATAAAAGGCATAGGACGAGGTGCTAGAGACAGAAAGAATCAAGACTTGGCCTTCCGCGTCATCAGGAACCATCATCACCTTTCACTTCTCTCTAAGCTTTCAAACAGTCATACTACCGCGCATTTTCTCCCTCTATTCATTCCACTTTGAGAAACGCCCCTTTCAGGCATATCCCGCAGTTCACACAAACATCTTCTATTTCTCCCGCCCCTCCCGTCCTGTTTTCTGTCCCAGACAAACAACACTCCACCCCCCCAAAAGGCTCCCTTATTTGGCACTGTACCAGACATTCGGAATTCTCTTGACAAACATACCCGCCTCCAACCCGAGTTACTTTGTTTGACATGTCTTACTACTCAACTGCCAGGTCCTCCCCCCATAGCTTGCAATACATGAATTATCGTTTGACTGACGAAGAACCCTCCAGTTACCCAGCAGTCTATACTCCCGTGATACGCCCCACACACATCTCGACGTCCTACGCCGATTCAACCTGCTCCTCAAACTCGGATGTGAGCCCCTTCTTCTACGAAGGCATATGGTTGGAGGGACCTGACGCGCCACAGGACGCCTCGACCGAACAGACTCCTCTCCTTTCTGCTCCCGTTACTTTTGACCCGGAGCTCGACGGCTTTTCGGTTAACACAACTGAACCTATGCCTTTGAAATCTGGTGATCTCGAATCTGGTTCCTTAGCCCAGGCTGGAGAAGTCGTTGGTATCGGTACTAGGCTATCTTCCATCATCCGTAGGTTGTGGAAGTGGATCTTGGGGGTTTTCCAGAGCTGTGGGCTGGTTGCCGACAGCGGAGCCGTTGATGAGAACGAGAGCGAGGAAGAAGAGGAGTACTGTGGTGAGGTGGTAGAACGAGTGATAGGGGGTTATGCATAGCTGAGGGGCGAGCCGTCCAGTTAGCGAGTGATACTTTGTGTTTCTCTCGCTGTAAAAGAGTTTCTTAGTATCTTTAACTTTACTCTTTTTTTTCGGGGCTTGCTCGATTTTGCTTTTCTGACTATAAATTGAAAAATGTATTCAGGGATGTGGGCTGGCGAAACCCCGGAGGGGTGTTGCTTTGTGTTTGCTTTCGTCCCTTTAGTTGGATCCAACTAGTTACGATAGTCTGTGTTGCTTGCTTTTTGAATTTTCAATTCAGTATTATTTATGGATTTTCATAGGTATGATATTAGGATACTTTAGTGTGCTAAGCTGGTTTCCTTGGACTTGAGGCGTCCGGATATATATGATATCTGCGGGTGCACATTGAGTCTCAGCTGCAGTTTTATAAGAATACTGCCTCTTATCTCTTAACAACATGAATATCGATATGAATATGAATATGAATATCATGGGTTTATATTATGTTTTTTTTTGTTTTCTTTCTTAAAAAAAAAAACCAAAAAACCAAAAGCTGATGCAATGTCCACCAAGACAAGAAAAGGGGGATTGAATGCTCGGGCCTATATAACGTGGAGGTGAGAGCTTTTAAAATCTTGACATCCTACGGGTATCCCGATATTTCATCTTGGGGGATACCGCTGTTGGTTCAAGCTATCATACCTTTAAAAAATCCCCCATTGTTCTCTCATTAGTGGGTTCCGTTTGTGAAATTTCTAATTCGATCGTTATCACAATCCTAAAGTGTTCATTTAAAGCTCCGCGGCGTTGCTGTAAAAAATGGCCGAGGCGGTTTACTGTGAACACAATGGGTAAGATACATTTTACGGCATGGTGCTGTGGGAGATTCCTCTGGTAAGGTGTTGAGGGGAGCGTCCTTCCTTGTTGATTGCTATGGTAGAGAGGGGTCTAATTTATAAATACAGGACAGAGACCTATTGGCAGCGTCATGAAAGCCATCCACGCAATTGGTCGTATCATAATATGCCCGTAGGTCATCCACATGCCCCACAGTGCTATAGTAGACATTTGAAACCAACCCTTATGGGTATTTTATTTTTTCCGCATAATACGAGTACATAAAATAGTAGCAAAACTAACTTCGAAAATGACCATACATGGGTGGGTATAATAATTCGAAATTTACTACGAGTATCTCCACTAATAAATATTGCTCTCGTTGGAAAATCAGAAAATATAGAATTGGGGAGGAGTTGTCTTCTGAGTATGATACTTCTATTAATATTAAGCTATAGCTTCCTGAAGGTGTGGTTGTGGTTGAAAAAACTTTCGAAAACTATTATTCTTGTGTTGGTTTTTTTGTTGATTTCGGGTGATCGGTACTATAGCTAAAGTCTAAAGTTTGTGCTATACGGATGGTATGGTCTGTCTGGATGAGGACTTTTTTTTTTTTTTTGTCCGTCAGGAAAGTTACTTAGCATCGATTGAGGTTTTTGATTCTTTTTTTCAATCGGTTTTCCAAGAATGGTAATGGTTATGGGCATTCGCTTATTTTATTTTCAGTTGTAACGATTCTATAAGATCTGATAGCAGGTGGTCATTCCAGCCACTCCATCCCTTCGAGAGATTCTCGCCACCCTGTCCCTTCCAATCTCGTGACTTCCCGCACCTCCTCCACTTCGCTTGAACCTAGATTTTCCGTGAACAGGTGTGGAAACTCTTCTCTTTCCTCCCTATGCGTAACGCATTCCCACTTTATATCCTTTTCGACCTTGCTGTACGGAACTTTCAGTAGCCAAAGCTCTTCAGAGTCCGGCATGAATGCCTCGATGACTCCCACGGCTTGGGTTGCCGTGCAGAGGTGGATGAAACCACTAGAAATGTCCAGAGGCAATAGCTCGACGGCTTCCGGAAGCGGGGAGGGGGGAGCCGTGGTTAATATCTTGTACAGATATTTAGTGTCGGCGTGACTGCGGTGCGACTCTATCTCCGAGGAGAGTATAGCTAATTTCGCCACAGTTGTCGTGAGCTGCGGGATGATTGTCTCCACGGATAATGTGAATTCTGATTGGGTTTGACGAAGAGCGGGCGGGACCAGAATTCCAAACCAGCGGATGGGGTCTCGGGGGTCTATCGTTGGTGTCTGCTCCTCTGGCTTTTCGAGGGCATCTGACTCTGAGGCTTCTCGATCGGTATCCTTTATCTCTTTCCTCTGCTCCTCTTCCTTCCTTTCCGGCTCGAAGAGTTTACATTCGAACACTCCATCTCCCACCTCTACACCTCTTATGGCTGTCATGCGCTCATCATAGAAGTCTGCCCCATACCTCTGGCCCCCGCTCGTGGAGTTATAGTTCGCTTGTGCGAGGGTAAGAAACCCTGTAGAAAAGTGGGTTGCGAGAGAGGTGCGAAGAGATTGGTAGGTGTCGATTGTGTCGAGATAGGTGAGGTAGAGTTGGTCGAGGTGGTCTGACATTTTATCTCTTTCGGGAAGTTAAGGATGGGACGAGAGAAGTTAGGTGGTAGGATCAACTCAGCCGGTAGCTTGGCTTGCATACAGTGTATTGGGGCTAGTAACTAGCTTGTGGCTGAGGCTCACTCACAATGTCTGGCAGAGACTGAAGTTGGGCTGCGGAGCAAATTTCGCCCGGCAACTACTCTAATATCGTACTCTACAGACACGCAATAAGTTACGGGTACACCACGTTTGGACCGCCTTGCCTGAGATCCTACTGTCTCCTCGTGTGGCTCATCTCGCGAGTGATCGCCCGTGACTTCTCCTGGTCAAAAAAACAAAGAAGTTGTACAGTACAGGTGTTATTCTTTCATTTATTTTTTTCTTTGCACACCGCTTTTTCCACGCTTAGCGGCCCTTGTTGACACACTTCATGCAAGTTGCTCTAACTGGTAATATAAGGCCATGCGTGCCCAAACTCATGAGATGCATTCAGCCCTGGTCTCGAAAAACGTTTGTGCAGATTTTTCGAAAACTTTGATGTGTGTGTGACGCCTTTTTGCATACAGAAACTGACAGATCAACTCCAAACTTGGGACTCGAAAAACGCTTTTCAACCCTGGAGCTGAACGCATCTATCCCGCTTCCACTTTTCCACCCAACAGGTTGAGGTTCGGGATGGGGCGGGTCCCGAGCTAATGGCTTGCAGGCTTGCATTCAGGGCCGATGAGAGAGCAGATACCCGCAGAAGAGCTCGGAGGTGTGCGACTACTACTCCAAATACGTTCCTAAAGTGCTTGCGTGCATATTACGGTGTTTGGAAAACTTTTCCTTGCTGTCAGACAAAAACCCCTCCCGTGCTCTTTAGTCACGGTAGGGTTGGTGGGATTGTGGGCATAGTTGCCGATATATGCCCTCTTCGGATTTACCACGATTTTGGCTGGTGGAAAGTCAAAAGAGCGTTCGATGAGGCTGAATCCGGAAAACCGCATGGGGTGGGATACGCTGCTAGCGTTTTCACCAGCCGAGTGACTATCAGTGAAGCCCCATTGGGCCTGTAATCACTGCGTTCAGGCTGCCTCGATATCAGCAGTGCGTTCAATACTGGGGCCGCCACCTTTTGGCTTACTCAAGTATGGGCCAGCGGAAGCAGTGTAATTACTAAGGTGGAAGTTTGCTCCCATACCGCAGAAGCATCCAAAGTTTGTTGGGGCACTTGCCGCGGTTATATCATTAGCATGGTTAGAAGAGGGGTCGCTGGGCGGCAGAGGGTGGGTGGTCGTTTTTCTAACGCGGGCTGTGATCCTGTTCTCATGTTGGGCTAAATTGATGACCGAAGCGAGAGCAAGGCGCGCATTAGTAGAGAGCTTGGCGTGCAGAATTTTCTGAATAAAATGCGCCTCTCATGTTTCTTTAGCTAGACAAGTTCAACCACACACATCGGTTTAGATCACGACAACTATTATCTCAATTGGGTTTAGCTACACCTCTTTTGTTCTTCTCTTGTCCGCTACGTTACACCATATCGAGTCTATGATATCTAATTTCTCTTCCTCTTTTATTCGGTATAGCAAGTTAGTCACGGAGTAATATTTACAGCACAAGGTCGGCCTGGTCAACACACCATCCCCCTGAGAGAGAGAAGAAGAAATATCCCACACCAGTACGGTAGTGCTAGAGGTCGATCGTGCTGCATAGAGCTGTAGGAGGAGACCCAACGAAGAATATGAGGTGTGAGTTTTGATGCTATATTTGCTGAGACACCTTCACCTGTACTAATTGCTAATAAGAGCATATCGTATTGATAGCCATCCCTCCGACTACCACCTAACGCTTTAGAGCTATATGCGCACTACCAAACTTGGTCGGGATCGAAAGCGTCGTAGTGCTGGCTTCGAATACTACAGTTGCCAGGGCGAGACTTGCGGCGAAAAGGCCTTACGAACTGCAGCGGGCGTGTTAAACTAGCTTTACCAGCATTCGATATTTGATGCTACAAGGGGGGCGATAACTATTCTTCAGGATACATGCAGAGTGTTTCCCAGATTCTGCTTGGTGGATATCAAGCGAGGACCTTCTCGGAGCGGCTGCGTACCCTGAGTATAGATGATTCCGCCGAATGGACATCTGCATGGAAATTAATGAACGATGCGGAAAACCAAGATCTACTACCACTGCGGTGCTCTCAATAGTGTTGTTAAAAAAGCGGGGCCTTTCAAGATTGTTGATGGCAAGTTTAGAACCCCCAATACTTCGACAATGGCCAAAAGGGTACCACGGAAATCGGAAATAGCCTTTGAACAACCATTCAAAGAAAACTAATCACGATCCACATAAGCATCTAAAGAAGGCAATGGATGGCCTTAATCCACTCAAAGTGCTCAGCATGTTTAAACAGATACTACTTATTGATTGTCGGCTGCTGGGCACGAATCCATAGGAAGGTTGGCTGGAGATGTCCTTATGGTAATGCGTCCCTGCACTACCCATATGTATTCGTCCCTCCGCCCGACAAAATTCGGAGAGTACCGAAGACGGCCACACTGTTAAGCTCATAGAGATTATTTTCATGAACTCATTGATTCGAACAGCACTCCAAAGCGGAGAAGACATCCACATACCAATGGTAAGCAATCACCATCCTAAGAGAACGAATCCTGTTATTAACGGTGGTAGGAACAATGTCATTACATGCGGGCTCTGATCAGCATGTATAGACAGCAGCCTTCCAAGCCTTCAGCGAAATTATAGCGATCTCAAACCGATCCGTGGATTCTACCAAAGTCGTTCTAATATTGGTAGCCAAGAACTTGACTCATCCGGAGAGGGTTTCTCAATACAATATTCACAAGCTATGATACAACAGCTGGTTCAGAACGGGCCAGGTATGTGGTCGGGCGCTAATTATACCATTAAGAAAGATAGCGACTTCAAGCCGTGGCTAAAATATGGAGACGGACAGCATGGTGCTGATGCATTATTTGAAGGGGATGTCGTCGAGAGGCCTCTAGAGGACATGGAGGTTGTCTTATTTAATCAGCAGCCTTCCCTGCATAAATTGAGCATTCTCAGTCATTATGTACGCTACTTCCAACGGCCTAAATAATTTCTTCTAACTGACTTACTGTAGATTAAAATTCAGCCCTGGAGGACTCTCCAATACAAGGAATGTGTTTGTACTACCTACAATGCGGATTTCGGCGGAGACCAGATCAATCTCCACCTACACCAGACCCAAGAAGCGCGAACCGAAGCGATCGAATTAATGGACGTCGAGCACAATCTCGATACGCCTAGAACTGGTGAACCTATCATTTGCGGACTCATGGCGAAATCAGCTGTCAGTTCGGAAAGAAGAAAAAAGGCTCTATGTTCTACGTTGTATTGAGAGAGCGGACTAGATGAGACTGTCCAAACCATGAACCAACTTGCAAAATTATGCATAAGATGGCTGGCGAATCAAGGCTTCTCAATCGGTATAAACAACGTTCTTCCTAGCGGTAATTGACCAGAGAGAAGGACAAGCTGGTAAAACAAGCTTACAGTACACTGAGAGCAACGAACCCATCTTAGAAATGAGGGAAGGGAAATCGGTGAAGCAAGCGGTCTGCGACGAGGAAGTTGCGCCGGAAGGCAAA
>Ga0307507_10002765_pt1 | contig 35856 bp, 29 predicted proteins | sample 7_EM_MG_FD_207223 | JGI IMG/M metagenome (GOLD analysis project Ga0307507, IMG submission 207223) | Populus trichocarpa ectomycorrhiza microbial communities from riparian zone in the Pacific Northwest, United States - 7_EM | ecosystem: Host-associated > Plants > Roots > Unclassified | place...
CTTGGCAATGACCCGGCCGATTCCATCCCGACGGGGGTCGGGACATAAACAATCAGCCATCCACAAAACAAATGGCATCACAAACATTCATCGACACACTGTTGAGTTCTCAAGAAACAGACACACTACTGACGCATGACCCCTGTTGGAGCCTGCCACCGGTAGGTCTTGTTCGGCTGTCGCTCGTGAGGATCGACCCGGTTTGCCCGGCGTCCCCCTCGTGGCGACTTGGTAAACATTAGGCCCCGGGCGCAGGACCGTCAAATCGACATCTCAAGGTTCTGTCTCACGCCCGGGGTCGGCAGGTTTTGCCGTCAACGCGCCAGTTCGACCGCGGCGAGCGTCCTGCGGCCACGGCGCAGCAGCAGCCAGCGGTCGTGCAGGAGATCACCCTTGGCCGGCTTGGCTTCGACGTCCTCGATCTTCGCGTTGTTGACGTAGGCGCCGCCCTCCTGGATCGCCCGGCGCGCGGCCGAGCGGCTGGGGACGATGCCGGTCTCGGCGAACAGTTCGAAGTAGGGGGTGAGCTCGGTCACCTTTGCAGTCGGCAGCTCCGCCAGCGCCGCCTCGAGGGTGCGCTCGTCGAGCTCGGCCAGGTTGCCCTGGCCGAAGAGCGCACGGCTGGCCGCCTCGACCCGGGCGAACTGCTCCGCTCCGTGCACCAGGGTGGTCACGTCCTCGGCGAGGGCGCGCTGGGCGAGGCGCAGGTGCGGCTTCTCCTGGGTGGCGGCGGCCAACGCCTCGATCTCCTGCCGCGAGCGGAAGGTGAAGACCTTGAGGTACTCCTCGACCTTCACATCCTCGGCGTTGAGCCAGAACTGGTAGAAGGCGTACGGCGACATGAGATCCTCATCGAGCCACACTGCGCCACTCTCGGTCTTGCCGAACTTGGTCCCGTCCGCCTTGGTGACCAACGGCGTCCCGAGGGCGTGGACCGACATTCCCTCCGCGCGGTGGATCAGGTCCACACCCGCGGTGAGGTTGCCCCACTGGTCGCTGCCGCCGGTCTGCAGCGTGCAGCCGAACTGGCGGTAGAGCTCCAGGTAGTCCAGTCCCTGCAGGATCTGGTACGAGAACTCGGTGTAGCTGATGCCAGCCTCCGAGTTCAGGCGCGCGCTGACCGCGTCCTTGGACAACATCTTGCCCACCCGGAAGTGCTTGCCGATATCGCGCAGGAAGTCGATCGCGGACAGCGGCTCGGTCCAGTCCAGATTGTTCACGATCCGGGCGGCGTGCGGGCCGTCGAAGTCGAGGAAACGTTCGACCTGACCACGGATCCGGCTCACCCATTCGGCGACCGTCTCCTTGGTGTTGAGCGTCCGCTCGGCCGAGGGCTTGGGATCGCCGATCAGGCCGGTGGACCCGCCGACCAGGCCGAGCGGGAGGTTGCCCGCGTCCTGGATCCGGCGCATCGTGATCAGCTGGACCAGGTTGCCCATGTGCAGGCTCGGCGCGGTCGGGTCGAACCCGCAGTAGAAGGTGACCGGACCGTCCGCGAAGGCCTTGCGCAGGGCCTCTTCGTCGGTGGACAGGGCGATCAGGCCCCGCCACTTCAGTTCGTCGACGATGTCGGTCACGGTGAGTCCGTCTCTGGGCTAGGCGAAAGTGTCGGTTACTAGCCTGCCTGATGACGGGTGGGGATCGCTAACTGGTTCTGCGCTTGGGAACGTGCGGGCGATACGTGCTGACGGTCGGCTCGCCGTCGATCCAGAAGCGCCACGGGTAGTCGGGGGCATCGCGCAGGCCGACGCGGGGGCCGGTGCGTATGAAGCCTTCCGGCGGAGGTTCGCCGTGATGAATGGTGAGCGGGCCGGTACTGCAGATGTCAGCGCCGTCGTCGGAGCGGGTGACGGCGAGGGACTCGACGAGACGAGCCGGGCCACGGGCCAGGTCGCGATCGTTCTTGGCCGTGGGGCGACGCTTTCGGGCGAGGTCGCTGCCCTCGGTGATCTCGGCGGCGCGCAGCAGGATTCCGGTGGGCATGCCGATCGGGCCGCAGACTAAGTTCATACAGTGATACATGCCGTAGGTGAAGTACACGTAGACGTGGCCGGGTGGCCCGAACATCGTGCCGTTGCGCTTCGACCTGCCGCGGAAGGCGTGCGAGCCGGGGTCGTTGGGGCCGTCGTAGGCCTCGACCTCGGTGAGCCTGGCGGTGACGGCGCCCTCGGGTGTGTCGTGCACGACGAGCCGGCCCAGGAGGTCGGGAGCGACCTCCAGGACCGTCCGGTCGAAGAAGCTGCGAGGCAGCCGGTCGGTGGGTTCAGGCACTGAACCACTCGCGTTGGGCGGCCAGGAGCCTGTGGAGGTCCGTAAGTTGCTCGCGGACCCGGACGGGAGCGGTGCCGCCGCGGCCGTCGCGGGAGGCGATGGAGCCGGGGACGGTCAGGACCTGCTTGACCTCGGGGGTGAGGCGCGGGCTGATGGCCGCCAGGTCCTCGTCGGCGAGGTCGGACAGCTCGATGCCGCGCTGCTCGCAGTACCGCACCGAAGCTCCGGCGATCTCGTGCGCCTCCCGGAACGGGACCCGCTGCTTGACCAGCCACTCGGCGACGTCGGTGGCCAGCGAGAAGCCCTGTGGGGCGAGCTCGGCCATGCGCTCGCCGTGGAAGGTGAGCGTCGCGATCATGCCGGTGAAGGCGGGGAGCAGGACGGTGAGGGTGTCGACCGAGTCGAAGACCGGCTCCTTGTCCTCTTGCAGGTCGCGGTTGTAGGCGAGCGGGAGGGCCTTGAGCGTGGCGAGCAGGCCCGAGAGGTTGCCGATCAGACGACCGGTCTTGCCCCGGGCCAGTTCGGCGATGTCCGGGTTCTTCTTCTGCGGCATGATCGACGAGCCGGTGGCGTAGGCGTCGTCCAGGCTGGCGAAGCGGAACTCGCGCGTCGTCCAGAGGATCACCTCCTCGGCGATCCGCGAGACGTCGACACCGATCATCGCGGCGACGAAGGCGAACTCGGCCACGTAGTCGCGCGAGGCGGTGCCGTCGATCGAGTTCGCCGCGCTGGCGCTGAAGCCGAGGTCGGCCGCGACGGCCTGCGGGTCCAGGCCGAGGGTGGACCCGGCGAGGGCCCCGCTGCCGTACGGGGAGCTGTCGGTGCGCCGGTCCCAGTCGCGCAGGCGGTCCACGTCGCGGCCGAGGGCGTGGACGTGGGCGAGCAGGTGGTGCGCGAGCAGCACCGGTTGGGCGTGCTGCAGGTGCGTGCGGCCGGGCATCGCCACGTCGAAGTGCACCTCGGCCTGATCGACGAGAGCCTGCTGAAGGTCCGTCACGAGGGCCGCGATACTACGGGCCTGGTCGCGCAGGTACATTCGGCCGAGGGTGGCGATCTGGTCGTTGCGGGACCGGCCGGCCCGCAGCCTGCCGCCGAGCTCCGGGCCGATCCGCTCGATCAGGCCGCGTTCCAGGGCGGTGTGGCAGTCCTCGTCGGCGAGCAGCGGGGTGAAGGCCCCGGACTCGACGTCGGCCTCGAGTTTGTTGAGGCCGTCGAGCATGCCGGACAGGTCGGTGTCGGTGAGCAGGCCGGCCTGGTGCAGCGCGCGGGCATGGGCGCGCGACCCGGCGAGGTCGTAGCTCGCGAGGCGCCAGTCGAAGTGCACGCTGGCGGACAGGGCCGCCAGCGCGTCACTCGGTCCGCTGGAGAAGCGCGAGCTCCACAGGAGCTGCGGCTTGGCGCGGTCGGTCACGTTCAGGCCTTCTGGTCCATGGTCTTCAATGCACGCCGCGAGGCGATCTTGGACGGCAGGCCCCACAGGTCGATGAAGCCCTTGGCCAGCGACTGGTCGAAGACGTCCTCGGAGTCGTAGGTGGCCAGGTTGTAATCGTAGAGGGACTCGGCGGAGCGGCGGCCGGTGACCCAGGCCCGGCCGGCGTGCAGGGAGAGCCGGATCTCGCCGGTCACGTACTCGTTGGCGGTCTCGATGAAGCCGTCAAGGGCGCTCTTGAGCGGGGAGAACCACAGGCCGTCGTAGACCAGCTCGCTCCAGCGCTGCTCGACGCCGCGCTTGAACCGGGCCAGCTCGCGCTCGACGGTGACGTTCTCCAGCTCCTGGTGCGCGGTGATCAGCGCGATGGCGCCGGGGGCCTCGTAGACCTCACGGGACTTGATGCCGACCAGCCGGTCCTCGACCATGTCGAGGCGGCCGACCCCCTGGGCTCCGGCCCGCTTGTTCAGCTCGACGATGGCCTCCAGGACGGTGACCTTGCGGCCGTCCAGGGCGACCGGGACGCCCGCCTCGAAGGTGATCACGACCTCGTCGGCCTCGCGCGGGGTGGCCGGGTTGGCGGTGTAGCTGTAGATGTCCTCGATCGGGGCGTTCCAGATGTCCTCGAGGAAGCCGGTCTCCACCGCACGGCCCCAGACGTTCTGGTCGATCGAGTACGGGTTCTTCTTCGTGGTCTCGATCGGCAGGGCCTTGGCCTCGGCGAAGGCGATGGCCTTGTCCCGGGTCATCCCGTAGTCGCGGACCGGGGCGATGCACTTGAGCTCGGGGGCCAGCGACTGGATGCCGACCTCGAAGCGGACCTGGTCGTTGCCCTTGCCGGTGCAGCCGTGCGCGACGATGCTCGCGCCGTGCTTCTGGGCGGCGGCGACCAGGTGCTTGACGATGGTGGGCCGGGACAGGGCGGAGACCAGCGGGTAGCGGTCCATGTAGAGCGCGTTGGCCTTGAGCGCCGGGAGGCAGTACTCCTCGGCGAACTCGGTGCGCGCGTCGGCGACCTCGGCCTCGACCGCTCCGCAGTCCAGGGCGCGCTTGCGGATCGTCTCCAGGTCCTCGCCGTCCTGGCCGACGTCCACCGCGACGGCGATCACTTCAGCGCCGGTCTGCTCGGCGATCCAGCCGATGCACACGGAGGTGTCCAGGCCGCCTGAGTAGGCGAGGACGACGCGCTCGGTCATGGTTGCTCCATTCTTCGTTCGGGCTCGGTGCGTGGTCTTCGAGGTCCGGGGACCTCTGCGTGCGTGGTCTTCGGTTCAGCCGCGCTGGGCGGCGTGGATCAGTTGGCGGGCCAGGTCGGGACCGCCGGTCGGTTCGCGGCAGATCACCAGGACCGTGTCGTCGCCGGCGATGGTGCCCATCACCCCGGCGGTGACGCCCTGGTTGTCGGCGTGGTCGATGGCCGAGGCGAGGAACTGGGCGGCGCCGGGCGGGGTGCGCAGCACGACCAGGTTCGCCGAGCCCTCCGCGGTGACCAGCAGTTCGCTGAGCAGCCGCTTGAGCCGGGCCTCCAGGACGCTGGCTTCGCGGGCCACCTGCGGAGCGCCGTCGCCGCCCTCGCTGCGCAGAGCGTAGACGAGGGTGCCGTCACCGTCCCGGATGCGGACCGCGCCGAGCTCGTCGAGATCGCGGGAGAGGGTGGCTTGGGTGACCGAGTAGCCCTCCTCGGCGAGCAGGTCGGCCAGGCCGGTCTGCGAGCGGACCTTGTGCTTGCCGAGCAGGTCGGCGATCCGCTGGTGCCGGGCCCGGCGGGTGTTGACCGTGGTCAACGCGCCCAGGGCGGGCTGACTGTCGGCGTCCTCGGTCATCGTCGGGGGCCTTCGGGTTCGCTCTTTTTAGGCTCGCTGCGTTCAATCAGGAACGTGAGCAGCGCCTTCTGAGCGTGCAGACGGTTCTCCGCCTCGTCCCAGACGACCGACTGCGGGCCGTCGATGACCGAGGCGGCGATCTCTTTGCCTCGGTAGGCGGGCAGGCAGTGCAGCACGATCGCATCTGGCGCGGCGACGGCGAGCGCGGCCTCGTCGAGCGCATAGGGCTTGAAGACCCCGGCGCGGTCGGACTTCTCCGCTTCCTGGCCCATGGAGACCCACGTGTCGGTGACCAGGACGTCGGCGTCGGTGGCGGCAGCCTTGGCGTCGTGCAGGACGGTGACGGAGCCGCCGGTCTCGGATGCGATGCGGGCGGCATCGGCGAGGATCGCCGGGGCGGGCAAATAGTCGGCGGGGGTGCCGATCCGCACGTGCATCCCGGCGAGCGCGCCGCCGAGCAGGTAGGAGTGCGCCATGTTGTTGGCCCCGTCACCGAGGTAGCTCATGGTCAGCCCGGCGAGGCGGCCCTTGTGCTCCCGGACTGTCTGCAGGTCGGCCAGGATCTGGCAGGGATGGAACTCGTCGGTCAGGGCATTGACGACCGGGACCCGGGAGACCGCGGCCATGGCCTCGATCCGGCGCTGCTCGAAGGTGCGCCAGACGATCGCGGCGACCTGGCGGTCCAGCACCCGGGTGGTGTCCTCGATCGGTTCGCCGCGGCCGAGCTGGCTGCTGCCCGCGTCGATGACCAGGGGGTAGCCGCCGAGCTGGGCGACGCCGACCGAGAACGAGACCCGGGTGCGGGTGGACGGCTTGTCGAAGAGCACGGCGACGGCCTTGGGGCCGGCCAGGATCTGCCGGCCGAGCGGGTCGGCCTTGAGCGCGGCGGCAAGGTCGAGGACCTCGGCCTGCTCGGCCGGGGTGAGGTCGTCGTCCCGCAGGAAGTGGCGGACCATCAGTTGCTCCCGGACGTGGAGGCGTGGGCGTCGAGGAGGGCGGGCAGCGCGGCGAGGAACTCGTCGGCCTGGGCGGCGGTCAGGTTGAGCGGCGGGGCGAGCCGGATCGCCTGCGGGGTGACCGCGTTGATGATGAATCCGGCGTCGAGCGCGGCGTCGGCCAGGGCGGCGGCGACCGGCTCGGCGAGTTCGAAGGCGAGCAGCAGGCCGGCGCCGCGGACCTCGGTGACGGCGGGGTGATCGAGGGCGAGGATACCGTCGCGCAGCTGCGCCCCGACGGTGGTGACGTTCTCCAGCAGACCGTCGCGTTCGATCGCGTAGAGGACGGCGAGCCCTGCAGCGCAGGCGATCGGGTTGCCCGCGAAGGTGGAACCGTGGGCGCCCGGGGTGAACAGCTCGGCAGCCCGGCCCAGGGCGATGGACGCGCCGATCGGCAGCCCGCCGCCGAGGCCCTTGGCCAGGGAGATGACGTCCGGCTGCCAGCCGCCGTTGTGCTCGGCCTCGGCCTGGTAACGGAACCAGCTCCCGGTGCGGCCGATTCCGGTCTGGACCTCGTCGAGCACCAACAGTGCGCCGTGCCGTGCGGTGATCGCGCGGGCGGCGGTGAGGTAGCCGGGCGGGGCCGGCTGTACGCCGCGCTCGCCCTGGACGGGTTCGACGATGAATGCGGCGGTCTCGTCGTCGATGGCGGCCTCGAGCGCGGCGGTGTCGCCGTAGGGGATGAAGACGACCTCTCCGGGCAGCGGCAGGAAGGGTTCGCGGATCGCGGGCTTCCCGGTCAGTGCGAGCGCACCGAGGGTGCGGCCGTGGAATCCGCCCTCGGTGGCGACCAGCTTGGTGCGGCCGGTGAGCCGGGAGAGCTTGAAGGCGGCCTCGTTGGCCTCGGCCCCGGAGTTGCAGAAGAAGACCTTCGCCTCGATGTCCCCAGCCGGGGCGGCGAGGTGGACGAGGCGTTCGGCCAGCGCGATCTGCGGGGCGGTGGCGTAGAAGTTGCTCACGTGGCCCAGCGTGGTCAGCTGGGCGGTGACCGCCTGGACGATGAGGGGGTGGGCGTGGCCGAGGGCGTTGACCGCGATGCCGGCGAACAGGTCGAGGTAGCGGGCGCCGTCGGCGTCCCACACCTGCGCGCCCTCGCCGCGGACGAACACCCGCTTCGGCGGGCCGAAGGTATTCATCAGGGAACTGGTGTAGCGCTCGGTCCACGCGGCATTGGTCGAGAGGCCGTCAGGCCCGCCGTGCGGCTGGAGGTCGGGCAGCGCCTCCGCGGTTGCGATGGTCATGCGGACACCACCATGGTTCCGATCCCCTCGTCGGTGAACACTTCGAGCAGCAGCGAGTGCTGGACCCGACCGTCGAGCACGTGCGCGGCCGAGACGCCGCCGCGTACCGCGCGCAGGCAGGCTTCCATTTTGGGGGCCATGCCGGAGGAGAGCGCGGGCAGCAGCTTCTCCAGTTCGTCGGCGGACAGCTGGCTGATCACCTCGTCCGCTGTGTTCGACGAGCGGGCTCCGCCCGCGGGGGGCCAGTCGGCGTAGAGGCCCTCGACGTCGGTGAGCACGACCAGCTTCTCCGCGTCGAGGCCGACCGCGAGCGCGGCGGCGGCGGTGTCGGCGTTGACGTTGTAGACCCCGCCGTCCTCGGCGCGGGCGACGCTGGAGACCACCGGGATGCGGCCGTTGTCCAGCAGGGCGATGATCAGGGTCGGGTCCACCACGGTGACGTCGCCGACCCGGCCGATGTCCACCCGGACGCCGTCCACCTCGGCGAGGCGCTGCGCGGCGAGCAGGGTGTTGCCGTCCTCGCCGGAGATGCCGACGGCGAAGGAGCCGTGCTCGTTGATCAGGCCGACGATCTCGCGCTGGACCTGTCCGGTGAGCACCATCCGGACCACCTCCATGGCCTCGGGGGTGGTGACGCGCAGCCCGGCGGCGAAGGTGGACTCCAGCCCTGCCTTCTCCAGCTCCCGGCTGATCTGCGGGCCGCCGCCGTGCACGACGACGGGGCGCAGCCCGGCGTAGCGCAGGAAGACCACGTCCTGGGCGAAGGCCTTCTTCAGCGCGTCGTCGACCATGGCGTTGCCGCCGAACTTCACCACCACGGTCGCGCCGTGGAAGCGGGAGAGCCAGGGCAGGGCCTGGGTGAGCACCTGGGCTTTGGCCAGGGCCTCGTGGGAGCGGGTGCCGCCCGCGGTGGTCTTCACGAGGAGTACGCCGAGTTCTCGTGCACGTATTCCTTGGTCAGGTCGTTGGTCCAGACCGTGGCGGTGCTCTGCCCGGCGTTGAGGTCGACGAGGACGTGGACCTGACGCGGGGTCAGGTCGCACAGCTCGCGGTCCTCGCCGACGCCGCCGTCCCGGCAGACCCACACGCCGTTGATGGCGACGGAGAGCTCGTCCGGCTCGAAGCGGGCCGCGGTGGTGCCGACGGCGGACAGCACCCGGCCCCAGTTCGGGTCCTCGCCGTAGATCGCGCACTTGAACAGGTTGTTGCGGGCGATCGACCGGGCGACCTCGAGGGCGTCCGGCTCGTCGGCCGCGTGCACCACCTCGATCTGGATCTCCTTGGAGGCGCCCTCGGCGTCGGCGATCAGCTGGCGGGCGAGCGAGGCGCAGACCTCGAGGACGGCGGCGTCGAAATCGACGGGCGGCGGGGTGACGCCCGAGGCCCCGGATGCCATCAGGATCACCGTGTCGTTGGTGGACATGCAGCCGTCGGAGTCGATCCGGTCGAAGGTGCGGGCGACCGCAGTGCGCAGCGAGCCGTCGAGCTGGTCGGCGGGCACGTCGGCGTCAGTGGTGATCACGCAGAGCATGGTGGCCAGGCCGGGGGCGAGCATGCCGGCGCCCTTTGCCATGCCGCCGATGGTGAAGCCGCTGCCGTGCGAGACGACAGCCGTCTTGGCGACGGTGTCGGTAGTGCGGATGGCCTCAGCGGCGTCGGCTCCGCCCGCCGGGGTCAGCGCTGCGGTGGCGACGGTGAGGCCGGGCAGAAGCCGGTGCATCGGCAGCCGAACGCCGATCAGGCCAGTCGAGCAGACGGCGATCTCGGCGGCGGAGGTCTCCAGCAGCTGCGCGGCGCACTCCGCGGTGGCGTGGGTGTCCTGGAAGCCGAGCGGGCCGGTACAGGCGTTGGCCCCACCGGAGTTGAGGACGACCGCGTGCAGGAGACCGGACTTGGCGACCTCCTGGGTCCAGAGCACCGGAGCGGCCTTGACCCGGTTGGAGGTGAAGACTGCCGCGGCGGCGCGGGACGGCCCGTCGTTGACGACCAGGGCGAGGTCCGGTGCGCCGGAGGACTTGAGCCCGGCGGCGACGCCGGAGGCGCGGAATCCGCGCGCGGCCGTCACTCCGGTAGAGGAATCGGAGGTGGCGGAGCCGGAGGTGGATAAGTCCGAGGTGGAAGAGTTCACGGGGGCGGTCACGGGGCCACTCCGATCGTGGTGAGGCCGGCGGACTCGGGCCAGCCGAGCGCGAGGTTGAGGCACTGTACGGCTGCGCCGGCCGTGCCCTTGGCAAGGTTGTCCACGGCTCCGATGGCGATGAGGCGGCCCGCCGTCTCGTCGAGCGCGACTTGGAGCTGGACGGCGTTCGAGCCGAGTACCGCCGCGGTCTGCGGCCAGCGGCCCTCCGGAAGCAGGGTTACGAAGGCTTCGTCGGCGTAGGCCTTCTCGTAGGCCGCGCGCAGATCCTGAGCGGTAACCCCGGGCAGTACTGGAGCTGAGCAGCTGGCGAGGATGCCGCGCGACATCGGGGCCAGGACGGGGGTGAAGGACACCGTGACGGCAGGGGCGACCCGGCCGAGGTTCTGCACGATCTCGGGGATGTGTCGGTGGATCCCGCCGACCTGGTAGGCCGAGGCGTTGCCCATGATCTCCGAGCCGAGCAGGTGCGGCTTGAGCGACTTGCCCGCGCCGGAGGTGCCGGTGACGGCCGTGATCACCACCTCGGGGGCGACCAGGCCGGAGGCCAGCGCGGGGTACAGCGTCAATGTCGCGATGGTCGGGAAGCAGCCCGGCACGGCGACCCTCTTGGTGCCCTGGAGCGCGGCGCGGGCTCCCGGCAGCTCGGGCAGGCCGTACGGCCAGGTCCCGGCATGCGGCGTTCCGTAGAAGCGGGTCCAGGCCGCGCCGTCCGCGAGGCGGAAGTCGGCCCCGCAGTCGACGATCAAGACCTCCGGCCCGAGGGCCTCGGCGACGGCGGCGGACTGGCCGTGCGGCAGCCCCAGGAAGACCACGTCGTGCCCGGCCAGCGTCTCCGGGTCAGTCGGCGCGAGAATCCGATCGGCGAGCGGGCCGAGGTGCGGCTGGTGCTCGCCCAAAGCCGAGCCCGCGTTGGACCAGGCCGTCAACGCGCCAAGCTCCGCCCGCCCCTCGAGCAGGGCGGGATGGCCGAGGAGGATCCGCAGAACCTCCCCGCCCGCATAGCCGGTCGCCCCGGCGACCGCGATCCGGATCGTCATGTGCATGACAATACAGGATCGCGAATGAGTATGCCATACAGCAAACGGTTGACGCCGGCACAGATTGTGGCTGAGGTCCTTACTCGGTCGGTGAAAGGTCTAGTTGGCCAGGTATGTCAACCTCGGTGGCGATCCGCGTTGGGCCGAAGGACGGTAATTGGAACCAGCGCGGACTTGCCGGCACCGTAATTATCCGGTCGGCCAACGCTCTCTAGCCTGGTGGGATGCGCCTTCACATAAGGCGGCTGCTAGGCCGCGCGGCCGGTCGGCACCGGGCCGGGGACGACCCGGGGGAAATCGGTCGGTGGGTGCTTGCCGGGCAGTGGCGGTGGATCGGCGGGGGCAACGGGAGTGAGTCTGAGGTGATCCCCGGGATGCAGACACCGGATTCCATGCGGCCATTCGGGGACGTCAGTGAGATGGACGAACATCTCGACCTGCTGACAGCCCGGATCGTCGCTGGGGACCAGGAGGGTGTAGCCGAGGGAGTCGCGGTGCAGGCCCTCGGCCGAGGGAACATGGGCGGCTGTTGGGCGAGGGGCGGGGAGAGCGCGATCTGATGGCTGGTCCTGCAATGCCGGACATGCTCTCATCTGCGGAAGGGCGTGTGGCTTTTCGCGGTGGTGACACCGGTTCGACAGGCCGAGCTGACCGACTCGAATGGTTGGTTCGCCCTGGTGAGCACCGGGTTGTCAGAGCTGGTTGTCACCTCCTGCAGGTTGCGGACCCGGCCCACCAGGGGCGGCCAGGAAAACGGATTGCCTGACCCGGCGCCTCCATGCAGAATCACCGCCGTGTTCCCTCAACGTGACAACTGCCGCAGTTCGACCGTCACCACACCTATTGAGGATCACGACCTTGACCTACGCCGTCCGTGAGTACACCCCTACTGATGAGCCCTCCTGGCTGCGCTGCCGAGTGCTCTCCTTCCTGGGCACCGCCTACTACGACGACGTCGCGCGCACGAAGCCCAAGGTCCCGGCTCCGGGGTTCGAACTGGTCGCTGTCGACCAGCGTGACATGGTCGTCGGGATCATGGACATAACCATCGACGGTGAACTGGCGACCATCGACACCGTCGCAGTCCACCCCGACCATCAGCACCGCGGCGTCGGCCGCAGCCTCCTGACCCGCGCCCTCGCCCGAAGCCGCGATCAACAGGCGGCCACACTCGACGCTTGGACCCGGGATGATGCGGACACCATACGCTGGTATCAGGCGATGGGCTTCGCAGAGAGCGATCACTACCTGCACGTCTACGCGAACTACTACACCGCCCCGGAAGAACCCGATCGCGCGGTTGCCAGCCCCCGACCGGGCTTGCGTCCCATGATGATGTTCCTGCACGCGAAGCTCGCCGAAGAGGAGCAACTGCGGCGCGAGTTCTCCCGAGTGCACGTCTGCCGCCGCTTCGCCCGGGCGCTCTGGCAGTGAGCTGGTCTCAGCGACGCGGATGTGGCGGATCGGGCGCTGTTGACGTCCCGCGCGAGCTGGTCCTACGACTGGTCGGCGTGCTGTGCGGCGGCGCGGCGCTGCCGTTTGCCGAGCGGGGCCTGGGAGAGGTCTTCGGCCTGGGACTTGAGGTTCTTGTAGCGGTAGCCGCGTTCAGCCAGCCACGCCTGTGCGGCCGCTTCGGCGCGAGCCGTCGCCTTGAGGATGTCCTCGTCGGCCTCTCCCGCTTCCAGGAAGCGGAACGTGAAGAACGGTCGCGCGGCGAGATCGTAGCTGAGGTGGCCTTCGGGGGTGAAGGCCGCGTGCAGGACGTCGTGCTGCGCCGCGTTGGAGAGCAGTTCGGCCCGCTGCTCCGCGCTGAGTTCGCCGAAGGCGCCGCGGATGGTGATGCGGAAGGCACGAGTGGTCATTGCGCCACCCTGGCAGTTGGGGCGGGGCGGTGCTACCGAGTTTCGGCGGACGGGACGTCAGGGTGGCGAAGGCAGGAACGAAGGTGAGAGCGAAGACGGGAATGAAGGCGGGAACGCAGACTGCCGGCCTGCGGTGGTGATTGCGGGCCAGCAGCTGGTGGTGAGTGGTGTTGCGGGGCAGGGCAGGGCAGAACGTAGCCCGGGGGGCTACGCGCGCAGGGCGGCGCCGGTTTGCTCGGCGGCCAGGGTCACGGCGGCGTCTCGGGCCTGGGTGGCCTCCTCGACGGTGAGGGTCCGGTCCGCCGCTCGGAAGCGCAGCGAGAAGGCCAGGGACTTCTTGCCCTCGCCGATCCGGTCGCCCTGGTACACGTCGAACAGGCGGATGGATTCGAGCAGGACGCCCGCGCCCCTGGTCAGCGCCGTCTGCACCGCCTCGGCCGGGACCGCCTCGTCTACGACGAGGGCGACGTCCTGGGTGGCCACCGGGAAGGTCGAGACCAGCGGGCCCTGGACCGGGATGTCCCGGGTGGGCAGCAGCGCGTCGAGGTCGAGCTCCATCGCGCTGGTCCGGGGCGGCAGGCCGAGCTCGGTGAGCACCTTGGGGTGCAGCTCGCCCGCATGGCCGACGACCCGGCCGTCGACCTTGAGCTGTGCGCAGCGGCCGGGGTGCCAGGGCTCGTGTTGGCCCTGCGCGACCTCGAGCTCCACGCCACACGAACTCGCTACCGTGCGGGCCGCCTCGACGGCGTCGGCCCAGGTGGAGGGCCTGCCCTCGCCCCACCAGCCAGCCGGTTCGCGCAGGCCGGACAGGACGACGGCCACGTGCGCGGGCTGGTCGGGCAGCGCGGCGTCGAGCGCGGCGAGTTGCTCGGCGGTCGGACGGTGCTCGGTGGACAGGCGCGGCGGCGGGGTCGCCCCGGGCCTGGGGAAGAACACCAGCCCGGACTCGAACAGGGCCACGTCGCTGCTGCCGCGGCCGAGGTTGCGCCGCAGCGTGGCCAGCAGGCCCGGCAGCAGGGTGGTGCGCATCTCGGGCTGCTCGTCGGACAGCGGGTTGAGCACGCGCAGGGTGGTGCGGCGCGGGTCGTCCTCGGGGAGGTTGAGCTGGTCGAGGTCCCGCTTGCCGATGAACGGGTAGCAGAGGACTTCGACGTAGCCTGCGCCGGCGAGGTCGCGGCCGACGCGGCGGCGGGCCCGCTGCTTGACCGTCAGGCCGCGGCCGGCCGGCACCCGGGGCATGGTGGAGGGCACCCGGTCGTAGCCCTCCAGCCGGATGACCTCCTCGGCCAGGTCGTTCGGGTCGGTCAGGTCGGGGCGCCAGGACGGCGGGATGATGCGGAGCGTGTCCGAGCCCTCGACCGAGCAGCCAATGTCCTGGAGCCGGCCCGCCACAACCTCCCGGGGGTAGGCCAGGCCCGCCACGCGGCCGGGCAGGGCTGCGTCGATCACGATCGCCTCGGCCACTGCGGGCCTGGTGGACTCGACGGTGACTGCCGGGTCCGCCTCGCCCTGGCCGAGCAGGACGAGCAGGTCCACGGCGCGCTGCACCGCCGCGGCCGCCGCGTTCGGGTCCACGCCGCGCTCGAAGCGCCGCGAGGCCTCGGAGGGCAGCTTGTGCCGGCGGGCCGTGCGGGCGATGGCCACCGGGTCGAAGTGCGCGCCCTCGATCAGCACGTCGGTGGTCGTCGGCTGGACCTCGGTGCCCGCGCCGCCCATCACCCCGGCCAGGCCGATCGGCCCGGAGGCGTCGGCGATGACCAGGTCTTCGGCGTCGAGCTTGCGGTGCGAGCCGTCCAGGGTCTCCAGCAGCTCCCCGGGCTGGGCCCGGCGCACGGTGATCGGGCCGGTCAGATTGTTCGCCGCGTAGGCGTGCAGCGGCTGGCCGATCTCCAGCATCACGTAGTTGGTGATGTCCACGATCAGCGAGATCGGGCGCATCCCGGCCAGCTGGATCCGGCGCTGCATCCATAGCGGGGACGGGGCCAGCGGGTCGATGCCGTGCACGGCGCGGGCGACGAACACGTCGCAGCCGGTCGGGTCCAGCAGCCGGACCGGGTGGCCGGTACGGGTCGGCGCAGGGGTGTCGAGCAGGGCCGGGTCGCGCAGCGAGCTCTGGTAGGAAATCGCAGCCTCGCGGGCGATGCCGCGCATGGACAGGCAGTAGCCGCGGTCGGCGGTGACCGCGATGTCGAGCACCTCGTCGCGCACACCGAGCAGCTCGATCGCGTCGGCCCCGACCTCGCACTCGTCCGGTAGCACGATGATGCCGGAGTGGTCGTCGCCGAGGCCCAGCTCGCGGGCCGAGCAGATCATGCCGTCGGACACGTGGCCGTAGGTGGACCGGGCGGTGATCTTGAACTCGCCGGGCAGCACCGCGCCGGGCAGCGCGACCACGACCTTGTCGCCGGTGCCGAAGTTGCGGGCGCCGCAGATGACTCCGCGGGTGTCGCCGGGGTTGGGGCCGACCTGGACCTGGCAGAACCGGATCGGCTTCTTGAACCCGGTCAGCTCCTCGATCTCCAGGACGTGGCCGACGACGAGGGGTCCGGACAGGCCGACCCCGGACTCGTGCACGGTCTCGACCTCGAGCCCGGCGCGAACCAGCCGCTCGGCGACGGCGCGACCGGTGGCCTCGGCGGGCAGTTCGACGTACTCCCGCAGCCAGGAAAGCGGTACGCGCATCAGAGTTCCGTCCCGAAGGGCAGGGTGAAGCGGACGTCACCCTCGACGATGTCGTGCATGTCCTCCACCGAGTGCCGGAACATCAGGGTGCGTTCCAGGCCCATGCCGAAGGCGAAGCCGCTGTAGCGCTCATGGTCGACCCCGGCGGCGCGCAGCACCCGCGGGTTGACCACGCCGCAGCCGCCCCACTCGATCCAGCCTTCGGAACTGCAGGTGCGGCAGGGCCGGTCCGGGTTGCCCACCGACTCGCCGTGGCAGACGAAGCAGCGCAGGTCCACCTCGCCGCTCGGCTCGGTGAACGGGAAGTAGTTCGGGCGCAGCCGGGTGTCTATCCCGTCGCCGAACATGGCGGCGGCGAAGTGGTCGAGAGTTCCCTTCAGGTCGGCCATGGTGATGCCCTCGTCCACGGCCAGGCCCTCGATCTGTCCGAAGACCGGGGTGTGCGTGGCGTCCAGGGCGTCGCTGCGGTAGACCCGGCCGGGGCAGATCACGTACACCGGCAGCCGGCGGCTGAGCAGCGAGCGGATCTGCACCGGAGAGGTGTGGGTGCGCAGCACGAGCGAGTCGGTGCCCTCGTTGGCCCCGGGGGTCTCGACGAAGAAGGTGTCCTGGGTGGTGCGGGCCGGGTGGTCGCGGCCGATGTTCAGCGCGTCGAAGTTCATCCACTCGGACTCGACCTCGGGCCCCTCGGCGACCTCCCAGCCGATCGCCACGAACGCGTCCGCGATCCGCTCCTGAAGGGTGGTCAGCGGGTGGCGCGCGCCGCGCGGGGCGCGGTCCCACGGCAGGGTGACGTCGACGCTCTCCTCGACCAGCACCCGGGCGTCGCGTTCCGCCTCCAGCTCGGTCTGCCGGGCGGCCAGGGCGGCGTTGACCGCGCCGCGGGCCTGCCCGACCCGCTTTCCCGCGTCGGCCTTGGCGGCCGGCGGCAGCGCGCCGATCTCCCGGTTCGCCAGAGCCAGCGGCGAGCGGTCCCCGGCGTGGCCGATCTTGGCCTCGTGCAGCGCGGGGAGGTCGGCGGCGGCGGCGATGGCGGCCAGGGCCGCGTCGCGGGCGCGCTCGACCTCCTCGGGCTTGAGCGCTTCGACCTCGACCGGGTCGAAGGTCTTGTTGGGTGCAGACATCCGGTTGCTCTACTTCCGCTCTACAGCGCCACGCGGGCGCGCTCGATCGGGGACAGTGCGCGCAACAAGCTTAGAGTGCGCGCGGCGTGGGTAAGGCCCGCGCGGCCTGACGCTGTGGACAACGGCGGCCGGACCCGGTGGTCCGTCCGGTCAGCCGAGGGTTCCGGACGGGTCCGTCAGGCGGCGGGCACGGTAAATCGGAAGCGGGCGCCGCCGGAGTCGGCGCGGCCGACCGTGATCGCGCCGCCGTGCGCCTCGATGATGCCCTTGACGATGTACAGGCCCAGCCCGGTGCCGCCGCGCCGGTTGCCGCGCCAGAACCGGGTGAAGACCCGGCCGAGCATCTCCTCCGGGATGCCGGGGCCCTCGTCGTCCACGGTCACGGCCACCGCGCCGCCGTCCTGGGCAGCCTCGACCGTGATGGTGACCCGGCCCTCGCCGTGCCGCACCGCGTTCTCCAGCAGGTTGGCCAGCACCTGACGCAGCTTGTCCGGGTCGGCGAACACCGGCGGGACCGGGTGCACCGTGACGGCGAACCGGTCCTCGGGCTGCCCGGCCGCGACCATGCCGGCGATCTGGTCGCGGATCAGCTCGTCGACGTCCACGGCGTAGCGGGCCAGCTGGAGGCGTCCGGAGTCGATGCGGGCGATGTCGAGCAGCTCCGCGATCAGCCGGACGACCCGGTCGGCGTCCGCGTCCACCGTCTCCAGCATCAACTTGCGCTGGTCGTCGGTGAACCGCTCCCACTTGGCGAGCAGCGTCGCGGTGAAGCCTTTGACGCTGGTCAGCGGGGAGCGCAGTTCGTGCGCGACGGTGGCGATCAGGTCGGCGTGCCGGCGCTCGGCCCGGGTGCGGGCGGAGGTGTCACGCAGTCCGACCACGACACGCCGCACGGTGCGGCCCTCGCGGATGAACCGGGCGGTGATCAGCACGTCCCGGCCGCCAGGCAGCAGCAGGTGCGTCTCGGGCTGTCCGGTACGGATGGCTAGACCACCGTACGGATCGGTGCAACCCCACCAACTGCGGCCTTCGAGGTCTTCCAAGGGCAGTGCGTCTGCAAGGGTGCTGCCGAGGACTGACGCGGTGTCGATTCCCGTGATCCGTGCGGCGGCACGGTTGAATACGATGATCCGACCGTGCTCGTCGGCGACGACCACGCCGTCGGGCAGTTCGTCGTAGTTGATTCCGGCTCCCGTAGTGTCGACGGCTGCGTTGGTTCCGGCAGCGGCGGCGGGGTCGACGGCGGTGGACCGGAGCGGTCGGGCCACGGCCTTCGCGCCGGTCCCGTTGCCCGTTCCGTACGCCGGCGTCACTGCGGAGACGGCAAGCTGCTCTACCGCACTGCGTGTGTCCAACGTTCCGCGCCCCTTTCCACGGATGGAACGGCTCGCCCCGAGTTAGGAACGTCGCCCGCTGCCTTTGCTGCCGACTTCCGCGGTCCGGATCGCCCGGGCCGCATGGTCCATCTTCGTCGTCAGGTCGCCATCATTGCCGCTAGCGCGCCGTTTCCGCCAGAGTCGCAGCCTATGCGACGTCTATGCGCCTGCGTATGCAAACGCGGGCAGCAAACGCCTCGTGCACTAACGACGTTGCGCGCGGGCCGACGCGTACAGGCACACGGCCGCGGCCGTGGACAGGTTCAAACTTTCGGCTCTTCCGTGGATCGGGACGCGCACGACCGCGTCCGCGAGGCCTCGCAGTTCCTCGGGAAGTCCCCAGGCCTCGTTGCCGAAGAGCCAGCAGGAGGGCTCGCGCAGGGCTCCGGAATCGGCCTCGTCGTCGAGGTCCAGCGGCCCGGAACCGTCAGCCGCCAGGACCCGCAGCCCGGCCTGTCTGCACTGGTCAACCGCAGTTTCCACGCCCACGCCGACGACGATCGGCAGGTGGAACAGCGAGCCGGCCGAGGCGCGCACGGCCTTCGGGTTGTACACGTCCACTGATTCGTCGCTGACGATGACCGCGTCGGCGCCCGCGGCGTCGGCGGCGCGGATCACCGAACCCACGTTCCCGGGGTCGCGCACGTGAGCGAGCAGCACGACGAGCTGCGCGGACGGCGTAAGGGCGTCGGACAGTGCGGTATCGAGATACCGGCATACGGCCACCATGCCCTGCGGGTGCACCGTGTCGCTGAGTGAGGCGACCACCTCGTCGGTGGTCGGCAGCAGGGTCGCGCCCGCGCCGTGTGCCGCCTCGATGATCTCGGGGTGGCGGTCGGCGGCCTCCGCGGTGAAGTAGAGCTCGGCGATCCCGGCGGGGTGCCCGGCGGCCTCGCGCACCGCCTGCGGCCCCTCGGCCAGGAAGAGCCTGCGCCCGGCCCGGAACGAGCGAGTGGCGAGCCGCCGCGCCGCCACCACCCGGGTGGACCGGGGGGAGGTGATCGCGAGGCGGCCCGCCACGTCGGCGGTCGTACCGGAGGGCGTCAGCCGGGGCTGCGCGGTCAGGCCGCGACCTTCGGGGCGTTCACGTCGGTCGGCAGCGCCTTCTGGGCGACCTCGACCAGCGCGGTGAACGCGCCGGCGTCGTTGACGGCCAGGTCGGCGAGGATCTTGCGGTCCACCTCGACGCCGGCGGCCTTGAGGCCCTGGATGAAGCGGTTGTAGGTGATGCCGTTGGCGCGGGCCGCGGCGTTGATCCGCTGGATCCACAGCCGGCGGAAGTCGCCCTTGCGCTTCTTGCGGTCCCGGTACGCGTAGACCAGGGAGTGGGTGACCTGCTCCTTGGCCTTGCGGTACAGGCGCGAGCGCTGGCCGCGGTAACCGCTGGCCTGCTCGAGGATCGCGCGGCGCTTCTTCTGGGCGTTGACTGCCCGCTTCACGCGTGCCATGTCGTTCTCAGCTCCTTGCGCGGGGCGCGCGGCGGGTCATATGCCGCCTTCCCCGCAGATCGTCAGTGGACTGTCGGTAGTTACCGTGTGCGGGCTTGGGTCACTTACCGAGCATCCGCTTGATCTTCTTCGTGTCGGCGGGAGACACAATGACCTCGCCGGTCACCCGGCGGGTGAAGGTGGACGGCTTGTGCTCAAGGTAGTGGCGCTTGCCCGCCTGGCCGCGCTTGACCTTGCCGGTGCCGGTGAGGCGGAACCGCTTCTTGGCACCGCTGTGGGTCTTGTTCTTCGGCATGGCAGCCGTTCTCCTCATTCTTCTTCGGCGCGTACGTGAGTACGCGGGGGCGGCGGTCGGACCGCCGCCGGCCCGTGTGCCTTACTGCCGATCCTGGGTTACTGCTCGGCCGTGTCCTGCCCGGAGTCCTCGACCTCGCCCGTCTCGACGGCGTCGTCCTCCAACAGGTCCAGCTTCTCGGCGTAGGCGGAGTCGCCACGGTCGCGGATGTGGCCGCCGGCCTCGATCTTGGCAGCGTCCTTCGCCGCGCGGGCCTCGGCCATCGCCTCGACCTTCTTCTTGCGCGGCCCCAGGACCATGATCATGTTGCGCCCGTCCTGCTTGGGCGCGAACTCCACGAAGCCGAGCTCCTCGACGTCCGTGGCGAGCCGGTCCAGCAGCCGGCGCCCGAGCTCGGGCCGGGACTGCTCACGACCGCGGAACATGATCGTGATCTTGACCTTGTCGCCGGCGTTGAGGAACCGCACCACGTGACCCTTCTTGGTCTCGTAGTCGTGCGGGTCGATCTTCGGCCGGAGCTTCATCTCCTTGATGATCGTGTGCGCCTGGTTCTTGCGCGCCTCACGGGCCTTCAGGGCGGACTCGTACTTGTACTTGCCGTAGTCCATGAGCTTGGCCACCGGCGGGCGTCCGGTCGGCACGATCTCGACCAGGTCGAGGTCGGCCTCCTGGGCCAGCCGCAGGGCGTCCTGGATCGCAACGATCCCGACCTGCTGGCCGTCCGGGCCGACCAGGCGCACTTCGGGCACCCGGATCCGGTCGTTAATGCGGGGTTCGGCGCTGATGGGGCCTCCTAGGTTAAAGCCGGTCGGCGCGGCGAGCCGTGTGCCGTCCGACCGCGTGGCGGTACGGTTGGGAGCCCGCACCGCCGTAAATCCACGCGAGGGCGCGAAGGGATAACGCGACCCGTACCGGCAAAACAAAAGAGCTCCGCATGTATTCCATGCAGAGCTCCACCTACCGGGACACCCGTAGTCCCGTGAGGGAGAACTGGCGTCGCACGACGACTCACCGAGGTGATCCATCGTGCCGGGACCGTTACCCGTCGGCCTGTTGGTCGATCGGGTGGGAGGTGGGCCCTCCACTTGCGGACTGCTACCGCGCACAGGGCACGATGACAGTCGGTCGCTGCTGACCAACCTATCACGGATACACGGGTACGTTGTGCCGCGCCAGGGCCGTGCGAGGATCGGGCCATGACCGAGAACGCGCTCACCGACGGCCTCCCCTCGCCCCGCGACCTGGCCGAGGTGCCGGCCGTCGAGGTGATCGCCACGCTCGCGGTGCACCTGATGACCGCGGCGGCCGTGCAGCTGGGCCTCGGCGAGCCGGACGCCGACGGTCAGGCGCACCCGGCCGACCTGGACGAGGCGCGCAAGCTGATCACCGCGCTCGCCGGGCTGGTCACGGCAGCCGCGCCGGAGATCGGTTCGCAGCACGCCGCGCCGCTGCGGGACGGCCTGCGCACGCTACAGCTCGCGTTCCGCGAGGCCTCGCTGGTACCGGACGCGCCCGGAGCGGCTCCCGGCGAGAAGCTGACCGGGCCCGTGTTGCCGTAGCGCCGGGTCGACGAAAAGCAGCCGATCGTACTGAAACACCCGAAAAGACTACGGCGCGGCGACGATGGACAGCCCGTCGCCGAGTCGGTCGCGCAGCAGCGGGTCGGCCGAGATCGCCGCGGCCACGGCCTGCAGCGGCTCGGAGAGGGTCTGCGGGTCGGTGCCCGGTGTGAAGCCGAGTTCAAGTACGGCTCCGTCGGCGAAGGCTCCGACCCGGGCGCTCGTGAGCACCGCCGCGACCTCGGGCACCGCGCGCAGCACGACGAGCAGTGCGGCGACGACGTCCGGATCGGCGTCCGGGGAGGCGGGGACGCGGCCGGAGGCGAAGGCACGCAATGCGGCTCCGCCGAGCTCGAACTGTTCGTCAGTGCCCAGATCCAGCAGCAGGACGTCCGCCTCCTCCTGGAGGGCGGCCGCGGCGGCCTTCTCGATCGAGACGGGCACCGGACGGGCGGTCGGGAATCCGGCGGTCGCGCCCCAGACGCCGAGCTTGCCGGAGGACGTGAAGACGGGCACGGCCTTCGCACCGTCCGAGGCCACCAGGGTGACCAGCGCCATGTCGCTGTCCTTGTCCCGGCGCAACGCGGTCCCACCAACCCCGGCGCCGACCTCCTCGCTCTCGCCGAGGATCGCCACGATCGGGGCGAGCACCCGCTTTCCAGCCAGCACCGAGTAGAGGGCGTAGCGGTCGAGCTCGCCACGCCCGTGCGCACCGAGCGCCTCAGTCAGCGCCTCGTCAGCTGAGCCGTCGTCACCTTCGAAGCCGGTCGGCTGCAGCGTGCGTCCGTGGAAGTCAGTCACCCGTTGAGCTTAACCAGTCGGAGTCTGGCCGCCCGGCGGTTGGTTGAACGGTGGCTGGTTGCCGGGCTGTGGCTGCTGCTGCGGTTGCGGCCAAGCCCCCGGGTACGACGAATAAAGCGTCGGATACATCGGGGCCGGCGGGAGCTCTGCGAGCGCGCGGCGGCGGGCACGGCGCACCATGAGGGACCCGAGACCGGCAGCGACCAGCAGCAGCACGATTCCGCCGATCACCGCGCGCGGCATCGCGCCGAACGACGCGGCCGACTCGGTGACCACGGCGGTCGGCCCGTAGCCGAAGTGCCCGCTCGCGGGACCGGTCGCGGCGACGGGCGTCTCGCCGGCCGCCTTGACGCCGACCGCGCCGTTGAGCGCGGCCACCGGGTCGACGATGCCGAAGCCGAGTTGGTCGTTGCGGCCACCGGCGGGCTTGTCCCGGGCGGTGCGTTCCAGCAGGTCGCGCACCTGCGCCGGGCTCAGGCTGCGGTTCCTGGCCTTGACCAGGGCGGCGATCCCGGCCACGTACGCGGTGGCCTGGCTCGTGCCGTCGCCGAGCATGTACTCGTCGTCGCTGGCGGCCGCGTCGCACGGCAGGTTGACCCCGGGGGCGGCCACCGAGACGTCCCAGCTGGTCGTCGAGAACGCCGCGTGGTGCCCGGCGGAGTCCACGGCGGCGACGCTGATCACGCCGCGTTCCGCACCCGGGAACTGGATCGCGTCGCCCTTGTCCGCGGAGTTCCCGGCGGCGACCACGACCACGACGTTGTGCTGCAGCGCGTAGCGGATGGCGTCGGCCTCGGGGGTGGAGTCGCTGTCCGCGCCCGAGTCGCTGCCGCCGAGCGACATCGATATCACCTGCGCGCCGTGGTCCACCGCGTAGCGGATGCCGTCGGAGATGGGGGTGTCGCTGGTGGTCGGCTGGTTGAGGTCCGGCGCGTCGTCATCGCGGATCACCCGGATGGACAGCACGTGCGCGCCCGGGGCCACGCCGAGCATGCCGTCCGAGCCGCCGCGCCCGTGCCCGGCGATGATCGAGGCCATGCAGGTGCCGTGCTCGCCCCAGCCGGTCTGGCCGGGCTTCTCCACTCCCCCGGCGTAGTCCGGCCCGGTGGTGACCTGCCCGGTCAGGTCGACCCGCTGGCCCATCACCCCGGAGTCGAGCAGGGCGACGGTGATCCCGGAGCCGGTGGTGATCCGGTTCGCGGCGCTGATGTCGAGGAAGGACAGCGGCCACTCCTTGGCCCGGATCTCGTCGGCCCGGGCGGGCGCGGCGGCCAGCGACCACGCGGCCGTGCAGCCCAGCGCGGTGAGCGCGGCGGCGAGCCGGCGGGAGCGCGACCCGCGCGGGGGCAGGACCGCGGTGCCGGATCGTCTGACGGATCGTTTGACCACGGATCGTTTGACCAGCTGAGGTACGCGCCTCATTGCGAGCCTCCCTGAGCCGCGGTGAGCTTGGCCGCCACCAGGTTCTGGATCGCGGCGGGCAGGTCCCCGGCGACCTGGACCGGCGGGGAGTCGGAGCTCAGCGCCGAGCCGGAGCCGGCCGCGCGCGCGGCGGCGTTCGGGCCGGTGCGTCCGTCGGTGAATCCGGCCACCGAGTAGACCAGGTAGGTGCCGTCGGTGGAGACCTGGGACTGCCAGGCGACCCGCTGCGTGTCGGTGAACGCGGCGGCGACGGTGCCGGGCACGGTGTAGACGTGCGGCATCATCGCGTCCTTGGTCGCGTAGGCGTCAGCGGTCCAGCTCTGGAAGAGGTGCAGCCGGTTGGCGGTCGTTCCGGCGATGACGACGACTCCGACGGTGGTGGTCACGGTCTGGGTGCGGTCCACGTAGGTGGCGGCCAGCACCCGCGAGCAGGTGGCGGGGGCGAGCGCGGCGGTGAACGCGGTGGGTAGCGCGCCGCAGGTCTCGTCGGGGTCGATACCGAGCCGTATGTAGGACTCGGTGCCTTCGCGGGTGAGCGTCGCGGGCAGCAGTTCGTTCGCGGGCATGGTCCGCCACAGGGCGCGCACGGAGTTGTCCGCCGCGGCGGCGCCGGTGCTGGGCTTCGAGGCGGAACCGCCGCTCGGCGTGGCCATCTCGATCCCACCGATGAGGGCGAAGACGGCGACGAGGATGAAAGCCGCGGTGGTGGCCACCGTGCGGCGCGGTACGCGCGCTCGGGGCGGGGCGGGAGGGAGAGGTGCGCCCCATCCGTAGTACGCGGGCTGAGGGGCCGTCGGCTGTGCATAGGCGGCCTGAGGCGCGACAGGCTGCTGCTGCGGCGGTGCATACGGCGACTGCACTTGCGGCGACTGCGGATACGTGGGGTGAGGGTACGGCTGCGCAGGGTACGCGGGCTGGGCTGCTGCACCGGACGGACTAGCGAACGCGTTCGGCGGCTGCGGTAGCGGGGGCGTGAGCGGCTGTATCGGCGCGGGGGCGGGGACGGGCGCCGGGGCGTGTGCAGCCGGGACCTTTGCAACGGAGACCACATCCGTTACATCAATGTCTACCTCGACCGCTTCCGCTCCGGCGAGTTCCCGCGCGGTGACGGCGATTTCGACCTCTGTAGCGTCCGACCGGGTCGCCTCCGGCCGCTCCGAATCGCCGTTCGGCGCCGGTCGCGTTCCCGGGGGACACCCCGGGTCGTTCGCTGACATTGGAGTCCCCCACCTCTTCCGTTCCCCCGACGGCTCTGGCCGGGAGCTGTGATCAGGTTGAAACCTTAGTCCACGCTCAGGACGGCCGATACCGGACGCCGCCGGGCCCCGGACGAAGGTCACCAGGTCGAGACCGTTCCGGGATCGAATCGGTCTTACTCACGCACCAGCCCTATGGAAGGGTTCAGAGTGTGACCGATCTCGACCGCCTGAACCATGCCACCGCGCACCTCGACCCGCCGCTGGCGGTCGTCGATCTCGGCGCGCTGCGGCATAACGCGGCTGAGCTGGTCAGACGGGCCGGGGGCAAGCGGATCAGGATTGCGTCGAAGTCGGTGCGCAGCCGCGAGGTGCTGCGCGCGGTGCTCGCGCTGGACGGGTTCGAGGGGGTCCTCGCGTTCACCCTTCCGGAGGCGCTCTGGCTGGCCGGCTCAGGGTTCGATGACGTGCTGGTGGGCTATCCCACGGTGGACCGCTCGGCGCTGCGCAGGCTCGCGGCGGACCAGCGGGCCGCGAACGCCGTCACCCTGACGATCGACTCGATCGAACAACTGGACCTGATCGAGAAGGCCACCGCCGAGGTGGCCGAGGCCGCGCCGATCAGGGTGTGCGTGGATATCGACGCATCGTGGCGTCCACTGGGCGGCCGAGTGCGTATCGGCGCGCGCCGCTCGCCGTTGCACTCCCCCTCCGCGGTCGCCGCGGTGGCCCGCGAGGCGGCTGACCGGCACGGATTCCGGCTGGTCGGGCTTATGGCGTACGAGGCGCAGATCGCCGGGGTGTGCGACGCCCCGCCGGGCCGCCCCGCGCGCGGCCTGGCGGTGCGGGTGATGCAGCGGGGCAGTGCGGCCGAGCTGGCCGAGCGGCGGGCCGCGATCGTGGCGGCGGTTAAGGAGATCGCCCAGCTGGAGTTCGTGAACGGCGGCGGCACCGGCTCGATCGAGCGGACGGCGGCCGAGGAGGCAGTGACCGAGATCGGGGCGGGCTCCGGCCTCTTCCTGCCCCGGCTGTTCGACGGTTACCGCAAGGTCACCGGGAAGCCGGCGGCGATGTTCGCGCTGCCGGTGGTCCGGCGGCCGGGGCCGGGCGCAGTGACGGTACTCGGCGGGGGGTACATAGCGTCGGGGGTACCTGGCGCCGACCGGTTGCCGCAGCCGTACCTGCCGCGTGACCTGCGCTATGACCCGCAGGAAGGGGCCGGCGAGGTGCAGACTCCGCTGCTGGGGGCGGCGGCGGACAACCTCGCGGTGGGCGACCGGGTGTGGTTCCGGCACGCCAAGGCGGGCGAGCTGTGCGAGCGCTTCGCCGAGTTGCACCTGATCCAGGGCGAGTCGATTTCGGCCACGGTGCCGACGTACCGCGGCGAGGGACGTACGTTCCTGTAGCCCTTTAGCGTGGGCAGGATGGATGTCTGCCTCAGGCCCCGCGTCGGGTCGCGTCGGGCCCGGGGTCGGCGCGTGTTCCCCGGTGGGTGTCGGTGGGATGTGGCAAGCTGATCCGGTGGCTGATCGGCTGATGATTCTGGACACCCCGACGCTCTACTACCGGGCGTATTTCGGCCTGCCCGAGTCGATTACGGCTCCGGACGGCATGCCGGTCAACGCGGTACGCGGCACTGTGGACTTCATCTCGGCACTGGTGACGGCGTATCGGCCGAACCGGCTGATCGCCTGCTTCGATGCGGACTGGCGGCCGGCCTTCCGGGTCGCGGCGATCCCGTCGTACAAGGCGCACCGGGTGCTGGAGGCCGTGGAGACGGCCGAACCAGGTGCGACGAGCGCAGCGGCTCCCGATATCGAGATCGTGCCGGACACGTTGAGCCCGCAGGTGCCCGTGCTGGAGGCAGTGCTCGACGCGTTCGGGATCGCACGTGGTTGGGCCGAAGAATACGAGGCCGACGACGCCATCGCAGCGTACGCAGCGGCGCACGACGGGCCGATCGACGTGGTGACCGGCGACCGGGACATGTACCAGCTCGTCGACGACGCCCATGAAGTACGGGTGCTGAACATCGCGCGCGGCGTGTCGAAGCTCGAGGTCGTCGACGACGGTGTCCTAACCGCGAAGTACGGAATCCCAGGCCGCGGATACGCGGATTTCGCGACCCTGCGCGGCGATCCCAGCGACGGACTGCCCGGCGTGTCCGGGATCGGGGAGAAGAGCGCTGCGACGCTGGTGGCCGAGTTCGGCTCCATGGCCGGGATTCTCGCAGCCCTCGATGATCCGGGCTCGGCGCTCAAACCGGCCGTCCGCCGTCGTCTCGACGTCGCGCGCGACTATCTGGCCATCGCACCCGACGTGGTACGCGTGCACGACGAAGCGCCCACGGTGCCGGTGGACTCGTTGCTGCCCGCCGCCCCGGCCGATCCCAAGGAACTCGACCGCCTGGCCGAGCAGTACGGCCTGGTCGGCCCCATTCGCAGGCTGCAGCGCGCCTTGGCGGCAGGGGCCGCGTAGTCCTCGTCTGAGGTTTGAACGGCGTATAGGCGCCGGAACCGACGGTCCGTCACCCGTTCAGTCATCCGCTGATGCGCGGGCACAAGGTGTTGTGTTCATCTATTCACATAGATCACCACCTTGCTACTGCGTTGGGAGCGTGCATGCTGTCCGACCTCGTGCCGAATCCGGCCGTCGACGACCGGCCGCTCACCGACCGGCTGCGGCACTGGGCCGTCGAACGCGCTCATCAGCGGGCCTTCACCTTCGTGGACTACCCCGACCTCGGTTCACCCGGTCGGCATCGCACGCTGACCTGGGGGCAGCTCTACAGCCGGGCCGAGGCGATCTCCGCGCAGGTGAGCGAGGCAGCCCGGCCGGGAGAGCGAGCCGCCCTGCTCATGCCGCAGGGGCTCGACTACGTGGCCGCCTTCCTGGGCTGCCTGCTCGCCCGGGTGGTGGCGGTGCCGCTGTTCCCGCCGGACCTGCCGGGGCACGAGAGCCGGATCGCCGCGGTCCTCGAAGACTGCGAACCGGCCTGTGCGCTCATGACGCCCGATGGCGCACACGCCGCGCTGACCTCTGCGTTTGCGCCAGTACTGGACCGCGTGCCGATCGTGCCGATCGACGGAGCGCGCGCCACGAGGTCCGCGGCGACTTCGACAGCGCGGCAAACAGCGACACACGCGTCGCAGGACTCGCAGGCGATCGACCCGGACGAGATCGCGTACCTGCAGTACACCTCCGGCTCGACCCGCATTCCGGCCGGGGTGATGATCAGCCACCGCAACGTGGTGGCCAACGCCCTGCAGGGAATCGCAGCGTTCGACACCACCGCCGGGCCGACCACGTCGGTCGGCTGGCTTCCGCTGTTTCACGATATGGGGCTGGTGCTCAGCATCGCCGAGCCGATCGTGGCCGGATTCCCCTCGGTGCTGATGGACCCGGTGGCGTTCTTGGAGAAGCCGGAGCGCTGGCTGCGGCTGCTCGGCGCGTATCCGGGTGCGTTGTCTGCGGCCCCGAACTTCGCGTACGAGTACTGCGTGGCCGCGGTCAGCCCCGAACAGGTCGCCGACCTGCGGCTTGACCGGGTTCGTGCACTGCTCAACGGGAGCGAGCCCGTGCGGGCGAGCACGGTGCGGCGCTTCCAGCAGGCGTTCGGCGGGACGGGGCTGCCGCCGCAGTCGCAGTGCCCTTCGTACGGGTTGGCCGAGGCCACTGTTTTCGTCGCCACGAACGGGCCCGCCGACGCACCGATGGAAGTGCTCTGCAGTCGCGAAGCCTTGACCGCGGGCAGAGTCGTCGCGATTCCAGGCGACGCGGATCAGCGCCCCGAGGAGGTGGAGGCAGGCACGGGGCAAGGCGAGGGCACAGTCACGTCGCTGGTCAGTTGTGGCGTATCGGTTGGCCAGGAGCTAAGGATCATCGATCCGGCAACCAAGGCGCTGCTGCCGCAAGACGTGGTCGGCGAGATCGTCGTGCGCGGGCCCAATGTAGGCCTCGGATATTGGAAGCGTGCTGAGCAGAGCGCTGAGGTCTTTGCTGTGACCGTGCCGGGCACCGGCGATCGGCCGTGGCTGCGCACCGGCGACCTCGGCGCGATCCACCGAGATCGCCTGCTGGTGACCGGGCGCCTCAAGGACCTGCTCATCGTGGACGGCCGCAATCACTACCCGCAGGACCTTGAGGAGACCGTGCAGGCCGGCCTGGACTGCGTGCGCAAGGGTCGGATCGCGGTGTTCTCCGTGCCGGGGTCGCGGGGTGACCTCGCCGTGGCCGTGGCCGAGCACCGCAGGGACCTGGCACCAGACCGGGAGCTGCGCGACGAGGCAGCCCGCACGGCCCGCGCCCGCATCTCGACGGCGCACGGGCTTCACCTTCACCGGCTCGTGCTCGTGCCGCCCGGCAGCGTGCCGCGCACGTCGAGTGGCAAGGTTTCGCGCAGTGCGTGCCGCAGTGCCTACCTACGCGGTGAGTACGAGCTCTGCTCCACCTCCGATCCGGAGCGGGAGGCCGCCGGATGAACGTGGCCGAGCTGGACGACTCGATTCAACGGCTGGTTCTGGACCGGCTGCGTGAGTGGCACGGGATCGATCCGGCGCAGGTCGCGGGCGACCGCCCGTTGGCGGAGCTGGGCGTCACCTCCCGGGACGCGGTCGCGCTCGCGGCACAGCTCAGCGAGCTGGTCGGGGTCAAGCTGCCGGCGACGCTGCTGTGGGAGGCCGGGACGCTCGACCTGTTGTTCAGGCGGGTGCGTGAAGCCGTCGCAAGCGGGGCCGGGGTTGGGGCTGGAATCGCGGCTACGGGTGTGCCTGGCACAGCAGTAGTTGCAGACTTCAGAGACATTGCCGGCCCGAGGGTCGGAACCGTGGATATCGCCGTCGTCGGAATCGGGTGCCGACTGCCCGGCGGCGTGACGTCGGCGGCGGAGTTCTGGCAACTGCTCAGCGACGGCACGGACGCGATCAGTACCCTGCCGGAGGGGCGCTGGGCGGGGTTCGTCTCGCCGGACGACCCTGCACTCGCCGAGGTGAGTCGGCACGGCGGATTCCTCGACGACCTCGCGGGGTTCGATGCCGAGTTCTTCGCCATCGCACCGAGCGAGGCCGCCGCGATGGATCCGCAGCAGCGGCTGCTGCTGGAAGTCGCCCGCGAGAGCCTGGATCACGCGGCGATCCCGGCTACTGCGCTTGCTGGGACCCGCACCGGCGTCTTCGTCGGCATCAGCGGGAACGAATACGCTCAGTTGACGGTGGCCGATCTGGACCGGGTCGAGGCGTGGACCGCCCCCGGCGCGGCGCTGAGCATTGCGGCGAACCGGCTGTCCTATGTGCTCGATCTGCGCGGACCGAGCCTCGCCGTGGACACCGCGTGTTCGTCCTCGCTGGTCGCAGTGCACCATGCCGTGCGCAGTCTGTCCGCGGGGGAATGCGACACGGCGTTGGCCGGTGGAGTCAATGTCCTGCTTTCCCCCGCACTCACACTGGGCTTTCAGCGGGCGGGAGCACTCGCCGGTGATGGACGCTGCAAGACCTTCGCCGAGGCAGCAGACGGCATGGTGCGCGCGGAGGGCTGCGCCGTCATCGTGCTGCGACGACTCGCCGATGCGGAGCGGGCTGGCGATCGCGTGTTGGCGGTGATCCGGGCGACGGCGGTCAACTCGGACGGGCGCTCGAACGGGCTGCTCGCGCCCAATGCCGATGCCCAGCGTGCACTGTTGGCGGACGTGTACAGCACGCCCGGCGTGGTTCCGGCGGCGGAGGTCGACTACGTGGAGGCGCACGGCACCGGGACTGCTCTCGGCGATCCGATTGAGGCCGGGGTGTTGGGCGCGGTGCTGGGCCGGAGGCGTGAAGCGGAGCAGCCGCTGCTGATCGGCTCGGTCAAGACGAATCTGGGGCACTTGGAGGCGGCGGCGGGTATCGCCGGTCTGGCGAAGACTGTGCTGGCGCTGCACCACGGCGCGGTGCCGCCACATCTGCACTTTGCCGCGCCGAGCCCGCACATCGACTTCGATGAACTGGCGCTGCGTGTGGTGACTGAGGCCGAGCCCTGGCCGAGGTATTCGGGCACGGCGACTGCGGGCGTCTCCGCCTTCGGCTTCGGGGGGACGAACGCGCACGTCGTGCTCCAGGAATATCGGCCGGGCGGGCGGTCACAGTGTCTGTCTCAAACGGACAGCTCCCGTCCGTCCCAGACTGGTTACACGCGTCCGTCTCAAACGGACGAGGTGATGGCCGGTCCGGCGGTGCTTGCCATCGATGCGCCGACGCCCGAGCGTTTGCGTGAGGACGCCGCCGATCTCGCCGTCTGGCTGAACGCGCAGTCGGAGCATGAGATCGCACTCGGCGACGTGGCGCACACCCTCGCGGGACGCCTGGGCAAGGGCCGCCATCGGGCCGCGATCGTCGCCCGGACGTACGAGCAGGCCGCCGAGTCATTGTCGAGATTCGCAGCGGGCCAGCCCGATCCCGGCGCGGTATCCGGGCTCGTACGCACCGGCACAGTCGGCGCGGTCTGGGTCTTCTCGGGCTACGGTTCGCAATGGCCCGGCATGGGTCGCCGCCTGCTCGACGAGGAGCCGGCCTTCGCTGCGGCAATCTCGCGCCTTGAGCTGCTACTCCTGCGGCACGCGGGCCTTTCGCTGCGCGCTTATCTGGAGCCCGATGCGGACCTGGCCGGACCGTCCGTCGCCCAACCGGTGCTGTTCGCGCTCCAGGTCGCGCTCGCCGATCTGTGGCGTGCGCACGGGCTGCGACCGGCGGCGGTAATCGGACACTCCATGGGCGAGGTCGCCGCGGCGGTCGTCTCAGGAGCCATCGACGAGGAGGCCGGGGCACGGATCATCGCCGCACGCTCGCGGCTGTTGGACGGGCTGACCGGCGGGGCGATGGCCGTGGTGGATCGCTCGGCGGAGGAGATCGAGCGTCTCACCGGCGAACTGCCCAGTCTGCGCGTCGCAGTGCACTCCTCCCCGCAGCAGTGCGTGGTGGCCGGGTCCTCAGGTGACGTCGAGCGGCTGATCGCACATGTGACGGACGCGGGCGGGACCGCGCGTCCGCTTCACGTCGCCGCGGCCGGTCACACCGCGCAGGTGGAACCGCTGCTGGAACCGTTCAGGGCTCAGGTCGGCATGGTCGCGGCGAGAAAGCCCGGCTGCGCCCTGTACACCACGGTCGATGCAGATCCACGCGGCAATTCGGTCCTTGACACGGCGTACTGGATGCGGAATCTGCGCCAGCCGGTCCGCTTCCGCCAGGCGGTCACCGCCGCCGCGCAGGACGGACACCGGGTTTTCGTCGAGGTCTCCGCACATCCGACCCAGCTTTATCCACTCACTGAGACACTCGTCGCGGCAGGGATCGAAGACGCCGTGGTGCTGCCGACGCTGCGGCGCGGCACGGACGACGCCGTCACCTTCCGCCTTGCCGTCGCTGCGCTCCTTGCATATGGCGCGCTGGATCCGGCCGTGGCCCGCCGTTCGCTCTCCCCCGGGGCGAAGGCGATTGAGCTGCCCACGGCCCGGTGGCGGCATCAGCGGTTCTGGGCCACCGATCCGCCGGTGGATTCCGGCTTGGCCGAGAGCGATAGAGCGGGTGCGAATCGGGATTCCGAGCCACAGCGACCAGTCGGGACGATGGATCGGCTACGGGCGTGCGTCGCGCAGGTGATGGGCTACTCCCCCGCGAGCCTCGACGCCGACCGGCCACTCACTGAGCTCGGGCTGGACTCGCTGCAAGCCTCGCGCATCCTGGCGGGCATTCGGCGCGAGTTCAGGGTCGAAGTCCCGGCCCGTGAGCTGCTCCGTCAGGGCACGATCGCCAAGGTCGCCGTTCTGTTGAGTGACGGGTCGGCGGCGGTCGCCGAGTCCGGAGCAGTCGATCAAGTCAGCGCGCTGGGTGACGTCGGCATTGCCAAGCCAGGACCCAATGGGGCTCGCGGCGTGTTGCCGCGTGACGCCTCGGAACGACTCGTCGCGCAGGTCTGGGAGTCCATCACCGATGCGCCCGCACCCGGCATCGACGACGAACTCAGGGCGCTGGTCGATCGTCCGGAGCTCGCGGCTGAGCTGGAGCGACGACTCGGTGAGCAGCTCGGTCAGCCGATCAGCCTCGCCGAGCCCGGGATCAAGCCGAGCACACTCGCCGAGGTCGCGACGCGAGTACGCAGTCTGCTGGAAGCACCGGTCGGCGGCCCGGTCAGGGTGCTGCAGCCCGACGGGAATCGTCCACCCTTATTCTTGATCCACCCGGCGGGCGGCTCGGCGGCCGTGTACCGCGCGCTGGTCAACTGTCTCGGTCCGAATCAGCCGTGCTTCGGGCTTGAGCGACTGACCGACGTATCCGAGGTGGGCGAGCAGGCCGCCGAGTATGCGCGCCTGATCCTTGCAGCCCACCCGACGGGTCCGTGGGCAATCGGCGGCTGGTCATACGGCGGCCTGGTCGGTCAGGAGACTGCACGGCTGCTCGCCGAACACGGCACTGTCAGTGCCCTGATCCTCATCGACAGCGTCCTGCCGCTGCCGCGACCGGAGCTGACCCGCGAGCAGGAGGCGCACGACCGCTTCGCCGCCTTTGCCGCTTACGTGGAGGAGGTCTACGGCAGCCCGCTCGTCCTGCCCTATGACGAGCTCGCGATGCTCGATGACGCGATGCAAATCGAGCTGGTCGTCAAGACCCTGCAACAGACCGTCGAGTTGCCGGCCGCCATCCTGGAACACCAGCACGATTCGTATCTCGACCTGCGCAGCGGCGAACGCCACTCCCCCGGACGTTACCCCGGACGTACTCTGCTCTACCGGGCTACCGATCCGGCCCCGCACACCGTCCGCGATACCCGCTACGAGCGCGCTGACGAGTCGCTCGGCTGGGATGAGTACTGCTCTGACCTACAGGTCCAACACGTCTCCGGGCACCACCTCTCGCTGTTGGATCCGCCGGTCGTCGACGTGCTCGGTGCGCTTCTGGACGAGGATCTCCGTGCGTAGCGGGCTCGGTTGCAGGGCTCTGACCGGCGCCGTTGGACTGGCACTCGCCGTCGTTTTCGCCGGGACCTCATTTGCCAGTACTGCGTTCACGGACACCACGGCCATCACGGCCACTCCGGCCACCACGCCCACCACCGCCCCTAGCCCCGCGCCGACTTCCGAGCCTGCAGAACCTGCTGACGACGGCGCGTACATCGCCTCGGAGCACTGGTTCGACAGCAGGATGCTGGATCTGAAGATCGGCTCCCCGGCCGTCGGAGCGATCGTTCCCGTCAGGGTGCTGCTGCCGCCTGGTTGGACCCAGGACGCCAACCGCACCTGGCCCGTGCTCTACCTGCTCCAGGGCGCACACGACGACTACACCGCCTGGACCAGGGAAACCGACGTCGAGCCGTTCACCGCCGACAAGGACCTGATCGTGGCCATGCCGTCAGCCGGGCCGACCGGCATCCCGACCCGCTGGCTCAACGACGGCGCGAGCGGGCCAGACTATGAGACCTTCCAGGTCACCGAGCTGATGCAGCTGCTGCAGCGCAACTATCGGGCGGGCGTGGCGCGCGCGATCGCGGGCGTCTCCACCGGCGGTTACGGCGCGATGGCGATGGCGGCGCACCATCCGGGCACCTTCGCCGCCGCCGCCTCGTACAGCGGGGTGCTTAACACCACCGCGCCCGGAATGCCCGCTGTCATGGACGCGATCGTGGCCCGCGAGGGCGTGAATCCGACTGCGCTGTGGGGCGATCCGGTCACCAACGCGGGTGTCTGGAACGCGGACGACCCGTACGCACTCGCGACGAACCTGCGCTGGACCACGCTGTTCCTCTCCTGCGGCAGCGGGCTGGCCGCAGGAAGCCCGGACGACCTGCTCGGCGCGTCGCTGGAGAGCACGCTGTGGCCGCAGAACCGCTCCTTCGCCGCCCGGCTGAAGCTGCTCGGCATCCCGGCCGAGACCGACTTCTACGCAGGCGGGGTGCACGACTGGCCCGCGTGGCGGCGCGAGTTCACCAAGTCGTGGCCCTTACTCGCCGCGAGCCTCGGGCTGCCGTCCTGACCTCGGCGCCGTCCTCGCCTTCACCCGATTCCATGCCAAGACACCCCCCGGAAGGAACGCACCCATGAGCGAGATCAGTGCATTGAGCGAGGCAGTCCTGGCCGGGGCCGGGCCGCAGGAGTTGCTGAACTGTCCCGTACCGCAGCAGTACCCGGCCGCGTACCTGCGCCGTGAAGATCAGCGCATGTTCGAGGGCGAAACCTCGAGAGACAAGGATGTGCGTCGTAGTCTGCATTTGGGTGAGGTGCCGATGCCGGAGTTGGCGCCGGATGAGGTGCTTGTCGCGGTGATGGCGGCGGCGGTGAATTACAACACGGTGTGGTCGGCGATGTTCGAGCCGATCTCGACCTTCCGGTTCCTGGGCGAGCTGGGTCGGCGCGGCGGGTGGGACGCGCGGCACGATCGTGACTATCAGGTGGTCGGTTCGGACGCCTCCGGGGTGGTGGTGCGGGTGGGTGCGGCGGTGCGGCACTGGAAGGTCGGCGACCACGTCGTGATCGCGCCGCCGGTGATCGACGAGCAGGAGGCAGCCGCCCAGGAGGACGGCATGCTCTCCAGCCGGATGCTGGCCTGGGGTTTCGAGAACAACTTCGGGGCGTTCGGCCATTACGCCGTGGTACGTGCGACGCAGCTGGTGCGTAAGCCGGCGCATCTGAGTTGGGAGGAGGCGGCGTGCAACACGCTGTGCCTGAGCACGGCGTACCGAATGTTGATCGGGGCGCACGGGGCGCGGGTCAAGCTCGGTGACGTGGTGCTGATCTGGGGCGCCACCGGTGGCCTGGGCGCCTACGCGGTCCAACTCGTGCTGCGCGCAGGCGGCATCCCCGTCGGCGTGGTGAACAGCCAGGAGAAGGCGGAGTTGCTCGAACAGCTCGGCTGCCGGCACGTGATCAACCGTCAGGAACTCGGTTTCGAGGACGGCTGCGGCGGCGCGGCCGAGGACGGGGCGGACTCGGTCGAACGGTGGCGGGCGCTCGGCGCAGCCATTCGCAGGCGGACCGGCGAGGACCCGCACGTGGTCTTCGAGCATGTCGGTCGTCAGACCTTCGGTGCCTCGGTGTTCGTCGCCCGACGCGGCGGCACCGTGGTCACCTGCGGCTCCAGCACCGGCTACGCCCACCACTACGACAACCGCTACCTCTGGATGAAACTCAAGCGCA
>Ga0307507_10002766_pt1 | contig 35842 bp, 10 predicted proteins | sample 7_EM_MG_FD_207223 | JGI IMG/M metagenome (GOLD analysis project Ga0307507, IMG submission 207223) | Populus trichocarpa ectomycorrhiza microbial communities from riparian zone in the Pacific Northwest, United States - 7_EM | ecosystem: Host-associated > Plants > Roots > Unclassified | place...
TAATATTATTTATTTTGCTAGCCTTATAAATAGCTTTAAAGTAGCTTTTATTTATTTAAAATATATTATTAGTATAAAAGAGGTAAATATAATTATGGTTGCCAAATGCGTAGATTACTGGTAGGTTACACGCAGGTTGCGCGCAGGCTGCGCGCAGGCTGCGTGTCAAAAAAACACGACATAGGCTAGTCGGTCGAGTTGCCAAATGACCTCAACTGCGCGCCAATTGCGTCAACCACCAACCATTGAGGCCATTGAAAGGGTACCATATTTTGCCGATATATAAGACTATTTGCGTAGGTGAACAAGATAATAATATCTTTAATATCTATAAGCGGCTAAATATTACTAAAGCGACAAACTACAAGTTAGAAGGCTTAATAATGCCTTCAAAACCAACTAGAGTGTAAGGTAGTATAAAGATAGGCTAAAAGAGATCTTCCAGCTGCACTAATGCCCTATTACCGTCCAGTAAGCATATATATTTAAGCTCTCCAATTAAGGGCCCTATTATATAGAATCGAGTGCATTAACACGTTATTACTTATAACTATAGGAAGGCTCTTTACAAGGCAAGCTCTTAGGCTACAATACTTACTGCGCTAAAGGGTGGCATTAAAGAATATAAGTCTTTATATATATAGGCTAGCATCCTCTAACGTGACATTTTAATAGGTAACCTCTTAATAAACAAGGAAGACGATAATCCTTCTTAGCGATTATTTTTAATCGACCTTAATCTTACAATTAAAGAGCGGTGGGAAGGGCCTTTAGAAGCGCGGGGCAAGACTAACATAAGAGCGTTTATAGCAATTGGAGTACTTCTTGGCAAGAAATACTCCTTTAGGCATAATCTGGAGTTGTTCTTTTAAGTGCTTTTTTAGATATGCGTTTATTATAAGGGTCCAAATAAGGAGGGCAAGCTTATCTAAAGGTTTAAGAAATGAAATTATATAGACACTAAAGAGCTAGCGGAGTTAAAGAAGAGATACATAGCCTATAAAGGGGATTTTATTAAAACAGCGGAGGACTACTTTACGCCATACTACCAGTTATTAAAACCCTGGGTTAATAGACTCCAGAAAGTAGTATTTCTAAAAGGTGGAAGGCAGGAGAAGGATAATCTAAGGCTATATTCTAGGATAAAGAAGATACTCTAGCAAGCATAGAACGATCTAGAGGTATTATAGTATATAGAATAGCACTCCATTATTCTTACACCCTTCCACTATATAAGTTGAAGTTTTATAGAGATTTGGCTAAGGCTAATAAAACAGCGTAGAAATCGCCTGAGCTAGATAACCTAATCTTCTACCAGATTGTAATTACTCCCTAGCCTATTATAAGCTGCCCCAATTCGCCCAAATAGAGGTTAATCCGCACGATACCATATTAAAACTAGAAAACTATAAACAGGAAACTAAAACATGGGGATCCCCATAGTGTAAAAGCGGCAAATAAGCCAAGCGCCAGGATTTCTAAGCTTATTGCATGTTAGAATCTCTACACTAGCTAGTCTACCCCAATTTAAAGTTAGGTGGCATTGTTAGACTCTTAAAGAAAGCAAGTAAGATAGAGAAACTGTTTTCCTAATCCCCCTTCCGGTTTTGTAAATCCTAAAATCAAGATTTAGGAAACGGGATTTAGATTTACAAATCGCAGAATTGTGAATTAGGAAACAGAAAACCAATTTTAAAGACACAACCTCAACTTTAATAGCACTAGATGGGGAAGTAAGCAAAAGAAAGGCCCTTATTAAACCAGATATCCGCAATAATATATAAAAATAGGATAGGACAATATCTAAGTAATTTCTTCCACTAAACAATTTGCTATGCTCTTTAAACTCTTTATTAAAGCTATTACTATCGCTCTTCTCATTTATATATTTATTATTTTACAGCTTAAAAGACTAAGAGAATATATATATTATTGTCTATATCCGCAGATATTCTCTAGGACCTTTCTATTATATAGGACAAAGCACTCCTCTAAAGACGATCTATTTTCTATAGGACTATCTAAAACATAACCTCTTAGTTAAGCATAAGAGCTAGCCTATAACTTCCGTTACTGGCTCTGCGGGGGCTACAACACTTCTAACTATTAACCGTTAAATAAGGGACACCTACCTACTTATAACAATAATCTAGAAGATAGTCCTCTAACGCCCCTAAATAAGGAGGACTGCCTAGACCTTATATTTAAGAATAAAGATAAGCGCTCCTATCTTCCTAAGCATAAGAGTCAAGGTTAAGTCTTTTAGGGACATTGACAGTAAGTAGGTAATACACGTAAACCTTTTATATTTTACTAATGCAATAACAGTCAGCTTTAAGTAATATTAGCAACGGTCTATAAGCATTTTATTACTCTTATACTTTAGTTAAAGTGTTTTCAGTTACGGGATCCTATTATTAAATATTTTTGTATCTATATAGGATACTTTAATAGAACTATTAAGAGATGCCTTTATAGACTTGCCCATATATCTCTTTAAGCATATTCCACCTAAAAATTATTAGGGTGCCTACTAATAGTGAATTCGACAGAAAGAGCGTAGGATAATTTATTTTTAGATATATCTTATTCTCAAAAGGACCGCAGTAAATATAACTTTTATATTACCTAGCTAACGGATTCGCCCTCCTACTTTGGTAAAACTACTACCACACTAAGGACTCTACTAAGGTTTTCTTCTATATCTTAACTATTAGCTAACGCTGCCTTTTAGTTAATTACTTCCCGTTCTCAATTTCGGCCGCCTATTCCTCTAACAAAATTCAAACTAAATCAACTATTTGCCCTACCACAATCTTTATATATCCTAAAAGTGGGGAAGGTAGAGGTGGAGGTACAGTAAGGCCAGTTTAACGGCTTTTTTTACACTTTTCTCCCTAGTTCCAAATAGTCAGCAAAGTTTTTAGCGTCTTAAGTAGTCTTTAGTACATATATTATTCTTATTAGGGTCTTCTATAAAAATAATATCCTAGACACTTCTATTAGCCTTTAAGGATTAGAATATACATTACAGAAGTCATGCTTAATTTCTTACCTTTTAATATCCTTTCTCTATATTTAACTCCTTCTCTTACTATATCTTAAGTGGTATAACTAGGGAAGGTAGGCCTCCCTCCATAGGTGTATTAGAGGTTAGTATATAATAAATCAAACTATGGCCTAAATTGGAAGTGCACATCGCCCTTAGTTATTCCAAATTGAATTCGCTAGTGGCTTCTTGCTATTGCATAGGCATTATAGTTATTAGAGAGTTTTCTGCGGTGTAAATCGGGGTCGGCATCTATTAAGCCGGGTAAGAGGCTAAATAAGAAGTATCTGGCAGTTAAGAGGTGGGAAGATAGCTATTTATACGCAGCGGAAGGCCAGAAGACAGCTAGGCAAGGCAGTGCTTAAGGCGCAGGCTGCTAAATATAATACATTACTAGCTACTGCCACTTATCCATATCTACCACAACATTAATGCAATGCCTAAGATTAGGGACTTATATACAGATGTAATAGAATCCACCCTTTATACAAATAGGTAAAGACATACTATAGGGTTTCTACAGCCCAAGCTAGGTTTAAACTAATAGATATATAGTTTCTAAGAGCGACTATGCCACATTTAAGCCTTTTAACACGCCGCTGTAAATCTTCCCAGTTTTTCTACCAACATACTTAATTAATCTCTTTTATCCCTAAACTCCTTAAGTTGTTATTTATCTAAAGGTAACTATAGTTCACTTCTTATTAGGATATAAAGATAGCCTATAATATTCTGTCTTGCACGCCCTTTTTATCCTACCTAGAAACGCATATACTATATCTTCTTATATGGCCCCGCTTCTATAGAGCTGTAAAAGACATTTCTTTTCATTATCTTTCCACAGTGGCCGCTGTTTCCCAACTTCGATATTAATAAATTTCGTATCGGGCTTTACACTAAGAAGCATAATCTAATAGTAACAGGCACTTTTAGTCCTTACTTCCATCCCTTTTACAATATTAAAAAAGGAATTCCCCTAAATATAGCCGGACACGAGTTTTTAGCCTTTTTTCTCTATCCAATTACCACCTCTATTACGCTTACTACTAAAACACATTAGGCACTAAACAGGGGAAGGAGAAAGACTAGGTCTTTTGGGGCTTTATATACTATAACGGTAGTAAGCAAGACGCTTTAGAGTTAATAGGGCATAATCCATATATATTATATCTGGATATACATTTAAATAGCGTATAAGATTTCATTTCTACACCAATTACTTTAAATCTAACATATACCGCTCTTCGTTTCACTAGAACTATATCTTCGGCCTCTATCTATACCTCATTTTAGTCATGCACATATTAGGTAATTTTGCAATACCGCTTCTAACAAACGTTCTCTAACCTCTTAAACACTTCTGCGATTATATCCCAACTATAATAGTCATTAACCATCTCAACCAACAACTCCCATTAAATATTAATCCAAAACTTCGTGCGGAAGCATTCTAAGAAAGTTTTAGTAGACGTAAATTAAGGGGGCTGGTAATACAAACATAAGGAGTGCGACTATAATATCTCGCTAGACCAATTACCACTAGCAATAGCGGGTTGATCGCTGACAGCAATACTTAATTAGCTAGTAGTAATGACGCTAAATTGACTATTACTGGTAAATCTGGACTTAGTGCTATTTGCAACGCCAAAATGGCTAAATACTAGCAGTGGTAAAGGACTATTACTTATAACACTAGAATCGCTACTATTTATAACGCCGGGATTGCTAAATACTGGCAATAGTAAAGGACTATTACTTATAATGCTAAAATCGCTGCTATTTATAACGCCGGGATCGCTAGATTTTAGCAATAGTAAAGGACCGCACTCCCTTTCACAATAATCCTCATATTTAATTACAATTATGCCTAGAAACAACTCTGCTGTCTCCTCCTATAAATCTCCCTTTCTCTAGTTATAAAGTCGTGCATCCAAAGCTTTATTACAACGCTTTTTTCCGTATAGTTGACTATATACCAAGATATCTATAGAAGGCCTGCTATTAGTAAAAGGCAAGCTAAGCGATATATGCCCGCTAGTAGAAGGCGTGCTACTATTAGAAGATCTAGCTGCGTTATACTACATTAAGTGTTAGCAGGGTAATTAGTAAAGGGGTACTAGTGGTATAAACTATCAACACATATATATTCTAAAGGCGTATTAGTGCGAGCTAAACTAATTCTAAACTAATTAAGTTTAATAAGAGTAGAGGGTCTAGTCTTAAAGGCGGTATATTTATAAAAGGGTTGCAGCTATTAAGATTAGAGCTAGCTACGTTATACTATATTAAGTATTAGTAAAGTAACTAGAAAGAAGTACTAGAGGTATAAACCTTTAATATATATTTCTTCTAAATATCTAGTGTTACGGAGCTAGTTAGTGGTATTAAGGCTAGAGAGATTGACATTAAAGCCTTTGGTAGAGTAAATCTCTTAGGCGCTAGCATTAATAGATCTAGTAGAGTAGATCTATTAGGTGTTGGAAACGTTAGATCTAGTAGAGTAAATCTCTTAGGCGCTAAAAACATTAAATCTGGTAGAGTAAATCTCTTAGGCGCTAGCATTAATAGATCTAGTAGAGTGAATCTCTTAGGCGCTGGAAACATTAAATCTAGTAGAGTAAATTTCTTAGGCACCGGCAATAGTATTGTTGGATTTAAGGAAAGTAGACTATTAACATCCATTTTTAAGGCTTTTAGTTAGTTAATTGTTAATAGTAAGAATAAGTAAGGTTGGTTACAGGGCAGAAGAAAGAGTTATTCTGTAAATGCATTCACTCTAACTAATAGGGCACCGCATAGCTAGACCAAGGCGGGTATGTATTCTTATCTGCTATAGGGGCACTTTAGCTTTAGATCTTCTAGGTATATAAACTAGGCTCTCTATAGTGGCGCAAGCCAACTAATTTAGGGGCGTAAGGATTTTATATAATTATATATTAAAATCTATTATTAAACACTCTACTAAATAGTATAAAAAGCAGCTACTATAAACATAAACGCTATAACCTACTTAGTTAAATCACCATATTATAATTTCTAGTGCCTATAACAGCCCAGCATTCTTTACGCCCTTTTCTCTAATATATTCGCGCTAGCTTAATAAAATCGTTTTTGCTTTCTCCTATAGCTAAATTAGAGTAGCTACAGTATATTTAAGATTAAACTTACTTAAAGTCCAATAGTCTTAGTAATATTAAATAGCGACAGATAAAACTTATCTAAGTAAAGAAAGTACTCTAGCGATTTAGATTTATTTTCCTTTATAATATTATAGAATAAATACCGTTCCTCTAGGGTGAAAAAGTACATTATTCTATAACTAGCATACCCCGCGTTGCGTTTATTTACACTATTAACCTAGAGAAGTTCACACCAAAGTTAGAAGAAGTCGTTGGGTTAAGGTGCCCTTTAGTAACCTTCTAGATATAATAGTCAACCGATAAAATAAGAACTTTCAATTACTAGGCTTATAGTCCTATTAGTTAGAATTGGTATAGGAACAGCTTTTCCTAAATCTATATCGATAAATAATATAGCACTAGTTTCTAGGATTAGCATAGGAACAGCTTTCTCTAGATCTGTCTTAATAGATAATATAGTACCAGTTTCTAGGCGAGATTCCTTAACTAAGGTACTATAGCTAAAATCTCAGTCTAATTTGGAAGCTAGTATAATAGGTAGCCAGATACAGTAGATAAAGAAATTAACAGCCAGCGTAAATAAGCTAGAGATTAAAATAAAGCAATCTATACTAAAGAGTAAATGGCCAGCAGATAGGGCAGGTTAGAGCACAGTTTAAAAGCCGCAAGGAAATAAATATAGGGAGGAAATTAAGGCAACAAAAAGGTAACCGTGCATGCTTAGCATTACTAGGTAAAACTAGCTATATATTAGCTCTCTCTATACTTCATTAATATAATATATAAATCGCCATATTTAGTATATTGTTTATAATTAACTTAAGAACTGTCAGATAATATAAAAGTGGAAATTAGCCCTAAGGCGGAACATAGATCCTACTGGAAGATCTATATATATGAGGCGTTAGTGGCTCTATTAAACTTGCGTATATATACGCAAAGAGAACTTAACAAATTAAAGTCATTTACTATATTAGTAATTCGCAACTTACGCATATATACACAAACGACTTAAACACATATTCGCAAATAACTTAAACATATATACGCAAACAACTTAAACACATATACGCAAACAACTTAAACACATGTGCGTAAAGAGGGCTTAATAAATCAAAACCATTTCCACCTACAGGTATAATCGGACCGCTCGCTTCCTAAAGGTTGCTATAGCCTATCCTATTAGTAGGTTTCGACTTACGCACATATGTGCAAGTAAAACTCGCCTTATATTCTAAGTCTAGAGCAGCCCTTTACAGTTAATTCGTGTCTATATATAGGAATTATCTCTCTCCCTAACCTAGGACGGAAGAAATTATAGTTACTAACTAATTTTATAGTCTTATACTAGCTCCTTAACTACTCCGAACATATATAAAGATTATATATATTAGGCTTTTTGCTCTTAGTTACTACATTCTAACTTTCCTTTACTTTACGCTTAATTTAAAGAGTACTCTTTCCAAATAGTTTAGTATCCCAATTTAGAGGGTTAGGAACGGCCTATATATTTAACTAATTATTCTATTTATACTCCTAAGGAGTTTTGCCTGTATGTGTAGGATTATACGCCAAAGTCCATATTGGGGGTTCGTACAATTATAGTGGGTTAATCGCAGAAAAGAAAATATAGATTCAGGAGAGTCTCTCCTGTAACATTTGAAACACTTCTATATGAGTCAAGGTACACTTGGGTGTCCCCGTGGTTGCTTATAGGAGCTTCATCCTGGATATAGCTTGCATATATCCCGATTTAAACATTCTTCCACGGTAAGTGACACTGTCTTCATATTCTTGGTGTGCTGCATCTAGCAAGATTGTGAAACTACCCTTGCGCGACCTTCGGCGCGACCGTCCCCATTTTCACCCGTTCGGGTCTATAGTCCCAGAGCTGCCATGTATTCCGAAAGGCGCGGGTGTTCATGGTTGCCCTCTCCAAGTCTTGCTGTTGCAAAGAATCGCCCACTCTTCTAGACCCATTATTGTGGGCCCACCTCTCAAGGACACCAAGGACATCCCGGTGCTCTCTGTCAAAGGCCCAGTCCAGCGGTGTATGACCTCCACTATCTCGTTGGCTCAAACGTGCGCCATAATCTAACAATAATGTCGTTACATCTAGATGGCCGTTTCTAGCTGCCCAGTGTAGTGCAGACCAGTCATCATATTCCAATTTGTTTGGGTTCGCGCCCGCATCAAGCAATTTCTTGACGCATTCTGTGCTGCCCATTTCTGAAGCCCAGATTAAAGGCGTGTCATTCATATTATGCACAACATCTACAGCAAACTCGTCTTGTGAAATATATGACTCCACAAGCCAGGGAAAGTTGAAATATGCTGCAAGATGAAGAGGGGTCTGGTTTGTCGGTACGCCCCAACTCCCGTGGTGATTGATAAAATACGTAAGTATCATGATACCATCTCTGTTCCTCGGGGACGACAGAAGTTTGCGGACCATGGTAGAAACTGCGGGCGAGGGTGTGCCGACTGCTCGAATATGAAAAGCCCAGCTCTCAATTGCGTAGTGTAGGAACGGATAGCGGCGAAGAAAGTTTCCTATCGTATCCACGTAGGTGGAATGCTCGCTAATCGGCATCAAAAGCTGATTTAGCTCTAAGAACTCCTCTTTTCCGAGCAGGTACTGAACACATATTGTTGCCAGATGTTCATTCGCCGCCTGGGTATCCATATCGAGTCCCGCAACGTCCTGAGCGCTTGAATTCCGTGCGAAAGTCTCGAGGAAACTCCTTGCTGTTTGATGGACAAAATGAATCTCTTCCCGTGGACCGTCGAATCGGATGAGTGACCCGCAAAGAAACTTTACATCCCCGGCAAAATCGTGCCAACTCGAAACACCAGTTTCCAAGCACAATCCTGTCTCCAGTTCCGCGAGGGTAAGACCGCGGCTCCCAAAAAGCAGCCAGCGGATAATTCTCCACGTGTCGTTTTTCCGAGTTGGGGACGTATTACGAAGGATTTCTTCGTAGGTATCAATGAGTGTCAGAGGTATTCTTGATAGTTTGGACACAATTACTTCGTCGCTAAGGCGTTCATCCCGCCGTTCTAACTCTTTGATGACCAGGACAACCCAGAGAAACATTCCGTGAGCATTTGCCTCCAAAAATTGGATGATGCTCCGGGTAACATCAGGATTGAGATGGCGATGGTGAGCAAATTCTTCCACCCGACTCTGTATGAGCGCTCGGATATCGTCCGCTGTGTCAGCATCCGTCATTTCTAGCGTCGGGAAGCCCAAAAGGTGATCGAGGGTATCCCCATCTGGTCTGCCCGTGACAACTACTTTCAGAACCGGCCCAGAACCCTTTAGAGCCGTTGAACCTGCACTTTCGTTGACGAGTCCTTTAATCCAATCCAGGATCAGCATTTGAGACTTGGCCTCGCACTCATCGATAGCGTCCAGGATTATATAGACCCGTGGCCTGAGTAGTGTTTGCTCCAGCATCTCACCCAATAAGCCTAAAATATTCTCCCATGACCATTCGAAGGCGCCTCTGGCAGACAACAAATCATGTCGTTTCACAAGGATGGGAAGGACTTGTGGCTCTTGGCGAACTAGCTGACTGGCGATGGTTCTTAGAGCAGCAGTAGCTGTTTTTTCGGCTTCTTGGTTAGACTTCTGGAAAAAGAATAGCACTACGGGCTTAATTTTATCTTTCTGGGGAAATAGTGCTTTAGAAGTTTGATTTATAGAGATCATTTGGGAGATATGGGCCGCCATAGTGGTCTTGCCACAACCGGCCTTCGCTGTAATCCAGAGTAGGGCGGATTTATTGCTTTCATGCCAGGAGATAAATTTCTGGCTCTTCAAAATCCAGGCACAGGCATGTTTGGAGCGACTTAGCGTTTGCAATAGGAATCGGGTTTGATCCATTGCGACGAGATTTGCCAGACACACATCGGTCTTCTCTGCTGCCGATGCATCCGTAATTCGATGAGGGTCTCGCTGTTAATGTGTTGAAGTTAGTCTCCTCAGTTCTAATAAACACACCCAGGTTGAAAAAGGAGCAATATGAATTTTCATACAGTGAGAGCCTCAATAGCTGTTCGGATAAGAGGTAATTCATCCTTAACACTTAGGGCTACTTACCCCGAATGTGGAAATTTCCTTTCTCAGTCGACGGAATGCGTTCTCCATACCTTCGCCATAAATGAGCGGCAAGTGGATGTCAAAAATACCCAGTAGACAGTAGGCTTGATCCTCATCGATTGTGGTCTCACGTTTTGCCGCCCATGACATTCGCTCTATAATGCTGAATTGAGACAGAGGATCTCCTTGAAGGGCTCGAACCGCAATACCGGTTGTCTCATGAATTTGGAGTTCCAATGACTTCTTGTCGCCAAGTCGCTTGCCCTCTCGGGAGAAGAACTCGACTGATAGTGGAGCAAGAAGCTCTTGAAGCGTCCAACCTCGGGTGAACCACCTACTCTGCTTGAAAGCCGATTCATATGGAAGCTGAGAAGACTGAACGCCCTGACCGGAATTGCCGATCGATACATCTGATAGATAGACGTAGCATTTGACTGCATTTCGGTACCAACGAAACATGGAATTGATGGCCTCGGAGAGCTCGGCGCTGCTTGATTTGTCAATGCAACAACTGTCTATCCAGAAGTATTGCAGACCGTCCTTCTGAACTTGTTCTCCACAAAATTGGATCTTCCTGTAGCCGACTTTGCTAATCCCCACGCCATCTGTTACATCCTTGAACGTGACTTCCTGGTCGGAGCGTCTCCGGGCACATTCATCCCACACAACCGTGATTAGTAAGCGATTAGTAATCCCGCACGGGCCACTATCGCCAACTTGAATTCCGATTTAAATAATAAAGCACTATTTACACGTGTAATACTCCAATATTCGGCCGTCTATTTTAATAGGGTCCTTTCCCTTTTTACTACCATATATGCGCTTAGCCTTAGGGGACCTAATAGTAAGTGCGCTAGCTTTATGGGCCTTATGCGCGTCTATAGAAGCTCCCTATCGCGATCGCTTTAATTTTAATAGAATGCCAACCTCTTTAGGCTTAGGATTACTAGGACCCTTATTAATATCACTTATAATTAATGTAAAATTACCATAAGCTAATTAAGTATAGGTTCTTCGAGCTCTAGTACGCGCCGCTCTGCCAGATTGATGGAGTAGGAGAGGTGGCGGCTCTTAATAATTGGCAGGTGCTAAATAGTTCTTAATAGGCTCCTTCTTACCAATATTTTGGTGAGGGTCGTCCAATATGGTACCTTAGAGTACTTCTGCGTTATTAAGCCACGAGTTGTTGTCCTCCCCCGCTTCTAAAATAACCACCTCGTCCTCTAACCCCCCTAAAACTTCGTTATACAGTACCGACGGCTCGTTAAATGGTTGCTGCTTATCCTCCTTAATATCCATATCTACTTCGTCAGCTGGCTCTTTATTTTGGATTAGAAATTAGCTAAGATCTACACCGCCACTTAGTACCTACTCCTTCTGCTTCCGGGCCTCCTCCTGCCTTTCCTTTTGGAGCTCTTGTACAGCAACGTTGGCAGCACGTTTAGCAATCTCAGCACTTGTTTTACCCCGCTGGTTAGCCTTACCATGCTTCTTTTTAGGTAGTAGCTGCTAGCGAGCCTTTGGAGGAACCTTAAATGGAGCGCCTTTAGGTAGCAATTAAAGCTCTATCTATCTAGTTAAAATAGCCACTTAGGCCACCTCAAAGTCTTTAAATTTATTAGCAAGCTCGCTCATTTCTTCAGTAGGAAGGTCCTTAATAATATTAAGGAGGTGGAGAACCAATAGCCGGATCCTAGTAAGAGCCTCTAGGTGCCCTAGTAGTAGGTCACCCCGGAACGCCATATCCTTAATATATCGCGGCTGCCAATCTGGAGCGGCAATCAGCTTTATTACGATATACTAGCGAGGGTGGATTAAAGCCGGCAATATAGGAAGCTTCTGTATTAAGCACCAAATAAGCATATAGCGACAGGGGAGGCCATATTGGTAAGGGTCCTTATAGTCACAGTTATTCTGCTTCTACTCCTAATTGGCCCACTCCTGCTTTTCCTCATTTGTTAAAGCTCTCGCGCCATATATGGAATTAAAGATTCGCTCAAGCGCATAGTATATCACTACACCATTAATTTGCGCGAAGTGGTGCTGAAAAAGATCTAGGGTGATAATTCGGGGGAGGGACATTTCGGATATATATTCGGATTTGATCAACTCCTTACATAATATTAAAATCCACCTCTTTAGCTTAATTATAGTATCCTCAAGACTTAATTAATAATTGGTAAAGCATTTTAATCCTCTATTAATACCCTCGCCTTATTAGCTTACTACTGCACCTAAATTTAGAAGGTATCTGGTGAGGGAGTAAGCGGTTAAGGAAAAGTTAACGTTAAAATAAGGTTTTTAAGCCAGGGAACAGAATATCACCATAAGATATTTAGATAAGCTTTACTATAGGCCGGCCTATAGTAAAGCTTATCTAAATGCCTTATGGCGACATTCTGTTCCCTAGCTTACTAAAACTTACCTAATATAATAGGTAATTATCTGGCTCTCCTTTTCAATATATATAGTCTGAAACCACACCTTATTATATAGGTGTAGCTTGTCCAGGACTGCCTTTTAATTGGCTTCAAGCTCTACTACCATTTTAGATTTTAGGTAGGGCCAAAATAGTTCCTTTACTACCTTCCTTTCTTCCGCTGAGTAGCCATATAGCCTTTTGGCCTTTATCTGGATCCCCTTATCAATCCGCTTCTTTATTACCTTCGCGGCGTGCCACTGGCAGTACTGGAGAACAACTGCAATTAACTGCCCTACTAATAAGGCGGCTGTAATGCCCTTACCAAAATCAGCAATAATAACTTTAGGTAGCTGTTTCCAAAGTTTCTACTAAGCAGACTCCAGTAAAAAGATCTAATCCGGCTAAGACTTGCTCTTAATAAACAATTACATTACTAGAAAAGAGGACCCTGTATTAGTAACGCTAGTAATAATAGCCAATAAGAGCTTAGATTGATTGGTATTAAATATAGCATCTATTTAGCAGCTAAAGTTGGTAATAAACCTTTATGCCAAATCTACCTGGATAGGAAGCTAGAATACAAGCTGCTAGAGACTTTAGGCAATTAGACAACCTAATTCTGGATTAATTATATAGGTATATTAAGACCGGTACTTAAATCCATGCTAGTGGAGAAGCAGCTCAAGCGCGCCAAGCGCTTACGGTTGGCCCTTAGCTCTACTAGGAAGGCCGCTTAACAATCGCGTTAAGCTGTAGTATTTCTTCTTGCTTATATATAACTCTCGGGCAGAAAGCTGACGCTATATAGTAAGGTAGGTCTCCTAAGTTGCCCTAAGAGCGTAGGCTTCTGCGGCTGCCTCTTTAGCCTCTGGTAGTTGATCCTGGTGGCTAATATAAGCAAGAGGATTCGTAATAAAGTCGTATTCTAGAGCCTCTGGAGTATCTAGATTAGAGTGCTTGGTATATATAATAGTCGCCACCCATCCTTTAATATTACCTATATGGCCAGGAAGCTTCTTCTAGGCCACCCAAATACACCAGCTGCAGTTCTTTTGGTGTACCTTAGTAGCCTCTCGCTGCTAGTTGCTATTTTTACTATAGAAGTCGTCTAACTTGCGGTAATTCCGGGTATGCTTACTATAGTGTTTACAGCTAAAGACACAATGCGGCCATAGAGTGGTTTTATCGCCTAAGGATAGTATAACAATAAAGAAGCCTTTACTAAAGGCGTAGTCCTAGTATCGATTAAACGCGGCGTTAGAATCCTTAAAGGTCTCACCATCATATAGCTCTAAAAGGTGGTGGGCGGGCATAGAGTTAACTACCTTTTTTACTACCGGAGCTAGGTCCGGGTGCAAACGGTGGTTTAGCTGCCACTCTAGACATTAAATCTCAACTTCTGGCGATGGCGATTAAAGCCATAGCGGAAGAGGATTATTTATATCGTGTACTAAAGGAGCAGAAGCAGCACGACATTTATAATCGCTGGGGGTTGGAGTTCTAGGAGGGGGTAGAGGAGAGAACGACTCCTACGCAAAGGCCTGCGCCGAGCTCTCTACACCTGCATACCATGGCCGGCAAAGCCAAGATGGGGTTGACGGAGCCTAAGAAACCTCACGCTAAGCAGCTAGAGCAACCTAGTAAAGGGGGGGTGGGGTATTAAGGACTTCAATAGGGTTGCTCTGGCGATCACCAGGTTTTCGTACCGGAGCAGCAGAGGCAGTATGGGCAGTATAGGCAGCAGGGCAACGCTGCAGGAGCTTATCAAGGTCAGGAAGAGTCGAATTAATATTAAACAAAGAGCTATCGGCCATGCTGTATAGTAGGAAGTTAATATAGGCTTTGCAAGGTATAGATTTAGAGCGACTTTGTAGTAGAAAACTTCTAGAAACTTGCTATCAAAGTCGTCTAACTTCGGCGTTATATCTTAAACCTAGCACTAATGTTTACTTTATAAGCTGTTTAGGGCTTTTAGTCTATATAATAAGCTATCAATTCCGCGCCCTAAACCAGTCTATTTACCACGTAGTTGCATAGATATTCTATAATATAAGTTGCGGTGAGGACATACTTTTTTGAAGTTCTTTAGCCACCCCAATAGCGGCCCGTGCGGGATTACTAATCGCTTACTAATCACGGTTGTGTGGGATGAATGTGCCCGGAGACGCTCCGCTTCCTGGTTATCCGCTTCCCACGTATGCGAAAGTATGGCATAGTTAGGAGTCTTGCCGCCAATAAACCTAATCAAACTGGGATTGCCATCGTTGCTGACTTTTAAAAGATGCATTGCTGCATTCCGAAGGGCCTTGGAACGCCGATGTTCTCGAGGATGACGACAGCACAAAACATGTCTCTATTGCTTGGAATGATAGCTTGAAAATGGTGGGGCTTTCGCCCAATGTTCGTCAGCCCAGAGTTTGCAGGCGCCTGCCAAGACGTCATAGCCCAGCCCATGGTGGTGATTGATTGATTGATTGATTGATGCACATAGGTGCCAAGACCCGAGGCTAACTAAGCCAAACTAAAGCTAAAAAACTTTACCTAGTAAGCTAGCTAGTAACGCCTAATATAAGAGTAAGGTTAGTATACTAAGGATAGGGTGGGGAATAGGAGTAATAAGAAGAAGGTTGCCGTCTACTATAAGAAGGAGTTTGTGTATACACGTTAAGTTTCTAAAGAGCATAATATAATATAGTATTAGGTAGGTTACCCTTTGGGTACCTAGCAGATAGGTAACTAACGGTTACTATAGTAAGGTTTTAGTGGTTCTAGACTTTACTAGCCAGCTAACGTCTCTATTTATTCTAGGCTTAAGCGTGTCTTTATTAACTATAAGGTTATAGTTTAGAAGCTTTATTAGTACTAGTTTAGGCTTAATATTAGTATTAAGCGTTTAAGGATTTCTACCCTAGTTACACCTTATTGGCCTACCCCTATTTTTATACCTACCCATACCCTTACAAAGGGATCTAGATCTTATTCCCGTTAGCCATTACTTAGTAGGCCGATAGATACTAATCCTACTAATCCTACTCCTAAGGGTAAGGCATAATGGCTTTTAATTGGGTATTTAGGATTAGTTCTTATATATAATAGTAATTAAAGATCTTAATTAGCGATTAGAAAGGCCTTATAAGGCTTTTAGAAAGGACTTATAAGCCTATAAAAACACTATTTCTAATATAGATTAATTAATAGAAATGCCATTTTAGCAAAATGCTCTATTAATTCTATACTATGTATATAAAAAGGCTGAGGACCTATCCTGCCTTAGGCCGTAGCCCTAATCCTTATAGTTTCTAAAGCCTGTTCGTTCTATATCCAATTTACCCTATTTCTTACTTCTTAGGGCCTTTTACGGCCTACCACAAACTTTTTTTTATAGGTTGCGATAATACTATAGTATTAAGGCGCTTGCTATAATTTATAGATTATGGACCTTAGTCCTAATATTCCTTTAAAATATCTTTATAATAATTAAAGTAATTCTCTAGTTTCTATATAGAGTTTTTAGCGGGCTAGCCTAGCCATTTAACTTTATATTAAAGCTTGTTCTTAATAGACTTATAGTATAGTATAGCTTTAACCTTATACCGCTCGCCCACTACTTTAAGGTATTTAGTTAGGCCTAAACGGAAGTTCTTTTTTAGTGGTAGTCTATACTATAGCTTTAGTAGATTATATAAAATATTAAATATATACGAGCTATAGATAAGGGTAGCTAAAGACGGTAGGCTAGCTTATTAATTTATTCCTTAATTTAAAAGGAGCCTAGGTATCTTATATTAAGCTTTTTTAATAGTTAATAGGTCTTAATATTAATTAAATATAATAGAACCTTATCGCCTACGCTAAAATACTTATTTTAGTATTTACAGTTATACTAAAGCCTTTACCACTCTTAAGCATCTTATAGGCTCTGCTTTATATACTTCTATTACTCCTCCTATTCCTTAAGGTACCCTTATACTCTTTAGTATATATCTTTCAACTTCCTAGTAAGATTCTATAATTAATTATACGGCCTTAGCTAGTAATTGTTAGGTACACTATTAAACCCAAATAGTTAAACGCTATAGGCAATCTAGATTAGTGCATACTTATATAAAGCGTATTACTTTAAGTTATAAGTGTATTCCGCGTATAGAAGTAGCTCGCACTAATTATCTTACTAATAGTTTAAATATATTTATAGGTAAGACTCTAGTTCCTAGTTCTAGCGTTCTATTTACCTATTTATTTATAAATAGAAAGCCGTACTATGATAATAGTCTATCTTTAAATAGAAGCATAGATCTGACTAGTACTAGCTTATAAAGATACTGCCCCTATTAGTAATAATAAAGTATAGTTAATCTACTTTAAAAAAGTATTTCTCCTTAATTAGGTTTATAAGTATTTATATATTAATTATCTTATTAACGGGAAGGTATTAGATATACTTTAAAACCCCATTAATAAGTACTAGGACTAAATCGTATATTTATTATTACTTATCCTTAAATAGTGGAAGATCTGTAATAAAATCTATAGCATAATATTACTATAGTTTACTAGTAGGAGAAACTAATTTAAGTAAACCCCATAGCTTATGCCTTTAGATTTTATATACTTAACACTTTTTATAGTGGCTAATATACTCCTTTGCTTCCTAATTAAGCTTTAGCTAGTAGTATTTATATTAAAGTAATTCTACTATTTTAGCTTAACTATAGTAGCCGCCTAGAGGATTATTATAATTCTTTATAAGAATTTTCTATTATAGATTTACTTCTTATAGCACCTAAACCTTACTATTTCTATATAGTAGGCCTATTAGGTCTAGTTCCTAATTTTAGCACCTTATAGCTTTCTTTCCGTTATATTTTTAGTCTACTTTCGCATTAAAGATAGTATAGAAGGTATCTCTCCGTTATACCTTATAGATAAGATCCATTAACCTTTTAAATAGTTCCCGGGTAAAAGCTATTTTATTTTATACTGCTCTAAGTATAAGACTAGATAGTACTATAGGCCTTATAACTTCTTAGTACGCGTATATTAAAAAGGCCGCTATAAGGTTAAAGTCCTTTAGTTATTATAGGATTCCAAGTTCTAATTACTCTATAGCTTCACTATTAGTTTAAGGGGATAGCTTAGTAATTAGTAGTATATTATTAGATTCTAAACTTATATTAGGGACGTCCTGTTTAGGTATATTTAGACCCTTATTAGCTATAGACTAGGTACTAGCCAAAATATTAGTAAAAGCTAATAGGGTTTATACTGCCTAAGACTTAGTATATAGAGCTATAGGTACTTAAGTATTTTATACCTAGAGCTTGTTCTATAATATAGGGAGTAAGATATCTATTATCTATTTTCCTTCTCCTATTTTAAAGCCTTTAGTATAGTCTAGCTATTATAATAGTCTATTAGTAGGGTTGTTTTCCCCTAGTTTATATTTAATCTTAAAATTAAATTGTGTAAGCTCCTTTACCTATCTAGCTTATTAAGGTATAAGCTCCTTTATAGTTATAAAGTAGCGTAAATTATAATAATCTAAGAGTATATAAGTGGTATAGCTCGCGTACTTAAGGTAGTGTTGCTACTGTTTAAAGCAGTTAACTATAGCTAGTAGTTCCTTATTATAGGTATAATACCTAACTTTAGGCCCTAGAATTTTCTACTATAGAATACTATTGGTCTTTAGTGGAGCTAGGTAGTGTCTAGATACCTATTAAGTTATAGTATAATACTAGTAAGGGCAAAGTCTAATATATTAGTAATTATTATTAATAGCTAATCTAGGTTAAAGTGCCGCAGTAGTAAAGCTTCTATAAACTTTACGCGTAGTTTCTAAAAGGCTTTATATACCTTTCTGGGCTATATCTATAGTTTATACTATTTAGTTAGTCCCTTCTTAGTTTTCTTCCTTCCCGCCTTTAAGCTTTTTACTCCCTAGGCTAGGTTTTAGAAAGCTTTAGTAATATAGTTAAATAGGTGTTAGGTAATATCCTAGTAGTTATAAATAAAGCGCCTATAGAAATTGGCAAAGCCTAGAAATACTTAAATATCCTAATAGCTCTCTAGCTGAAGCCACTCTTAGATTATCTATATCCGTACTAGGTCTATAACTATGCCTATAGGTATTATAATATAACCTAGGAACTTAACCTACTTATTATTAAAAATATACTTTAACGCCTTAATGTAGAGGCCTTAATTATTTAAATATTCTAATACTTTGCAGACGTGTTACTTATATTAATCATTATCTTTTAAGTAGATTAGAATGTTATCTAAATAGATAATATATATGCGGTTAACTAGTCCCCCTAAGGCTCTATAAATATATAATTAAAATATTATAGGTGTATTAGCTAGCCTAAAAGGCATTACTATGTACTTAAAGTGGCTATATTAGGTCTTAAAAGCGGTCTTTTACTTATCCCCCCCTTTAATATAGAGCCTATAATAGGCGTCTTATAAATCTAGCTTTATAAAGATCTTTACCCTAGATAGCATTTTATTAACTAGTAGTAGTAGGTAACGGTTCTTAATTATAATTTTATTAAGACCGTAATAGTCTATATATAGCCTTATAGTTCTATTTGGTTTTAGAATAAAGAGAATTAGCGCGCCTGCTAGTAACTTATTAGCCTAAATCTATCCCTTTTCTAGTAAGCTATTAAGGTGCTCCCATAGAATCTTAAGCTCTTTATAAAAGACGTTATAGATAGAAAGGGTTAGTGGTTATTTACCTTCTTTTAAATTAATTATATAATTATATTCTAAGTTTTGCAGAAGGACTTTAGCTTACCTGCCTAAAAATACTATAAGTAATTCCTTTAGGCCTAACGGAATATTTAACAGGTTAGGATTACGCTTATCCTCTATATTATTATTAGGTAGATCCTAGAGCTCCCTTAAGACACTTATAGGTAGCGCCGCGCGCTATAGTAGTTATTTGCATATAGTTGCCACTATATATTAAATAGTTTTATACAGTAGCTGGTAAAGAGTAGAAAATTCTTTAATACAGCGTTTAAGGTACCATAGTATACTCTTCGCGTATTACTTAAGCTAGAGTAACCTATAGTAGTAGAAGTATCTTATAAGATTTTTAAGATCACCGCCTCCCTATAGTGTCTTTATAACCTATCTAGCAGTTCCCTATAAGGTATCTATTACGGAAGGGTTATTGCCTATACTAGGCTTTATACTTATTTTACTATAAAATAGGGGTTAGATCTAATACTCCTTTAGGTATAAAGCGTATACTATTTCTCCTAGAGCTATATCTTCTAGAATATCTTTTAAGCTTATTAGTAATATACGCCCTTTTAATTCTTTATCGTTTTACTATTTAAAGGCTCCTATTTTAAAGCATATTTTAAAATCTACTTCCGCAAGCTAAGAATATCTTAAAATAAGGTTATAGCCTATAAAGTTAGCCGCCTAAAAGGGTTATAGGCTAACCACCTTTATACGGTTATATATATTAGCTACTAATACTATAAACTTATAGGCACTATATAGTTTAATCCAATACTTATCTAGGAACCCTATAATAGGTTTCCGCCACCTTAACAAAAGAATAAGTTTATACTTTTTACTAAATCGTATCTTATAAGATTAATTTTAGCGCCGCTATTATATAGTACTTAAAACTAACGCACTTCGCCTATAAGGTGTGCTATTTTTAGCTTAATAGTAATATATAGGGCCTCTCCTTTTATGTCTTACCTTAATTATAGCCAGAAAAGGTCCGCAATTAGAGCTTTTCTTTTTTTAGATTATTAGTACAGTTATCGCCCTACTTGTTTTTTTAATTAGGTTTGCCTTTAAAGAAGGTTTCTCTTAACTTTTTAAAGTATTTCTATAAGGGTACCGGATGGGTATTAGGTTAGCCCTATATCGGGAAAATATTCGCAGGCTGGGTTTTAAGTCGACTTTGCTAAGCGCGTTTCGCGTAATTGACATACAATTTAACTAACTTAATACGTAATTAACCAACTTAACATATTTAAAAGTTAAATAACACGCAGTTAACTAACTTAATATATTTAAAAGTTAAACAACACGTAATTAACCTACAATTGACCAACTTGATATATTTATAAGTTAAATAATACGCCGTTAACCAATTTAACATATTTATAAGTTAAATAATACGCCGTTAACCAATTTGACATATTTAAAAGTTAAATAATACGCAGTTGACCAACTTATACATTCCTTAATATGAAATTGAGGTAATGTAATATATTATTTAAGTTATATGCTAATTACAAGAGGCTCTGCACGAAGCTCTGCACGAAGCTCTGCACGAAGCTCCGCACGAAGCTCCGCGACAGAGGCTCCGCACGAGGCTCCGCACAAGGCTCCGCACGAGGCTCCGCACGAAGCTCTGCGTACAGAGGCTCTGCACGAGGCTCTGCGCGAAGCTCTGGGTACGGAGGCTCTACACGAAGCTCTGCATCTGTCAGATAATCTGTATTCTCTCTAAGGCACAGGTCACGTGCACAGGTCACGTGCACAGTAAAATCTCTTCGTAGCCCAAAGCCCTCAGGGGCCCAGACAATCAATCAACCCATTTCATCAATTTGCAGCCACCTTATTTTTTACCCTTCCTTACATCCTCCCTAACTTAGGAGGTACTAGAACGGCAGCTAGTAAAAAACCGTCGCCAGAACTAAATAACCGTTGCTAGAACTAAATAACCGTCGCTAAAACTAGATAACCATCCTAGAGCCAGACAACCGTTACCAAAACTAGATAACAATCTTTTAAATAACTAGCTAGCAAATACCACAAATAATTTAATTGATTAATTGAATTTAATATTGGCCTATTACTAAGTTGGACTAAGGCCTCCTAAGGAGGTACTTTAGATAACTACCGTTTAAATATACAGCTAGCGAACGGCCATAGAGAACGATCTAAATCAATTAGAGCCTTTAATTGGGCCGACCCCTCCCCCAAATTGAATTAGATACTAATATAGGCAGGTAGGCAGGCAGGTAGGCAGGCAGGCAGGCAGGTAGGCAGGCAGGCAGGCAGGCAGGTAGGTAGGTAGGTAGACAAGTAGGTAGGTAGGCAGACAGGTAGGTAGGTAGGTAGATAGGAGAGGACCGTCGCCAGAACTAGATAACCGTCGCTAGAACCAGAAGACTATTACCAGAGCTAGATAATAACAACTAGCCAGCAAACACTATAAACGATTTAATTAATTGATTAAATTAAGGTAGTATAGATAGGTAGGCACAAACAGGGAGATGCTAACGGGTAGGTAGATGCAGATAGATAGGCAGATACAGATAGGTAGGTAGATATAGACAGGTAGACAAATGCAGATAGGTAGGCAGATGCAGATAGGTAGGTAGATGCAGATAGGTAAGTAGATATAGATAGGCAAGCAGATGCAGATAGGTAGGCAGATGCTAACAGGTAGGTAGATATAGACAGGTAGGCAGATATAAATAGGTAGGCGATATAGATAGGTAGATAATGTAAATAGGTAGGCAATATAGGCAGGTAGGTAGATAGGTAGGTAGGTAAGTTAATAGGTAGATAAGTAGAAGAGAACCATCGCTATATTATATTAAATTATCTAAAATAATAATATTTATTTTGCTAGCCTTATAAATAGCTTTAAAGTAGCTTTTATTTATTTAAAATATGCTATTAGTATAAAAGAGGTAAATAGCTCTAAATATAATTGTAGTTGCCAAATACGTAGATTACTGGTAGGTTGCGCGTAGGTTGCGCGTAGGTTGCGCGCAGGCTGCGCGCAGGCTGCGTGTTAAAAAAAACACAACATAGGCTAGTCGGTCGAGTTGCCAAATGCCCTCAACTGCGTGCCAATTGCGTCAACCACCAACCATTAAGGCCATTGGTAGGGTACCATATTTTGCCAATATAGGAGCCTTTCCTATTACTTAAGGTCCCTAACTTTAACTATTCTGGATTTCTCTTTAAGAATAGCTTTTTTAAAGTTTAGGTCTACTCTATATTACTATTAGGGTGCCTACGCTTTTAGTTACCCCCTAGCCTTTTACTAAAAGAGGTCTAGTTCCTTACCGTATCCTTAGCGTTTAGAACCGATTATTTAAAATCTATATATATAGTAATCTATAATAGGGCTCCTACGCGCTTTATTTTATTATAAATTACTAGCTTAATTCTAGCCTAGATAAATCTAATGTTCTTTTTTTTATAAATACTACCATTCTTATTTTTAAACGGCTTTAGATCTATTAGTTAAGTATAAGGTTCTATAAAGTTTATAAACTAGCGGAAAATATAGTGGTTAATCTATATCCTATTCTAGAATAGTTCTATATTATTATATTATATAATATATAGATCTTAAGTCCACTTCTTTAGGAAGGGTTATAGCTACGGCTATATAGTAATTTGCTCTTTATTAAGCTAATTTAGTATAATCTAGTTCAGGGATTAATCTTTAATCTTACTAATAATCTATTAAGTATGCTCTTTAGTATTATCTTATATTATTAGCATTTTAAAGAAGTTATCTACTTTATAAACCCAATTGTCTAACTATTAGGTATTGGGTTTATAGCGGAGTTCTAAACTACTAAAGGCCTTAACTAGTTAGTCTATATCTTTTTTCCATTTACTATATAGTTACCTCTCTAGGTCTTCTATACCTTTTTAAGTAGGTACTTAGTAGCCCTTAGAAAGCCCTTGGCCTTAGCTAGGTTATAAAAAAAATTTAACTAGTCTAGATTAAGCTCTACTAGATCTAGACTTACCCCTAAAGGTTTCTAATATATTTATTAGTAGCTCCTTCCCATATAGCTTTTAAGAGCCTTATAGTAGCTTCCTAATATCCTTTTTATAGGGGATTGATATAGGTTACCTAAAGGGGTAGGCCCACTTAGCTCGTAAGCAGTCTATACGCTACTACTATACTCATTATAGGCTGGTGGTCTTCCGTAAGGGTTCTAGTTAGGTCCCTAATTAGATATATTAGTATATTTCTTTGGCATTTCTAGCTTAGGGGAAAATCTTAGGGTTACTTTGGCGCTTAATCTTCTAATTAGCCTAAGTAGGGCTAGAGGGGTTCTAGCTGCTTTTTAGTAGTATTATAGCCGTTATAAAGAGTATCTATGTTTTCCTTAGCATTGCTAGTAACTATAGGTATATAAAAGTCTTTAAGCTCCTAGTGCATCTAGGTATTAGGGCTCGTTTAGCCGTTTTACCTAAAGGTTTATATTATTGCAATCTCTTACGATTAGAGGGACCTTCTTACTTTAAGGCGACGGCTTTCTATAGGGTATCTATAGAGTTTCCATTTAGGATCGTTGCGAGGTTTTAAGGGAGGAATAGTAGATATAAATAAAAGATATAAATAAATAATCTAGTCCTTAAAGCTAGCTGCCCTTCTAAAAAGGAGTATAAAGGATTTAAATATAAGGTGACTTAGTAGATAGGGGGATATAAGGCATAATTATAGGAATAGGATAAATTATAGAGGAGACGAATCCTTAAAAATGTTACGGCGCTAGTGGAAAACGGTGGATTATGGCAGTGGATTGTAGCGGACAATCGCAGACAGTTTCAGACAATCTCGGACAGTATTACGGTACTAGCAAATTGCCGCAGATTACGGTCACGTGACGCGAAGATCGCATAAAACATTAAGCGGCGCTGCTCTTCTTCTCCTTTCCTTTCTCTAGCTTTGGACCCTCGTTTATAGACTACCAATTATACAGGCTTGCGCGTCCCTCTTACCATGCTCATGCCTCAATTAACTGAGTCGCTAACATTATCCAAAGCTCAACTACTCTTTCTTCCTAAGAAGGAACTTAAAAATATCTATCTACAAGACCACAAACAGGACAAGGACACAGAACAGGACCCTAAGGACATCACCAGAACCACAAGGACCAAAAGAACACGAACAGAACGCAAAACCTAAGAATAGGACACGCACGGACCAGACCCCCTAGGAAATAAACAAACACCAGAAATTACCCAATACCCCTACCACCATGCCAAGAAATACAGTAGTTGGCAAAGCCGCTGCAGGACCCGTAAATACCTCTAATAGTAAAACAGTCGCCATCTTAACCCCCCAGGAAGAGCTCGCAGCAGCTAATACCAAAATTAAGCGGCTTCAAGAGCTGCTTAAAACTAGAGACACCCCTACACCTAGCAAGGAGTTATTAGACACCTAAAGACTTGCTACAGTCCTTAAGGCCCTAGCCTAACATACAGCATCAGCATCGTTACGGTCCGCGAAGGTTATAGACCCCCTATTACTTACAGGCGGAACTAACCCTACATTTGATAACTGGAAGCTTCAATTACAGGATAAGCTTAAAGTCAATACGGACCACTTCCCTACTACTTAAGCTAAGATGGCCTACGTCTTCGGCCGTACTAGCGGAGACACACAGACGCACCTACGTCCGCGATACGCCTAGGACTTGGCAGATCCCTTCCTCTCTAGAGACAAGATAATTAACCACTTATCTTCCATCTATAAGGACCCCTTTAAGGTACAGAACGCCCACCTTAATTATAAAGCTCTTAACATAAAGACAACAGAGACCTTTTCAGCCTTCTAGACCCGCTTTCTGCACTTAGCTGGCCAAGCCTAAATTCCCTATAAAGACCTAATGCCAGACCTCTTTAATAAGCTTACCCTAGACCTACAGCGCGCTATACTACTCAGTTTTTACCACTATATAGACGCTAAAGGTACTTACGGACCACTGCCTATCTATTAACCAAGGCCTCTATCGAATTAAGGCATAAGCTAAGCGGTACAAAGCTAGAAACTCTCCAAACTAGACCGTAAGCACTACATAAACAGCCTATAACACTCTAGCACAATCTGCAACTCCTATAGCACCAGCCGTACAGCCCGCCGTTAATTCAGCAGCTAGCTATATAGCTAGTCCTACTATAGGTCTAGCATATATTTAGCCTATATATAACAACCCCTATAAACAGGCCCTTAGTAATCAAGGAGCTTGCTTTTTATATAGCCAGAAAGACCACTTTGCAAAGAATTGCCAGACAAAGGCAAAAACGGGCGAGGTTCTGTTAATTCAGGAGGATAGTATAAAGTCAGAAAAAGAGAAACCCTAAAGAAAGACTCCTCTCTAGGATTAAAAGGAATTAACATATTATATATTAATCTGGGTTAGCTAGTTAGTAGAAGAAGCTGCACTATCCCTTATACTTTATTTTGTAATGGATATTAAGTTTTAACCTCCACTTTAGCTAACTCTAAAGCAAATGCCTTTGCCTTAATAGACACCCAGTGCGCCGTAAAGCTAGCTGAATTTTTAAATGCGCCTCTTAAGGAACTGCCTAAACCAGTTCCTATTCGCGGGTATAACGGACGAATAGAACTACCTATTACAACTATCTTACAGATCCACCTCCGTATCGATAAACAAAGGTAGTATAACGTCCCCTTTCTTATTACAGACCTAGGAAGCCACAATATAATCTTAAAAAGAAAATAGCTAGCCTATTTAGGCTTACAGCTTAATATATAGAGTAGACGGCTTATCTAGCCTAAATCCCTACCCCCAACCCCTTCCTTTATAAAAGAAATCAGTATTATAATAGAAAACCTTATACGGCCCTAGATTGATACTACTTACCAGGCCAATACTATGCGTAGGGACCAGGCCTTTAAGAAAGATATACAGCTTAATCCGCAACGGATTCGTATACTACACCGCCCCTAGACTACCTATGTTACGCCACCCGCACCAGAGATCTAGGAAATTAGTAGTGACCTAGCTAAATCCCCCGCGGAGAACTTAGGCCCTACGCAGCTATAAAGGAAGGCTAGGGATACTAGACGCCATACTAAACTAATAGACTAGAAGGACAACTTATGGAAAATAGAACGTAAGCTAAGGAAGACTATAAACACTATACCGCAAAATACGGCCTAATAAAAGTCTATAAAGAAACCTATGGACCTTCCCCTAGTTAATATCTACTATATTGGTGCCATAGGATTCTACCAGAACTTAGTCTAACCTAATACTATTACCTTTACCACCAGCTTATATAAAATCGATTAAATAATTAAGGAAAAGGAAAGCGAGCTTAGCGGACAGGAAAGTAAGCTTATAAATAAGGAGCTAGTAGAACAGAAACTGCCCTATTAATACTAGAAATTTAAGGACGTATTCTCTAAGGCAGCGTCTAATATACTCCCACCTCACCGACCATACGACCACAAGATTGAGATTGAGCCAGACAAGGAAGACACCCTTAGTTATAGCCCCCTTTATTAGCAGTCTACTGCCAAATTATAGGCTACAAAGCAGTACCTTATTAATAACCTAAATAAGGGCTTTATTAAGCCTAGTTAAGCCCCTTTTAACTCGCCTATTCTCTTTGCTAAGAAGCTAAATAGAGGACTTTATTTCTGCATTAACTACCGCAAACTTAATAATATAACCCACAAGGACCGCTACCCCTTACCCTTACTTAATAAGACTCTAGCCTGAATAAGTAGAGCTAAAATCTTTACTAAGCTTAATATCCGTCAGGCTTTTTACCGGATTAGGATAGACCCTAGATTAAAAGACCTTACTATATTTTAGACCTGTTACAGAACATATAAATATAAAGTACTTCCCTTTGGACTAACTAACGGACTAGCTACGTACCAGCGATATATAAATGATATACTCTTTAACTACCTTAACGACTTCTATACGGCCTACCTGGATAACATTATAATTTACTCTAAGAATGAGTTGGAACACGAGGAGCATATCTATAAAGTCCTACAACAGCTCCAAGAGGCTGGCCTCTAGGCCAATATTAGGAAATCAAAATTTAGTGTTAAGCGCACAAAGTACCTAGGGTTTATTGTTAGTATAAATAGAATTAAGGTAGACCTAGAAAAGACGGCTATAATTAACTAATAGATACCCCTAAGAACCGTAAAGGGAGTGTAGTTATTCTTAGGGTTCTGCAACTTCTACTAACGCTTTATTAAGAACTATAGTAGAATTGCCCGGCCCCTAAGCCAACTTACCTATAAGGACCGGCCCTTTCACTTTAATACCGTATATAGGCAGGCCTTTAACAAGCTTAAGAAACAACTGGTTTCTGCTCCCTTGCTCGCCCACTTTAACCTAGAACGGCCCTTAATGCTAGAAACTAATACCTTAGACGGCGTTATAGCTAGCGTTTACTCTTAGAAGTAGATGGACGGAAAATGGCACCCTATTGCTTACTATTTGAAGACTATAATAGATGCTAAGCTGAACTACCCAATTCACGACAAAGAAATGCTGGCTATTATCTCTAGCTTTTAGTACTGGCGAACACAGTTAGAAGGAGCCCCTGAGCCTATTTAAGTAGTTTCGGACCATAAAGCCCTAGAATATTTTATAACAACAAAGGCCCTTATAGCCCGGTAGGCATGCTGGGCGGAGGTCCTATCCTAGTTCAACTTCCTAATTATATATAGGCCAGGTGCTACTAACCGTGCCGATGCTTTTATAAGGCGTAAACAGGACCTAGATAACTAGGCAGTTGTAAAAATCTTATTATGGACTTAGACGCTACTATGACCAGAATGCCTTAACCCCTAAATATAGGCAGAACTAAATATAAACCCTTTAAGCGCTAAAATATGTCCTGTTAATTCTATAGAACTTAACCTTATTAATAAACTGCTATAGGCAAACTATACGGCCCCTTCTCTACAGGAGTACCGTGAAAAGGCAAAGGATTCTACCAGCCTATAGTCCCTGGAAAACAGACTGCTTAAGCACTAGGAACGGCTAGTAGTAATAGAGGTATAGAACTTACAGACTTAGCTTATTGCCAAAGCATATACTTAGGTCTCTACGGCCCACCCTAGAAAGAACAAGACCTATAAGATTATCGGTAACTGTTACTACTGGCCCGGAATGGTTACGGATATTGACCGCTATATACAGAACTGTGACGACTGCCGTAGGTTTATAATTCCACAAGACAAGACCCTAGGGCTATTAAAGCCACTCCCAATACTAAAACGCCCCTGGTAGCATATCTCTATAGACTTCCACAAGTTACCTACAGACCGCGACGGATATAATATGGTTATAATCCTAGTTAACCGCTTTGGTAAGCGCCCGTTCTTAATCCCCTATTATAAGAATATCAATGCTAAAGAGGCGGCCTAACTGTATATCTACTACGTCTACCGAATTTACGGACCACTAGATACTATTATATCCAACTATAGGCCGTAGTTTATATCAGCCTTCTAGAACAAGTTTACCCAGATCCTAAATATTAGGCTAAAGCTCTCTACGGCATACTACCCCTAGATAGATGGTTAGATGGAGATTATAAATTAATACTTGGACTAGAGACTCCGGCCCTTTATTAACTACTTTTAGGATAACTAGAGCGAACTACTACCTATAATAGACTACGCCTAGGCAACCCTACCCTATAACTCTACGGGGTTTGCACCTATTTAGCTAGAAATGGGATACTTACCTTATATAAGCTTTAACTAGGAAAGACCGGAAGGACCACAGACCGTGCACGAAAAACTATTTTATAAGGAAGCACAGCAATATGCTAGACGCTTAGAAGAAGTATAGACAGTAGCCTATAAAAACCTAGAGAAGGCCCAGAAATTAATAGAATAGTAGGCAAATAAGTATAGGCGCGAGCCCGACTTTACCATAGGCGATAAGGTCTAGGTTACAACAAAGAACTAGAAGATAGAACGGCCTAGCTATAAGCTAGACTATAAGATAGCAGGACCGTATAAGATCCTTAATAAAGAAGGCAACTTATATAAGGTTAAACTTTTAGACTTAATTAAAGTCCACCCTATTTTCTTACTAGATAAGCTATGGAAAGCTACAAATAACCTACTACCCGGATAAAAGAATAAGCCTCCACTGCCAATTTAAGTTAATAGCGACGACGAATGGGAAGTTAATAAAATACTAGCCTATAAACTAGTACAAGGAACGCTAAAATACCATATTTAATAGAAAGGTTATAATCCAGACCCAACCTAGTACCCTGTTTGGAATTTTATAGGTTGCCCCTAGAAGCTTAAAGAGTTCTATAATTAATACCCTAACAAGCCAGGACCCCCAAAGTATCTAGACAAGTAGATGGAGTGCTAGTATAGCGAAGATAATAAGCTACCTGTTAAGCATACAGATAAGAACACCCTACGGACATAAATACGGACATACAAAGCCTGAGGGCAGGCTTTTTTGGAGGGGGGGGTAATGTTACGGCGCTGGTAGAAAACGGTGGATTATGGCAGTGGATTGTAGCGGATAATTGCAGATAGTTTTAGACAATCTTGGATAGTATTACGGTACTGGCAAATTGCCGCAGATTGTGGTCACGTGACGCGAAGATCATATAAAACATCAAGCGGCGCTGCTCTTCTTCTCCTTTCCTTTCTCTAGCTTTGGACCCTCGTTTATAGACTACCAATTGTACAGGCTTGCGCGTCCCTCTTGCCGTGCTCGTGCCTTGATTGACTGAGTCGCTAACAAAAAAGGTAAGGCCTTTATGATTGGAGAGACTATATACTATAGGCATATACCTTTAGTACGTGACCGACGGCCATCTAAGGGGTGTCCGTGGGTTATCCTAAAGGTAACTTAAGGCAACTGCAATAATATTCCTTATAAGTAGTCGATTTAATTTTTACTACGATTTCTAGCTTTTAATACCCTAGCAATTTTAGCGACTACGAAAAAATTTAACTTATAACTTAGAGGAAATATATTTCTAGCTATTTTAATATTATTAGCCGATTTCTACGTCTCCCAATGGCCCCAACTAGCTGCTATAGAGTTTTGGCCCCTAAAACTGGGCTAAATTTATATTATAGGAGAATTACGTATTTTATATTGCTTTAACTCTTATCTCTATAATATAGAAGGGCTATATAACGTATATACGCGTGTAATAGTATTTAATTTACGTAGTTGCTAAGATTGTCGTAGTGTTAAAAGTTTAAAATCGTAGTAAGGATCAAATCGACTACTCGCTTGTATTGACCACTCGCTTATATCGACCACTCGCTTATAGATTACATTAGGGTTAGTTAGGATTACTTAATAATACTATTTTAGTTGCTATTTAAGGGCCTTTAGTACGAAAATAGATAAGGATTAAAGCGCTTTATTAACTAGTTTATAAAATAAAGAACACTATATTTATTATAAAAGCTAGCTTTAATAAAAGTATTATATTTTATACTTTCTTAGTTTTAACTAGCTAAATTATAATATAGCTTATTATATTAAGTAAGGGGGGAAATAAATTAGGTTAATTTATTAATACCTTAGTATATACCTATACTTTACTAATAGGAGGGGTTTTAAAGCGACTTAATTTTAATTTATAAGCCATACCGGTCTCTCTTATTAATTATCATTTGCTTTAACTACTTTATAACTATAGATACTAAGATAAAGTAAGTAGTAAAAAAATATAGTAAGTTTTAGCCAGAGGGAACTAAGCTAGGTATATTAGAGATTATCTATATATTTATTAACTAGCTATATATCTTAATTTATATATATTTAATACTAAAAGGAAAGATAAAATGCTATAAATAGTTATACTTCTTACTTAACTAAGTAGTTAAGTCTTTAGATGGTGGCCTAACTCCTTAAAATATCCTAAAATAATTATATTTCTTAATAGTAGGAAATATATTACAGTAGTCTTTTAGTACTTTAAGGAGTCTTTTATTTAAAAGGGCTACTTAGTGGTTTTTATAAACTAAATAGTGTTACAAAACGCTACTACAGGGGCCCCTATAGGAGACTCCTTAACAGAGCCCCGTGCTCTTGCGTATGCCTTACATATAGTATATTACCTCCCTATGCCCTCAACCCTTACAATTAATCGCGTAACGTCTTATAGACTTCTTAAATACATACGCTCCGTAGCCATTACCCCACGTCCTATAATATTACATTGCGCCTTTTTACCACTAATACTTAGTCTATAACTAATTCTATATCTCTATAACACTGCAGGCGCTGCCAGAAGCAGTATGTCTATAAGTTACCCTACTTTATACTTCTAAGGAAACCACAATAGTAAGACAATATTCCTTACTAGCTACTATATTAAACCTAAAGAATAACCAATACCTATGCTTAATTTATAACGCCAATTAATCCTAGGAGAATTTAATTTATTAACCCTAGCCTTAACCCCTAAGAAGGTAAACACTAAAAATATCTTATCTTTTATTAACTATATAACTACGGACAAGTAAGTAGGAGGACTATTACCTATTAAAATTAAAACATAAGACGCCGAGATATTTATAAAAATAGTAGTATAAGAACCTAATAAATACTACTGCTTTCTATAGAACTACTACCTAAAGCTTATATAAGCTAAGATACGTACTGCCTAAGATTATAATATTATCTAAGACCTATAAGCTTATAAGGCACTTGCCGATAATACGTGTTAAAAAACTAAAGATAACCTCTATATATCTAAACGCGACGTCTAACAGTTAAAGAAGGCTAAGATTATACTTATTGCTACGGTTACTAAAAAAGAGCATAATTAAATACCTATAATCCTAGCTTAATGAATATATTTGTAATAACGCTAGACACCTCTTTACTGCGTATAACGCTACCTAAGTCTCTATACCCCTGGCAACCTTACCTACTTAACGCCTAATAGAGGGTTAGCACTAAGTAGCTTTACCTAATAGGAACCCCTAAAGCAGTGATAATAAAAGCTATAATAATTAAACCTAAGCCGCCGCCGTAGGGTCTAATATATATTACCCTAATCCCCTAATCTTCTAGGGAGACTATAAGGAATACAGCCACTAGAAGATATAAATCTATAAGAAACTAACTTAGAGCGCCTGCCTTTTCCTATAGAAGATATTAAGATTAGCTATATTATTGGGTGAATAAAGGGTATACTATTTAATAGACTCTTCGCCTAATAGGAGATTAATAGCCCTTAGAAATGGCAGTCTTACTAAAAAGTCCTTAATAATCTTAACCTAATATACTAAGACTAGAACCTACTGGCCACTAACCGAGCTAAACTATATATCCTAAAGATAAGCCCTACTAAATTATTTAATAAGTTCTATATTAAATTCTAGGAATATACTAAAGCCCTTACCTAAGATAATACTAAAGACTAAAAAAATCTCCTTAAAAAAGTTACTTATTGCCTTAGTTACGCATGTAACGGAACCTTGTAATAAGAACTACAGTGGGTCCTATTATTGGGCTAAGTGTGTAGGTAAACAAGAAGTCAACAACGTAATAATAACTAGTGGAGTGGTTGCCCAATAGATTAACTCCAATTGTATTCTAAGATTCACTATAAGGAGAGAACTATCTATGGTAGGGACTGAGGTCCTTTAAATACACAACCATATGCCTAAGAAATCCTCTTTTGTACGTAAGGTACGTGTTGTATATAAGGTACATAAGTTCCTCCCATTCCTTGCGTTTAATATATAGCACACCACGTGACCTTGGTTACTATTTCTCGTTATATAGCTCCACTGGCTCCATCCTAGACCGTGCCTATATTAACCAACCAGCTTCTTCTAACTCTTCCCTAAGTAGTCGTAACATTGTACTTAAGCTGTCCGTAACACTATCTCCCTCCTCTTTATCTTTGTCCTTGAAGATTCCTAACATCTCTAAGTTGTTTACTAGAGGTATAATGTCCGTTTAATTAATCTAGTTAATATCTTTACTTATTATACCTAAAGCTTCTTCTTCTTTACACGCGCAACGTTATGCTCGCACTATTGCTGCTATACTGTCGCTAGGTGAAATAATGCCGTCTCCATGTTCTTATTGTGTAAAAGAGGTGTTAGTTTATGTTATATTAGCGAGTCCTTTGTCTTAATAACCCTCTTTTTATTTAAAGTGTATTAAAGCAAACGTTTAATCGTCCTATGACGTTTACTCTACTTCTAACGCTAAGTATACGCGTCTTATAACTCTTAATAGTCTTTAAGTTCCCTAAGTAACTTATTATAGGGTCTCGCGTTTAATCTACTGCTGTAAAGCTTGACGGTAACCTAGCGTAGGCCCTGGCTGAGCTTGAGCGTTCTTGGGACACGGAGTAGAAAGCCTTAGACGCTTAGATTGCAGCGTCCGCTTAGTTACTCCGCCTTAAGAAGGTTTATAAGAAGGTTTATTCCAAGGAGTGGAAACTAGTTAAGTAGGGTTTTACTAAGTTAGGTAATAAGAGAGTAGAGTTTCCGGAGAAAGAAACAACTCTAAGTAACATAGTAGTTGCTCCTCTTAGGTCCCATTTAGTTAACTTGTCCTTTAGCGATTCTTTTTTAACACTTCCTAACCTACTTTCTTCTAATACTTCTATACCTTTCCTATAGCGTTCTCTAGGTTGCTTAGTGGTTCCTAGGTAGTCTTACTATAGCCTATCTACTTTACTTTGTACTATGTTTTATTATTTACGTCCTTATAACTAATAATCTTTAAAACTTGCTATTCGTCTTCTTTTTACCCTCTCTATGTGTTTGCCTTGTAGACTGGTGGCTTAACATTCCCGTATGCTGGCTCTAGCATTATGATATACTGTATAGGGTAAATTCTTATTTTGGCTGGTAGGTTTAGCTTATACATAACTAATAAAATCCTTTATATGATTTTAAAAGGTCCTAGTCTAACGTAGTCCAACTTCTTGCTTAATTGTTAACTCTTAAAATTTTTATATAGTAGCTATACTTTATCTCCCTCTTTAAGATCTGGTCCCTTAGATCTCTTAGCATTATAGTACCTTTTTATTTATTCTTATATTAGTTTCACTGTTTCCTTAAGGTCTATATAAAGATTTATTAAAGTCTCTATTCTTTGCTTAGCTGTGCTACTTATTTTCTTTACTTAATGTGGCGATAACAATAACCTTAGCTTATACCCATAATTTGCCTTAAATAGTAACGTTCCTATTCCTTCTTATAGTGTTATATTATATATAAACTGTATAACTAGTAGTAATAATACCTAATTGTTTTATATGTAATTAATATAGTGCCTTAAATACTGTTCTAGTGTCTGGTTTAATCTTTCTATCTATCTATCTGTCTGCGGATAATACGCTATTAAGGTTACTGCGCAAACCCCTTATTCTGCTAAAAATACCTTCTAGAATACTGCTATAAATCTTAGATCTCTATCTAATATAATCTTACTTAGTACTCTATATCTTGCAAATACTTCCTTAATATAGATTCTAGTGACATCTTCTACTAATATTTCTTCTATATACGCTATAAAGTACTCCTACTTTATAAGCTTATCCACTATTACTAAGATTGCATTATAATTTTGTCCTATAATAGGGTCTTTTAACTTTAGTAACTTAATAATAAAGTTCTATAATATAACTTCCCATAGTCTTTTTGGTATTTTAATAGGTTATAGCCTTCTATATAGCTTACGCCTTATTAGTTTGTTTCTTTAGCAATTTAGATACTTCTTTATAACTTATCTTACTAGTCCCCAGATTTCTTAAATTATATATTTCTTTTAAAGTTTTAACACTAAGCCTATAGCTCCGTTATGTCCTTAAGTTAGTCCCTTATAGAATAACTTAATAAACTCTTTTATAATAGACCTTAGAATATAGGTTGCTTCTCTATTCTTATACTATTTTGTATCCGGATCCTCTGCCTATACTTTTTAGATCTTCTATATCTAATTATTCTCTAGTAATTTATAGATCTAACCTTCTCTAGTTACTATAATTTTTAGGTAATTATACCTAATTAATCCGTCTTAATCCTTTTACAGTAAAGCCCCTAATGGCTTTTCGTTACTTTATAGTTTAGCTTTCCTACTTAAAGCATCCACTTATATATTATCTATACCCTTAGTATACTAAATTTTAAAATAGTATTCTATAAGCATTTCTGCCTACCTAACCTATTTTTAGTTAAGTTTCTTTATTATTAGGAATCCTGTAAGGTTTTTATAGTCCATCTTAACTATAAACGGTTTCTCTATACCTTATAAGAATACTCTCTATTTCTTTAATATTATAACTATACCTAATAACTCCTTATTATAGATGTTATAGTTTAGTTTTAATAGTGTTATCTTCTAACT
>Ga0307507_10002767_pt1 | contig 35832 bp, 23 predicted proteins | sample 7_EM_MG_FD_207223 | JGI IMG/M metagenome (GOLD analysis project Ga0307507, IMG submission 207223) | Populus trichocarpa ectomycorrhiza microbial communities from riparian zone in the Pacific Northwest, United States - 7_EM | ecosystem: Host-associated > Plants > Roots > Unclassified | place...
CTTCTCTTCTTTACGCAACGTCTTGTTCTCTTGAAAAGCTATATACCCTTAGATTTAGATAGAATTTATATTGTTCCTTCGAATCTTCCCCGAAGCCTCTTCGCGCCCTTACAGGTAATAATCCTAGTTAACCGTTTTGGCAAGCGCCTGTTCTTAATCCCTTATTATAAGGATATTAATGCTAAGGAGGTAGCCCAACTATATATTTATTATGTCTACCAAATCTATAGACTACTAGATACTATTGTATCTAATTATAGGCTGCAGTTTATATCGGCCTTCTGGAATAAGTTTACTTGGATCCTTAGTATTAAGCTAAAGCTTTCTATAGCATACTACCCCTAGACAGACGGTTAGATAGAGATTGTAAATTAATACTTGGACCAGAGGCTTTGGCCCTTTATTAACTACTTCTAGGACAACTAGGGCGAACTGCTACCCCTAATAGACTATACCCAGGCAACCCTACCCTATAACTCTACGGGATTTGCACCTATTTAGCTAGAAATAGGATACTTACCCTATATAAGCTTTAACTAGGAAAGACCAGAGGGGCTACAGACCGTATACAAAAAACTATCTTATAAGGAAGCCCAGCAATATACCAAATGCTTAGAAGAAGCTTAGACAATAGCCTATATAAATCTAAAAAAGGCCTAGAGATTAATAGAATAGTTGTAACGGCTCGCATAAATGCCTCTGAACCGAAGCTTGTGGATTGCTATCTAGTAAAGATACTAAGCTAAGGAGAAGAAAAGAAGGGGGTCGCAAGGACCATAGTAAATATATATAAAGGGGCAGCCGCCAAGGCGCTAGCAGTAAGCGAGCCAATTGTAGGTTAGCAGAACATAGCAGCAGCATAGCAGAATTTGGTAGGTCGCGCTCTAGCACCGTTACATCACCCCCCCCTCCTAAAAAAGCCTGCCCTTAGGCGTTATCCAAGCTCCCTATTGTTGTCTAAATTGTCGTAATTATCTAACCCTTCTTCCCAGCATTTAATCCAGTTGTCTAATTTACGTGGTGGTCTAGGGAGGTTAGGGTAGGCTAGGTAGAAGTCCCGTAACTTATAGGGGGAGTACTTAAAATTAGATATAGGGTACCACTCTAAGTCGTTATTATGGCCTACCCAGCTTGCACGGTATTTTAAGACATTACGGACCTTTTTTACTGCTAGGATTTCTTTAACTTCCTATTCTTTATCCTTAGCAATCTAGATTGGCGGTAGGGAGTCGTTGTACTATCTAGGTAGTGGATTATCTGCAGCCTTTTATAGCCGGTCTGGAGAGAAGATGGGGTAGATCCTTATTAACTCTGGTAGCTTAACCTTAAAAAAGTGTCCTACCTTTTAAAGAGTCTTGTATGGGCCAGCCATTTAGTGGTCTAACTTGCGGCTTGGCCTCTGGGTTTTCTAGTTTTTTATTAACACCCATACCTTATCTCCTACTTAGAAGTCTTCCTCGCGATAATATTAGTTTATATCGGACTTCTTTTTTTCTTACGCCTTTCTTATAATTGTTTGAGCAGTCTCCTAGGCTCTATGCATTCTCTTAGCAAATACCCAGGCCTCTTTATAGCTGAGGCGTTCGCGGGCTGTAGTGGGTTTAGTAGGCCTATCCTAATTAAAGGATGTTCGTGGTGCATACCCGTAGAGCAGTTTAAATGGGGATATCCCTATACTGTTGTGGGGGAGTGTAAGCTGCGCGTAGTCTATTATAGGTAGTAATTCCGACTAGTTGTCCTAATAGTAGTCTATAAAGGGCCGTAGTCGCTGGTTGAGGTACTGGTTTATAATCTCGGTTTAGCCGTTAGTCTAAGGGTGGAATATAGTAGAGAGCTTAATCTTAATCCTAAGGATACAGTAGAGTTTATTCTAGAAATCCAATATAAACTAGAGGCCACGGTTAGAGATAATTAATTTAGGGGCGCCGTAGAATTAATAGATGTTGTTAATATAGAGGCGGGCCATATCCTTCGCAGTCATGGTCTTAAAACAAGGGAGGGAGACGGATTGCTTGCATAGTCGGTTAACTACTACAAAGGCTGTATCGTGGCCGTAGGCGTCCTTTAGAAATGACTTAAAGTCTATAGTAATATATTGCTAAGGGCGTTCTAGAACTGGTAGCGGTTATAGCCACCTAGGAGTTTAATCCCTAGGGGTATTTGCGCGTCTATAGGCATAGCAGTTTCTAACAAATTAATCTATATTAGATAGAAGTCCTCGCCAGTAGTAACGAGGCGCTAGTAGTTGGTGGGTCTTATTATAACTAGGGTATGCCGTAGAGACTTAACAGTGGGCTTTATGGATTAACTCTATCTATAGGTTGTTAATATCTGGAACTATAAGCTGTTTTTAGTATAGAAGTAGTCCTTCTTCTATTTCTAAATTAGGGTCCTTCTTTGCGGCTTGTTATGGAGGGCTTTTAGGGAGTTAGCCATGCGGTTTATAGTTAGAATGCGGTTAACTAGCCCTATTAGTTTATCCAAGACTACTCCCTCTAAGGGTACTAGCTTATTTCCGTTTAGAGTCTAGTTCTTTAAGAATTTGCGGGTTAAGCTGTTTGGGATAGAGGAGGGCATACGTCCAGTATTAGGTCTTTAGCTTATCCTAGGGTCCTACGTCTTATTCCCTTTGGGTTAGTATATTAGCTTTAGTGTTTTACTTGCCAGAACAATATATAATCATAAAGAAGAATTTAGAGAGTATTTTAGCCTAGTGGGCTTATCGTCCAGTAAGCTGCTTTATAGTTATAAAGTACTCTAGGGCTTTATAATCTGTATATATCTTAATCTGGGAGTTTATGCCTTTAAGCTCTGCGCGCTATTGGGATAATAATTGGATAATAGCTAGCATTTCTTTATCGTGTACCTCGTAGTTATACTTGGCTAGGTCTATTATTTTCGAGAAAAAGGTAATAGGGTACCATTCGCCGTCTAGATATAACTGTAATAGGATTCCCGCTATAACTCCATTAAAAGCGTCCGTCTCTAGTATTAATTTAAGGTCCGGGTCATAGTGATAAAGGATTAAAGAAGAGATAAGCCAATCTTTTATCTCTTTAAAGGCTTCCATATAGTTGTTATTAAAGGTAAAAGGCGTATTCTTTTAGGTAAGTCGTATAAGAGGCTTTGCTACTACTTTATAGTTACGGATAAAACGGCAATAGAAGTTGCAGAAGCTAAGGAAGGACTAGATCCCCTTTATAGTGTAAGGGGGTTTCTAGTTACGGATTACTTTAACCTTCTTAGGGTTAACCTTAATTCCTTCTATACTAATGATGAACCTAAGGTACTTTATTCGTTTTACCCCAAACTTATATTTCTTAATATTAACTTATAAGCCTGCGTTCCGTAATCTCTCTAGGACCTTCTTAACATAAACTTAGTGCTTAAGTTTATTGTCTAAGTAAATAAGAATGTTATCTAGGTATGCCATATAAAATTTATTAAGGTAATTAAAAAGAACGTTATTTATATACCTTTGGTATATAGCCAGTCCGTTTATTAGTCTAAAAGGAAGAACTTTGCATTTATAGGACCTATAATAGGTGCGGAATATTGTTAAATCTTTAGATATAGGGTCTATTCTAATTTGGTAGAACGCTTGGCGGATATTAAGTTTAGTAAAGATTCTTGCCTGGCTTAGACGTGCAAGGGTCTCGTTAATTAAAGGAATAGGATACTAATTCTTTTAAGTAATAGCGTTTAGCTTTTGATAGTTAATATAGAAACAAAGGCCTCTATTAGGCTTTTTTACAAATAGAATAGGGGAAGTAAAAGGGGCTTAACTTGGCTTGATAAACCCTTTATTAAGGTTATTAATTAAGTACTGCTTGGTTGCTTTTAGCTTGTCCGTTAATTATTAGTAGAGAGGGCTATAGCCTAGCGAGTTATTGGCTTCCAATTAAATCTTATAATTATACGTCTGGTAAGGGGGTAACTTATCTAATACTACTTTTAAGAATGCGTCCTCATATCCCGTATAAATAGTAGGAAGAAGGCGTTTAACTAGCTCCTTATTAGTTTCCTTAGCTGGCTCTTCTTCCCTCTTAGTAATGATCCGGTTAATTTTATATAAGCTAGTTGTAAAGACCTCATTATCCCTCCTGTATATATTAAAGTGGAACGCTATAGCGCTAATTATAGTAATATCTACCGTAGGGGGGTCGCGTGACAATAGGGGTATATAGGACTTTAGGGGCTTCTAAGGTAAAGGTATTATTATTACTCCTTTTAGCTCCTATTGCATCTTTTAGAGGTCGTCCCTTATGTCCTATCAGTATGTTCTCTTCCCTATTGGTTAGATCTATATAATTTAGACATTATCTACGTCACTATCTGTCCCGCTGCTATAAGTAGAGTCTTTATTAACCATAGCGCTCCAGGGGAGTATCTCTATTGGTATAAATAAGTTCCTTCTGGCCTCGCGGCGGGCATCTTTTTAGGTAAAGGCTAGGTCGCGGTCCCTAATATCCTGCTAATAGGTAGGGTCAGCCTTTATGGCTAGTGTCTTGCGGTTAGTTCGGATTTCCCTAATAAAGGAGGGTAATTTCAGTCTATCCTCTGGCTAGACAAATTGTCTTTATTATACGTTTAGCTAAATATTAAAATAGGACATCTATTTTCGGCTAAGGATTATATTGTGGGACCCTAGGTCTAGGATATAAAGGGGATACTATACTAGCGTTGTCCGTTAAGGGCGACATGCAACTTTAAGACGTAGGTAACCGGCTTACCGGCTTAACTGTTGTAGCCTTTTACTTGGATAGGCTTTTCTAGTCTGGTAGCTTCTATATTTAGAAACTTAGCAACATCATTTACACAGGCAGTATTTATAAAGGCAAAGCCATTTACTCTAGTGTTAATAAGGGCGGTTATATTAACTCTATATCCATTTTAAGATACTGTATATGGAACCGTAAAGTATTTTCTACCTATTAACTAACTTAGATTAATCTCTTTAAGATTAATAGGGTACCCTAGGGGGAAGTCTTTCCCTAGGGTTCTTCTTTTTCTAACTTGTCGGACGTTTCTCCTTCCTCCATCTCCTTAATATTGCCCATATCCTTTAGCTCTAGGCAAGATGAGGTAAAGTAACCCTCCTTATTGCAGTTATAGCATATAGCCGAGGTAGGGTTAATTGGGGTATTATAATAGGGACCAGCTAAGGGCGTAGTACGTAGCTGGTCAGGCGAGGCTTGCTAGTGCGTAGTTATAACCGCTTTTAGTGTAAGAGTAGTTATAGCTTATCTTCCTACTCCAGCTTCTATAGGTGTGGCTAACAAGTTCTAATTGCTACGTAGTTACTTCTGCCAATTAGGGTGGGCATTAATCCGCTTTAGTTCTAAGTCTAATAATAGGCAATAAGCTGCGAGTTTTTTATGGGTTGGTAGGTTATTTAAAGTTACAGCGATCTTTTCTTATAGCCGGATTGTTAGCTTATTGTATAGATCCAAATAGTAGTTCTTAAGGGGAACCTGGCCTTCTCCCGCAAGGTATAGGAATTAAGTCTGAAACTTAGCAAAGGGTTAGTTTGGTTTTATTATTAGGCGATTATAGTTGTACTAGGCATCCCGTACTTTATTTAGGTTAACGTAGATAGTAGCTAGGTACCATATTATCTCATTAATATATGTAAATTGGACAGGGGAATTGTCCTTAAACTTGGCTTAAAGGTGCTATTAGGCATCCCCTGTAGTTTGACCAAAGAGGTAAAGTATTTTAGCTTCTTTAAAAAGGGAATAGTTATAATTAACACAGAGCTTTCCTTATACTTAAATCCTCCAATTTTTAAAGGTAGGGTCTATCCCGTTGGACAGTGGTTGGGGGTTAGGGAGCTTAATAGACTTTAATTGCTTTGTTATTGTATCCGTACTCCCTAGTGTGTCACATTTGGTTAAGTTAATAGGACGACTAGGACTTCTAGAAGGGGGGGCTAAGCTACTTTATAAGGCCATAAGGCTGTCCAGGATCTCTTATAGGGTCTCCTATATACTTTAAGCTTGGAGATAGTCAGCTTCTTAATTAGCCGTTAGGGCACGAATCTGTTTGTGTATATCTATAATATTATCATTATCTTCAATTTCTGATCCCAATTAAATCTCATGTTCTTCTTGGGTCGGGGCAGCTCTTTTAAATAAGCTCGCTTTAGGTGCCATTATTAGCTACCTAGGGTTTATCGGTATTATACGCTTTAGTTTTAATTCCGGGGGTATAGGTCTAGTCCTATCTGGCTTATAAAGTGGGATATTGTTAAGGCCTTCCTAGGTAGTGTAGAGTTGTTTTAGTGTCTAAGTATAGCGCGTCGACGCGTTATTGCAGACGAATATTCTTTGGGGTGGGATATTATTAAGGCCTTCCTAGGCAATATAGGGAGAGCTTAGTATAATGTGACGGCTTATATAAATGCCTCTAAACCAAAGCTTGTGGATTGCTATCTAGTAAAGATACTAAGCTAAGGAGAAGAAAAGAAGGGGGTTACAAGGACCATAGTAAACATATATAAAGGGGCAGCCGCCAAGGCGCTAGCAGTAAGCGAGCCAATCGTAGGTTAGCAGAACATGGCAGCAGCATAGCAGAATTTAGCAGGTCGCGCTCTAGCACCGTCACAATAGTAGGTAAATAAGTATAGGCGCAAGCCTAACTTTACTATAGATAATAGGGTCTAGGTTATAACAAAGAACTAGAAGATAGAACGGCCTAGCTATAAGCTAGACTATAAAATAGCAGAACTGTATAAGATTCTTAATAAAGAAGGCAACTTATATAAGGTTAAGCTCCCAAACTTAATTAAAGTTTATCCTATCTTTTCGCCGGATAAGCTATGGAAGGCTATAAATAACCCACTATCTAGACAAAAGAATAAGCCTCCCCTACCAATTTAAGTTAATAGCGACGATAAATAGGAAGTTAATAAAATACTAGCCTATAAACTAGTATAAGGAACGCTACAATACCGTGTCTAATAGAAAGGCTATAATCTAGACCTAACCTAGTACCCCGCCTGGAACTTTATAGGCTGCCCCTAGAGACTTAAAGAATTCTATAACTAATACCCTAATAAACCCAGACCCCCAAAGTACCTTAATAAGTAGATAGAGTGCTAGTATAGCAAAGACAATAGGCTACCTATTAAGCATAAAGATAAGAATACCCTATGGATATAATATAGACATATAAAGCCTAAGGGCAGGCTTTTTTAGAGGGGGGGTAATGTTACGGCGCTGGTGGAAAACGGTGGATCTTGGTAGACGTGGATTATAGTAGACGCGAGTTACGTGACTTAAGGACCACATAAAATATTAAGTGGCGCTGCTATTCTTCTCCTTCCTTTCTCTAGCTTTGGATCCTCGTTTATAGACTACCAATTGTACAGGCTTACGCGTCCCTCTTGCCGTGCTCGTGCCTTGATTGACTGAGTCGCTAATAATAGGAGAGAATGCAGATAGATTCTAAAACTCTTAAGAAAACAGAGTGTTTAAAGAATTAGTATTAGAGAAGAACTATAAAAGGAATAGGGGATTTTTTAAGTATTTAGCTATTATATAGTTAAGGGGAGAGGTATATAGGGACATGTTCCTACTGTAATATCCGCAATATTCGCAATATCTACAATATCCACAATATCCGCAATATCCACAATATCCGCAATATCCGCAATATCTGCAATATCTGCAATATCTGCCAAATTCTACCTACTAAGTCCACCGAATTCTGCTAAATTCCACTTGGTTGGGGTAGAAATGTCACGAAATTCATATGGAGCAGTTCATTAATGAAATGGGTTGATTTATTGATGATCTTGTATTGTGTCTTTTTGACCTTGATCTGACGTGTCTTCAGTGACGTGTCTTCGTGCACGTGACCCACGCCTTTAGAGAATACAGATTATCTGACATACCCCCTTAGCTTTGAGCTCTTTGAGGTCAAAGCTAGCCACCTTCTTGTGTCCGTCAATGAGTTAATTAAACCATAATCTTATCTAAATCCTTCCGTCTTGCTCTAATACTGTCCCTTAGGTCCTCTAGTTGCTTCTTCTTATCTAGCTACTCCTTAATATCCACCATCCTGATTATATTAATGAAGCTTTAAAACCTCTGCTTGGGCAGGGCCTTTATAAGTCCATTAGCGATTATCTCCTTTATTACTGTCTATTAAAATTGTACTTGTCTTATTGCATATTCCTAACGTAGCCAGTGTTAATGGATATCAACGTATTAAAGCTTTGTGATTAGCTTTGCCGTGTCTTCTATAATTAGTTAAAGCGTCTGCGTATTATCACATTTAATAATTAAGGGCTCGTTTAGGCGTAACATTATTGCTTTAAATAGCCTACTAATAAAGATAGCTTTCTTTACTGTCTATAATAGGGCTAATAACTCAGCTTCTATGCTTGACATTGTTACTATACCCTACTTATTTGCTCTCCAGGCAATTGGCCCCCTAAATAGCTTTATAATATATCCTTATAAGCTCTTTCTATTAACGGAGTTGTCCATAAATAATGCATTACTGGCATAGATAAATGATTACACTTTACCTCTACCATCTCTTCTATCGTCTCGTCCTTTGTCGCGTATTCCTTTATCTCTCCCTCTACCATTTATTCCTTCCTTATCTCCTCCATAGTAGATTACTCTGCTCCTCGTGCCATATAGGTACTGGATTACTCTGTCTGCCACTTAATAGTGCTCTTGGCTTAGGTTCTAATTAAACCTTACTAGCTATAATACTGCAAAAGCAATATCCGGACGCGTTATAGTGGCTACATAAAGTATTGAACCCATTTTTCTCTAATATAGCATCGTAGAAGCTGCTTCTCTTAGTAGGGACATAGGACGGACTAGTAGGTCTATATTAGGGGACAGAAGCATCGGACGGATTAATTGGTAATTAGTAGGGAGGAGTTCCGATTCTGCCATAGAAGTGTCTGGAAGACGCCCTTTAAGATCTATTTTATACTGGTTAGCTATCTTCTTAATATAGGCTTCCTAGGATAGCTATAGGAGCCTCTAGCTATAATTATATAGTACGTGGATTCCTAGGAACTATTTTAGCTCGCTAAGGATACTCATCTGGTATTCCTTATATAGCTCCTTAATTGCTTCTTGAGCTTTCTTCTTAAAGAGGATACGTATTAAGGTCGCGGATTGACTAAGGTAGCGGAGGTAAGTTCTTCCTATATAATCTAACATCACGTATTCTGCCTAATTTTAGCTTGCTGTCATTAAATTAACTATTAAGGTTAAACTTCCTTCCTGCTAAGAAGGCGCCTTAATAGGCTGATATAATCCTTTTGGTAATAAAGTCTTTAAACCTATTATTGCAGGCTTCCTTAAACAAGTCTTTAACTAAGTTATTAGACACCCCCTAAGTGTTAAACACATCTCCTACTTAATGAGCGATATCTTAATCAGTACCTTATACACCTAACTTTATAGAATACTTAACGTAAAAGGTATATAGAGATTCTTCATCTTCTTCTATTAGAGGTGGTGTACAGTACGCATCTTTAAGAGCTCTTGCAAGCTTAAGATCTGCTAACTTATTAAAGGTTTAAACTAGCTTATTAACTTCGTTGTCATCTTCCTCTTAAATTAATGGTTTAAATATTTCTTTATTGTCTTCCAGAAGAACCTTGTTCTTAGTTAGGGTATTAGGGAGTTAAATCTTCTCAATTAGCGTATCTAATTCAGTGTGTAGATCCTTTAAGATATCCGTTTGCTTTCTATTAAAGAATGTCTTCTTGTTAAAGATAACATCCCTAGTAGAGATAATAATACCTTTATATAGGATCCAGATCCTATAGATATTAGTAGAGTTATAGCTAATAAGGTAGCTAATATAGGCTTACAGATCTAGCTTGCTTAGCCTTTTCTTCTTTAGCTAGGCATTTAACATTATCGCATACACCCTATAGCTGTAGGCCCTTAGGTGCACTAGTTACGGCTTTCTTAACCTATTAGCTAGGTAGGTATAGAACCTCTTATATAGTAATTTCCATCCATTGCTTTCTTATGGTGTTTAATCTTAAAGGTAGACTGTATAGTTAACAATCTCGTTCCATAGATTATACAGTAGCTTGGCAGCAATTCTTATTGCTTATATTCTCTTAATAATTATACCCCCTAAGCGTTTAGCGGTACCGTTCTAAGCTTAAATATATAGCACCAAAGGCTTAAATGTAATCCCTTAAGTTTATAGCTATTTAAGAGTTCTCTTTCTCCCTAGCTTATTATCTGATCTAATAGTGTTAACTTTAAGGTTATACCTTAGACGAATCCATTAGATAAAATCTTTAAGCACTTATAGTGTCTCCTTCTCCTTGCTATGCGTTGTTATAAAATATAGGAAGGTTTTTCCTAAGAAGGTATTATGGATAAATATAACTTATATAAATCCAGTATGCGCTTCCTTAAGGTTAGTCTAGTTAATATAGAGGTTAAAATAAGGTTTATTAATATTCTATTTTAAGAACCTTCTTAAGACCTAACGCTTAATTTTGGCAAGACTATAATATTAATATTCCGTTGTCTTTAGGCCTTAAAGCTTAACTCCTAAGGCGTTAAGACCTAGATAGTAAAGGCTTATAGGTCCTAGATAACCTAGACGCAGATACTATAAATATATATTACCTTTTAAATCTAGACAAGCGTCTCTTAATAATGCTCTACGCTTTTATTAGCGGCATAGCAGTTAGCTTGTATTGAATGCTAATAGACTTCCTAGTTGGACATATTTAATAGTCTATTATTTATAACGTTCTTCCATTTAATATAGGATTGTGTCATCCTTTTAAACTAGCAGATTATTATCTCCTTTATTGTCCTAGTAGAACCCTTATTTTTAAAGTAGACAGAACAACACTAGATTTATATTAAAGTCCATATAAAAAACAACGTCCTTAAGACATAGGATTCCCTTGCTCTTATCTAGTTTTATAACCTAGATAGTAATATTGCTGTAACCTAGTATAGGCACTTCTAAGCTGCCGGCAATAATATATTCGTGTCTTAAAGCTTTCCTAAAATTATAAAAATGAGAGAGGTTATTAAAGATATAGAGAGTAGTTCCTAAGTTAAGAATGGTTAATAGCTTTAATAGATAAAGTTAACTGGTGTAATATAATTCTAGGAATATCGCATTGGCTTCTCCCTTAATCTTAACTATCTCCTATTATTATTAAGCTTTATTAACCTTTAATTCCTTAAGCTTAAGTTATTTTACTTAGGCAGCTAGATCCTTGTCTTGCTCTACCTTTATAAGTACCCTTTTTATATATATACCTACGGCTTTAAATCCCTCAGGCCTTTTACTTTTAAATAGATACTAACAATTAGGAAGGGTATATCCCCTTATATTATATACTAGGCATTTAAGGTTCTTCAACCTTTTAGAAGACATCTCTTTAGTCAAATTTATACCTGCCCTTTTTTGGCTGTAAGATAAGCTATTCCCTTTTTCTTTTTAGACTTTAGCAGTAATAGAGATACCCTCTTTAGGCTCTCCTATAAAGTCTACATTAAATGCACTCCCTCTCGCCGTTGTAGGTACGGCTTTAGAAAGGTTTTAGAATGCTTCTTATAGCTCTATTACTACTTTATAGTATTCTAATAAGAGAGCCTTTTTGGTATTATTTGCCTGCTTTATATATAGAACAAAATAGGTTTCGCTTATAGGTTATATTGCATTTGCAAGGTCTATTAGCCAAATCCTATTAATTATCTATAGAAGATTATACTTCTCTACTATCTTTATCGCATGCTCCTATCGGTTAAGCCACTGGGTGACCTTTATCTGCTTAAGCCCTTTAAGTAACTCTATATACTGCAGTTATACCTTCCTCATTATAAAGTTCTTTAAAGGCTTAGTGTCTTCTTTTAACTAAATTAGCCATTCCTTAACTATAAGGGAAGGGTTAAGCAGTAGCTTCTTCTAAATTAATACTATGGATATAATCTAAGTGCGTATCTGTTATAGATGCTCTTCCTGTTTCAGGAAGTACTTTATATCCTAGTCATAGTATTATCTACTATTCTTGTACGCTTTCTATTGATTTGTTAAGAGCTATGCATATAAGGTTGCATTCTTATTAAAATTAGTAACTTCTAGATAGGCTAATTCTTATAGTAGAGCTTATTAAGGTGCTATATTATCTAGGTCAATATAGGCCCAAATTCATTTGTCCACTAGGGCTTATAGTTGCCAGATCTATTACTCCCAGTCTTCTAGTTTATTAAGGATAATTATAGTCGATGAACTCGACGTTGGTGAAGTTATTTTAACTAATAGGCAGGTGGGGAATTGAGATGGTATTTTATTATTAGGATCGTCCTTATTATCAGGATTGTCCTTTAACGATTAAGGTAGGATTTCTCGTGGAATCTTGTGGAATCTCATGGAATCTTATAGAAGAATCGTCCTGTGACGATTAAGGTAGGATTTCTATCAGAGTCTGCGTCTTAACAATAAGGTATCAAAGTCTGACGATAAGGTAGAATTTTTTTAAATAATTAAGAAATAGCTAAATAGCTTCTTAAGTTAGCAGACCGGGCTTATAACTGTCACGAAATTCATATGGAGCAGTTCATTAATGAAATGGGTTGATTTATTGATGATCTTATATTGTGTCTTTTTGACCTTGATCTGACGTGTCTTCAGTGACGTGTCTTCGTGCACGTGACCCACGCCTTTAGAGAATACAGATTATCTGACAAGAAAAGCCCCGCATGGGGCACTTTATCCTTATCGATTGTGATATCATATGCATTTTCTATTGGATAAAGGATATTTTATGCTCGCTTATTCGCATCATCCAAAACCACCCTGAGGAAGGGTACAAGGCCGCCGAGCTTAAGGCAAGGGATAGGGTACGGTCAGACGCCGCTGTCGTAGGCTTACATATACTGGAATGAGGCTGTTACAGTCGCTTCGGAAAAAGACAATCAAATATTAGGAACCATGATCAACCACAGAAATTTACCAAATCTTTACCTGTTTAGACCCTTTTTCTATACTTATACCTGTTCTCTATACTAATATATTGCTATTATCAATTTTTTAGAACCATTTAAAGCCTATATTATTGTTTATTTTAGTTAATACTATAATATACAAGAAGAGAGCTAAAGTATTTAAAAATATTATAAAAAACTAGTAGGTATGGATTTGCGAAGCAAATCCTATCCCTCCGTCGTGCAGCGCAGCCCCCCGCCCGCTACGCTTCCCTCTGCGGAAGATACAAAGTCGGCTGCTGCGCAGCCTCCTTTATATCTTCGCAGAGGGAAGTGTAGTGGGGTGGGGGGCTGCGCTGCGGGGCTGCTTCGCAGCAGGGGGGAAACTTTAAGCAGAGGCTCGTGCAGAGGTTTAGTAGAGGTTCGTGCAGAGGTTCGTGCAGAGGCTTGTGCAGAGCCATGTGCAGGGTGCAGGTATGCAGACGTGCAGACGTGCAGAGGTTCGTACGGGCGATCAATTGCAGAGACGTTTGTAGAGACGATTGTATAGGCAATTGTATGGATGTTCGTACGGGCGTTCGCGTGGGCGATTGATTGATTGATCAATTATATGGACGTTCGTACGGATGTTTGATTTATTATATGGGCGTTTGATCGATTAATGAAGCTCCAAATCATAACAATAAATCTCAAATTTGTTATATTATCATCTCAATTGTGATTAGATTAAGGTGAGGTGTTCCTGCCAGCAAAGTCCTTCTTTGCAGAGCGGTATATTGAATAGATTTTATACTAGAGACATTTGTTGATATTTTTGGTGTTCGTGCACGGGCTATATTTATTGGACGCCTCAGCGCATGGGATAAGGATTCCTGTAAGGAATTGGGCTTATATTCATATCGCTATTGTACAAGAAGGATTTGTTAAGGAAAGAAGAGTGTGGAGTTCCCCTAAGTCGTACAAGTGTTCCTCTCCTGCCAAGACCGGGGAGGAGAGGTAGAGAAAGTGTACTTACTAAAACCGGTTACTTAGCGAGCGGATAGGTAACCTTTCCGCATGGGGTAAATGCATGGGCGCATGGCTGACCCAATAGGCCAATAGTACGCGCGCATTAGCGGCCTTTACCACGTTGCAACCCGCAACTGATTAGTCCGCCGTCCTTTAACCTGTGATTCACATCCAACCATGCTCGCCAGATTCTTCGCCCCCGTCCACATCGGGCGGGTTGCGGGTGCGCGAGCTTTTCACACCGCGACCGCCGACTTCATCAATTATGGTCCAGATGGAGCACTCGTCACCAGTAAAGTGTCTATCAGAATCGGTGACCCCGGGGAAGCGTATGTGATGATTCCACCTAAAGTTGGTCGTGCTCTCCAGGCTGGCAGCTTGCTCACTAATGGCTCGGCTCTCACCAACGGATCAGCAAAGTCTGCGCTGAGCTACTTCCACGACACTCAACACTTCACCCATGGTAAGTTGGCCATCGCCTGCTCTCAGGTTGTTGCTAATCTCTCAACTTAAGAATTATCGCCCAGCTACCCTCGCCTCGTAATCCCTCAACAACTCCCCCACCAATCCGCCGCAAACATGAGTCCAGCGACGCTATTCCTCTATGGCAAACTATATACAATCGCTTTAAATGGAACTCTAGATGGTACCTCGCCCTACCTTTATCGTGGTCACTTGGCAGCTCCTAACATAAATCAGCGGAATTTGCAGAACTTGCGAGCACTATAGGGCCAGACCTCGGACCCGCGCTAGAAAAGTTGAAGGACATGTAATTGTTGAGGAGCGACCGGAGGGTTTTTTAGGGAGCTGCTTATAAATAATGGATTGCGCAGTCGCTTTTATTATATTTCATCCTCGCTGGAGCAAACAAAAGAGCGTCCTACTCTGAGGGAGTCCTGCTTTACGAAAGCCCCTCCGCACACCAAAGAGTCCTGGCCCCGACTCCTAAAGCTACCCAGAGAGCGTCCTGATCAACCAAAAAGAAAAACCCAAATATAACACAGCGCTAATACTCAGTGGCCGCATTTCTATACTCCATAATGTCAGCTCTCTACTCTTCAATCTCGCTAGCCGCCAACTGATAGAACTGCCCCAATTGCTCGGCTGTCCATGCACTAGTACACACCGCAACATGGGCGTCTGCTATGCTTTGGTTGACACGATCATTGGTATCATTCGCCTGAAGCGGTACTTTTTGGAGTTTGTACCCGTTAATTTTCAGGAACATATCTGCCGCCACAAGCGCTGTGCGTTTGTTTCCATCCTGGTAAGCGTGGTTCTTCATAATCTTTTCGGAGAGGGTTGCGGCAAGCTGGAACACGTTTTTTTGGTTGGTGTAATATTCGATGTTCATAGGCGACTGTACTGCTGAATCCAACATGATCGGCTGAGTGGGCTGGGCATTCGGGTTGACCCAGGCGGCGTGGAGGCGCTGGATTTGAGCAGCTGTCAGGAAGCGCAACGTCTTCGTCGCCGCAGCGGAGGCCATTACTGGCTGAATTATTGTTACTGAATGCGTCGTCGACCAGTGATCTCATTGGACTGGACTGGACTGGATTTTGATTTGAATCCACTCCACTCCATAGAAGATAGGGTTTGGCTCCTGGAGCTCCAGGATAAATCCAATGCAGTTACATAAGCAGTATATACTATAAATAGTAAGTCTTGGCATGCTTCTAGGTCGTTAATAGGGTAGCCGAACTTACTAAAAATTACCTATATTATATATTAGCAGCAGAAAGGTCCTCCTCATCGCCAGCCTTATTGTTGCCCTCTAAAGCAGCCTCCTTAGCGAGTTCTTCGGCCAAAGCCTTCTCATCCTTATTATCCACCTAAGCAGCAGCCTCCGCAGCAACCGTAGCAGCAAGCTGAGCCTTAGCCTCCTCTTTAGGTAAGAGCTTTGGTGGCCGCGGCTCTCCCTCTACTTTGCTGATATCCTTATTATTAAATATATCCTTTGGTGGAGGTCTATATCCATGCCAAAGACCCTTATTTACCTTAATTATATCCATCTATAGCCGAGAGTGTTGAGCCTTAAGGAGGATCTTGCAGCTACTAAACAGTTGTTCATATTTATCGCTTATAGGAGGCACCGCAAGGATATTAAGGGCGAAGCGAGCAAGATTAGGCTGGCTTATATAGCAGTCCTGCCAGTACTGTATAAGGTTAAAGTGTTTATACTCTTTAAGCTCAAGCTTATTTGTATGTAGATACTCATTAAAGTGATTAATTAGAGGAGGCGCAGCAGCCTTATTATTTTGATGAACCGTTTTTAGGCGCTTGTGATTTCGAGCAGAGGTGTAGATCTTTGCTTACTAAGGTTACTAAACTGGTACTAAATCTGGTAAGGATGATTGGATAGATAAATATTAGCCTTTATAATTAAGCCAGAGCTCCTTAATCTTCTGCTTAACGCTATTAATCCAATCCTTCTTAATAGGATGTGGCCTCCAATAGTCCTCAAACCACTGCATTTTAAGCGTTGGATTAAGAACGATTGCTGTGTAGTACGCTGCTATATTATCAGCCTTATTATAATACTTATTTCCCTTCTCCCATGCTGCTTCTAAACAGTCCGCTAAGTATTAATAAGCTTAAGCGTCAGCCTTCTTTTGTTTTTAAAGTGATTAAGTAAAGAGCTTAAGAAACTTCTACTTAGTTAATAAAAGCTCCTTAAGAAGCCAATCTAGTGTTTAAAAGTGGTTAGTAAGACTTGTTTAATTACCCTCTACTATAATTATAGCCTTGTAGAATGTCTCAAGGTAGTTATAAAGGTGTTTAAGCTGGAGCCAGTGCTTTGGCTGGAGGAGGTCGTCTCTAGTAAGCGCTTTAGCTTTATTACTAGGTTTGTAAGTCTTATAGAATATAGTAATTCATTCTCTACAGTTTAAAAATTATAAGATAGCTAAGAAGAGTAAGTTCTATTGCGTTTAATTATTTTGGATAAGCTAGTGAATTATTAGTATCGCTTTTATGGGTAGTATTATAAGTTCAAATATTGCAACCGTAAGGCTTAGATTGCAACCGTTAAGGGCGGCAGATACAAAATCTGAAGCTATAGCCAATTAGAGACTCGCCTGACGTTCTGCCAGGTAGCAAATCTTAATACTATGGCTCTATCACGTACCTCTAGGTTGTTAAATTCTAACAAAGGACCTCCTATTTAAATCCTCCTAAAGAAACCACAACGCTAGGGGGTCATATAAATATACTGGATGAGATTTTGAAGTAAACTAACCAGTCCCTGCTTCTTCCAGAGCTCTTAAACCTTGCTGTAATTCTAATTGCGGTATATAGCTGCTATTTCTTTACAGATTTTATTAGCGTCTGTTCCAACAATAAAGGCCTATACACAGAGGTTTGTTATATGGCCGAAGCAGTAAAGTTAACATGCTTTTTATTTCTTTGCTGACATTTTTGGATATAGGGCTTAAAGAACTGCATTAATGTAGGTGTTATTTAACTCAGCGTTATCGGCTATAAAGAACCCAATATTGCCTGTAATTCTATAGTCCCTAAATAAAGCGACTAGAACAGCTGCTATATTCTCACCAGTATATTCACCGACGACCTTATAAAGGCCTAATACTACATAGTGACGCTTGCCGTCCTTATTTATAAAATGGGTGACAACACTAAGAATTGCATGGCTGTTTGGTAAGGTTTATAGGTCAAAGGATATTAATATAGCGCTGTGAGCGGCCTTTAGCTCTTTCCTTAATAACTCCTTCCATCGCTCCTATTCGTTTATAACCCATAATCGTATCATATTTGCTGCCTTTAGTAGGAACTTTTTAAGCCTAGGGTAGATAAAATATAGTAGCTTGCGGAAGTAGACATTTTTAAATTAGAAGAAGGCGATATAGTAGCAAACAATCTACTGAATAAGTAACTGCTTAAACCTCTTAAAGTTACGAGCTCTATTAAGCGACCTCTCCTCTGGATACTTATCAATTGTTAGCTGGTTAGATTTATTAGGTTTTCGGTGAGTATTAAGCACGCCCGTTGTCTTATCCATATAGTGGTCCTCCACTAGGTGGTCTATAGTGGTAGTCCTTCTAGATAACACTACAAGCAGCTCCTGCTTATGCTGTATTCGCTTATAAAGATAGCAGTAGTAATAAGCTGTACCGTTGCTACTGGACTTTAATTAAATATCCTCCCCCCACTTCTATATATGCGAGGTATGCTGCTTTATATATTTTGGTCCTCTTATTAAGGCGCTATATTAAATATAGTACTTGTTATACAGCTTAAACTCCTCTACCTCTACTGCCTTATTATAAGCCGGATTAATTGATTTCGGAGTAAGGATAAAGTCGTCGGATGCAGGAGGTGAGTGGTGCGTGAGGTAACGCGTAATATCGGCCGCTATAGTATTGGGCGAGGAAGGGAGGGAACAAAACACTAAAGTAGTGAGTATAGATGCAGGAGCGACAGCAGAGGATAAGTAGATGTCCTTAATTCTTATAAATTAATTGTCTTATAAGACAGGAGCTTACCAACGCTAAACGCCAGCGTCGCCGATTGGCTCTGTTCAGCCTTAACACTAAGCACTAACTCCTTAGCGGCCTATCCTTCCTCCTAATTAGGTATAGAACTGGAGCTTTAGGAGCTCCAAACGAGTCAGATCCACTCCAATCCAGCCTCAAAATCGATAGCTCCAAATCTAATGCAAGAAAGGATCCAACGTGGAGCTCCAGAGGCGCTCCAGTCCAGTTAGATCACTGTCGTCGACTCAGGTACCCGTGCTGACTGAGGGATGTAGGACCAAAAGCAAAGTTGACAGGCGCAGTGTCGGTCTGGACCTTAATAGTTGCACATGAAGTGTTAGGTATTTCGGAAATAAGGTGCAATCTGCACTATTATTAGTCTACTGGTACTAAATAACTTAGACGTTCGAGTACTTACTGCAGACCACTCAGTGATTTTGATGTTGTATAAGAATATCGAGGCATGTCCACAACCAAAATACCACACGCTACCGTGGACTGCTCTGACGAATAGACTACATAACTGATCCTAGGCCCTTTCCAATAAAAAGGCATTGCTAGTTGATGCCTAGAGGTATCCTTCCATCTTCGTGTAGAGAATCTGCTAAGGCTTCTTGGCATCATATAATAGCAAGGATAGCTTTAGGCATCAATCGGAAAGAGTGCGCTTGCCTTTAATCATGGAGAGTAAAAATTAGTATAGCGCGGACGATTTAGTTAGTTTACCATACAAATGGGAGCGCTAACAAAAATCCGAACCGCGACATGTTTCTTAATTAGTCGCTAACCGCATTTCTCTGTTTGGGGCTGAAGAACCCTGCAGAGGTTTGTGCGCCATGTTAGGGGGCCGTGGAAACGAACGGGAGAGATACCTTGGCAGATTTGGGGCCTTGACAACTCCCATTCAAAAAACTTAGGGCAGTTATCTCATAGTTCTCTACATCGGCTCTTTGCATCTCGGTGTAAGAGCCTATTAATCCTAGAGATCTAACGGCATAAGTTCATACCTTTTTGAGTGTTAAGCACGACCATTTTAACGTATTTCTAACTATTTTAGGTATAATTCTATATAGAAAGGGTATAAATCCACAATCACTCAAAGTGATTCGCCGCCACGCATGTCATCTAGTACGTGCCTAAGGTCATACAAGGTACGATTCGGGCAAGCTTGAACTCCGCGGATTTAAATATCTTAACACCGTCTCTATCTCCACGGAGAGCCAACAGAAAATCAAACGGCCTGCAACATATATAAATCATACTTTATCTGATGGGGATTCTCATCAGACTTGCTGCTTCACATACTTCACCAAACCGATTACCTTCAGGTTCGCCATATTTTCATCAACCCAAACCAAGCAACCATATCTACCACGTTCATCACGCCTAAGAAGCAGCTTACCTGACTAATTACAGGCTGCTCCTCCGGCTTTGGCCTCTCACTCACTCGCATAGCGCAGGCAGGCGGACATACCGTGATCGCGACTTCACGCAACCCTTCGCGCACGCCCGAGCTCGTTGCGGAGGTCGAGGGCAAGGGGGGAAATGGCTCCAGCTGGACGTGGACAGCCCCAACAGCGCCCAGGTTATCGAGGACCTTGAGAAGTCAGGCCAGGAGATCGACGTCCTGGTGAACAATGCGGGCTTTTCTATCCACACCCCCATAGAAACCTTCGCCGAGGACGAAATCCGCGCCCGGATGGAGTCGATGTACTTCGGCTCTCTGCGTCTGACCCAAGCGGTGCTGCCTCACATGCGCAAGCAGCCATTCGGCGTCATCGTGAACATGAGCAGTGGCGCGGCCCTCGAGGCTAGAGATAGCATGGGTGCTTATGCCGGAGCCAAAGCCGGACTCGATGGTACGTGGATCCTCCATTACTCATTTGTGTGTTAGTCCTAACTCGGATTCATTCCACAGGTCTGACAAAGGTCCTGGCAAAAGAGGTGGCCCCGTTCAACATCCGAGCCCTGACCGTCGTCTTGGGCACCTTTAACACCAACATGGGCAACGCCGCCGTGTTCGGCAAGAATCCCCTCCCGGACGATTACAAGGGATCTGTTGCCGAGCAGATGATCCAGTTCATTTCCAGCGGCAGGATCGTCCCCAACAGCGACAAGGACAAGGCCATGAAGGCGGTCTACGAGGTCGTGGCAGGCGAGGGTGCCGGAGCCGGACGCGAAGCCGAGCGATTCCTCCCCCTGGGCACTGACATGACGGCCCGAGTGAAGATGGTGCAGGAATACCTCGCGCACGGCCTGGAGGTCTTTGCGGATGTCACCAACAACGTCAACATCGACAGATGATTCAGACTGTCTGGTTGACATGAACGCTGGCAACCAGAAGAGAACATAGCAAGAAAGTAGCGGGTACGGAATGACGCAACTCACTCTAGACCTACCTGGCGAGAATTCGAGTTTTCTAGCCTTGCTGAGCGCATTGAATCCGAATTAAAATATGTCGGTGTGAGGTTTGGGGAGGTAGTGAAAACGTGTTTTTGATGAGATTGTAAGTATTGCAGCAAGCAGGCATTTACCTTGCGTTACGGTAATTTGTACAAAGCCGTAAGATGAGGTAAAGCGGGGGACCTTTCTGGTTTGACAGTCACAAAATATGGCAAGGCTCGCGGATGGGGATCTGTTTTTTTAATATACTAGCTTCTTACCTCAGTACCACTCTGGTATAGAATTCTAACTTTGTGTTATTTTACTTGCGCTACTCTCGAGCTCCGCACGAGTCCGCGACAAGGTTTAACTCCTATTTAGCCAACTCGTTCCTTACCTGCTTCCTCCCAATGTCACGTCTTGTACGTAGATCATAGTCCTAGTCCGCAGTAAGGAGTTCTGCGTTCTTACAAACGGACTGCAGCCGGCGCTGCGCGAACCGAGGATTGAGCCGTTAAAGCCTGCGAGAGAGTAGGTATTGAAGTCTGTGGAGAATGTCGGGCGGCTAGGGAGGGTAAGGCAGTGTTAAGGGTTTGGTTGGAGGGGACTACATACATGAACTTCTCTATAGGTCGCAACCTATTCCCGCAACATATCTCTGTTCATCATGACTCCTCGGAAACTATCCCCTATCTTCAATCCTCAATTTTGGCTCGTTCCCATGACCTTCAGCCACAGGCGGACACCTCATCAAAACATCCGGCACCTCAAACTTAAGCTCAAACCTCTTCCCACACCACTCCACCTCCACCTTCGCCTTGAGTCTATATGCGAGCGTAATCGCAAAACCCTGAAAACTTGGCGTCGCATACCCGGGGATCCGCCCAGTGAACGATGCCTCAACAACACCATCCCCAGAACCCCCGCCCTTTCCCTCTGCAAAAGATACATTCTGGTGTTCCGGCATCGCATTCAGCACCACACTCTGCTCACTAATCTCCATTTCCTGCGTATGATACCCCAACCGCCTCGCCTCGGCAGTATGATACTTACTCGGCTCACCGCGCGAGGTATCCCGAGCAGCCCAGTCCCGCGGCGCGCGAAACAGCGCGAAATCCAGCAACTCCAGCTTCTTCACACGGAACGCGACCGGCGGCAGCACGCTCACGTTCGCCGAACGCTCCACGATCCTGACCGCGCCGCGCACGCTGAAGACGTCGCCGCAGGAGACGGCGGCCGGCATGCTGCAGCCGAGCTCGAACGTGACCTTTGGCGTCTCGCTCGAGAACCGGTCGGCCAGTTTCTGCCGGAAGCCGGGCTGCGCGACGCCGGCGAGCATGCTGCTTGCGAGGTCGAAGGTCTTGGCGCTGCTTCGTGCGGCGGGTGGCGGCATGGCTTGCGGGATGCGGTCGTTGGGGAGGAAATTCAGGGGTGCTGTTACGGACCATGGGATTTCGTCCGGGTGGCCCGCTGGGGGTTTTATGGTGGCGGTTACGCCGTAGGTGATGGAGCATCTGTGCGGTAGGACACCCTCGGGCTCGTGTATGAAGGTGGGTGGTAAGAGGTGCGGGACGGATGTCCATATTTCGTTCCACGGATCCTCGTAGCAGGCTGCGCGGCTGAAATTCGTCCGTTCTGGGAATTGGACCTGGAAGGGCCACTGGTATTTCGTGTTGGGTAAGAGCGGATATGGGGACGGGAAAAGGTTAAGAGTATGGATGAAGAGTGGGGCGTGGTCTCTGTAGTGGCGATAAGTAGTTGAGCTCGTCTGGTTATTACCAGTCCCGCTGCTGTGGCTTTCGCTTCTGCGGATATACGTCTCGCTTTGTCCCCATAAGGTGAGTTCGACGGCGCTTGGTGTCGTGTTGACCGTATTTTCGAAGATTACTCGACCGGAGATGAGTTGTCCTGGCCTGAATACCGTCCCTGGTTCATGATCAAGAGCGATACTAGAGGAAGGGACCGGCACTTCCGGCTCAGGATCGGATTTGGAAAAGAAATGCATGTCGAAGATGGAAGGGTGCTTGGAAGATTTTTGGACGCTGGTAGTCATTTAAGAAATTCAGAGAGGTAAGCATCAGCCCTAAGGCGTGCCCTTATCTTGGTTACAGCCGCCTTGGTTTCGGTGGGCCGCCTGTGACGTCCGGGGGTGGCGCGGGTGTGGCCGTGATTACTATTTGCAAGGATCCGATACGCTCGCCACCTAGATAACCAATCGCTCAACGTCCGCCAGCTAGGGCTGCAGCTAGTAGAATAACTTTACCAAAATTAGGTAAATTCCAGCTGCCTTATGACTATTAAAACCATTTCGCTAGTGAGTTTATAATCTAAAACTTCATATCTTGGGCTAATAAGAAGAGTTAGCAAAAGAAGTATAGAAGATGGATTGTGGATTATAGAAGGGAAATATTTTGAAGGGATTTAGAGGGTATATTGTTTGCGTTTCTATATTATCTTAGATTCCAAAGAAATAATATCCTACGACAATTCAGATTTTGAGTGATACATGCATATAGAACAATGATATAAGAAGACTTGATAAAAGGGAAATGTAACTGGGCAAAGGAAAATGATCATAAGAAGTTAGGAACCGCTGAGATGCAGTGATGATCGCGGACACATATCCTGACCTATCCTCGAACTCAAACCTAGGGAAGTGCTGTAGCTCGCGGTCAGGCAAATATCAAAACCTCAGGTCCACCGAAGAAACCAGACAAGATACAATGCTCTTAACTAGAGCAAGTGCAGAGGTTACTTCTTCACGGAATCCGCTCGCCGAACGAGGCACACTTGACTTGTATGTGCCCCTCAAACCTCAGAACCTGCCAGCGGCGTTGCTGATGATGTATCTTCCACCATGGCAGTTGGCATTTCCATCGACATTTTTTCGGGGTTCATCATTCTTCGGCTATATTTGCTCCTGGCTCGTAGCGCCGGCCCCCATTTGAACAGAGCCCAGGGGATAGGCAGCAACGCAGCTGAGATAAAGCCGAAGGTGCTCAGAGCCCAAGCGCCGGTCAGGTTAGTGAACACTGGGAGTCATATTAGCGTTAGATCCTAGGCTGGGAGAAATCGGGATGAGAAAGGGGAAAGGAGGGGGATCTTACTTTGGAGAATCACGAGAGGAAGCACGCCAGCTAGTACGAGACGTACGGTTGCTGCTATAGTGAGGGCCGAGAGGGTTCCGGCTGGCGGGTACGCATCAAAGAGATACGCGACGAATGATATCTAGTGCCAAAAACATGAAATTAGGACTTTAAAACTTCAAGACAACAGCATCCCGGATTGAATAAACTCACAGTCAAAGACAGGCTGCCCCACACATAGAGCATCGTACCAAGTACAGGGCTAGGCCAGCGGATGGTTGGTTTGGCTGTCCAGCCAACCCAGAAGAGGGACGTGGTGATGAAGATACCGCCGAGCATTGCCGGGATAAGGCGATATTCGATAGATAATGTTGCTCTCCTATCCTTGGGAGTTCGGCGGTAGATTACCTGCTCAATGAGTATAGTCGTGATAGCTGCAAGAATCGATCCTACAACGGCAGAAATGAAAGCGAGCCCTGCTTGCTGGCCAGTGAATCCATAGACTGACTCGAGAACTGCCGGGACGGTGATGAACCACTGAAAGACGACAGCGAAATTGAAACCGAGGTAGAGTGTGATGAGTATTACGACCGGTTCGGTGAATAGCATGTCAATAGGGTTGAGAACAGTAATCTTGATCATCTGTGCAAGGGTCACTCCACTCTCGGCCGGGGGCTGATTAGGAGGCGCAAGGCCACGGCGCCTGTTTCTCCGTCTGGGAATTTCTCTTCCATAAGTCTCAGGTATGCCAACGCCAAACATAAACACGACGAGGGTTATCATCAATGTGACCCATTGTGTCCATCGCCATCCTTTCGCGGCAACAACAAAACCGCCGACTATAGGTCCTGCAAGAATAATGATGATTAGCATCTAGATAAATTTTAGCCGGAACAATAGCCATACCAACGGCCGCTCCCACGTACGAAGCCAACCCCAAAATAGAATAGTATGTGTTCGTCGTTTCGGCAGACCAGATATCAGCAAATGTGCCTTCGATGAGAACGAGGCAAGGACCACCAAAGAAACCGGCAAAGAACCGACAGACGGCAAGGCTTCCGAAATTTGTGGAGAGTCCAGCACCTAGCGTAAAAAGAGCGAATAGGAAGAGGCTGGTTAGATATATTATCGAGCGACCAACCCGCTCGGCAACATGTGGTGTATAGATTGGCGCGAAGTGAATCCCAAAGAGATATAAGGACATCCCAAGAATTGCGACAGAAGTCGAGACGTTGAACTTTGTGGCCACGTCAGAGATTCCGGCAGTATACGATGTCAGTCCGAAAGCCCTGGAATGCCTGTCAGATTAAGTCCGTAATAGAGGCTGGTATATACGCACACAACAAACGCAAATGCCCACGACACGGCTGAGGCGTAAACCCGCCGGTATAATGGCCAGTTCATTGGATTGTCTGGATCAGTCGGGGAGAGCTGATGAGATAGTACGGCGGAAGTAGACAGGTGGTTGGGCATCTTTCCTTCCATCATGCCGTGCATCTGAGTGCTGGAAGTGGTAGTTTCTCTCATTGAGTCCGCCATAGTAGGCATATGGCCGTCGTGTTCCATTGTGCTGCGATCGACGACGATTGAGATATAATGATGAATAGAAACTGCTTGGGGCTAGGGTTGAAGAGTAGATAAATGGAGAGAAAAAGTGTGTTGACTTAGTGATAGCGACAGGAGATTCGGAGTCTTATATACTAGAACTACACCCTAATGTAAATAGCACAGCTGCAGATCACTAAGAAGTGACAAATATGGTTCAAGAACAGCCTCTGATGATGATGCGCCTCAATTCTAGCGCCCGCTGCATAGACTCGGTGCTAAAAGAATGCCGAATTACCTGCTTCGACAGCGATACAATTGCAGTTAGCCAATTAGAGCGAGGGCACATTTACAGTTTCTCGCAAAAAGCCTCTTCAGGGCCTGAATGATAGGTGGCATTGTATTAGGGGTGATTCCATATCATCACCCTGGTGGTAAGACCTGCAGCCGCCCAGGAAATGGTTAAGGGATTCTCGAACGGAATATCCAATGCTACATGGAGACTGCCAATGTTTCCAAACTAAGATGATAATCTTTAGGTGGGCTGAGTATGAAACGCGGAGACCCTGGTTGATGATGGAATCAAAATGTACCCTAATTGGAGTGGCTAGGCCAGAAACGTTCGTCACGGGAGTCAGCGGAGCCTCAGGTGCGAGTCAGCAAACGGTGCAGCACAAGTTGTAATTAGAGTAAGGGCGTGTTCGGTTGCGATCTAGAGCTTTTTTCTGACGTTAATCCGTGCTTTTGCCCGGCAGAAAAGGACGCGTTTGCCCGAATTTGCACACATGTTCGTGGCTTGCACACAAGGCTCCAGATGAAATCTGGAACTCAGACCTCCAGATTGAACTGACGCCAAGACCTTCAGTTCAGAAGCTTCATACGGTAAAGTTGCCAATTTTTAGTGTTCTTTTGGCGTGCAATTCTGGCGTTCTTCGACCGGTGAGGGGAACATCAAAATTTTGAGGCTGTGCAAGCAACATCACTCCAAATCAACGGATTCTGAACCTAATCTGAGGCCTCCAGATTGCAACCGAACGCGCCCTAAGACGTAACAGATCCAGCAGGCAGGCTATGGTTGTTTGCAGCTATTTAAAATAATTGTCGATCTTTGGAAGCATGAAGCCGACACGGGTTAACGCGTGCATTCCGTTGGCTCCGTATATCACTCAGCCGTCGGAGGGTAATTGCAAGATATGTCGACCAGTGGGTCCCAGACCATCAGCATACCTCAATTGCAGTTGTTCTCTTCACAGAAGCGCGATGAGCGGAATCATAGTATGTGGAAAGTTGGGATCGCAGCCAGGGAAGACCAAAGCAGCCCGAGAGAACAGCCATCACAACAGGCACAGGAGGTTAGGCCTGCGTTATCGATAGTGAAATAGCGCAGTTTAGAGGGTCAAGTCGCGCCAAGCAACGGGACAATCAAAACAAGGCTAGTGCCCGGCAACGAAAGCGCATCACCAAACACCGCACCGCGCCCTTACACCAAATCTGTTTACCCATGCGTTATCCGAGCCCTCTCCCACAGCAATAACACCACCTGAACCATGGAAGAACAGGCGGCTACCCTCCTTGCGACATTGAAAAAACCCTCCACAGCTGTCGATACCAAAATCGTTTTGTTCAACAACCTGAAGTCCAACATCAAGCACCTTAGAGTTCCTGAGGCCTCACAGGCTCCTATCTTCGAATGCATTAGACTTGCAATCAGCGCCTCAACCTCCGCATCATTGGTCTCTACAGGCTTTTCAACCCTTGGCCACCTCGTCAAGCGTTTGGTCCTACAGAATCAGACGACTATCCTCACTTCGCAGACCAACCGTCTCCTGCCCATTCTCCTTGATCGACTTGGCGACGCTAGGGAAAGCCACCGCAATGCTGCCTCTCAAATTCTGGCCGACCTTTGGCCATTTGCTCACAATGAGGTGGAGGCTCTAATCAAGGATAATGCTATGAAGGGTACAAATGCGCGAGCAAAGGAAGTGTCAATGCAGTGGTTGGTGAATGTAATTAATAATTCGTCACAATTCATGTTGATAAGTTGAGCATGAGATTTGACACTTCTACAGATGAACAAGAGCGAGGGATTGCAATTCCGCAGCTTTGTTCCATTGATTGTCGCCAATCTGGAAGATTCCGATGGCGTCGTTAGAGAAACTGCAAAATCTGCAGTTGTGGAACTATTTCGGTATGTCTTAGCTTATAGTTTGTGCATATTGAGACAGGTGCTAACTTATTCTACAGCTCAGCACCAGAGCATGCAAAGGCCGACCTAAAGAAGCAGCTAATCAATCATAATGTCAGAAAAACGATCGCATCGTACATTGTATCACAACTGAGCTGCTCGGCACCTCCGGAAACTGATATGAAAACTTCGACGACTTCCATTGCAACTACCTCGGCAGACTCTTTCAACCCAGATACGGGGTTCGCTGATAGCATGATGTCTGAAGCTCCTCCTCCCATAGAAGTTGTGCCAATGGATCCGATATACCTTCATACGCAGAGAGAGCTAGACGAGATATTCCGGGAGATGACACCACATTTCGAAGGGAGAGAGACAGAGCAGAATTGGCTAGCCCGTGATAAAAGTACTCTGAAACTAAGGCGGATCACCAAGGGCAATGCTCTTTCGGAGTTCCATGGCGCATTCATCTCTGGTGTTAAATCATTGTTGGATGGAATCCTGAAAGTAGCAAACTCTCTCCGTACGACGATGTCAACGAACGGGTGTCAATTGATTCAAGAACTTGCTAGAACCTTGGGATCTGCTATGGATCCATGGACCGAAATCCTTCTGCAGAATTTTATCAAAATGTGTGCAGCAACGAAGAATATTGCAGCTCAGAACGGTAATACTACGGTGGATACGATATTCTCCAATGTTTCATACAACAGCCGACTTTTGCAACACGTTTCTTTTGCATCTCAGGATAAAAATGTGCAACCTCGAATATTCTCCTCAGGGTGGCTCAAGACTCTTATTAAGAAACATAGATCGCACATTGAACACTCTGGAGGTCTGGAGCTTGTGGAAAAGACCCTTAAAAAAGGACTAGCTGATGCTAATCCCAAAGTCCGGGAAGGCTCAAGGGCGGCTTACTGGATGTTCGCTCAAGCCTGGCCCCAACGGGGCGAAGCGTACGTTTGCATAACGGATGTTTGTATAAATACTAATTAAGTTTCAGAATCATAGCCACTCTCGACCCGAAATCCAAAGGACTCCTTGAAAAAGACCCTAATAATCCTAATGCTTCCTTGGCTTCATCCCAAATCAGCAGTGTGGGAACATTTTCAAAATCTGTAGGGTCAGCTGGCCCTGCAGCAGCCCGATCTGCTTTGAAAGAGAAGATTGCAGAGCAGAAGAGAGCGAAAATGGCTGCTGCTAGGAATCTACCAGAACGACCCAGTTCGGCCCTGGCAACCTTTTCACCAGTAAAATCGCAATCCACAACATCGCTTAACACACGAATGCAGCCTCCCACATCTGGCACATCACACGCACCGCGACCACCCTCAGCAATGTCCACCGCAACGTCAGCGAGATCTGCTTTAGCGTCATCAAACGTGAATGGATCTAGTTCCCTAATGTCAGCGCCCCTAAGGCCACCTCGCAGACCTGAACTAGCACGGCCTGCGACGGCTGATCCGTACGCGAGCAGGCGTAAAGCGAAGAATGCTACACCTTCAATGACTCCAGAGAAAACCCCCGCTAGAGACACCGTTAAGAAATCGGTACCTCCAAAGAGCACTGTTCGATCCCGAACAGCTCCAGGACAGAGCCCGAATGTAAGCCCCATTAGAAGCAAGTCTAGATTAGACCAAATGACGACCCACCGCAAAACACCTAGCTCGGAAAGTACACGAATTCCTACCCCAGCAGGTAGTCCTTCCAAGAACGAGGACTTGACTATGGTTATGCCTCTTGGAAAGCTGCCAAACCATGATGAACCAGGCCTGATGCCATTAAGGAGAAGGCCAGTAATTGATAAGACAGTTTCGGTCGACAGTGGAGCTGCCAATGTTACGGAGGATGATGGATTCACGATAGTTATACCAAACATGCAACTGCCACAGCCATCCACACAACCGGCGCAATGCAGTCCACCGAAATCTATATCTAGTCGACTAGATTTTGGAAGTCCTCGTACTATAGGGACCTCGGCGAATGGCATTTCTCTTGAAGCTACACGTAGTCCTCGACTTAGATCACCAGACCATGCACTAGCGCAAGGCGGTGATGCTGGCGTAGTTCAGCCAGATGAAGTCCAGGTGTACGAGGACCCATTCGTTGGCGAGGAGCCTGATACCCTACCCACAGAGTCTGAGAAACCAGTGTTGGAAGAGCTACCTCTCAATGAGAAGAACCTGGAGCGTCGACTAAGCGATGCTAGTGTCAGTAGTAACGCTATTGTAGGTGACAGTGTAGCACGAACAGAAGAGCACTCAAGAAGCCATCGCAAAGCCACCGGCACTGGCAGCATCATAGCAGCTGATAGCAACGACGCCCCACCAACGCAAGACCGGACGGAAGTCCTCCGAAACCGCCGACTCCTTGCCAGTGGTATTGACCGCATCCGCGCCAAGACGCTCGATGCCCACGGTTTCCGCCGCCTACAAGACCTCGTCAAGGGCAACCAAGACATCTGGGGCACCGACGGTGAGCGGTTCGGCGAGCTCCTCCTCGCGCTCCTGGACTACCTCGAAGCACCCAACGAAGCCCTCAAAGTCCCCGCAGGCAAAGCACCGAACCTGAAAGTCCAAGTTCTGGCCACAATCCGCGCAATGCTAGCACTCTACCGCAAAGAGACCGCCGTGTACTATTCCCGTGCTCTGTGCGCCATCCTTCAGACGAAATCGCACTACGACTCCACGTCGCACATCGCGACGGACCTCGAGAACACGGCCGACGAGATTGTGCGCTACGGCCAGACGAGCGACTGCCTCAACGCGGTCCTCGACCTCGTCGAGTCCTCCGCGCCCGCCTTCGCCTCCTCCACCCCCACCACCCCGTCTCCGCCGCCCGCTGACGCCTCCACCCCAGCCCCTGCGCCCGTCCCCAACCGCACCACGACGATGAGCCTGCACGTGCTCGCGCAGCTGCTGCAGGTCGCGGCGACGAAGAACGCCGCCATTACGTCGGTGCAGACGCAGCGGCTCGGGCGTCTCGCGGTGAGGTTCCTCGACGATACGGATCCGGATGTGCGGAAGGCCGACCTGGATTTCTGCATCGCGCTGCACGAGCGCATCGGCGGCGAGAAGGATGTGTTCTGGAAGGCGGTGGCAGGCGCGCGGGAGCAGCATCTGAATCTCATCACGTATTTCCTTGCGCGGAGGGGCAAGGCGTGAGAGGTGTTGGTTGCGGGAGCTGAGGGTTGGGGATTCGCTCGACTTTTTTTGAGGGGGGGCTTTTCGCTGTTCTTGGGAGAGAGGACGGTGTTTTGTGAGTGATTTTTCTTTTGGTGTTTTGGGGTAGGCTTTGGGTGAATGGGGTTTTGAAGGGTTCTTTTGTTGTTTCTTTTGGGATTCAAAAAGGGGTATCTTCGGCTTAGTCTTTGTAATTGTATAACCTGGGTAGTGGATTTGATAGTTAATATAGCCTTTTTGTTCAGGGGTGCGGTGTTTACGTTGTGATGCTAAGAGAGCAAAGGGATGAAGTGGAGGAGGGAAGCAGGGAAAGAGAGGTAAGAGCGAAAGGTGAGTTGATCTCTTTTGATTCGAGGGCGAGTCATGCGAATTTCTTTTAAAGACAAAAAGAGACGGGACCGTGCTGACGGAGCGTGTTTACATGCTAAAGAATGAATTCTAAGGAAATACCGTAGCAAGAGACAGGAGGGTAGAGTTGAAGGAACGAATCAGGCACCACCAATATCCAGTCCGTGACTATGAAAAGCCACACGGCGGACATCTTTGTCTAACATGTTCAAACATAAGAAATTACAAGATGCTATCATCCCGCTAGATCGAACATTACTCCAAGCAGAAAGACCGTCCCAAGATTTTTTTAGCCATCGAACTCCAGCTTACGACCTTATGGCCAGTTCCATTTTATCTTCCTAACACCAACACCTTCTCTAACCGCCTTTATACAGGACAAGGACGGCCTTTACAGTTCTTCTCTTAACCTCCTTGTAAACCAACTTGATGTTTATTGGATGGGTTCTTAAGTGCATTGTCATGAGGCAACAACGTGGACGAGGGCGTTTGGTATGCATGGAATGGTTGGGTGGCGGGTTCTGTGTCAAGAATTCATTAAGAAATTCCATCGATGATGGGAGGGGTTGGAAGTTATTACCAGCTCGAGGGGTTCGAGGTACCCACGTGGATTCGGATTCCACTAGGTCGACCGGAGTGGTTGATGAATCAGTGGCTGTATTCTGTTCTTGTGTTGACCCAATAAGATTTTGGAGCGTAAGACCATGAGCGGGTAGTGGGATTGGAGGATTCCGGGTTGCGGCAAACTTATCGGAAGTGGTACGGGGTGCTGAAGGTAGAGATGGAAGTATGTGAACCGGGAACTCATCTAGGTACAATGAGAAGTGCTCTGGTAGACATGGAAAATGGTAATTTACTGCCGGGTGAGATGGTATTTTCGGTTTCGTCCAACCCAGGTACATGTGACGGAGATTGAATACTTCTCCTATATTGAAGGTATGCGAGTACAAAGGAGCCCAACGCAAAAAAAATTCCTATGATACCGAATGTAATATTCTGAAGCGAGGACTGGTCGGCGTTATTTGGGTTGAGAATTGGGTTTGGGCTTGTTCCATTGGCACGGCGAAGAAGAGAATGGGAAATCATGGCAGATGGAATTTGAGGGGAAGTAAGTGACGGAAGGATGTAAAGCGGCGCCATGTTCGTTAGGTTGAACTCCGAATCCAGAGAAGAGAAGGAAAATGTCGAGATATATATCTGTAGGTATGCAAGTGTATGGCGGCTGTGTCCTGCCTCCGCCTCCGAAACTTTTACTGCGAAATGTTTAAGAAAATTATCGTGTCGATTGGGCGGTAGTGGCGTTCAGCCTCTCTGGTTTTTCTGGTTTTCGAGACCTCGAAGCAGCCATTTCGGCCAGTTACTGAATGAGCGTACCTACGTGGCCGGCAGTGGCGGAGCTACCGATGTTTCACATTGCTGAGCACACGTGATTGGTCGGCAGCTTTTGGCCTTGATGGACCAACTTAGAAAGCTGAAACTGATGTCTAGTCTCGAGGAGCGTGAGATCCCGCGCACTTGTACATTTTGGGGCACAGACCTGGGTGCTAATGACGCTGTTATCATGAAATGGTATTGCGCATCTCACTGAAGCTAGTCCAGGAAACGAGAGCTCGAAACAAAAAGGAAGGGGTCCGAAAACGCGCAATGCTCCTTACTCAGCTTCCAGTATACTCTCTTTGATAGCATTTGCATGGGTAATTTACCGTGAGGCAATGGTGCACAGTGTTATCCTAAGGGAGTTGGTAAAAAGAATAAGCAATCTGCACATGTATGTGCACCCCCCTTCTATGGTCATAAAGCGACGCTTTGATTTCATGCTGCATGCCGCTAGCGACGCAGGGTGTTAGCCCAACTGAAGACACATTTCTCAGGCTGAAACACATTTTACCCTCATCTTATAGGAGGAAGGCCCACACTACCGTGTTCGCCTAACCCTCTATTCTAATAATTCCGGTAGATTTCTCAGGCCGAAACACCATTACCCTCATCTTATAGGGGGAAGGCTCATACTACCGTGCTCGCCTAACCCTCGGAAGGGTACCTGCCCTGTCATCGGGACGATTTACCCTGAGCATACTGCAGCTCGCAAAAGATCGTGGCTTGTCAGCGTATGTTCGGCGGTCCCTGTTACTTGCTGAGGTGGCTCGTCAAGGAATTTTGTTAAAAGCTCGCAAGACACAGTAGGTTGGATTTTTCATTCATTCCTTCAACAGCCTGATCGCTCTCTGCTCCATATTCATATTTCACTATTGGCATGGCACCAATACCAGTATCTTTCTCTTTCCGGGAGTATTTTTCTCCAGCAACCCTCCACCGCTTTAAGCACCGCACGAAAGATAGCATCCCGATTTCTATATTCCACCTTCATCCAGTGGATCGATCCTCAATCCAGAATATTACATTTGGCGTCTTAGCAACCTGTATTGCCTTAGCTACCCTCATAGTTGCATATCTCCAATACCAAAGAACTGTTGCCTCTAGATCAGGAGTACCTAACGTCCACGAAGACCAAGATGCTGCACTATTCAATGGTAGGCATATTATTGATACTTATCTATCTCCGCTCGAGTATTTCTGAACATGTACAGATCCACTTGTGTTCGAAGCACTGTCGCCTCCACATCCAGCCCGTACTACTTCCAATAGCCTTGCCACATCCGGGGACTCTCCAATCTCATCCCAGACACGTGCTCACGCACCCAAACCTTCCAGCTGTCCACCTCAGGGCCATGGTGGAATTGCTGCTCCTTCATCTACAGCTTCAGCCGTTGCGTAGAGCTCGAACTGCGCTCACCCTCGCCAGCAACCCCACTCGGTAAGGACATACCTTCCCCCCCTCCTCTATCGTAGCATAACTTATTGACCTCCGAGTACAGGGCTGTCTACACAACCACCTTCTTACCAATCATCTCACACATACCAAGCACCCTCACCCACAAAACTGCCACTTGATGTTGCACTAGAGGGCCCGCCTAACGAGCCCCTTCGGTAAACATGGCGCTCAAGTAAGTACAATAAAGGATGTGGTCTTCCTGAATTAAGGTGTTGAAGGTAAACGTTGGTAGGATACAATGGGCTAATAGTGGCGTTATGCGCTGAAGTTTGGTGGTCAAACAAATACGGCGACGGGCGTTTTTGCTTGGAGTTGCGTTCGGTTGGGTTGGATGACGGTTATTTTGGAAGCTGCTGAATGTATTCCTATTCTTATCTAACAGCCATTGATTCTTGCATCGTTACATTAAAGAGAAACAAAAGTAATCACAAAAGCAGGTTGGATGCTTTCGTGTGGCTGACTCTATTTGCTCCAGTCCTAATACGCTGAATGGGAGTGCTGAGCGGGTACGCTTTCGGCAACTTTACGTTTGGCGAGGGGAAGATAGAGTCCTCCAACGCGTGGGACAACACGTACATCATCAGGGCCAGAGGTGGACAGTGGCAAAAAATCGGGAATTGCTCGGGATGACCGTTCGATTGTAGGTATGTGAATTGGCGCAATCTGATTTGTTCCCAGGAGACCTTGGCGGGGAATCACGGTTAGGGTAAGCGGAGGCGCTTATCGCCTGAGAGGGGGGAAACCACGAAGCCTGTACAACTACCCAACTGCCCCGAATACTACTCCATTGCCTCGCCCCTCATCTGTGGCACGGGTAACTTCGACAAACAGCTGCAGCCGGATTCCACGGCATTCCGCCAATCCTGTCAGCTCTTGTTTACATTGTTGATTCACCTACTTCGTGGAGCGCTTCGCAAATTACTACTATCTCACTCAACCCCAGCATCAGCAGGAGTACGAGAGGCCAAGCTTAAAACCCTTTGCCGAGGATCAAAGCGCTGCTGTAAAATGGTCTTGTCAATTCATTAAATCTGCCTTTCTCGGCCCCAAACGACAAACACGCTTGTGGTGGTAGTGGTGGTGGCAAATGCACTCGCCCTGCAACTCCCCGACTGGCTAGCCTGCCCAGCGCCAGCAGCAAGGAATGATGATGTACGTTGATGCGTGTCCTTCTGGCGGTAGGCCGCGCAGAGGCAGGGTTCGCTCCCGATTGCCCTCTATGATTTGCTTGGGGTAATCATTCACCAACACACCGCAACTACACACATATCAGTTTATCTCAGTAAGCGACTCAGGCGGCAAACGAGATAAATCTCGCTAGTACTTAACTAGTATAGCTTTATAGAAAAACCCTACTAGCTTTATTAAACCCCTACTAGCGTTATATAACCCCTGTACTTGGAAGCGCGGTCTCGTTTGCCGTCTAAGGGCCTTTAGTGCGAAAATGTATGAAGGTCTACTTATTAATTAAACGCGACACTGCTAAAGAGTAATATATCTCCACTAATTAACTAGTTAACCACTTTAAAAGGTAATCGATTATATTTTAAGGGTTACTTTATTTATCTATATACTTATTTATGCATTTTAGCTAATATAAAGTTCTAAAATTATAGGTCGAAATTTTTTTGCGAGTCTTGTTAGGTCTACTCGCGAATCCTCCCTAAAACGCATCTTCGCGATTTTACAACCGATCGCCTATGTCTAACTTTTTATATAATAAAGCTACAATATTACCACAACATAGATGTAATAGAGAAGAAAAAGGGCTTTTACCTCGTAGTATTTTTGTGTTGTAATAGTACGTATGGAGCCTAGAA
>Ga0307507_10002768_pt1 | contig 35798 bp, 5 predicted proteins | sample 7_EM_MG_FD_207223 | JGI IMG/M metagenome (GOLD analysis project Ga0307507, IMG submission 207223) | Populus trichocarpa ectomycorrhiza microbial communities from riparian zone in the Pacific Northwest, United States - 7_EM | ecosystem: Host-associated > Plants > Roots > Unclassified | place...
AGGTTGCGCACAGGCTGCGTGTCAAAAAAACACGACATAGGCTAGTCGGTCGAGTTGCCAAATGACCTCAACTGCGCGCCAATTGCGTCAACCACCAACCATTGAGGCCATTGAAAGGGTACCATATTTTGCCGATGTACGGTAGGGACTGAGGTCCTTTAAATATATAACTATACTCCTAAGAAATCCCTTTGCTCTATAAGGTACGTGTGCTCTATACGCTCTATACAAATTATATAGATTATATAGATTATATAGATTACATAACGTGACCTCGGCTACTATTCCTTATTATATAGTTCTACCAGATCTATCCTAGACTGTGCCTATATTAACCAACTAGCTTCCGCCGACTCTTCTCTAAGTAGTTATAACATTGTACTTAAGCTGTCTATAATACTATCTCCTTTCTCTTTATCCTCGTCCTTAAAGATTTCTAATATCTCCAAGTTGTCCACTAGAGGCGTAATATCTGTTTAGTTAATTTAGTTAATATCCTTACTTATTATACCTAAAGCTTCTTCTTCTTCTTCTACAGCTCGTTAGTCTCGTACCGTTGCTGCGATATTATCTCTAAGTAAGATAATGCTATCTCTATATTCTTGTTGTGCGAAAGAGGGGTTGGTCTATATTATGCTAGCAAGTCCTTTAGCCCAAGAACTATCCTTTTATTTAGAGTGCACTAAAGCAAATATTTAATTGTCCTGTGATGTTTGCTCTATTTCTAACGCTAAATATACGCATTCTATAACTCTTAACAGTCTTTAAGTTCCCTAAGTAACTTATTATAGGGTCTTGTGTTTAATCTACCGCTGCAAAGCTTAATAATAAGCTCTCTGCCTCCCTTACGGAGCTTTAGCGTGCTCGTACTGCTTACAAGGCGTACTTGTCTGTCTCGGCGCGTCTTCTTTATCTTAAGAGGGTACGTAAGAAGGTTTATTCTAAGGAGTGGAAACTTATTTAACAAGGTTTGGCTAAGCTAGGTAATAAATAAGTAGAGTTTCTAGAGAAGGAAACAACTCTAAGTAATATAGTAGTTGCTCTTCCCGGGTCCCCCTTAGGTGACTTGTCCCTTAGCAATCCTTTTTTAATGCTCCCTAACCTATTTTTCTCTAATACTCCTGTACCTTTTCTATAGCGTTCTCTAGGTTACTTAGTGGTTCCTAGGTAGTCTTACTATAGCCTATCTACTTTACTTTATACTATATTTTATTATCTACGTCCTTGTAACTAACAATCTTTAAAACTTACTGTTTGTCTTCTTCTTATCCTCTATATATATATGTCTTATAGACTAGTGGCTCAACACTTCCGTATGCTGGTTTTAGCATTGCGACATACTATATAGGGTAAATTTTTATTTTGGCTAATAGGTTCAGTTTATATATAATTAATAAAATTCTTTATATAACTTCAAAAGGTCCTAGTCTAATATAGTCCAACTTCTTGCTTGGTTGTTAACTCTTAAAATTTTTATGTAGTAGCTATACTTTATCTCCCTCCTTAAGATCTGGTCCCTCAGATCTCTTAGTATTATAGTACCTTTTTATTTATTCTTATACTAGTTTAGCTGTCTCTTTAAGGTCTGCATAAAGATTTATTAAAGTCTCCATTCTTTCTTTAGTTGTGCTACTCGTTTTCTTTGCTTAATGTGGCGATAATAATAATCTTGGCTTATATCCGTAATTTGCCTTAAATAGTAATGTTCCTATTCCTTCTTATGGTGTTATATTATATACAAACTATATAACTGGTAATAACAATACCTAATTGTTCTGTGAATAATTAATATAGTGCCTTAGATACTGTTCTAGTATCTAGTTTAATCTTTCTGTTTATCCGTCCATCTGCGGATAATATACTGTTAAGGTTACTGCGCGAACTCCCTATTCTGCTAAAAATACCTCCTAGAATGCTGCTATAAATCTTAGATCTCTGTCTAATATAATCTTACTTAGTGCTCTGTGTCTTATAAATACTTCCTTAATATAGATTCTAGTAATATCCTCTACTAACATCTCTTCTGTGTATGCTATAAAGTATCCCTACTTTATAAGCTTATCTACTATTACTAAAATTGCATTATAATCTTGTCCTATAATATAATCTTTTAACTTTGGTAACTTAATAATAAAGTCCTATAATATAACTTCCTATAGTCTTTCTAGTGTCTTAATAGGTTATAGCCCTCCATATAGCTTATATCTTGTTAGTTTATCTCTTTAGTAATTTAGACACTTTCTTATAACTTATCTCGCTAGTCCCCAGATTCCTTAAATAATATACTCCTCTTAAAGTCTTAATACTAAGCCTATAGCTCCGTTGTGTCCTTAAGTTAGTCCTCTATAGAATAACTTAATAAACTCCTTTGCAACAGACCTTAGAATATAGGTTACTTCTCTATTTTTATATTATTCCATATCTAGATCCTCTGCCTATACCTTTTAGATTTTCTATATTTAATTACTTTCTAGTAATTTGTAGATCTAATCCTCTTTAGTTGCTATAATCTTTAGGTAATTATACCTAATTAATCCATCTTGATCCTTTTATAGTAAAGCCCCTAATAGCTTTTTATTACTTTATAGTTTAGCCTTTCTGCTTAGAGCATCTACTCGTGTATTGTCTATACCCTTAGTATGCTAAATTTCAAAATAGTATTCTATAAGCATTTCCGCCTATCTAACCTATCTTTGGTTAAGTTCCTTTGTTATTAGGAACCCTGTAAGGTTCTTATAATCCGTTTTAACTATAAATAGTTTCTCTATACCTTATAAGAATACTCTCTATTCCCTTAACGCTGTAACTATACCTAATAACTCTTTGTTATAGATGTTATAGTTTAGTTCTAGTGGTGTTATCTTCCAACTATAGTACGCTACTAGATACCATGCGTTTTAATACTTCTATAGCAAGTATACTCCTAGTGCGAAGTCTAATATATCTATCTTAACAACTGTTTCTAACTTTAGTTAATAGATCTTAAGGATTGGCTCCTAGGTAAACAACTCCTTAAGTTCTTTAAATAGTTTCTTTTACTTAGTTCCCTATACCTATAGTTCCTTTTTCTTTATTAACCGCGTAAAGGGCTTAATGCTCTTTAACCACTATGCTATAAACCTCCTATAGTAGTTGCAAAACCCTAGGAACAATCTTAACTACATAATGTTCTCTGGTTCTTGCTAACTTACTATAGATTTAACTTTTTTTGGGTCTATACTAATTCTTTCTAGTTTAATAATAAATCCTACAAAATTAGTCTTTCTTATAAAGAACTCGCATTTCTTAATAGCTACTGGCATCTGTTCTTCTTGTAGTCTCTTTAATACCCATTTAATATATTCTTTATGTTCTTTCTTACTCTCTAAATAGATAATAATATTGTTAAGGTATGCTATAATAAATTTATTAAGGTATTCTCCTAATACGCTGTTAATTTGCTTCTGGAATATTACTAGTACGTTTATAAGCCTAAACTGCATAACTAACGGCTTATATAGTCCTTCTTTTGACCTAAAGGCTGCCTTCTATTTGTCGCCTTCTTTAATTCTAATTTAATGGTATGCCTACCTCAGATCTATCTTTATAAAGATCTTTACATTGCCTATCCTGTCTTGGATTTTGCTAATTAAGGGTAAAGGATATCTATCCTTTCTGGTAATGCTGTTTAACTATCTATAGTCGATATACATTCTAAGTTTTCCGTTTTTCTTTAGGATAAATAGTACTGGATATCCTACTAATAACTACAATAGTCTAATGTATCCCTTTTATAAGTTCTCCTTAATAAACTCCTTAAGTGCCACTAACTTGGTTTTAGTAAATTTATAGATTAGAAAGAACTTTAGACTTATTTCTAATTCTAACTCTATCTTATAGTCCTATGCTATATACTCTAATAGCTTTTTACTTTCTAGTGACTATACCTTTTTACCATACTTATGGTATCTCTTTGGCATATAACTTAAGCCTCGCTTAGTCTCTTTATATGTTGCTCCGACCTAATACTATACTAACTTAGTTTACTGCCGCACTTTGCGTTGTTAAGTATCTCTAATATTGACCTAACCTATAACCCAATTAACCTTTGGATTATATTCCTGTAACTAAGGCATTTTTAGTATTGCCTCGTCTTTTCCTAATAGTAAGATATTAAAAGATATTCTAACTAGTTTCCCTTTAATAGTTAACTAAATAGGTCCTGTTTTAAGATTAATAATGCCTTCTTTATAGGCTATCTAATCTCCTAAAATTGTTATAAGTAAATATGGGTATTTCTTTTGTCTATATGGTAACCCTATCCTTTTTACTACTACTAGTGATACGTGGTTTCTTATTGCTCTACTATCTACTAGTGCTTTAAACTGCTGATCCTACCACTTAACTTTTAAATTTAGGTGTTGTTTTTAAATTTCTTTAAGGGTTTAAGGCTCTACTACTAGTTCCCTCTAGTCCTATAGGCCTCCCCTTTTCCTAACTATTGGCTGCTAGATCCTATTTGTACTTAGTCTACCTTTAGCTAATATTTAGTTTATTTCTTTTCCTCTATATGCTATAGATAAGTGTTCTCTAGGTAGTCCTACTACTATTATCTATCTAGGCATTCTTCTGTAAGGAATCTTCTGGGTTAAAGTGTTAAGTCCCTTTAGCTTTATACTTCTACTAGGTGCTATTTATGTATATACTTAGTGTTTTTGAACCGTTTTTCCTCTGGTGCCCAATATATCCTTACTAGGTATTTCCGGTTTTTATTTTTTAGTGCCCTATATATATTGCATACGTTATCTATACAAGCTATCCATAATAACGTATAGTACGCTAGGTAACTTAGGTTAACTCTTAGCTTGTTTTTATTTTTAAGTTTAAACTTATACCTAGTTAACTTAACTACTGGTATTTCTGCTACAGGTACTAAGATTTGTTATTCTCCTCTTTAGTCCCTAGATCCCTTTTCTAGGTTTCTTAATATTATAATTAACGCTCCTTTAATATAACTTATACGTTTTTCTGTAATAGGTTAGTCTTAGATAACTTTTTTATTTAGCTATATATAAAAGTCTTCCTATTTATTATTGTGTTGTTGCCTATACTACTTTCCATATAACTGGTTTAGTGTATATGGTTTGTCTGTAAGAAAGTACCTTGTTATTACTATATTATAATATCCTTTAGTGTGTCTTTCTTTAAACCTAACTGGAATGTCTAGATTTTTTTCTTATTCTAGTTTATCTAACTACTTTACTCTAGGCGTCCCTACACTAAGCCTATTAGTAACTCTTTGTACGGGTGCTCTATCCCTTATATAACCTAGTATAGCTAACCTCTTGTCTAGCTTTTACTCTTGCTATGTAATAATTCTTTGTCTAAATTTATCTATAGTTTCCTATTTTCTATATCTTATAGCTAGATCCTCGAAGTCGTCTTGCTTTTTAATTTTAGTATTAACTTTCCAATCTTTAGGCTGAACACTGTGTTTACTTGGAATTGCTATAGTCCTTATTTATTTCTTAAAATCTTGGTTTCCTAATAACGTTCTTATTTATTCCCTAAACTTATAGTTCTTAAACTTGCGTCCTATACTTATTTATTTATTACTAAACTAAGTTACTGCTCTTTCCTATTAGTTTTTGTTTGTTATAGGTTCTTAAGCTATCCTTATTATATTCTATAAGTTTGGAGCTTTTCTTATCTCTTCTTAAGAATCTTAGATCTGTGGCCTTTTGCCTTTTATAAGTGGTAAGCTAGTATTAGCAGTCGTCTACTTATTTAATTATCTCTGGATATTACTCCTTCTATCTTATATAGTAATAGATACTGTATCTAATGGTGTTATAATACCTATTACTAATCCGTGTTTTATAGTGGTTTTAGTCTCTGCTTCTATTGCGTTATTAAGGTATAAGTACTCCTAGTTAGCCTCCTTTTCTTCCTTATTGCTGTTAATTAATAAGTACTCTAACTCTATTATTATTATTGCCGATCTTTGTCCGTATGTTGCTTTAATATCTTAATTTAGCTTATAGAGTTAATCTTATTTTTTATTTAACTCTCTGGTTCCTTTAAGCCCTTTTAACTCTAGCTCTTATAGCTAATAGCTTGCGCTATACTTAGTGTCCTTATAAATTTAGTATGCGTTATTATAATAAAATATAAAGTGTTTAATTAAACACTCCTTGGTCCTACGCAATATCCCTATATCTATATTATTGTACTCTAATAACCTAGTGCCTTTTACCACGTAGTTACTTTAACTACCTCTATAGTCTCTAGCGAAATAACCTTGTTTTCTATAATTTATTTAAGCTCTATCTTTAAACCATTTCTTTTATTATGGAGTCCGCCTAAATATCCTCTACTGCTAAGATCCCTGGTTTAGCCTCTGCTCCCTAGTCCTATAATTACTTAATCCTTAACCTCTAGGTTTCTATAGTTTCTTTATCTATCTCTTGGATTCTTTAGTACTACTTAGGTCTATTGGCTCTACGCCATTCTATAGTTTTTAGCTCTATATTTGCTAATATATGCTCTGCGCCTTATACGACTGTGGAACTCTATCTTGCCCTTTCTTAGCTTATTCCCTTTAATAAATCCTGTTGTTAATCTTTATTAACTAATCTATTAAGTATTATAGACTTTCTATATTTTCTATTAGAATGATTACGTTCTAGACTTTAACCTTAAGTCCCTATTTATACTGTGCTATAAGCGTCTTATTATTCTACTTAACCTGCGTTATAAGTGTCTAAAACTGTATTGTGTATTTAATTACTAAAGAACGTTATACTAAGTTTTAAAGCTTTTATTCCGCTATAGTTAATGCTTCTAGGTTTTTAAATATTTATATTAGTCTTTCTGTGAACCCGTTTTAACTGGTAAACATAAATCGTATGTTTTAGTTAGTAGTTATTATACCGCTAACTTGTATTTCTGTAAGATAAGGTTTAAACTATTCTAGTGCTCTTCCTATTAAGAACAACTCTGCGTACGCCACTTAATCTATAAGTGTTGCCAACTTTGCTCCTTTCTATATAACCTTAAAATGCATTTACGTAAGGAATCCCTTAAGTTTTAACCTTTCTCCTAAGAATTGTTTAATTAATAGTAACTTAACCTTTACTGCTCTAATTCCATTAATGCGTTCCTTAAGTATCTTATTATTATTTAATAAGCGATTAACTATTTCCTATAACTAACCTCTTGTAACCACTTGTGAGTCCGTATCTGCTATACTGGTATCTCCTAATCCTAAGGTAGTTATTACCGTTGATGGCATCGCGACTGGTGCTTTGGGTGGCATGTTGTTTGACCTTATTTAATACTATAACCTTAGTAGTGAATGTGTAACGGAACCTTATAGCAAGAACTACGGTGGGTCCTGTTATTAGGCTGGGTATATAGATATAAACAAGTTAACAATATAATAATAACTAGTGGAGTAGTTACCTAATAGATTAACTCCAATTGTATTCTAAGATTTACTACGAAGAGAGAACTATCTACAGTAGGGACTGAGGTCCTTTAAATACACAACCGTACTCCTAAGAAATTCTTTCGCTCTGTGAGGTACGTATGCTCTATACGCTCTGTACAGATTATATAGATTATACAGATTATATAGATTATATTACGTGACCTCGGCTACTATTCCTTGTTATATGGTTCCACCGGATCTATTCTGGACCGTGCCTATATTAACTAACTAGCTTCCGCCGACTCTTCTCTAAGTAGTTGTAACATCGTACTTAAGCTGTCCGTAATAGTTATACTAAAGTCTTTACTACTCTTGCGCATCTTATAGGCTCTACTTTACATACTTCCATTACTCCTCCCATTTCTTAAGGTACCCTTATACTCTCTAATAGATATCCTTAAACTTCTTAGTAGGATCCTATAATTAATTATGCAGTCTTAGCTAGTAATTGTTAGGTATACTATTAAATCCTAATAGTTAGACGCTATAGGCAATCTGGATTAGTGCAAACTAATATAATAAATATTGCTTTAAGTTATAAGCGTACTCTATATATGGAAGTAGCTTACACTAATTATCTTACTAGTAGTTTAAATATATTTATAGATAAGACTCCAGTTCCTAGTTCTGGCATTCTATTTGCCTATCTATCTATAAATAAAAAGCTATACTATAATGGTGGTCTATCTTTAAATAAAAGCGTAGATTTAACCAGTACTAGCTTATAAAGACATTGCCCCTATTAGTAATAATAAAGTATAGTTAATTTACTTTAAGAAAGCATTTCTCCTTAATTATATTTATAAGCGCTTATATATTAATTATCTTATTAATGGGAAGGTATTGGACGTACTTTAAAAACCTATTAATAAGTACCAAGACTAAATTATACAGTCAAACCCCCTTATAACGATACGACTTATTTAGCCGACCGTATCGTAATACCAAGGGTATCGTTATATTCCGTATTTGTATATAAAAGGCATGGAAAATTAAAATTAGGTAATAATATTATATGTCTACGCCTATAAAGTCGCAATTAAGCGATTGGCTATACTAAAATACGTTATAATTAATTGCTGTTTGGTGTTCTAACTTTGTTAATTTTAGAGTCATCGCTCGTGCCTTAATAGAGTCGTAATTAGGTCTCTATTACAATTTTCCTGCTATTCCTTATAAAGATAAAGCTTTTGTAAGGCGTTAAGCGCCTTATTAAGCTTAATTTAAGGTTACTTAACGACTTCCTTATCCGTCTCCGTATCGCAATTAGGCCCTACGTAGAGCTCCGCCACATGCTTAATAAGATCCTCTATTAAATCCTCTACTTCCTTACCCGGTAGCTTAATAAAATCCTAAATATTTGTTATGGCATGGATTCTTCCTACTGCTTATAGTTCTTCTGCCATTACCCGCAGCCTATTAACAATTAGAGAATCCATATAACCCTAGGGGTAAGGCCGTGGGCCTATACAAGAGCTAAATAGTGTAGATTTAATAAAGCAGTTCTTAATTATTTACGGTATAACTTTCTACCAAGCTGCAATTACCCATTAAATTGCCCATAGGACATGCATCTGCTTAATTAGATCTTAGTTCTTAAGTAACCGCTCCACTATAAACCGCATCTAATATCTTTAGTAGATAAGCTTAAAGTTTGCAATTATTTCTTAGTTAAGAGGCTGGTATACAGAGATGTAATTTAGAGGAAGGAACTTAACGTGCGTATTCTTAAGAGAGCCGTTCTTGGAGGTCGTTTAAATAGCTGCTTTATAGGCGCTAAAGCCATTAATTAGGAGGAGTACCCTTCCGCTAGACATCCTTTTGTTAAACTAAGTAAGCCAATTAAGCATAATAACTATTATCATCTAGGCCTTCGTATTATACCTCCAGATAATATTTAATAAGGTTATATTGACTTTATTAGCCGTAAAGCAATATGGCTGTTATGCTAAACCAATTATAAGAAGAGGAAGCTTGTTAAAGCTATCTATATTTAAGTAATTGCCTAGAGAGATTTATACCTTCTACTTCTTTATTCCTAATTAAGCCTTAGTAGCTAATATAGTATCCAGTATAGCCTTCTAAAATAGCCCTATCTTATCCATATTATAAACATCCTTTTTTAGATAAGGCGCGACAATTGCCTAAAGCTCTATTATGCGATCCTCTGCTCCCTCTATATTAACTAAGGCAGCCTTACTATGCTGCTTTCTCTTATAAATATTATTACGAGATTTAAAGCCTTCCAACTAGCTAGTAGACCACTTTAGCTTTGCTATCTTAGCCAATATAGGTATCCATTGCTATAACTAAGCGGCGGCAATACGTATAAGCTTACCAGAAATCGGAATGCGAGAGTTCTATAGGCGTTAGTGCCACTTAAAGAGAGCCCCCTCTAAAAGAGGTTGTTCAGCGTCCCTTTTACGCTCTCGCCTACCTTACCCATATGGCAATTTGGCTATATTAAGGTGCTTAAACTTATCGCTAAGTATTTCTAATATTAAGGATTAATTAATTCTATAATGGGAGAAGTTAGTAGCCCATTAAGCAAGCTAGTTTTATAATAGGTGGGGGTAATTTTGGTAGTAGGCGCGTATTTTTTAGCGTTTAAAGTTAGAAAACCCATAACGGCGTTACCTTTTAGGATTTTAATGTTTTGCTATAATAAATAAGGTAGAATTAAGTACAGAGAGTAAGATCTAAGGGTTATTTTGATAGATTTAAATGGTTGTGTGGTGGTTATTAATGGCTGAATATATGGTGAGCAAGCGTTAAATCTAACGAATCAAAATCTGCTTATACCGATATTGGTGAGACACCTTAACAATATCACCAAAAGCCAGAATATCGTAATATTACACCAAAAAAGGCTTGATTAAGGGTGTAGATCGTAATATAGAAGATATCGTTATATACCCAATATCGTTATAAGGGAGTTTGACTGTATGTTTATCCTTGCCCATCTTTTAAGGGTGGGAGATCCGTAATAAAGTCCATAGCGTAATATCGCTATAGCTTACTAGCAGGGAGAACTAATTTAAGTAAACCCAATAGCTTATGCCTTTAGATTTTATATACTTAATACTTCTCATAGTAGCTAATATACTCCTTTACTTCCTACTTAAGCTTTAGCCAGTAATATTTACGTTAAAGGAATTCTACTATTTTGGCTTAACTATAGTAACCGCCTAAAGGATTATTATAATTCCTTATAAGGATCTTTTGTTATAGATTTGCTTTTTATAGCACCTAAACCTTACCATATCTACGCAGTAGGCCTATTAGATCTAGTTCCTAATAGTAACGCCTAGCAGCTTTCTTTCTATTACGCTTCTAGTCTACTTTTACATTAAAGATAGTATAGGAGATATCTCTCTATTACACTTTATAGATAGTTCCTAGGTAAAAGCTGTTTCGCCTTATACTACTCTAAGCATAAGACTAGATGGTACTATAAATCTTATAACTTCTTGGTGCGTATGCATTAGGAAGGTCGCTATAAGGTTAAAGTCCTTTAGTTATTATAGGGATCTAAGTTCTAACTGCTTTATAGCTTTGCTTTTAGTTTAAGGAGATAGCTTAGCAATTAATTATGTATTATTAGGTTCTGAACTTATATTAGGGATATCCTATCTAGGTATATTTAGACCCTTATTAACTACGGACCAGGTACTAGCCGGAATGTTAGTAAAAACTAATAGGGTTTGCACTATCTAAGACTTAATGCATAGAGCTATAGGTGCTTAAGCATTCTATACCTAGAGCTTGTTCTATAATATAGGGAGTAAGATATTTATTATCTATTTTCGTTTTCCTGTTTTAAAGCCTTTAGTATAGTCTGGCTATTATAACAGTCCATTAATAGGGTTATTTTCCCCTAGCTTATATTTAATCTTAAAGTTAAATTACGTAAGCTCCTCTGCTTATCTAGCTTATTAAGGTATAAACTCCTTTATAATTATAAAGTAGCGTAAATTATAATAATCTAAGAGTACATAAGTAGTATAGCTCGCGTGCTTAAGGCAGTATCGCCACTATTTAAAGTAGTTAACTATAGCCAACAGTTCCTTATCGTGGGTATAATACCTAACTTTAGGTCCCTAGAATTTTCTACTATAGAATACTACTAGTCTTTAATAGAGCTAGGTAGCATCTAGATGCCTATTAGGTTATAGTAGGATACCAGTAAAGGTAAAATTTAATATCTTAGTAACTATTATTAGTGGCTAATCTGGGTTAAAATGCCATAATAGTAGAGCTTCTATAAACTTTACACGTAGTTCCTAAAAGGCTTTCTATACCTTTCTAGACCATATCTATAGTTTATACTATTTAGTTAGTCCCTTTTTAGTTTTCTTCCTTCCCATCTTTAAGCTTTTTACTCCCTATGCTAGGTTTTAGAAAGCTTTAGTAATATAGTTAAATAGGTATTAGGCGATATCTAAGTAGTTATAGATAAAGCGCCTATGGAAATTGGCAAAGCCTAGGAACACTTAAACATCCTAGTAGCTCTTTAGCTCTAGCTACTCTTAGATTATCTATACCTATACTAGGTCCATAACTACACCTATAGGCGTTATAATATAACCTAGGAACTTAACCTACTTAGTGTTAAAAATATATTTTAACGCCTTAGCGTAGAGGCCCTAATTATCTAAATATTCTAGCACTTTATAGACGTATTACTTATGCTAACCCTTATCTTTTAAGTAGATTAGAATATTATCTAAATAGATAGCATATATATAGTTAACTAGTCCCCCTAAGGCTCTATAAATATATAATTAAAATATTATAGGCGTATTAGCTAGTCTAAAAGGCATTACTATATACTTAAAGTGGCTATATTAGGTCTTAAAAGCAGTCTTTTACTTATCCCCCTTTTTAATACAGAGCCTATAATAGGCGTCTTATAAATCCAGCTTTATAAAGATCTTTACCCTAAATAGTTAATCCAGCATTTTATTAACTAGTAGTAGTAGGTAACGATTCTTAATTATAATCTTATTAAAACCGTAATAGTCTATACATAGCCTTATAGTTCCATCTAGTTTTAGAATAAAAAGGATTAGCGCGTCTGCTAATAACTTATTAAGCTAGATCTATCCCTTTTCTAGTAAGCTGTTAAGGTACTTCTATAGGATCTTAAGCTCTTTATAAGAGAGGTTATAAATAGAAAGGTTTGGCAGTGATTTACCTTCTTTTAGATTAATTATATAATTATATTCTAAGTTCTGCTAAGCAACTTTAGCTTATCTGCCTAAAAATACCCTAAATAAGTCCCTTAGGCCTAACGGAATTTTTAACAGGTTAAGGTTGCGCTTATCCTCTATATTATTGTTGGGTAGGTCCGTTAAAACACTTATAGGCAGCGTCGCGCGCTATAGTAGTTGTTTATATATAGTTGCCACTATATATTACACAGTTTTATACAGTAGCCAGTAGAGGGTAAAGAACTCTTTAATACATTATTTAAGGTATTATAGCATACCCTACCCTATAACTCTACAGGATTTGCACCTATTTGGCTAGAAATAGCGTACTTACCCTATATAAGCTTTAACTAGAAAAAAACGGAAGGGCCACGGACTATACGCGAAAAACTATCTTATAAGGAAGCCTAGTATTATACTAAACGCTTAGAAGAAGCCTAAAAAGTAGCCTGCACAAACCTAAAAAAGGCTTAAAAATTAATAGAATAGTAGGTAAATAAGTATAGGCGTAACCCTAACTTTACCATAGGCGACATAGTCTAGACTATAAGAAAGAACTAAAAGACAAAACGGCCTAGCTGTAAGCTAGACTATTAAATAGTAGGACTGTATAAGGTCCTTAAAAAGATAGGCAACTTATATAAAGTAAAGCTTCTAGATTTAATTAAGGTCTACCCTAAATTCTCGCCAAATAGGCTATGGAAAGCTATAAATAACCTATTACCTGGATAAAAGAATAAACCTCTCCTACTAATTTAAGTTAATGGTAATAATAAATAGGAAATTAAAGAAATACTAGCCTATAAGCTAGTAAGGAAAACGCTAAAGTACTGCGTTAGTTGGAAAGGCTATAACCTAGATCCTACCTAGTACCCTATATAGAACTTTATTAGCAGCCCCTATAAGCTTTAAAATTCTATAGCCGTTACCCTAATAAACCAGGACCTCTAAAGTACCCAAATAAGTAGATAAAGTGCTAATATAATAAAGATAATAAGCTACTAGAAGAACATAAAGATAAGAACGTCCTATAGGTATAATATAGATATATAAAGCCTAAGGGCAGGCTTTACTAAAGGGGGGGGGGGGGGGGGGGGGGGTAATTTTACGGCTCTGGCAGAAAATGGTAGAACTTGGCTGGCAAAACTTGGCAGAACTTGCGGTTATATAACTAGAGGACCGTATAAAAGAACCCTACTTTAACCAGCGCTGCTCTTTTTCTCCTTTCCTTTCTCTAGCTTTAGATCCTCGTTTATAGACAATCTAATTATATAGGCTTATATGCGTCCTACTTGCTGTGCTTATGCTTTAATTAACTAAGTTATTAATACCTATACGCCTATAAGCTTAAACCACTAACTAAGATAAAAATATGCCTAATATTTTACGTAAGCTTATTATAACCTTTAAAAAATAATCCTATAACTTATAAAGTGCTACCGCCACCTTCTATAATATTAATAATAATAACAGCTCTTACTTTATTAACTTAATTAATAATATATAATAGAAAACACGATTTAAGCAATTTAAACTTTTTATAAAGTAGAAAGGATATAAGATATAAACCTAGGAAACCTATAAATAGATTAAGGCTAACGCGCCTTTCCTAGTAAAAGAATTCTATAAGGACTATCCTTTGCGGCCTACTTTAGCTAAATAGATATAATATAAAGGTAAATAATTGCTACCTAATATAAATACACAAAATATAATAGTAGGAAACTTAAAATTAAAAAGAACTTAAAATATATTATACGCTTATAACTCCATTATATAATATATAAGATATTAAGGAACTTCAACCACCAGTTAAAGTTATTTAATTAGTTAGATTTGCCTTGCCAAGACCTAATATAAAGATATTAGTTTAGCTTACCGCCTTAACTAAGCTAATAGTGATTTTTTATACCGGGTATAGAAAATCCTAATTAGTTTATTTAATAATTAGAACCAGTAAAACACTATATCGCTATAAGGGGACTTAGTAAACAGGTAGCTATAAGGCACAATTATAGGAATAGAATATATTATAGAGGAGACAAATCCTTAAGAAGGTGAGGCCTCTAGGATTGGAGAGACTATATACTTCGGGCACGTGCCTCTAGTACGTAACTGACGGCCATTTAAAGGGTATCTATAGGTTGTTCTAAGGGCAACCCAAGGTAACCGCAATAATATTCTTTATAACTACTACCTAACGTAAATATACAAAACATAATAAGTTATAAAAAGTCTTAATTAAAATTAAATTATTTTAGACCTTTAGCTAAAAGAGGGGGTACTATAATAGGACTAGCCTAGTTATAGTAGAAATGTCTTAATAAAATACTTAACGGACAAATTCTAACGCTTTAATTAAATTCTACTAAATTTTGCAAGCTTTATTAATTCCTACCAAGTTCTAATAGATTAATTAAATTCTACTAAAGTCCGTTAAAGACCACGTGCATATATACATACGTGTTAACCACTAAGACCTCTAACTATTTAATTATAAGATTCTTTCGTTATTCCTTTCTCTTTTTACCCAACGTCTTGTTCTCTGCAAGAACTATATACCCTTAGATTTAGATAGAATTTATATTATTCCTTTAAATCTTCCCTAAAGCCTCTTTGCGCCCTTATAAAGGCCCTATCTAAACTAATTATTTTAGCTGTTTATGTTATAGATTTATTTAAAAGTACGTATAAATTCTTTAGCTAATTGCTTTACGGTTTTATAGTTGTAAGCGGTATATAAAGGGGAAAACTATATAGTTATTAGCCAGAAGCTAATATAGAAATGTTACTAAAATACTTAGAAGAATAAAATAATATTTAATAAAGAACATTTTGTACTATATAGCTATTTTAAATAATTTTAATAATAATAATTGCGGTATAATAACCTAAAATCTAAAGCTGGACATAAGTTAAGCTAAAGTCTTTAGTTATTAAGATAAGGGGGTAAGTGTAAATACGTCAGCGATGGGTTTTAAGGGGTAGCTAAGTTTAAGGCAGCAGTCTTGGCCGAAATTTTAGTTTAAGGCGACGTTGGGCATCTTTAGCCAATTCCCAAATTTGGGCCCCAAGGGCCTATAACTAGGCACCCCTTACGTGCTTAGGGCCTACTCAGGGCTCCTCACCTTCGGCTTAGGTTAAAGCGGCGGCTGCTTAGGTCTAAAGACGGAAATAGACCTTAGTAAGGGGAGTTTTGGTTAAAGACTATAGAGGTAACTCCTGTTTACTCCTTAAGAATATCTTATTAGCATACCGTCCTAGACAAACGGTTCCGTCCGTTGATATACCGACATACGTATCCGTTCTCTTAAGCCACGTAGCAGTCTCTCTAGCCAGGACGTAATCCTGCCTACCTACTAGGTGTACTAAGGGTTAGAGCCTAGCTAAGGGGTAAGGTCCTTAGAGCTAGCAGTAGCTACTACACACTACGCCCTATAGGAGGCTAGTAGTAATATAGGGGCGTAACACCTATATACTGCCAGTTCCCGTTTCGCGTTACCTATAATACTCTACCCTGTTCTACTAACCAAGCTTGTGTCCCCCCCTTTTATAAGCTGGCCTGTGTCTCTAACTGTCGAGTCCTCGTCCGACTGGCCTGTGTTTCCCCTACAGCCTCCCCCATATATATACATTAGGTTGCGTGCACCACGCCTATTGAGACCCTCCTATAAGTCGCCTTGTACATATGCATTAGGTTGCGTACGCCACGCCTATTAAGACCCTCCTATGAGTCGCCTTTTGACACCATGGGGCCGTTAAAGCTGGCCTGTGTTTCCGCTACCTAGAGCTTTGCCCGTGTTTCCACCTCATTAAGCCGTCTAGTCGCTGTCGTCCAGGCCGCGCGCACCACGCCTATTAAGACCCTCTTCTGAGTCACCTAGGTGTACCGGATAGGCTCTCGTAGAGGGGCCTTAACGAGTTCTCTAGGCAGGGCCTTAACAAGTTTCGTACGAATCTGCGACGTGTTAACCTTAACAAGTTCTTATAAAAAGAGGATCCCTACGCCCTTGTCGCGTTCCCTTTGCGATCTCAGAGCTAGTGTAAGCCCAAGGGTGTATGCCTAGGACGCGTCCACGTCGACTGGCTGAATAAGGCCAGTTTCGGGCCTGACTGCGAGCCAGGTAGTCGTACATCGGGTGGTTTTCGTATCCCAGTTTCCCTTGATAGGCCTCCCTAGATGGTAGAACGGGAGCTCTAAGCGGAGGCAGTAAGGCTCCGGTGTTGTTGAGGGCGATGCTTTGTACGCGTCGCGGGCTCAATTGTTGGAAAACAAGCCCGCAACGATATTACGTGATGAGACTTGTGGGAGACATCTCTTAGCAGGAATTTGACCAATCAGACAACTTTGACCGTTGGTCAAAGTTCCTCAAAATCTCTTCAACCACCTATATAGAAAATAAGCAATACACAGAGTTTTTTAGCTCTATAGCCTTAATTCAATAGGTTATAAGCCTGGGTTTGCGCCTAATAGGCTAAATCTAATTGCTTTATTATTGTTATAATATTTGCTATCGCAATATCACCACATGGGCGTAAAAAGTCGGTGAATGTTTACCTAACTTACAATGCTAAAAACCTATAACGAGCAGCTATGTAGCTGCTAACTACGGACTCTATGCTAAATGCACAAGAGGATTCTACCGAGGATGTAATGGAACCTTGTAGCAGGAACTACGGTGGGTTCTATCAATGGGCTGGGTATGTAGGTACGACAAAAACGATAACATAATAACAACTGGTGGAGTGGTTGCCCAATAGATTAACTCCAATTATATTCTAAGATTTACTACAAGGAGAGAACTATCTATAGTAGGGACTGAGGTCCTTTAAATACACAACTATACTCCTAAGAAATCCTCTCTTATACGTAAGGTACGTGTTATACGTGTTATATATAGCGTATACTACATACTCCTTATATACTACGTACAACGTTATGTAACTCGCTTACTATTCCTTATTACATAGTTCCACCAGATCCATTTTAGACCGTACCTATATTAACCAACTAGCTTCCGCTGACTTCTCTTTAAGTAGTTATAACACTGTACTTAAAGCGTCTGTAATACTATCTCCCTCCTTTTTATCTTTGTCCTTAAAGATTCCTAACATCTCCAAGTTGTCTACTAGAGGTATAATATCCGTTTAATTAGTCTGGTTAATATCTGTACTTATTATAGCTAAAGCTCCTTCTTTCTTATAAGCGCAGCGCCGTGCTCGCACCATAGCTGCCATACTATTGCTTGGTGAGATAATGCCGTCTCCGTATTCTCGTTGCGTAAAGGCGGGGTTAGTGTGTGTCGTGCTAGTAAGTCCTTCGTCTTAACAACCCTTGTCTTGCTTAGAGTGTACTAAAGCAAACGTTTAATTATTCTGCGATATTTGCTTTGTTTCTAACGCTAAATATACGCGTCCGATAACTCTTAACAATCTTTAAGTTCCCTGAGTAACTTGTTATAGGGTCTTATATTTAATTTACTACTGTAAAACTTAATAGTAAGCTCTTAAGCGCCTTAGATAAGCTTTATTGTTCGCAAAAAGCGGAGCAGGAGGCTATAGCTGCTTAATAGCGTGCCCTTAAAGCCCATCTATCCGCTTCTACCTGTCTTCTTTATCTTAAATATATCCGTAAGAAGGTCCGTTCTAAGGAGTGGAAACTTGTTTAATAGGGTTTATCTAAGCTAGGTAATAAAAGAATTAACTCTCCTTTTGTAAGGGAAACAACTTTAAGTAGCTTAGTAATTGCTCCTCTTAGGTCCCCTTTAGGTGATTTATTTTTTAGTAATTCCTCTTTGTTAATATTATCTAACCTACTTTCTTTTAATACTCCCGTACCTTTCCTATAGCGTTCCTTAGGTTGCTTAGTGGTTTCTAAGTAGTCTTATTATAGCCTATCCACTTTACTTTATACTATATTTTGTTATCTACATCCTTGTAACTAATAATCTTTAAAACTTACTATTTATCTTCCTCTTGTCCTTTATATGTGTCTGCCTTATAGACTAGTGGCTTAATATTTCCGTATGCTGGTTCTAGCATTGCGATATACTATATAGGGTAGATTTTCATTTTGGCTGGTAGGTTTAACTTATATATAACCAATAAAATTCTTTACTTAACTTTAAAAGGTCCTAGTCTAATATAGTCTAACTTTTTACTTAGTTATTAACTCTTAAAGTTTTTATATAGTAGCTATACTTTATCCCCCTCCTTAAGATCTGGTCCCTCAGATCTCTTAGTATTGTAGTACCTTTTTATTTATTCTTGTACTAGTTTAGCTGTTTCTTTAAGGTCTATATAAAGATTCATTAACGTCTCTATTCTTTGCTTGGCTGTGCTACTCGTCTTTTTTACTTATTGTGGCGATAACGATGTTCTTAGCTTGTACCCATAGTTCGCCTTAAATGGTGATGTTCCTATTCCTTCTTATAGTGTTGCATTATATGCAAACTATATAACTGGTAGTAATGATACCTAATTATTCTGTGTGTAATTAATATAATGCTTTAGATACTACTCTAGTGTCTAGTTTAGTCTTTCCGTTTGTCCGTCCGTCTGCGGATAATACGCTGTAGACGTTGCTGCGCAAACCCCTTGTTCTGCTAGAAACACTTCCTAAAATACTGCTATAAATCTTGGATCTCTATCCAATATAATCTTATTTGGTGCTCTATGTTTTACAAATACTTCCTTTATATAGATTCTAGCAATATCTTCTACTAATATCTCTTTAGTGTATACTATGAAGTATCCCTACTTTGTTAGCTTATCCACTATTACTAAAATCGCGTTATAATCTTATCCTGTAATAGGATCTCTTAACTTTAGTAACTTAATAATAAAGTCCTATAATATAACCTCCTATGGTCTTCCTGGTGTCTTAATAGGTTGTAGCCCTCCGTACGGCTTATGCCTTATTGGTTTATTCCTTTGGTAATCTAGACATTTCTTTATAACTTATCTTACTAGTCCCTAAATTCCTTAAATAATGTATTCCTCTTAAAGTCTTAACACTAAGCCTGTAGCTCTATTATGTTTTTGTGTTATTCCCTTATAGAATTCCTTAATAAATTCTTCTGTAATAGACTTAGGTATATATATTACTTCTCTGTTTTTATATTACTCTAAGTCTGGATTCTCTGCCTATACTTTTTAGATTTTCTATGTCTAATTACTCTCTAGTGATTTATGGATCTGACTTTCCTTAGTTGCTATAATCTTTAGATAATTGTACCTAATTAATCTATCTTAATCCTTTTGCAACAAAGCTCCTAATAGCTTTTTATTGCTTTATAGTTTAGCCTTTCTGCTTAGAGCATCTGCTCGTGCATTGTCTATACCCTTAGTATGCTAAATTTCGAAATAGTATTTTATAAGCATTTCCGCCCATCTAACCTGTCTTTGGTTGAGTTCCTTTGTTATTAGGAATCCTATAAGGTTCTTATAGTCTGTCTTAACTATAAATAGTTTTTCTATGCCTTGTAAGAACGCTCTTTATTCCTTAAGTGCTATAACTATACCTAACAACTCCTTGTTATAGATGTTATAGTTTAACTCTAGTGGTGTTATCTTTTAACTATAGTATGCCACTAGGTGCCATCTATTTTAATATTTCTATAGGAAGTACGCCCCTAGTGTAAAGTCTAATATATCCGTCTTTATAACCATCTCTAGCCCTGGTTAATAGATCTTAAGAACTAGCTCCTAGGTAAATAACTCTTTAACTCTTTTAAACAGTTCTTATTGTTTTTTCCCCTATGCCTATGGTTCTTCTTTCTTTGTTAACCGCGTAAATGGCTTAATATCCTATAACCACTACGCTATAAACCTTCTGCAGTAATTGCAAAACCCTAGGAACGATCTTAACTGTGTTATATTCTCTAGTTCTTGCTAATTTACTATAGCCTCGATCTTTTTTAGATCTATACTAAGTTGGCCTAGTTTAATAATAAATTTAACAAAATTAGTTTTCCTGGTAAAGAACTTGCATTTCTTAATTACTACTAGCATTTTTTCTTTTTGTAGTCTCTTTAAGACCCATTTAACGTGTTCTCTATATTCTTCCTTACTTTCTAAGTAGATAATAATGTTGTTAAGGTATACCATAATAAATTCATCTAGGTGTTCTCTTAATACACTATTAATTTGCTTCTGGAATGTTGTTAGTGCGTTTATAAGCCTAAATTGTATAACTAATAGCTTATATAGTCCTTTCTTTGACCTAAAGGCTTCCTTCTATTCGTTGCCTTCCTTAATTCTGATTTGGTAGTACGCCCATCTTAGATCTATCTTCGTAAAGATCTTTATGTTACCTATCCTGTCTTAGATTTCGCTAATTAAGGGTAAAGGATATCTATCCTTCCTAGTAATACTATTTAACTATCTATAGTCTATATACATCCTAAGTTTTCTATTTTTCTTTGGGATGAACAGTACTGGATATTCTGCTAATAACTATAACGGTCTAATATATCCCTTTTGTAAGTTCTCCTGGATAAACTCCTTAAGCGCTACTAACTCTGTTTTAGTAAGCTTATAGATTAGAAAGAACTTTGGACTTATTCCCTCTTTTAATTCTATCTTATAGTCCTAAGCTGTATGCTCTAATAGCTTCTTACTTTCTGGTAACTATAACTTTTTTCTATACTTATGGTATCTTTTTGGTATATAACTTAAGCCTTGCTTAGTCTCTTTATATATTGCTCCAACTTAGTACTATACCAACTTGGTTTACTGTTGCACTTTGTATTATTATATATTCTTAATATCGACCTAACCTATAACCCAATTAATCTTTGGATTATACTCCTATAACTAAGGCATTCCTAGTATCGCCTTATCCTGTCCTAATGGTAGGATATTAAAAGACATTCTAACTGGTCTCCCTTTAATAGTTATCTAAATAGGTCCTGTTTTGAGATTAATAATGCCTCCTCTATAGGCTATCTGGTCTCCTAAAATCGTTATAAGTGGATATGGGTGTTTTTTTTGTCTATATAGTAACCCTATCCTTTTTACTGCCTTTGGTAATATATGGTTCCTTATTACTCCACTATCTACTAACGCTTTGAACTGCTGATCTTGCCACTTAGCTCTTAAGTTTAGGTATTATTCTTAAATTTCTTTAAGGGTTTAAGGCTCTAATACTAGTTTCCTCTGGTCCCGTATACCTCCCCTTTTCCTAACTGTTAGCTGCTAGATCCTGCCTATACTTAGTCCAACTTTAGCTAATACTTAGTTTATTTCTTTTCCTCTATATACTATGGATAAGTGTTCTCTGGGCACTCCTACCACTATTGTCCGTCTAGGTATTCTTCTATAAGGAATCTTCCTGGTTAAAGTATTAAGTCTTCTTAACCTTATACTTCTACTAAGTACCAACTATATATATACTTAGCGTTCCTAAACCGCTTTTCCTCTGGTGCCTAATATATTCTTACTGGGTACTTCTGGTTCTTGTCTTTAGGTACTCTATGTATATTATATATATTATCCACACAAGCTATCCATGATAGTGTATAATGTGCTATATGTTTTAGGTTAACTCTTAGTTTATTTTTGTCCTTAAGTTTAAACCTATACCTAGTTAACCTAACTACTAGTATCTCTGCTGTGGGTATTAAGACTTGCTACTCGCTTCTCTAGTCCCTAGATCCCTTTTCTAGGTTCCTTAACATTATAATTAATACTCCTTTAATATAACTTATGCGTTTTTCTATAATGGGTTAGTCTTGGACAACTTTTTTGTCTAGCTACATATAAAAGTCTTCCTATTTATTGTTGTGTCGTTGCCTATACCACTTTCCGTATAACTGGTTTAGTGTATATGGTCTATCTATTAGAAAATACCTTATTATTGCTGTATTGTAATATCCTTTAGTATGCCTTTCTTTAAACCTAGTTAGAATATTTAGATCCTCTTCTTGTTTTAGTTTATCTAACTACTTTACCCTAGGTGTCCCTGCACTTGGCCTATTAGTAACTCTTTATACGGGTACTCTGTCCCTTATATAATTTGGTATAGCTAATCTCTTGTCTAGCTTTTACTCTTGCTATATAATGATTCTTGTTCTAAACTTATCTATAGTTTCTTATTTTCTGCGTCTTGTAGCTGGATCCTTGTAGTCGTCTTGCTTTTTAATCCTGGTATTAACTTTTTAATCTTTAGGCTAAGTACTACGTTTGCCTAGAATTACTAACGTTCTTATTTGTTCCCTAAACTTGTAGTTCTTAAACTTGCGTCCTATACTTATTTATTTATTACTAAACTAAGTTGCTGCCCTTTCTTATCGGTTTTCGTCTGTTGTGGGTTCTTAGGTGTGTCTTATCTTACTTTAAGAATCTTAAGCTTTTTTTATCTCTTCTTAAGAATCTTAAGCCTATAGCCTTTTGCCTTTACTAAGTAATAAGCTAGCACTAGCAGTTGTCTACTTACTTAGTTTCTTCTAAACGTTGCTCCTATTGTCTTATAAAGCGATGGAAATTATATCTAATGGTGTCGCTATGCCCGTTACTAAACCTTGTTTAGTGATGGTCTTAGTCTCTGCTTCTATTGCGTTATTAAGGTTTAAGTGCTCCTAGTTAGCCTCCTTTTTGTCCTTATTGCTGTTAATTAATAAGTACTCTAACTCTATTGTTATTACTACTAATCTTTATCTGTATATTGCTGTAATATCTTAATCTAGCTTATAGAGTTAATTTTATTCTTTATCTAACTCTTTAGTTCCTTAGAGTCCTTTTAACTCTAGCTCTTATAGCTAATAGCTTGCGCCGTACTTAGCGTCTTTATAAATTTGGTATGCGTTGTTGTAACAATACGTAAAACTGTTAATTAAACACTCTTTTGTTCCTTATAGTGCACCGTCATCCCTCTATATATACGCGCTATCTGCTAGTCTGGTTCCCTTTACCATATAGTTACTCTAACTACCTTTATAGTCTCTGGCAAAATAACCCTATTTTCCGTAATTTATATAAGCTCTATCTTTAAACCATCTTTCTTGCTGTAGAGTCCGCCTAAACGTCTTCTGCTGCTAAGATCCCTAGTTTAGCCTCTACTCCTTGGTTCTTTAATTACTTAATCCTTAACCTCTAGGTTTCTATGGTTTCTTTTTCTATCTTTAGGTTTCTTTAGTACCACTTAGGTCTATTGGCTCCGTGCTATTCTATAGTTTTTAACTCTATGTCTGTCGTTGCGTACTTTGCGCCTTATATAACTATAGAACTCTATTTTACCCTCTTTTAGCTTGTTCCCTTTAATAGATTCTATTATTAATCTTTATTAACTGATCTATTAACTCTCTTAGAGTATCCGCATCTTCTATTAGGATAATTGCGTCCTGGACTTTAGCCTTAAGTCCCTGTTTATACTGTGCTATAAGCGCCCTATTGTTCCACTTAACCTGTATAGCTAGTATTTGAAACTGTGTTGTATACTTAATTATTAAAGTGCGTTGTACTAAGTTCTAAAGCTTTTATTCCGCTATAGTTATGGCCTCCGGGTCTCTAAATATCTGCGTTAGTTGCTTTACGAACCCATTCTAACTAGTAAATATATACTATACATCCTGGTTAGTAGTTGTTATGCCATTAGCCTATATTTCCGTAAGATATAGTTTAAACCACTTAAGTGCTCTCCCCGTTAGGAACAATTCTGCATAGGCTATTTAATCCAACGATGTTACTAACTTCGCTCCTTCCTATACTACCTTAAAGTGCATCTGCGTAAGAAATCCTTTAAGCTTCAACTTTTCTCCTAAGAATTATTTAATTGAAGGTAACTTAATCTTTACTACTCTAATTCCATTAATGCGTTCTTTAAGTATCCTATTATTATCTTATAAGTGATTAACCATTTCCTATAACTGACCTTATGTAACTACTTAAGAATCCCCATTGTCTATACTGGTATCACCTGGCCCTAAGGTTGTGGCTCCCATCAACGCCGTTGTAACTGGTGCTGCTCTTAGTAGTATGTTACTTAATTTTGTTCCAATACTATAACCTTAGTAGTGAATGTGTAACGGAACCTTATAGTAGGAACTATGGTGGGTTCTGTTAATGGGCTAGGTATATAGGTACGATAAAAACGATAATATAATAACAACTGGTGGAGTAGTTGCCTAATAGATTAACTCTAATTATATTCTAAGATTTACTACAAGGAGAGAACTATCTATGGTAGGGACTAAGGTCCTTTAAATACACAACTATACTCCTAAGAAATCCTCTCTTGTACGTGAGGTACGTGTTATACGTATTATACGTGGCATACACTGCGTACTCCTTGTATACTGCGTACAATGTTATGTGACTCGCTTACCATTCCTTATCACATGGTTCCACCGGATCCATTCTAGACCGTGCCTATATTAACTAACTAGCTTCCGCCGACTCCTCTCTAAGTAGTCGTAACACCGTACTTAAAGCGTCCGTAACAGAGGACGAGCCTAATATAGTCCATAATCAAACCGCGGTACTAGAGGCTTAGGAGGACCTCTTATTTAGTAAATAACCTTACTATTATTAAAATAGAACGATAGAGTTTTAAGAATAAAGCTCTATAACAACCGTATCAGTGGCAGATTAGAAGAAGCTTATTAGAACTACCTATACTAGCTAAGAAACATACTAAGTTAAAACCTATACTACACAAATACTCCTTATAAAAGGAAACCAATCTAACAACATTGTCTTAATAAGGCCTATAGACTGCCTACTACAAACTACCTATAATATAAAGCCCTACCAATATAAGCGACGAATGTACCGCCTAAGTCTTTATTCGAAAGCTTGCTAGATGGGAAGACTGGCCAATATTTAGTATTAATATACAAAACCACCTCCAATCTAAGAACATTAAGTGGGTCCTTAATAATCCACCACAACTTCTTCCTATACTCGAATCGATTAAGGAGAAATAGGCGGACTTAGGCTTTACTAGTAAATAGCTAAAAATTAAACCAGCTAACTTGGTAAAGGAATGGGAGAAATACAAAGAATAGCTAGCCTATACAGCCAGTTTTATTAACCAGAGCGTTAGTAATATCTATAAGCTATTTATATTAAACACCAGACAGGCGCTTAAAAAATAAAAAGCGTTAAAAAAACGCTTTAAGGATCTTAATCCGGCAGCTGTTACTAATATTGTAGCTACCTTCTTTACTAAACACGTTTAAGACTTTAAGAATATAGAGGAGTTTGTCTCCTATATTATATTAAACCTTAATTGTCTTATTGAAATAAACCAACCTATTAACTACAAGGTCCTTGCCCAAGCGGCCCTCCTATATAGGGTTAACTCTACTAGCTATACTTAGTTTAAAACAACAAAATAAACAAATTAGATACGGGAAAATACTAACCCATAAGCCTTAAGCAAGGAACTTATTATCTTTAATAGCGAGCTTAATTAGGAAGTCTCTACTACACTAGTAGTACAATCAAACGATAAAGGGCCTATAAAGAGAAAAATAGCACTAGTTGGGACATGCAAACACCCTAACTACGTAAGATATAACAGAACTACGCACTACAAAGAAGACTACTGGGAGAGGAAGCCAGACAACGCTCTAAAAGAAATTGGTAATAGAATCCGCTTAAGAAAGAAGTAAAGGACTTAAGCGCCTATTTAGCTTAATAAACACTCTAGTTAAGCTAAGCTTAACGCAAATCTATAATAAGAGCTTATAGCAGCGGTTGTATAAGCTCAACTAAGTAGGCACAACTTTGTCTATAATACCGCCACTACTATCCACTGCTGCAATAACCGTGAACTTCTTTTTAACTATGTCAATAACGACACCTTATTAGGTATAGTTGGTCCCTATAGAGCTTAATTAGAAGGTAAAGGATCCGTCTCTATATAAACTATACTACCTAATAGAAGCCACGGAAGCACGCTTACTCTATATAATATTCTTTATATGCTATATTCACTAGCGAACCTACTATCTGGAAGCTAGCTTAAGGAAATAGGCGTCTTCTTTAATAATAAGACTTACGAACTTAAATATAACAATAAGGTAATAGGATACGCGCCTAAAATTTAACAACTCTACCTAATTCGGCAGTACAACTACTAGTTAGAATTGGTCCTCTATACTATTAAAAACAATAAAAGTCTACCTATTTGGCATTACTAATTTAGCTACCTTAACTATAGCAACCTTAGACGCTACCTAAATAAACTTGGCATTAAGTTTAATAATATTAGTAATAAACACTATAAGCCTTGCGCTTAATCTAAAGCCCAAAAGAGGTATAATAGAACACCTTAAGAACGAGCTATATAGCTGTTTTAATTTATCCATACGGATCTAGTGGGGCCTATTACCCCCATTGGCTTTAAAGGCGAAAGATACTATATATCTTTTACCAATAACTATACGAGGTTTACTACAATCTATACCATCTATATGAAGGACGAGTGGCTTAATACTCTATAGAGGTACTATAACTAGATCCACACTAAATTTGACCTCAAAATTGCTAGAATTTATACCAACTATAAAGTAGAGCTTTATAGCAAGAAAGTAACTACCTAGATAGACGATCTAGGTATAGAATTCAAACCTACCACCTTACACGCTTAAAAAGAGAACGGAGTAGTAGAGCGCTCGTAGCAAACCTCCACTAAGATTACCCGCTTAATAATCCTTATAGGTAATATACCAGACTTTCTATAGCCTAATGTACTTCTTGCAGCCATATATATCAAAAATAGACGCCCTATAAGAGCTCTTAATAGCATATCACCTTATAAAAAGCTTAAGGGTAAACCTCCCTTAGTATACTACCTAAAGGCTCTAGGATCTACTGTCTATTCCCTTATAGCCAAAGAAGATCGCGTGAAATTAGCTAGGTTCGCTCTATAAGCAAAAAAGGGTGTTCTAATTAGCTATAATGGCAAGACAATCTATTGTGTTTGGCTACCAGATAGACAGAAGATTAAATAGCTTAAAGACGTTAAAATCTATAAAGGTGATATTAGTTTAAAGACTGTTACTATATTTATAGAAGAATCTATAGACTCGTCTAATAAGCAAGGGAGGGAAGACACTACTACTCCTTAGCTAAAGCCTCTATTAAGAAAAAGACAACAAAGAATTAATTAGAAGGAAGGTCGCGATAGTTTACCCCATAGGCTTAAGTCTCTGCCTAAAAACCTTACTATAACTACTACTCGATTAGGCCGCTAGACATTAAGAATTAACCTACTAGGCAACCCTACTGCCTTCCTTATAAGCCTTATGGGTACAGACTAAAGCCTTAACTAATAGGCTAATAATATTAATAAGCTACTAAGTAATTGGGATAACGAAATAGGCGACGAACTAATAGCCCTTTTATTTACCTTTCCTCTATAATTTACACCTTAAAACCCTTACTTAAATGATTGCGATGCGGTTAATCCTATGGCTCTACTAGCCAGCTATATTTAATATACTGGCTTACCCGATCTTAAAACGTACATATCTACTACCTTAATTAACGAAGATGAGCCTTATATATACAACTAAGCAATTAACGGCCCGAATAGCGAAGAATGGATAAAAGCAATAATAGAGGAGGTAGGGTCTCTAATTAAGAACTAGATATAGGAGCTTATTAACCTCGCCTCCCTTAAGCCTCCTTATAAGCCTCTCGCTGGTAAATGGGTGTTCAAAGTTAAAAAGGGAAAAAACGGCAAGGTCCTCCGCTATAAGGCTAGATAGGTTGTCAAGGGATATCTATAGCAGTACGGTGTCGACTATAACTAGACCTTTACTATAGTAGTAAAACCTATAGCTTTTAGGGCTCTATTCGCGATTGCTGCCTACTATAACCTTGAAATTAAATAGATGGATGTTAAAACCGCCTTTCTCTATAGACCAATTGATTAAGAACTCTACGTTATTATGCTAAAAGGCTATAAAGAAGCTGGCAAAGTCTGCCGCCTTAAGAAGGCCCTCTATGGACTAAAACAGTTACCTTAAATCTAGTATAAGACGCTCTTAAAGTTTCTACTAGAAAAACTTGGACTTTACTATCTATACGCGGATTACAGTATATTCGCCACTAGTAAAGGATGGAAAGGTTTAATTATTTCTGCCTATATTAATAATACTAAAATTATCTATAAAGATATAGCGGTAGTTAATTAGGCGAAAGTAGAGCTTAAGGCAGCCTTCTAAATGATAGATCTTGGGCTAATAAGCTTTTACTTAGGTATAACAGTTACAAGAGATTAAATAAAGAAGAAGATTACACTCTTACAGCGAGCCTACCTTATTAAAGCTCTTAAACGTTTTGGATTATAAAAGGCTAACACCTTACTAATACCTATAAAGCACTTAATTAAGCTTGTAGCCAATTAAGAAACTACCAGCGAGGACAACGTTAGAAGATACTAGAGTATAGTTAGTTTAGTTATGTTTCCTATAATATAAACAAGGCCAGATATTGCCTTTACGGTATTAATGGTAAGCCGTTTCGCCTATAATCCTACCTCTACCTATATAACGGCCGTAAGACTTATTCTTTAATACCTGGCCGGCTTGCTTAATAGAGAAATTACCTATAAAGGCGATAAGAACCTAGACCTTACACTAATTAGCTTTAGTAACGCCAACTAGGGACAAGATAAAACCACAAGACGCTCTATATTAGGCTTTGTGTTTATATTAAACAGAGGACTAATTTTATGGAAATTAAAGCTATAAGCTACCGTTTTACTATTAATATGTTAATTAGAGTACACGGCTCTAACAGCTACAGTAAAAGAGGCTATGTGGCTTTAACTTTTACTTACTAAACTAGGTGTACTAGACTAGAGCAAACAGTTTGCTAGAATCTTAATTAAAACTGATAACCAAGCTATAAAAGCGTTGGCTAAAAATCCAGTTTAGCACAATTAAATAAAGCACATTAACATCCAGTTTCACTACGTGAGAGATAAAATAAACAGTAATAGAATTAACCTCGTATACGTTGCTTTCATTAATATAGCGGCTGACGGCCTTACTAAGCCTCTTGTGGGTCCTTAGTTCTACACCTTCCTTAAATACCTTTGGATGGTGTAGAAACTCGATTAACTATACTAGGCCTTAATAGGAAATTAGTACACAATTGGTAGATTCTTAGAGAGTGCGCTAAACAACGCCTTAAGGCCTTAAAACGAGCGATAGAACTTAACCTTAATCTACCAACCTACTACTTAAATTTACCACTTAAACCTGCTACCCGAACCTACCACCTAAATCTAACGGCCGCGACATCAGGGAGGGCTCATACCGGTAGGAAGGATAGATATACTTTAGGAGAGATATAGGGCGAGGCTATAGGGCCTCTAGAGCTCTATGGGCAATGTAGAACACCTATAGGGAGGTGCTGCCAAAAATTTAAGAAACGTTTTATAAAAGGAACTCTAGTAACCCTTATTAAGCAACCCTACACCCTTATATACAGTGTATATAGCGGTATCGTTAACTAAGCTTAAGGGAGGGTGTTAGAAAATAAGCCTGCAACAATATCACGTAATGAGACTTGTGGGAGACATCTCTTGGCAGGAATTTAACCAATCAGACAACTTTGACCGTTGGTTAAAGTTCCTCGAAATCTCTTCAACCACCTATATAGAAAATAAGCAATATATAGAGTTTTTAGCTCTATAGCCTTAATTCAACATCAATACTATAGAGTCGCAACGACAGCGCGCTGCGACGGCTCTCTACCATCGCCTCTGCACTTGGCCATCAAGAGGAACGGATTCCAGATGACGAGGACGCGTCAGTAGCGGCTTACGTATGTATGTATATATGTATATTCTATTATGGCCATGCACCATCTAGGGTATGGGCCGTTACAGAGCGCTAACTAAATACTTCCTGCCATCAACATGCTTGCTCTAGTTTAGAAGCCAACTATGAGAACTATCTATCTATTACCTAACATTAAGCTCAACCAAGGAAAAATAAAGGAAAGTAATGTGTTACTATTAGAAGAAAGTCGGAGTTTAGAGGCGAGCCCAAGTAAGTAGTTTTCGATGCCTCGTGTCCGCAGGGCTATTCCAGCGTTGTGCGCTTCTTGATTGGCGACGCACCAGTGGAGGCATGTGTAGAGGAGGCTCGCGGTGTATTTGGTTAGATAATTGGAGGAGGAATTCTTAAGAGTCTTTGCTTATTAACGTCGGCTTCTATGCTCTCTGCATCTTGTATACTTAGGTGTAAACGTCCGGTCTCCTTTATAAATTTAATTGTAGCTTTAACTACGCTAATGTCTGGCTTCCAGCGCTTAATTGGGCCGTTAATATTTCTGCCTCCTTCTTGTCTGCGTGAGTAGCCTCCTAATGCATATGACAGATCCCTAAATTGATTTCCATGTTGCTCTCTTAGTTTAATCCTCTGCTGCGCCTACCTCCTATAAGAGAAGAGGAAGTGCTGTATTAATTCTATGAGCCCGTAGTCGCATAACGCCGTCTCTAATGCATTAATTTTGTGGAGATATTCCTTTAGAAATGACTTGCCCGTCTATAGCTGCGCAAGGATAGCAGCTTCTAAGCTAATTAGCTGCTGGTATAATCCTGCAGCCTTTCTAAGGTGGAGTGCTGCGTTAATCTTCCTTGTAAACTTGCCCGTATTAGATCTTCCTAATAGAAGCGGTCCTGTTGTTATCTCAGCTCTTTTCAAGGCTTGCGTTACAAGGTACCATGGGAAGCCGTCTCTCTGTGGTGGCTCCTCGCTCTCCAGTCTTGTTGCTGCTTTAGTAAGCTTGTCGGCCTTCTCGTTTCCCACAAATCCTGAGTGGCCTGGAATCCAGTATAGCGTGATATTGTTCAGCTAAAGCTTCTTTAAGATCTCTGTAACTACTTCCTGGCAGGCTCCAGCCCTCTAGCTCTGTACTGATAGCAACGCTAATTGCGAGTCGGAGAATATTCTTATACTAGAAGCAGGTATTGGAAAACCTGCTTGGTTAATAGCCGTGCACGTGGGGCCCTATGGCCAGTTGGCTGCTTCGCTGATTGCTAGAAGCTCTGTAAGGTGAGCGTTGGCCTGATCGGAGCTCGCCACCGTTTTCGAAAGCGTTGCTTTAGATGGCGTAGCATATACGCCAACTCCTGCCCTGCCATTGCGCACTGATGCATCAACGTATATGTCAACCTGCCCTGGCTTGTAGTCTTTGGTAATGGCCCGAGCATGCTCTTCGTCCTTATATATTACCACGTTGGGCTTAGCCACCCACGGCGGGCATGTATACGGTTTGACCTCTAGCACCCCATTCACCTGGACATCCTCGCATATCTCTGCTGTCCTCTGGAGCGGCGATCGGTGTCGTCTGCAGAGCCTCTGTCTTCGAATCATCCAATGAGGGTGTGATTTGCCTAGTTTATGGATTGACACCCAGAACGCGATGGCCTGGTTGCGCAGCCTTTGCTCGAAGTAGCGGCTTACAAGGGTATGGCTGGAGCGGGTCGGCCACCCTCCCTGCTAGCGTAGCGAAGGGACAAAAACCTTGCCACGTGTAATATACTATCACGTTTTCTGGAAAGTCTTCACTACAAGCAGCCTTCAGCTAAGTTGCACGTGTGTTGCATGTTAGATTTGATTGGACCAATGAGGCTAGAATACATTCCCCTTTGCTGATGTTCGCACCCGGGTTAATTAGTTACCATTGCTTTGCATTGTACGTAACAACCAAACCTTCCGGTAAGGGAACCAACAACTACACCATCTCGTTAATTCCGGTTGTTAGCGCTTTTAATTAAGCCACCAACTAATACAAATTCAGTCTCTCTGGCTTGGCAGCTGAATATCAGAAAGAGACTGCCGAACAACCTCACCTGATAGTTAATTTAAAGCTTTTCAACGCCTCTACCAGCCGCATCGTGATTAGGTATATTAGTAAACTCCACGCGGTAAGGAGCCTAACTTAGGAAGTCTACTAATTAACGTCTAGTTTCCTACCCCTCTTCTAAGCCGCCGACGCGTTATTTATAACAATCCTTAACTTCCTTAAGCCTCTATTACGACCTTCCTTAGGCCTCTATTATAATAATTGCCAGCTCTTACGTCTAAATAATGTTTCCAGCGGTAATTAGTTTAAAAATGGCTTCCTTTTATCCTAGGTAACTGTTGGAATCACGGTGGGGGGTTTTGGTTTCAATCAATTTCTTCTTCTTCTTCTTCTTCTACAGGTGGAATTTGGTGGATCTCCTGAGCTCGCTTAGCTCACGTGGTTAACCCAATTGGTTACAAGCAACTGTGTCTACTATATTACAGAACCTTATTTAGACAGTAACTTTATAAAGGCTAAAAATAGGCCTTTAAATATATTAATTACGCTATTAAGACGGATATTAATAGCGGTAGTTATAGATAAGGTTTCTAAGTTTAGATAAATAGTAAGTCTTAGCGCGATTATAAGGCACTTTAGATAACTCTATAGATTTAAGTATAAAGATATTTATCTGCGCCTATTATAAGTTAATACTATCCTTACTACTTTTTATACTAAATTTATATATTTCTATAACAAGTTCTAACTAAAATCTTTTAGATTATATTCTTAAAGGTATCTACTATACTATTTCCTAAATACAATCCTTTCTATATGGAAGTAACTCTAAAACTTACTTTACCTAATTCTTTAAAGCTTTATTACTATAAGGGCGCGAAGAGACTTTGGGGAAGATTCGAAGGAATAATATAAATTCTATCTAAATCTAAGGGTATATAGCTCTTGTAAAGTACAAGACGTTACGTAAAGAAGAGAATAGAATAACAAGAGAATCATATAATTAAATACTTAGGGGTCTTGGTGGTCAATGCGTGCGTATATACGCACGCGGTCTTTGACGGACTTTGGTAGAATTTAATTAATTTAGCAGAACTTGGCAGAAGTTAATTAAGCTAGCAGAATTCCGCAGAATTTAGTTAAAGCGTTAGAATTTATCTGTTAAGTGTTTTACTAAGATATTCCTACTATAACTGGGCTAATCCCGTTATAGACCCCCCCTTTAATTAAAGATCTAAAACAATTTAATTTAGTTAAGACTTATAACTTATTGTATTTTATATTATTGCGTTTTATATATTTGCGTTAGGTAGTAACATAGAGTTTTACCGGTTCTAATTATTAAATAGACTAATTAGGATTTTCTATACCCAGTATAGAAAATTACTATTAACTTGGTTAAGGCGGTAAGTAGAACTAATATCTTTGCAGTAGGTCTTGGCAAGGCAAATCTAACTAATTAGACAACTTTAACCGCTAGTTAAAGTTCCTTAACATCTTATATACTACATAACCGCGTTATAAGCGTTATAATATATTTTAAGTTCTTTTTAATTTCGAGTTTCCTACTATTATGTTTTATATATTTATATTAGGTGGCAATTATTTACTTTTATATTGTATCTATCCAGCTAAAGTAGGCTATAAAAGATAGTCCTTATAGAATTCTTTTACTAAGGAAGGCGCGTTGGCCTTAATCTAGTTACAGGTTTTCTAGGTTTATATTTTATATCCTTCCCATTTAACAAGAAGTTTAAATTGTTTTAATTATGTTTTCTATTATATATTATTAATTAAGTTAATAAAGTATAAACCGTTGCCGTTGTTAATAATTATAGAAGGTAGTAGTGGAATTTCGCGAGTTATAGGATTATCTCTTAAAGGTTATAGTAAGCTTATATAAAATATTGGGTATATTTTTATCTTAGTTAGCAGTTTAAGCTTATAGGTATATAGGCTTAGTTTCTTCTTAATTTGGTATAGGCCCGCAAACTTCTAATTAAGTTTCTTTAAGGGCCGTTAAGTCTTTAGATTTTGTATATTTAGGTAAGCTATATTACCTTCCTTAAAGTCCCATATAGGAGCTTGTCCTTTATTTGCATACTATTCCTATAATATTTAAGTATATATTAATTTACTTTATAATAGTTCTATTAACTGCTTAATTTAATTGGCAAAGTTATATATGTTAATTAACTAGATCTATTTAATTATGGGTCCTATTATATTAATATTAGGTTATAGCTTAAATCCAAGCTAAGGGTCTTATCTGTAGGTTGCGTAGAATAGTGTTACGCCTATTAATATATTTATTATATTATTTGCAGTAAACTTAGCTAAAGGCAGCTATTTTTCCTAGTTATCTTATAGGTAGAAGTAGTATATTTATAAGTATTATTCTATAATTATGTTTGCAATTTTAGTTTAGCTATCTATTTTTAGATAAAATACAGTTAAGAGTTATATTTAAATGCTTAATTATTTATATAGAGTTTACCAGAAGTCTAAAACGAACTAGCTTCTATAGTTAAATATTATTAAGTTAAGAAGTCTATATAGTTTAAAGACGTACTTAATAAAATATTCAGCTACTAATATTATATTAATTAAGTCTATAGGAATTATATATTGCATTTTTATAAGGCGGTTAATAACTACTATAATATTTATAAACTTATTACTATTAGGCAAGTTAACTCTAAAGTTAATTAAGATATCGCGCCATCTTTATATCGGAATTGGTAGCGGTTAAAGTACTTCTTACTTTTTTATATAAGAGGTCTTTCTATATACATATATCCTATATACTTAAATATATTTATATATATAGTTATATATTATAGGCTAGTAGTATACTTATTAAATAATTTTATAGGTCTTTATATAGCCAGGATGCCCTACTATAGGGAAGTTGTGTATAAATTTAAATATCTTAAATTATAAAGGTTTGGAATTTGGATCTTCTATCTTCTATTAATAGTATAATTAATTATTTTAAATTTTGTATTTAGTAAGTGTAATATTCTTATACTATTATTTTCCTATTTATATCGCTTTTAATATATCTATTATCTATATATTATTCTTATATTTATATTCTATTAGCTTATTAATTTTCATTTCCTATTTATTAATTTCCAATTTATTTCTATTAAGTTCTATATTTAAGAATAACGTGTTTTACCACTTATTCATCAACCCCAGTTATTTAACACCTCAAAAAACTTACCAAAAATTAGGAAATTTATACTTTAATATCTCAACAACCACTTAATAATAAATTCTAATAATTTAGATTTAGACTTTTATATACACTTTGCAGCTTCTATTAAAGTTGC
>Ga0307507_10002769_pt1 | contig 35791 bp, 28 predicted proteins | sample 7_EM_MG_FD_207223 | JGI IMG/M metagenome (GOLD analysis project Ga0307507, IMG submission 207223) | Populus trichocarpa ectomycorrhiza microbial communities from riparian zone in the Pacific Northwest, United States - 7_EM | ecosystem: Host-associated > Plants > Roots > Unclassified | place...
TGGTGGGGTGTTTGGTGGGGGGGGGGGAATTATGGAAGTGGGGTGGGTCTGTTTATCGGATGCTTGGGTTACCCGGTTGGTGGTGGTGACAGTTGGGGCTGTGCTTATCCTCATCGGTGGTCACTCGTGGGTATGGTTTCGGGGTAAGGGGTTCAATCATTTATTACCCTGGCGTCGCCCAACAGGCGTATACTTGTTGCAGGCAAGAAGCATTCGATATCAGGGGTTGTGAATTTGTATGGGCGATCAGATATGCACGGATATTTTGCCATATACCCCGTGAATCCCTGTTATCGAATACTTCTTGCTTGCTACGTGTAGCTATGTCTAATGACTGGGCGGTGGTATCAGAGGTGTTGATTCTTTGGTGCTCTTCAGATGGTCAGATAAAGTCTAAAAGATGTTATTAGGTCCTTTCTGAGCAAGAATCGGCGCTTCTGAATTGCGTTGGTCAATTCGTCTGGAATAACCGCTCGCTACTGTTTTAATAATCTTTTTTTCAAATTCTGCTACCGGTATAACAACATCATTACCAGACGCAATTCTCTATAGCTGATCAATCTAGGTTGCTCACAATTGCTTTCGCGGTTGGGGTACTTTTGTTGCAAGTTCGCAACGTATTTATCTCAAATAGGGGAATACTGTCTTGGAATGTCTCGTGCCTTCTTCCGGGTGCGGTGGAAAGCATCAGTGAAATAAAAGTAACACTTTACTGAAACATGTTCTGATATTCAAACTGCAACTACGTCGTGAAGGTAAGGGAGTTATATTTCTGGATCACTGAAGCTCTGGCGCTTTAGACTATACTTGTAATAAAACCCTAGTTGGCTAGTATGTTTGGTTTTCTCTCTGTGTATCTTGATTTTTTCTTAAGTAAAAAGATGCTAGTACTGTCCGATACTGCTGGCAGTTGGCTAACAGCTGCTGCTAGTGTTCCCTGCCATATTTGCTACTGTCATCTGCAATTGGCAATTTCCAATTGAATTTCCATCTTCAGACTTGAAATGCCATTACATTTCTTGAGAATGGGAATTTGCGATAGCTATGCTTTTGCATCCTTATATCATAGTAGGACCTAATTTCTACTAATTCGTTAGGTATGTTTCAAAGATCAGACAAAAGCTAATAGCTTTCTAGGGTATCGGACTCTCAATTCCAACTGGAATCAATACACCAATTGGTACAGACCCTAATTGACTTGACTGCTAGTACACAACCATTGCAACTTCCAGCCCGCACAAATCTGGAAGCAAGTCCCTCCCACGCACAAGTTTCCTCTATGAGCGAGTTTCCTACACATATAGGCTCGCTCCAGACACAAGCTCTCCAGACACGAGCTCTCTCCAAACACAAGTTCTCTCTATATATTATCAAACAACTCCGCACGAAATGCCTACCCCTCCGGCTACCTCCAAAGCTCTTTCTACCGAAACCAACAATGAAACAAATACTACGATTCAAGACGATCAAGACGATCAAGACTATCAAGACGATCAAGACTATCAAGACGATCAAGACTATCAAGACGATCAAGACTATCAAGACGATCAAGACTATCAAGACGTTCAAAATCTGCCCCCACTTCCACCCCCCAAGGACCCTATCGCACCTCGCTGGTGCTTTCTTCAGACTCTTCGAACCCAATGCTATACCTTTCACACCCAGCTCTTTCGCCGCAAGGATCTCATTAAAGATTACATGAAGGAAATCGATGAAAGAAAGGCCTGGTGCGTCGAACAAGGCCTGAAAGTGCCACCCGGGTGCCGAGTCAACAGCATGCAACAACTCTTCAAGGACGTGATGGAGCTTCTTGAAATCTCTGACTGCTTCCTCGCCCTTCAACTTGCGCCGGGATACGAACAGTGGCCTGAACTTTATACTATCGATACCTTGGTTACAGACTATGTTGGCCGCGAAGACTGGAAGGAACCATGTGCCGAGTTCACGGATATGGAGGAATGGAGGAGGTTAGCATATGACGTATTTGAGGAGGCGAGAGTTGCACTTTCAAAGATTACGGTGCTTGTATACATTATCGAGCATCTGGCCAAATATGAGGGAGTCAAGATTAGGGTTGGGAGTGTCTGGCCTCCTGAGTGTGTGGTTTAAAAGTGGGATGCTTTTGAGCTTGCCAATCGCTTCCGCAATTGTTGGTAAATCTCTGGTCTGAGTATTGCCGTGGTTGTTATTACTATTTGGGTGCGGGTTGTTTTTGTTTTTTTCTTGTGGCTTTTTTTTTTTGTTATTGTTTCCATTTTTTAATTTTCGTACTGCTCTTTAGTTAAATGCTTCGGGTACTGTAAACACTTTTCTTGTTGAGGGTGGGAGTATTAACTATTAAGTATTTGTATTTCTAAATTAATAAATGGCACAATTAGCAATTGTAGCCACAGATCGTATTCCTTCTACTGTGGATATCAACCCTTTTGTGATTACTGCAAGATTGAACTGGCTCTTACCTAGGAACATGAACACGAGCAACTTTCCGAGCCTATATAGGCTCATCGCCAATATGAATACTTCATAGCTGAGGTAATAGTAGTAGGGGAAAACTGAAGCCGATAATAATTATTTAAATAAATAAATAGAGCGATACGGAGGATTACAAGCTAGCTATTTATGTGGACTTACTGGCTCGCCATCCACCCACCTGCACAACTTTTCCCAGACAGCCCTATTCCCAAAACGATGATATACAAATTAGTAACAAAGAAACAATTTTTTCCCCCGCTCTTATTTCAGCCATCAGAAATCACGGTAATAGATCCAGTAAGGTTGAGGTTGCCTTACAATTTTCCTTTGTGTTTCTATTCAGGTTTCTTTGTTCATCATGATCACAGATAGCCACTGGGACGCTAACTCATTTAGAAATGTTGAAATAGTACTTTCATAATTATATGTGCTGTACTTTCTCTTTCTACATCTTCGAGTATGGTAAAGCCGGTCAATATTCTTTAGTCTAGGCCTAAAGGTGTCCGAGTTCGACTTTATCCTATTTATTATACCTTTTCTGGCATGTCATCACTCGACCGATTGATCAAATATGCAGTTCTGCCCTTATCTATTTTCTCCTTTCTTCAATATTGTGGCTAAAATCTTGTATTCTTTTGAGTTTTACCCGGTGACGTTAGTTCCCTTGTTGTATAAGACGAAATGACTGAACTGTATACCGGAAGCTTCGAGACAGAGCGAGAGGTACTTGAGAACTTCATCCTATCTGAGAGGGCCAGAGAGACCCACTATTTACGCGGCGAAACAGCGACCTATATTGGCGGTGGAAAAGAGATCAAATGAAAGTTGAACTGAAAAGCGAAATTCTATAAGGCCCCCTTGCGCGGTGACCGCAATGAGATCGTATGGGAGATTTCAGGCTGCTTTTGATAGCTCGGTCGAGTAGAGTGGGCTACCGTTTTCCCTAGTGGGTTACCCAGACATATCCCAATAGCATTTATATTGCTGTATTCAGGGTGTACCTGTTGCTAGACTCGACCTTGCTACCGGCGCTACAAGAGTGTTGCTGCAGTACTGTCATTGGAAATATTAGTTCCTGAGGGAAATTTGACAGGGATGTCTTGCTGAAGCTGCAGTTTGTAGTATGGTCTGTTGGGTTCGGTTACTTTCCTATTTCAATATAATCAACTTACGGAATTTGGAATGGGGACTTTCAAACATGGTATACTTCCAGGTCAATTCTATAATATATATATATTTGTTTATACGTACCGGTGCTGTACTTATACCTAGCCTAGCCATATTAACTTCTGCATCCCCACACCGCACCCATAGGCCGGCATTGCAGAAAACATCTACAATCACACCCACGAGTCATTCGAAGTTCGTTATAACTAAAGCAGGAGAATAAATATGTCCAATCAATATAGCCAGAATAATGATATACTCCCTATCGTGGAGCAGCAACAACCGCAAACCGCTCCTGCCCTCGCCCCTCCCCAGGAGCACTCTCAATACCTCAAAGTTTTGCACACCCAAGCAATGATCCTCCACCATGAGCTCTCTGAGCGCCTAACGTTCCTCGGCGACTATATTGACCACGCTCTATGCGTTATAGACCTTCACTTCAATCAAGCCGACTCCAATCCCGAGCCCTGGGAGAGGGTGATCAGACCCGCCCAGACACTCTTCCACAACGTCCTCGACCTTGCACACTCTGCGGAAATATTAGCTGGTCTGCCTCTCCAACGGGGGTTTGAGGATTGGCAGAAGCTTGATAGCCTTGCGCTCACTATTGGAGAATTTGTGGGTAGGACGGGTTGGATGTACTTGGGGAGGGACTTTCGCGAAATTCGGGCTTGGGCGAGTGAGGCTGGAAAGGTGCTTGAGGTTGGGAAACGGGCGATTGTGTGGGTTGAGGAGACTATTCGTAAGGTGGAGGCTCAGGCGGGGGGTGGGGTTGTTGTTAGGGGCGTTGCCTGATGGCTTGTTTGGCGGAGAGCAGGTAGGCGTGTGGATTGGTTGAATGTTATCTGGTATGGCTATTCTGGTGGGATATAGAGCTTTTGAGTGAGATCTAATTTACGAACTGGCTTGTCATATCATGTTTCCTATGAATTTTTGTCAACTTGTTTGTGATTGTGATTATGCATGTCCTTGCGAGGAGTGCGTGATAACCGGCGGCGGGACTGGTTGGATATTGTATTGTTGGATAGTGGGTGCGTTGTCTGAGCAGATACATCTTTAGGAGAAGGGACATTGTAAACGCTGATGGCCGGTATCTATTGTAGCAACAAAGCCCCTTCATGTGGAATGACCATGATTGGGATATTAATGATAGAAAAAGGTAGGTTCGGCTACCTGCAGGACGGGATTTAGAGTGCATTGGTAAGCATATAACGGAAAAGTTCTATGGCTTGTATTCACGGCCTATGATAACCTCGTTTGGCCCATTACATCCGGCTTCTGAGTCTGGAGTTAACAGTATTGAAAGCCTCCCCCGGCAGCTGATACTGTTGGGGTAGTTCTACCAGTGATATTAGATCAACTTGCTTTCAGTATATTTTTCGAAGCTGAGGAAACTGCTGAGAAAAATCATACTATCTGACTGAATAGGAAACTCCTTAAGGATATGCTTATCTGCATTTTTAGGGATCGCAAAGGTAGAGTATAATACGATACGTGTGGGGTGGTGTCTCCGCTTTTTGACCTTAAACATCACCTAAAATATTAAGCTATCTGAGGATAGTATGAATCTAACCGCCGTAAGATGTCGTGGATGCCTGGTTCCCTGCCGAAATCATCTGAAAAATAACCGGAGTACTGGAGTGACAATTTTTGGAAAGTATATGTTGGTCTTTTGGCAATGCTTGCTTACATTTTCATGCTAGGTTCCGGGCGCTTGGGCTAGTTCCCTATCCTAATCATTGGCAACGCTATTTACTCGGCTATACGTATTATGAAGGAGGGAATTCCGAGCACGGCGATATATAATATCAGCCTGAAAACATGGGTTTCGATGAAAAGATTATCTCTTCATTAGCTAAAATCGAATACACAGGAGAGAGAGCTAAAGAGATACAACAGCTCCTATTATATAACCCAGATAACCAATAACAAATACACTACCACATTCAGGACATATAACTCTCCATCAGATCTATCACCGCTTGCCTGCCAGAACGCCAAGCAAGCATCAGAGGTGACATGCCACCCCGATTAATGGGTGTTCTATCAACCCTATCGTTCTCCATGAGCATTCGAATCAAACCCACGTTCCCACGTCTAACAGCCTTATGCAAAGGCGTGTTCCCAAAACCGTCAGCAAGGTTGGCATCCGTACGACTATCCGACAATATTATCCGCGCGATATGATTATAGTTCATCTCTGTCGCAATTGCCAACGGCGTAGACCCACCCAAGTCTCTCTTGTTAACATCAATCGCAGTATCATGAATAATCATCAAGAGGGCCTCAGGGCAGTCTGAAAATGTCATCCAGTGCAGCAGGCCCCGACCGTAGTGATCAAGAGAGTTCAAATCGACCCCGGGATATCTATGCAAGACTCGAAAGATGTTGAGATGCCCGCAGCGAGCAGCCTGCCAGAGTGGACAGTTGGGCATATTTTGCACATTGACCGCTGCACCCCTAGAGAGCAAGAGTTCTACTAGATCTAGCCTTCCACGCGCTGCCGCCGCCGCCAGCGGTGTCACGCCGAAATGGTCTGCTTTGTTTAGTTTCGCTCCACAATCAATGAAGATACGGAGGGTTTCCTCGCTGCACGTTCTTCCTATTGCATCGCTTAGGAGTGCTCCGTTGCTGACGAGTGTATCGACTCTTTGTTCGATAAGTCTGCTCACTAGCCAGTGGTCCTTGTTAGCCGCTGCGTAGTAGAGTGCTTTTTTTGCAGAGTCGTGTGAGCCGGAACTGTAGACGCTGTCGTATAGGGAGATGTGAAGGACCACAGCCATGTGCTTGTTTGTGCTTCTGAAAGAGGCTATTTCCCGTGTGTCTAGATATCCTGCAATCGTGAGGAGGAGCTCGTTCGGTAGATAACAGAGTGACATTTTGGTGCTCGGAGATTTCAGGTTGTGATATCATGTAATAGCCTGTGCTTGGGCGTGTGAGGGGAAAGGGTGGGATTAAGGTCTGGAATTCGAATCCTCAACTCCCTTATAAGTTAGTAGCACACTTTCATCTTTCTATTGGTGTTTCTCTGAGTCTCTGACCCGCAATAGAAGCCCGTTTTCCCACGCACTCTCGATAACATGGACTAGCATGGTGGTCGACTACAATTCAAGTGATGAGTAGAGGAACAAGGTATCGTTCTATCACCCCCTAAAGCCAACCTTAATAAATTACAAAATTAATCGATCTAGAATTGGAATAGAATAAATAACAAGACAAAAAGGGTCTATGATACTGTAAGAGAAATTCAACGTGAGGCTAGGTTACCCTCTGATAGTAAAGGTGTTGGCTCACAGTAAGAGTAAAATCCAGAGGAAGCCCCATGGACCAGGAGTATTTGCTCGCAGGCCGGAGCAATTTTGATTAGTCTGAAACATATTCTGGAACTGTATATCCGAGAGTTACCTTAGGTTATGAAAGCTGGGTTTTGACCCTCCATGCACTGATATTTCTATTCTGTGCTCAGGTCTCGGTGATGTTTGAGAATGCCACATCCAATAGTGCCTTGGAGTATCTGTGGGTGCATGTGAGGAGTATCAATGTCTGCGCATTGTGTACGAGCCCCGGCGCATATCCTTGTATACGCCCTTGTGTTCGGCGATCTCAGGAAGACCTCTTAAAAGCGGTGCTATGGCAGGAGAGGCCTACAAGCCTAAGGGACTGATATCTACGGACAGGAGGCTTCACAGACTGCGCACTTCATAGAATTTCAGCAGTCTGTCGCCAAACCTATGGATTCATATATAACGAATTGTAGCCAGAGTAGCCCAACCATCTAGAAGCCGGACATAGATACGAGATTACAGAGATCAACACGAATAAACAAGTGGAGCATCTTTTTCCGTTCAATTATACAGTGCTCATGCACGCTTTTGGATTAAGTTATTTGTAACAACGAATAACGGAAATTTAATAATAATACACAAGAAAGGTCAAACACAAGTAAGATAGAGTTAAAACAAAAATCAAACCAGCAAACAAGAACAAGAACAAGAGCGTAAATTAGGCAACCACACCAAGTTTTTTTGTTTTTCAAAAAGGGGAGGCCATTTTGAGGAATATGTACGGTTATCCCCAAGCTAGAAGTTTTTTTTTTCTCCCATAGAAATCCGTAATTGCGCCAAAGAAACACCGTCATGATACAGATATTAAAGTCATGCCTCTGAATCCCAAGTTCCACCACACCCCAGACCCTATAGAAAAAAAGAAACCCGATGATTCTCAGATAATCACAAATACGGCATCCAAAGATTGTCAAGCTGTGCTAGATTCATGGGATTTGATGCCTTGGAAATGAAATCGATAACAGTTTGGTTGGCTGGGATACCACCGGCACCGCTTGATTGGGCTAGCGATGTCGCTCTGCGAACGATAATTTCCGAGTTGATTTGCACCCGCTCTCGTAGTTGCTGTTCCCCTATACTAGAGCGATGCTGTTGGGTGAACCAAAAAATCATCTCGTCACGCACAAAGACACTCAGATGTTGCTCGAGTTCAAACTACGATTAATGTTAGGACATGCTCGAGTGTATAAGGAGATAGCTAGCAAATTGTATAGCATACCTCAGGTTCAGTAAGACAGCGTGCAATGGCCATGACCGCGCAAGAAAATATTCCTTCAATAGCAATCGGGCCCATCAAGGTTTGAATATTCGGACTAAAGCGGAACGGGACTGATTCGTTGTTATGGAAGTACGCGTTGGTTGATGCCATGGCAGGGATCAATTCGGACCCCCAAATATTTCCGGTCTCTCTAGCAATAAACATCTTGTGCGGGAATCGGCTGCCCATACTCATAACATAAGTCATGAAAGTTAGAGCCGCATACTGGTAGCTGAATTGACGACGGAAGAGGAAGAATTCCGTAAATGAGGTGTATGATTTGGTCATGAACTGTCCATAGTTAATTAATATGCCCCAAACAAGATTCCGAGTTACCTACCTCAAGCGCGATGTTAGGTGGGACCATGGCTGACTGGATAGAATTAAATATTTCTAGCTTGATGTTTGCGTCAACCTGCTGCTGGCCGCCTCTGCTCGGATCTAGCGAGGCAATGACTTTCTTGAGCGAGAAGATTAACGGATCGTCTTTGCTCATTCCTGTCCTCCGGCAATGATCTTCATAAATGCCTTGCAAGGATATGTAGGAAGCATCGTCTTGAACAATTCTGATATGTGGTGCCAAGGGGACCATCAATGGCAAATGGAAGCCGAGATTCCGGCGACGGCTTTCCTTTCTCCTAGCAAGAGCACTATACTCTATTAGCTTTGGGTAACCACTTCAGTTCAAGAGAACATACCCATTGAATATACGGAACAATTGCAATATCCTCTCTTCCCTGCGACAGTGCCTTGCGGCAGGATGTTGGATTGCGAAAGCATGTACGCTTCCATCATGTCCCCTCAACTTTAGGCGCCGGTGACACACACCGTACCCGCGGACAACATCTACTCGCGGGAGGAAGCGATCAATACGAATGAAGTCCTTGTTATTATCTTTGTGCTGCGCAAGTGTTAGCAAGCGAAAATAAAGCAAGAATTGAGACTATTTACTAGTAGGTATTGACCAGGGACCTCAACGTCGTCGAATTTCTGGAACCTGAACTCACTCAAGTGAGGGCTATATGACTCAAGGTTTTGATTAGGTGCCCGACGGTCAAGCTTCTCTTCAAATCTGTCCCTCCAGCGTCGCAGCCTCTCGATATACGAGAACAAATTGGGGCGTTCATTTACAAAGTCTGCCTCAAACGCAACCCGGATGTGGGCGGGAAGAATCGTCTCCGCAAAGCGAGTGATATTTGACTCGGTGGACGGCGGGAGCTTCGAGTCCTCAAGTGAAGGGTTCATCCTCGCAATCCACTGCAATTCATCAGTCGGGTCAATTAACCTACAGGTGTCCATTGTAATGTGAATCTTACTTGTAGTCCGTCATTCAAGAGTGCAACAATCAACCTATATGCATCTTCATCTGGTGGGCACTTGAAGAACTTTTGTATTTGGTCACCCATAGTCTCCATCGAGAGGGCAAGAAGGGGGAACGCAGTCTTGAGGACAGACATAATCTCCTCCGCATATTCCCAAGGTAGACGCTTAACTGGTGGTTGGGGACTAGGCACAGCAGGGGCGGGTGATGACATATTCTGCCCCGTTGGAGCCGGTGTTGGAGATCCGGCCTCTGCTTTGTGTTAGATGATTCATAGGAACTTGGCTTGGGAAACATACTTATGGATTGGGGACCAGAATTGATGGCAGACTGAGGGCTAGATGCCATTCCTGTTTCAATTCCATTGGCCTGTGTTTGTGTCGTAACACTGCCCTGGCGACCTAAAGGAATTGCTTGGCCAACAATTGGGGAGCCTGCCTTTCCGCGATTTGATGCTGCTGCCTGGGCGGTCTGCTTCTTGATAACTTGGTAATCCTCACGGCTTGTACGCAGCAAGAAGTATAGGGCCTTGAGAAGTTAGCAATGATAGAGCGCGAAGAAAAGACAACTTGCCTGAGGGTAGTGTTTGGCAATCTTGATCAGGATTGTCCGAGCAAGACGAGCCTCCTTATGAGAAAGCGAGGTCAAAAGCTGCGGGATGTAAGTAATCCAATACCAAATCGGAATGTCGCCCTTGTAAGCATCAAAAGCCCCAGAGATCGAGGCACTAGCGTCATCTAAACTCAATAGCCAGAGAACTCGCCCGAGCAACTTCCGTGCTTTCCCGCTCTTATAAAGGCCAGCTGCCTCCAAATAACAGCTGACAGCGTTGACTGCAGGTTGCATATCCTGGGGATTCTCCTTGAATAGCGAGTCATTATAGTAGCCCCACTCTGCCCAGGCTTTTGGCAATTTGAGGTCGTGGTAAAGAGCGAGACCAAATGCCTCGTTGGCGTCTTCTTTCTGCTTAAGCTTTGACAAGAACATCCCTTTCAGTGTGTAGAATTCGGCCTTTTGACCAGCGCCGAAATAACCTAGATTCGTATTATTAATGACCTCAAGTCCTTGTGTGAGCTCGTTAGGATTCTGGTAGTGACATTTGGCCTGCTCCCGGAGTTTAAGGAAGGCCTCTTGGATCTCAATGTTTGGTAAGGTATATATCTTACTCAGTTGATGGATGCACACATCCGGGAGTTGATGTTTCCGAGCAACATGAGCAAAGCGATTGATAATCCAAGCAGTCTCATGATATCCGCGATAGGCGTAAGAACTATTGCTACTACCACCTGCACTTTGGGCTTGACCTGGAAGAAGTGGGAGGTAAGTGTTGTTGATTGAATGGAATATGTGCTGCCTCCAGGTGACGAGATCGCGCCAGCTATTGATATCATCCCAAACATTTGGCAACCTATCCCTCCAAGTACCCAATAGCATCTTGAGTTCTTGTGACTTAGCGTCGAGGTTCTGCGCAGTTGTTGTGGAAAGGCTGCTATAGATTACGCTCGCATCGTGTAACTCGACAAGTTGCTGGAACGCTTGAAGGAGGGGGATATGTGCATTGGTGACCCTCCGTGGTAGGTTATGCCACTTGCGAAGGGATAGTTGGATGGCTTCGTCACATAACCTAGAAAATTCTCCTGGCACTTCCGTTTTCTGATGAACTTTTTGTAATGCCATGAAAGCAGCGAAAAAGTACCGTCGCGGAGTCGGGGCATCCATGAGGGATTTGATGGTAGAATCCATGCGTTCTCCGTCTGCCCCATTCCAATTCTCCAGCAATCTCCAACCACACTCCAAGAGAAGGTCGTTATAATTCTCGTGCTTAGCAAACTCGCTTAAAATTTCCCATTGCTGAAGCTTCTGCGCGCAAATAACCCAATGATCTTCCCAAAGATTATATTCGGAGCTTGAGAATGGCAGAGCTCCCGTACGTGCTTTGATTTGAGCACCCTCATACATCTGTTGGGCCTTGTCCCACATCCCATTCTGCTCGTACGAGATGGCAGCGTTGGTCTCTAAGTATTGGGCCCGTCGTCGCCACAAGCCGTAGAACAAGTCCTCTTCAGAAAGCATAGAATACATTTCCGCCAATGCATCTAAATTACTCTCACGCACAACAAGACTGTCCATAGGCGGAACGTTCGCCGAGTCTTCGAGGAGATGGATTGCGGAGTACCAGGAATCGTAGGTTTTGCTAAGGAATTTGACCATGTGAGGTGGTAAAGTTAATTTTGGGGATGCATGCTCAACTCCTTCAAGAATACTTTGGATGACATTGGGCCGCTTATCCATTTGTCGATGGTGCCATTCCTTGGATAGAAGGGAAACGATACCCCGCAAAAGGTCCTGGCGATCCTCTTTGCCCAATGCCGACCAACATAACGGGAACAGTGCAACCCATATTTGATGTCCGACCTTCGGATCGAGGTGTTGAAGCTGAGCCATTGGCTCAAAGATATCTCCAGCTCTTACCTCCGCCAAACTTTGGCAAAACCTTCTATGGCGAGTCATAAAATCTTCGAACTTTTCGTCTAGCAGCAAGGAATCCTTTCGCTCATCTGAAACGTATGCCATTACCGCGGAAGATGCTGGTGCGACTCTCAGATCGTCCTCATGCAGTTCAATCCGGAGATCCATATCCACCGACCCAAAAAGTAAATGCGACGCTTGATTCAGCCAATAGGAATCCGCAAGAATTTCCCAATTTTGAGTTGCCAAAACAAAGCTGAGTCGATTGCTGATCGTTCGCGACAGACTTCGGTCAAAGATTTGTAAGAACCGATTACGCATATTAACATCTTTCGCCCGGGTTCCTATCAAAAATGCTGGTTCAAGCCGGACTGTAAGCTCTGTCTTGGTGATCACTGGGTCTTCGTATATATCGATTACCAAGTCCAAAAAGCTACTGCAAAGTGCTGGATCAGGTCTTGACTCGAATGAGAGCATTTTCGATAATACAGCTATCTTCTCTTTCAATGTGGGGAAAGACTCCGTCGATTCAAATACCCACCCCCGCACGATGTGTAGAATCTTTAAACATAGCTCTGAACTCGAAGACCTCTCGACCAATTGAGCCATCACACTCAAGAAGGGCCTACGCTGGTCCCCCAGCACAGAGACCCTAGCAGATGCAACATCTATCACCATTCGAAGGAGTTCCGTTGTGGTGTCTGGATCAAAGACTTGAGAATTACCTCCAGTGTTTGGCTCTATCTTAGCTGAATTCGGCAGATTAACCACTGGCGCAGGTCCGCCCGGAGGTGCTGAGAGGTGATCTTTCCCCAGTTTCTGAAACGCTTTCATAAGCGCTGGTATGTGGTCATCTATGACGGTTGGTCGTCTCTCGGATAGGGTCCAAAGGATATTAACACTGGACATGAGATTGGTGTTTAAATTCTCCTGTACAATGGTAGTAAGGAGAGAAATAAATAAGTCGGATGGCGAGTCTGTCTGCTCCTCTTCCTCCTCTTCCCCTTCTACCCTAGTAACAGGAATAGCCTGAAGCACCCGCGCAAGCACCGGCTGAAGACCCTTTTGTACTTCGGCGTTATCAGACCGGAGGGACTTCTCCAGTATCTTTTGGATCTGCGGCAGGTGTTGCATGATCCAGTCATCAGACTTGAGATCGACGATTATCCTCATGACCCGTAAGCCATTAAGAAACCCCGGAAGTGTGTCGTTCGTGATTTCATTGAGGACAAGATGTTTTTCGGTGACCTTCGGGAACAAATCGATATCAAGATCCCCCCAGTATTTTGGGCTAAGAAACTCCTTCAGCAAACCGAGTGCGTTCCGGCATAACTCGCTAGTCGAAAACTTTTCTTGGAGGCCGCAAATAAATGTCACCAAATGCTTGACCACGTGCATACGAAGCGCAGTTGGAACCGCGTATTCCGTTTTGTCCGAGCCGGGGACAGAGCCCGGGGCTGATTGAGGCCGTGAGTCTACCGGCAGTTGACCGTACTTCCGCTTCCTTGATGGTGAGGCCTCAGGGCTGGTCCTCGCAGCCTCAGAGATTCGACGCTTTTCCCAATCCCGAATTAGTATAATGAGGTTGATCGACAACTTTTTGTTTTCCGTTGACGGGTTAGGGAAATGCAGAACAAGCTTTGGTAAAGAAGTAACGATCCAAGTTAGGAAATGCTCTCTAGACTCGTAAAACAAATCGCCGTGTTTCACAAGAAACTGGAATATATTCGTCATTTGCTGCTGGTTGTGTCCTTCCTCAGACAAAATGCGTCGAGGCCACCTAGCCCAGATCGGGTACCGAGGGTCGCTAACATTTGGTACTCGCTTTCTTAGCACCGGAGCGATAAGTTCGAGAGCCTGTGTGACTAAGGCTCTTCCTTCGTGTTGATGTGCCTTTAACAAGGCCACATAAATCTGAATCACAATCTTCGAAGGTGTGTCATAATGGCGAATGAAGAAAGCAATTAAGACATATGCCGCCTGCTTATTGACTATATCCTCAAGCTTGATATAGTTCCAGCCAAATTTGATGACGTCTTTTCTGGCTTCATTCAAAATCGTATTATGGTCTCTAATCAAAAGCGCCGACATCTGTAAAAGCTCCATTCGGGAGTGATCTAATCCAGGAGAAGCATCGTCCCCTAGATCTCCAAGATTTGGCCTCCAAATCTTAGAGTGAATGGCTTCAATCATATTCCTGTCAACAAGCTTTTGTCCATTAACAGGTTTGGCTCCGCGCTGAACATCCATAGCAAGTATGGGATTAACAAGGTAGTGAAAAGCAAATGTTTTTGTCTCCTGAGTTGAGGACTTTCCGGAATACAAATCCAGGCACCTATAAATCACGTTTCGCCACTGCTCAATAGATCCGCCACATATGATCTTGGAATAGATGTGACTGGTTAGAGCATTAGATCTCTTGAGCTTGTTGGATGTCCGTGCGTCGATCACCTTCAAATAGTCAGAAAAGACCACGCTAAGGAAAGGATGAATCAAAGGCATACCTTGAAAAGGAACTCCAAGTCGTCCTCCGCGTGTGTAAGATAAGTCATAAAGACCTCGAGTAACGTCTCAGAAGATTGTTCAACAGCCAATCTAACAGGAACCGCAACCTTCCCTTCCTTCAATCTATTCCTCAATTCAATCCCAGCCCAAAGTAATTTTTCCATTAAATCTCGATTTTGGACGAGCCAGTCTTTACTGCCAGGGTGCTTCACGATGGCGTTGACAATATTAGCTGCATTTACTATAGCAATGAATCTGTCTTCCATTCTGACTTCCAGATGGATTGTTGATTCCACAAAACGCGGTACATCGCCGCAAACAACATTCCGCAAGGGACCACTGCTGTCATCTGCAAGAAGCTGCCAAAAGATCCTGCCGTATCTGATATCGATTAACTTGGGCTTCATAAACGCCCAAGTTTCGCTAGGATATCGATTAACGAACCTCAAGAGAGGGGCTCGGAATGGGCTATGCTGCGTTCGTCGAAGCTTTTCCTCCAGATCTATCACAATCTTGAACATTTCCTCCAAGAATTGCACTGCTGCCGGTGGGAGCAAGTGGAATATGTTTAATATTGATGCTATGACTCGAATGTTCTGATTCTGCTCAAGCAATTTGAATGAGGTTTGCTGAAGGATATTTGGTTCGGCTAAGTTCTTCAGATGGTCCAGTAACCTACTACCGATCTCCACCTTGAAGTAATTCGTCAGAAGCTCCAGAAGTCTTGCCAACCCTTCCAAACCTGCAACATTTAATCTCTTTGGATCGGAAAGATTCATCAGGATCGGGCGAAGGCCGTTCTGAAGGAGATCCTTTGGCAATTTATTTGTCTGCGCAAGAACTCCTTTTAACCCTAAATTTGCTGCGTCGATGACTTCGGGAGATTTCGAGTAAAGCGATTTAAAAAACACCGAAATAATCCGCCCTCTCGTTTGGGTTTTATCGGGTGAAGCGAAATCGGGGTATGTAATTGCCATAGACAATAGCTTGATGCAAACAACCCGCAAGTTGAGGACGGACTCAGTTGTCCGATGTTCAGGGACTCGGTTATTCGATAAGGCATCATCATCGGCATCCGCAAGAGCAAGTGCTTCCATCATGAGACGATTCATTTCCTCATTAAACTCCAGAAATGCGGGTTGTAGGCTAAGGCAAAACGTTATCGCATCGATATAGCCGATCTGGCTCGCAAACGGAAGGGCGCGAAGTGGCTTATTGAAAATAGGTGTCAACAAGCGATCCTTGACAGGCGTCATCAATGTGTGTATCTCTATATCAAGTATGCTCGACAAGGTTGCAAAAGATTTCTGCGCCGTTTCCCTCACATGCTTATTAGGATTGGATATTTCACAAATGAGTAAAGCGCAGAGGTTGAAGCTCTTCGAGTGATATGTCGTGATTTCCTCCTTGGAGACATTCTTGTTGCAACGCCGCAGAACAAGATCAAGGGTAGACTGGGCACATTCCCGAGTGCTAGCCGGAAGGTCTGGAGGCATGTCCTTAATGACATATAACAAAGCTCGAACGAAATCGTGTTGACGGTCCACCATCCAAGCCTCTCCCAGATCCAGATCTTCGGTCAGTGCACGAATCCCTAAGCACCCACCGGATTTAGGATACCACTCTTCTTCATAGCAGCAATGACAGAAAGTCTTCGCCATTGAAAAAAAGAAGGGGAGTTTATGGACGTTTTCCATCGACCCAAAGAGTGTAACTGCAGTATCATAGATCACCTTCAATGCTTTCTTGACCAGTTCTCTTACAGCTTTACTCTCCGAAGACAGACAATGGGCGAGAGCCTCAGACAAGCTTCTGTTGTCAAGATACATCGGGCCTTCGCCACTGTTGACGACAAACTGCTGTTTCCTCTGTCGCATTTCTGTTGTTGCTCTCCCTATTTCCAGGATTGTGAAATGCCGGCATACATCAAACACTAGTGAGGAGGCATCCTCCTCGAGTTCAGGGATAGCGACGGCGTGTATAACCGACTCCAAAAGCTTCCGGAGGACAACTTCTTGGTCGTGCTTTTTAAAAACAGGTTTATGTCGGTCAGAGGATGGAATAAGAGCATCCGCACGATCCGATGATCCGTCTGCCAAATCGTTGGCTTGTAATCGGACCAGCAGAGCGAAATCTTCTGGCAGCGGATCGTATCCCACGAAAAGCTTTAGAGCAGAGCTCAAAAGTCTCAGGGATTGCTGCTTGTAAAACAAGTCGGTCTTCTTGTCTTGCGCTGTTTTCAAAAGCTTGGTATCAAATATCTTTTCTATGGCCAAGTCAACCGCGCGGAGCACAGGGAATGCGCGTTCACCGGGCGCTCCATGGAGTTTGATATTGACACTGCAATCGTCGTCGGCGTAAAGCCCGAATGCTAGAGGAGGAGGGTGGGTCAAGAACCGCCGATTTCTACCTCCAAGTTTGCCTAAAATTCGCATTGTCGTGTGGCTGTGAACATGGTTGTATGGTAACGGTTTGAGGTGATCCCATAGCGCAGCCATCAGATCGTCAATAACAGGAGCCATTATAGGATCCAAATAGTCTGCCGTCAAATTGTCCACACAAAGTTCGAGAGTCCTTAGTCCTTGATTAACCAACTCCTGCCCGGCCTTAAGAGCCACCACTAACGGCTTCATCAAATAGCTCAAATGCGGTAAGAGATTACTCAAGCGTGCTGGAACAGTGAGACACAATTCCACGTACAAATCCCTCTCCTGGACTTTTCGGGCTGAATTCAATAAGGTGTTTAAAACCTCGAGAAGGGTTTCGAGAAGAGGCAAAATCTCTTTGTATAGGTGTTCGAACCTCCCACCGCCTATACTGCGAAACAAAGACCTCAGAAGCAAGAAGTAATTCATAGGTTCCTCTGCAGTGGTTGATAGACTGATCGACTTGAGGACAATCTTACTAACATGCGGTAATAGGACTTGTTCGTTCTGGGCCGAGAATAGGGTGACAGCCATAAAGGACAATTTAAAGAGGCGTAACAGCACTTGTGACTTTCTCGGATCCTTAGTCCCTACTTCCTCGATATGATCCATCAGAAACTGAAGAAGCATCCCACAGAAGCTGGGAGAAGTCGCTTCACTGGCGAGGAAAAATTGGGGAACATGTAGGAGTGCTGTATGCTCAAACATCATCTCATACAGGTGCGGAATTTCGGAATGGAACACTTCATGGAAAGTGGCCGGGTCGATGCAATGAAATACGGTTGCAAAAGTCTCCAGTAGTTCCTTCTCTTCCTTTCCATTCGGAACCATGAAGTGATTGGTTAGGAAGTCTACTGGTGAGGTGTTTGGGTCAGATACTTTCGCTTCATGCTCAACGCCGTAGTAGCGAAAGACTCTCGCTCCTTCTCGAAATAGCCCGATTATGACATTGACCTCTTCTGCGCTAAACCCGAATGCGACCTCGCTCCAATTTGGAGGGTTGTTGTCTACCGATTGGGAGGGTGGGTTACACGATCGTAAAGCAAAAAGCATGCTCTTGAGACCATTCATAAGGTTTTTGAACAGGAATTTATTATCTTATTATTGCCATTATTTATTAGCATACGAGAAAAAAGTAGAATGGAGTAATCACTCGTACCTGAAACCGGATCTGCACCTCTCTCCCTAGGATTCGATGTCTTAATCGGCGTTGCCGTGAATATATCTATTTCATCATGCTCATCGCGTCTATTCCTCTCCGGCTCCATTACAACTTCATCGGATTTGATTTCTTCCTTGGCCAGCCAATTCATTCTGCTCTGCTTGACAGCATTCTCATACTGTCTATTCATAGACTTGAATTTTTCGGCGATGGCATCAAGGATCATAATCAAAAAGTGCCGAGCTGTGATGTCAATGTTAGAGATCTGACATTTAAAAATTGAATCACAAACGCTCTTACCCTCCTGTTTATTCTCTAATTTTGCTATAAACTCAGCCAAATTTAACAACAGCTTCGCACTCATTGTCTGAAAACTTGTGCCAGGGAAGTTATCATGCAAATTCTTCGTATACACCTCGACAGTCCGTCCAATCTGATCACGGTCTAATGCGTCTCGAACATGATGGATTAAATCCGCTAGCATACTATACGCTAAGGGCCTGTCGCACACGTTTTAGTTTCCGCACCCTCATTATATATAGACAAACCCACCTCATAGTTTCATAGACCGTTAACCCATCTCCAATAAGGACTCGCTCATCCAGGAGTTCGTCTATCTTGCCCAGAAATATCTTCCGAAAGTTGAAATTTATTATGTGACGAGTAGCTACGAGTAGCTCCTAAGCGAAATTGTTCGTAAACTTCAGACCAACAGAAGAGCAGCCACTTACCTTGCGAGCTCCAGAACGTTCTCTTGGACAATCTTTTAGCAATCTCACCACAATCTCAGGAAGTGTGGGCAAAAATTCTTGGAGTTGATGTGCATATACACGCAAGACATAAGCCAAAAAACTCATGGTCTAGATATATTAATAACTTCTCATCATATTACACCTGACCGGTTTTAGAACTCACCTTAACTTGTGCTGTTATGAACTCCCCAAATGCGACCCTATTCTTGATGTTAGGACTAACACCTGTAAATACTTCCCCTTTAGCTTTAGCCAGTCTATGCGCCTCCTCCTGGGGCCCGGCTTGTAACAACAGCATTTCCTTGATTCGAGGAACAAATAGTTTAACGTTTTTGTGTACACAAGGTCGATGGGCTTGAAATAAGCTGACCACTATGATCGGGCATTCTGCAAGCACTTTGAAACTCTGCATTCCTTTAACAAGCATTTTTGCGGGTTGTTGCACCTCTGTCGCGGGATCCTGACCTGGCATCATTGGAGACATTGGCTTAGGGCTCTGTGTTATCCCCAAATTCTGTGCCGAATTTCCTGGTGTACCAGGCATTCCCGGTGTACTTCCAGATGTAGTAGACGGATTGTCGAAAGCTTCCTTTACAGCTTTGGGCATCATAGTGAACATTTCCTGTATCAGATCCAAGAAAGGTTGGACCTTCTCCGTAAGCTGCTTTTGATAATGTCTCTGGAAATCCATTATCGTCTTCATACATAGAACGGCGTTGTCCTCATTCTCGGTTTTAACAAGTGTCATTAATAATGTCATCAGATCGCTGGCGTATGGTTCCAGCGCCTCTGGTGGGGTATACGGCAACCGGTGGATCGTATCGAGAGTGATATTTCGCAATTTCTGCAAACCCAGTTAACTAAGTCTCTTGAAACAGAAAATGTTAACCGAACCTGCTCGGGGGATGTAGATACAAACACAGGTTGACCATTTAGTATGTTCATAAACACAGGCATTAACTTCGCTAAAAATTTCGTGTATTCCGCTGGCACCTGTGTAAACACATCGATCGAGTCACGGAGCTCTCCTGCAATCTGTAGTTTTAACTTGGCGTCTAGGCTCCCATTCTCGTTAGTTATACCGCCGCTGCTGCGAAAGGAAGAAACATTAGAAACAAACCGAGCGAGCCATCCCCCAGCCTCGCGGCGTATACGTCCGCGTGGGCAGTTCCGCCCGCCATGATGTTCGTAGATTCCCTCAATCAGCCGAGGTAGATTTGACGTTGACGGCTATTGAGATTCGGTGACCCAACGATGGGAAATGGCAAAAGCTTAAATCCCTAGAAAAAAGTCTGTTAGCTATGGTGGTTTGGTTCCGCGGACTGCTAAAGTTGAGGAGTTGTGTCGTCTGAGTAAAATGGAGGCGATTCACCTTCTGCTCTACGGGGATGACTTGCAACAGCTAGAGAGCATCAGGGGGAAAGGTGAGTACCGAGAAAGGAGTAAGGGCAAAGGAGTGGTGTATAAATTTATCTCGAGCAATCGGGTGGCTTCTTGGTCGCGCGAAGGCTAGCCTATTTCTCAGCGCGCCGTTGAGTGAAAGATACGAGGCTGCAGGTTGAAATTGTGGAATGGACAGGAGGGCGGCGGACGACTCTCTTATGTAGACTATGCAATGCAGTGCCAAGCCCTTTCCTGTTCCAGCGAACCACTACCGCTAACGCTAACCAAACTGCTTTCTTAGAGCCGCATGATACCAGACACCTGCGCACGATTTCTAACTTGTACGAACCCCAAAAGCATCCCGAAATCTGTGCTCCTCTAAAACCCTCTGCGAGTCTTGGCAGCACGCTCCTCGGATATTTCTAGACCCTCTTACTCGCTTCATTTTGCCCAGTAACGTACATAAAAATTGTAGTACGAGTACATATTGGAAGCAGCGCCTTAGCATAAATTTGTATGTGCACTCTACCGTAATTCCCCTCTTGCAATTCTCAGCCAATGCCCACTTTATCAATAAACAGGGCCCCCAAAATCAAAGAAGAGTTGATCTTAGGTAATTCTACACAGAGCTTTTCCCAAAAATTCTGGCCGTCGTTGGGGCCTATCGGTTGTTGGATCTTGGCGTGGTGAGGTCGATTTCAGACGTCTAGCACTATGCACCCTAAGTAAACCACTGTGCTTGTTGAGTGACTTTGAGGCCTCCGATGCCTTCGACCCCCTTTCCAAACTCGATGGGCTCAACGTGGAACCTCAAGATAGCCATTGTTGGTGATCTCAAAAACTCGATACCCAAGTGTTTTCAAGGGTAATCATTGCTCGGGAACCTGTAGTTGTGCTTTGAAAGCATAACTATTAATTCCCCAATTGTCTACCCCCCCAGAGTGCTTCCCACAGAAATACTTAGCAATCAATCAACGAAAAACAACCCCACGCATTTGATGTGTCTGAACAAGAAACAGAAATAATAAAAACCACGCCCCGACATGTTAGAGCGTAATCCCATAGCGTTCCAGGTATAGATAGATGCTCGATTGAACGGGTGGGTGAGTTGATAGGGCGCACATGACACAGGTATGTATCCCCCAGGCGAGCGCTCCACAAGTGCCAACCTACCTGTATGATATGAAGCACTAGGGTGGGATATCACTAGGTCCTAGCAAAATTTAAAAGCACACTCAAAGGCAGTGTGCAAGACAGCTAATCCGGATAGTAGGGCTGGATTCCCCGCTTACATGTCTCTCCCCATCCAATGTGATCGTACCAGTGCTCAAAAGGGCGAAAAAGCGCAGCCCGGACCCCGCGACTCGAACACTGCCAGTAGGCGAGAAAGTAGCGTCTGAGAGAGACACAGTATCCGTGGCCGGATACTCAACTCTGACCCCCCTTAGAATGAAACCTAAATTGGACCAGCCGCATTCCATCAAGCACATTCAGAGCTACCGGCACCCTAATGAGCTGCCACAAACGAAACAAGGCTAAAAAACTTTGTTCCGCCGCACCTTCTCTCTCCCCTTACGTTAACACTTCCTTCTATGACGAACAACGACACTTGTTCCCTATCTGTTTAAATAAGCTACAGTTTTTATTTTTTATATTTTTTATTTAACTATCTCCCTGAATCTCCCCGACTCACCACCGGCCAAACATAGGCCGCCGGTGCAAGTCGACTATATAAAATTACTGCTCACAACTAACAGGAAGGAACTTTCCTAAGCCTGCAATATGATGGAAAATCGAAAAGAATCACATCCCTTTATCATGCACCTCTTTGTTTCACTCCCTTTATGATGTTCTAGGAAATCTTACCTTTCGACCATCCATCATCAATTATCACTCATACTATTCGTAACCATGAATGCTTGACCTATACCATAGCCAAGGGCGGCAACATAACTTTAAAGAAGCAAACCAACTGCCGCCGTAAATCCCAATTCTTAAGGGTGCCACGGGTGCGAATGAGAACAACATAGAAACTCCTAAGCTCTACCCCAGTTGGAGCCAGGTCTTGGGCCAGTTTCACAATCGATTGAAATATTTCATTGCTGCATTCCAACTATCTGAGAGTTACCATGCGATCATCGGGCGCGCAATTTTATCCCCGACGTTGCCCTACTGCATGCAGTTCGAGCCAATACCACTCATACAGTATTGTACAACCAAACACAACGCCATACAGCCAACCCTCATAGTGTTCGCAGAGAATTAAAACTGCGAAACGTGGAAACCTCTGTAGAGAGTTTATTCTCGGGATTTGGTGAGAATCGTCTGAGTGCTTCCTGTGCAAAATTGGAAGTCGTACCTAAGCGTATTGGATGGGTGAACGATAAGCTCATACTGTGTCAATCGCCTGCCGCACCAGCCAGGAAACCCAAAACCAAAGCCCACTACTTACACTATCAAGCGTGGGGTGTTCCGAAAACCCCCTTACCTTATTATGAATCCTAAGGACTAGTCGTGATGTTACTTGCCCAGAAAGAGGGACTTATCGGTTAGGGTAATGTGCTCACGCGCAGCAGGCGACTGCGCACCAGTCTCTCCCATAGGAGACTGGGCCCCAGCGTTTTCACTCCTCTGGGTGCTATCGAATTCTGAGCACTTGGTGCGTGGTTGTGTAAAATCGCACCCACAATCCGATATGAATGGAGCATACGTTAGCATACAATACAAGCCTAGATACATGCCAAGAACGTGAGAAATATCATAAAAACAGGAGCATCTGTCCAAGTACCCCACGATAAAGTTAGTGAACACTTATTTTTAGGCTAACCTACGACATAATCCCTGTCTTGTACGAAAAAATCTCCCCTAGTGCTTGTAATTAGCCCGAGAGGTTAGGCGGGCCTATATCTGCTACTGTATGGTAGGCAGGATGGTAAGAGTGCAGAATCTCGCTCCACTACCGTACAGGTCCCGTCTCGCCAAATCGTGCGCAGTACTGTACTGTACTGCACGAGTGCCCACCGTGTTGCATCAAGCTAGCCATTCACCAATGTAAATTGATCTAGTTCTGAGACATGTTCTAGAACGAGACCCGGTATCCCCTACATCAGAATCTGGTAAGCTTCTGTACTCGGGTATGGACGTCAGTGATGGGATGGACAGGGGTTCCAGATGTCAAAGCTTTTTACCCTTCCTAGCATTATACCTACCAAATCAAATCATCTTTTGCCTCTGATACGGTAGTAATGAGCACGGGACTCTAAACCCTATCTACCCATCACTAACGTCCATACCCTAGTAGCACCATGCCGATTCTCTAATTCCCATTACCGAGTCATGACTTATGACGGGCACTAAGAGATTCCCCTAGCGCAAAGCCTGAGTACAAGTGCCCCAACATTGCCAGGCTGAGTACTCGAGTACACTACCGGCTGCATAGGGGTTGGGGCCATAGGTTACGATCGTTGATCTCTATCATTTTATGACTTATGATCCTAGAACCGCGCAATTCGTTACAAGTCATTGACCTCGTTCATGACAACGACCCTTCAGATCCATTGGGTTATAGTGTTAAGTATCCTCAGCAAAATGGATTTTCGAAAAGAATTTTTATGGCCTAGTTGCGTATGTTTGCTCCTGGTGCCATTATCGCTGGTATGGTAAGGTAAATAATTGCCTTTTATTAACAATTAGTGGAATATTATGCTTACTCATCTGGTGTTAAAGCCACCAGTTAGGGCATGTTGTCGAGGAATTAAATTACGTTGTAGGTGGGTTAACTACGCAGATGGTACGCAGGCTCCCCGCGTATGTTTTGGTATGATAGGCCCCAGCAGTGCAGCTAGATTGGTTTTCAAGAGCAGCTTTTTGTTTTGCAGTGCCGGGCTTCTGTTTGTTCGTTCCTCCACTTGTTGGTGAAGCCCCGCTCAATTGATTACTTCCCGCTGCTCGACAGATCTACCCCAGCGTCCCCCGGTTGGCCCTCTGCGTTCGCCAAATCAGCCCCTTATATGTATCCCTCCGCAACACCTAGGTTCCATCAACAACAACCCTACGAACGAAGCCCCTTCACCCTCGTACAACACAGCTCCACATCGTCTGCCCCTCTCCGTCGTCCTCCACAATAGTCCCAAGATTCCCATCTCTGCACGCAAACCAAGAACTGTGCTCGATATTCATCTTTATCTCGATTTACCTTTCGCCAGCCTCTTCCAAACCCCTCCAAAGCCGACGCATCATCAGCTCGTTCCTTCCGTTAACATTGTTTGAGTCGTTTTTTTGGCTATATGGTCCTATACAATTGATTCGACCTCGTCGCGAAAAAAACGTTACCAACATTCTCGTCGCTCCCTTCTACGTACCGTTTTACCTCCCTTCTTAAAGGTGCCGAGTTTTGAGCTTGAAGCGGATTCTATAGCTGTTGCTCGGTGGATTTGAGAATGAAGAATTTCAGGCAGCGAGTGGGTGTATGTTCCTTCCGTGATTTTTGGTTTTAGATCTCATTAGTATCCCCGTTGCTCTCCAATCTTGGATTGTCGCTAATTAGTACATTCCGCAACTTGTTTGGCTGTCCTACAGCTATCTCGAAAAGACCCCAAACCAAATAAGGGGAAGAAGGACTCACAGGGAAATTCACCCTCTTCTTCTACCAGCCAACTGGTTCCGTCGGGCTCTGGGTCTTCTAGCTCGGAGAAGAAAGGTGGTGGGAGCGGCAGCGGTTCTGAGAATGGAGATAAGGCTCCAGGTCACAAACAACAGAAAGACTCTGGAACTCCGGCTATGACACCAGCCGGCTCACCCGGAGGAGCTATCAACGCAGCATCTCTGGCGGCAAACATTCAGCAACAGATAAATAATGCGACAAGTCCATCGGGATCTCGGATGATTGCACCCTCCGTGATAATCAGCCCGTCCTCTGCTCCTGTATGTGTTTTAGATTTTGCGGTGATTAGCTGGTAGATTTACTAATTGTTGGTATTTTTTTTGGTTGAAAGCATATCCCACCTCCTGGTGCTGCCGAAACAATGCCTGGTGATCTAGTTCCCCCTAAGGCTGGTGCAAAGGGCGTCGCTTTTGATCGGCTACAGACCGCTCCGAAGGCAGATCAAATACCTGAAGGCCTTAAGACACCAAAGAGACAGCATAGTTCTCGATTCGACGTCTCGGAGAAGAGAGAGTTGGAGAAATTGCAAGCATTTCATGGTATACTTTTTTACCCTCTTTGTAACTTTTAGGGTCTGTACTGGTTTAGGGGTGGGTTGCTGATTGTTGTGGGATGATAGAGGTTCCACCCCAGCGGCGACAGGATTTGTTTTTGCAAAAGCTTGAACAATGCAATGTGATTTTCGATTTCAATGACGCCTCGGCCGATATGAAATCCAAAGAAATCAAGCGCCTTGCTCTCCACGAACTGCTTGACTATGTTGCTAACAATCGTTCTGTCATCACGGACGCAATGTATCCCAAAGTTGTCGAGATGTTTGCCAAAAATCTTTTCAGACCTATCCCACCACCTGTGAACCCTGTTGGGGATGCATTTGATCCAGAGGAAGACGAGCCCGTGCTGGAAGTTGCCTGGCCTCATATCCAAGTGGTATATGAGTTCTTTTTGAGATTCATTGAGAGTCAGGACTTCAACACCAACATCGCCAAGCAGTATATTGACCACCAGTTTGTCCTACAGGTTAGAATCTCCTTGTACTTGTGGTTCGCCCTATTTGGAAGGGTCGATGGGTTGCTAATGTGAATCAAAGTTGCTTGAGCTTTTTGATTCCGAAGATCCTCGGGAGCGCGACTTCTTAAAGACCACTCTCCATCGCATATACGGAAAATTCCTTAACCTCCGGTCATATATCCGGCGCTCTATCAACAACGTCTTTTTCCAATTTATCTACGAGACTGAACGCTTTAATGGGATTGCCGAATTACTGGAGATTCTAGGAAGCATTATCAATGGATTCGCCCTACCCTTGAAGGAGGAACACAAATTATTCTTGACAAGGGTTCTTATTCCACTTCACAAAGTCAAGAGCTTGAGTATGTACCATCCTCAGTTGGCATACTGTATAGTACAGTTTTTGGAAAAAGATGCGGCATTGACTGAAGAGGTTGGAACTCCCCCAAACCTCTCCTAGTCTTTTACTTCTAACCACTTGATAGGTTGTCATTGGCTTGTTGAGATACTGGCCCAAAGTCAATAGTACGAAGGAAGTCATGTATCTGAATGAGGTTGAGGACATATTCGAAGTCATGGATCCTGCTGAATTCGCTAAAGTTCAGGAACCGCTCTTTAATCAATTAGCCAAGAGTGTTGCTAGTCCACATTTTCAGGTGCGCGGAGTCCTACAGTGGCGTTGAGTGCTTTTCTAATGGATAACAGGTTGCGGAGCGAGCTCTTTATTTCTGGAATAATGAGTACTTTTGCAATCTGGTTAGCGATAATGTTGAGGTTATCTTGCCAATTATGTTCGCTCCTTTATACGAGAACTCAAAGGGTCACTGGAACAGGTATACTCATCTCCCCCGCCAATATGGTCAGATTCGGTTTGTACTACTATCACTAGATTGCTTATCCCACCCCTCTCTTTAGAACTATACACGGCATGGTATATAATGCCATGAAGCTTTTCATGGAAATCAACCCAGCTCTCTTTGAGGAGTGCACTGGGATATATGTAGCGGACCAAGAAAGCGCTCCTCAGAGGCAACAAGAGAGAGAGGCTGTCTGGAAGATGCTGGAAGATACGGCCGCCAAGAACAAGAAGTCCAGAGAGGGGAGTGGTGCCAACGAAGACGGTAAACGTTTGTCCTCTAAGGGTTCACAAGCTGCTAGGAGTGGCTCCCCTATGCAGATAGCTGAGGATAGCGCTGATGATAGTGAACGGAAAATGATAGCATTGAACATTCATGATGAGGGAAAGAAAGTGGTAGGTGTCGCTTAGGACCTCCATGTTTCAGTTTCCGGCGTTGGAATTGTTTGTTTTTTCCCCTTTCCCTTTGAAGCAAGCGAAAATAGTGGCATCATTGGAGGAAGGCAGGCGTAGCGGAATAAGGAGGAGCCTGGCTGAATGGTAGAGGGCAGGGGCATCGCACATGTTCAAAATCATTCATTTTTCTTTTTCGAATTCCCCCCCTTTTTTTCTCTTTCCTTTTTTCTTCATCTCCTATGGCTATGAAGTTCTCCTTTACATTTCAATTCATTGTTACATTTTATTTTCTTCTTTTTCTCTCTTCTTTACTTATCTTATCATTCTCACTATGTTATGAGCGCTGTGCAGTCTTCTGACTTGTCATGCTTAATATCAAAAAGAAACAACGCCAGGTGTCTAATCCATCCCCACATACCCATCCTCATTACCATCACCAGCAACCTCAAAAACAACAACAATCGCTATCTCAACAGTCAGTGCCAAAGTCTCGCTCAAGAGCCCGCAGCAACGGAAGCATCAACAGTTCACTGAATTCTTCTCCATCGCCTGGAAGATCGCGGTAACATAATAGCCAACTAAAAAATTACACAAAAACTCGCAATATATCCTTCCTTTTTTTTCTTTTCATTTCCCTCGTTTCGCTTTTCGTTCTTCCATTCCTCTCGACGCCCTGATTTCTCGTTTGATAGGTGGTTTAGTAACCGCCTACCCTTCCTTTTCTTATCTTCTTTTCACTTTACCCACTCGTTTTGTTTTGAAATTGGTTCGTGAGTTTGGTTGCGCCGCGATACCAAATTGATCGTCTTTTGTTGTTTTTGTTTTTTTCTCTCTCCATTAGAATGTGATGTTTTGCTGGATCGTATGCGGTGGCGGTAGCGACGGGGGCGTGGGCTAGTAAGGTGGGGCGGGGGGCTTACACAAATAAACCTGGTGTTGTCGCATTTTCTTTTTTCTTCCTTTTGATTTCTAGTCATTATTAGCATGTGTCTGGCAATTGCTCGTCATAGTGGATTCAAGCTAGGAGGAGGAAGAAGAAGAATAAGAAGAAGGGATGAAGAGAGAGATGGAGGAAGGAAGGAGTGAAGGATGTTGCTACTTGCTTGCTTACTTACTTTACTTACCTGCTTGGGAGGCTTTCATGTCTTGTCACTCGAACGAAAATATATCGCTTTGCTTTGCTTTGTGGTGTTCTGCTCTGTCTCGCCATGCCCTGCCATACCTTACCGGGAGGGAAGGAGGAAGGGAGCGGGGGAGGAAGGGAGGGAGGAGAAAGGAAGTGAGCACCTTTAGCATGTAACTGCTGGGTGAACGAACGAACGAACGAACGAATGAATGAATGAATGAACGAACGAATGAGTAGGAAAAAGGGCGAATTCTATATCTTTATCTTCTTCTATCGTACCGGACGTATGTAGTTTAAGTTTATAATAATATTATCGTATTGTTATTAGCACAACCTGGAAACCCATTTTTATTCTCATTTTCATTTGTGTAAATCTACTATAGCCAGTCGACCGATAAATCAATCAATCAATCAATCAATGCTGATGATTCTATCTATCCTGCGTGATGTGCCACGGCGTCATACGGGGAAAGCTTATGATACAGTAATTAAATTAGTTTGATAATATTATATACCAAAGTTTGGTTCTGGGAAAGCATTGGCAGGGGGTAGTGGGGGGAATGGTATTACTATACCAGTAGCTCTATGGTTTCCCCTTATTTTATACCGATATTTTATTCTAGAGTTTTTTTTCTTCTTTACTTTTGCATCACTATATTATGGTAATCTATGATATTGCCTACTCGTGGCACGCCCGGCAGGGCATGGTGACTATCAACTCCATGGGTGGGCGGTAAAAGAGCGTAAGTAAGTAAGTAAAGCGCAGTAAAGTAAAGTAGACTACGGTACTTGATTATGGTAGCTACCGCACTGTACGATACAGCACGGTGCGTGGATCGAATACCGTTTCTGCCGATTAGTCAAGCTCATTCTAGGCCATCATACGTTGTTTGAGCCGGAACTATTTCACCCGTATCGTTCTATACGGTGGGTGTGATACTGTAGACCGATACTGTGCTGTACTGTGCGGTGAAAACCTGAGTAATCACATCATCTCACTCGTGACACGACCTTCCCCTCTCCCTGCTTTCCTGCGTTCTTGCCTGTGCAAAGTGGGGTATGATATCTCCCGGAATACGGCACGGTAGGTATCCGGTGCCTTGACACAAAGTGCCGGTACTCAACCATTATTCCCATATTTTCGTCTCCCGATCATTGGGTCGGGTGGAAAATGTGAGTTTTCGGAACTCGCACAGGATAAGATGCGACTTTTGTTTCGTGAGTTGGCATTCATTCAGTGCTTGTAGGCTTTGCTTGCTAGTAACCATATCATTGCTCCGGGTTGTGCTCCTCTCGGGTGAGGCTCACTAAAAGGTTTATTGGGGGTTAGCGAGTGATTGGCTACCATAGCGAAAAACTAGCAGGGCGTATTTTCCTAGGGTGTTTCAGTGAGTTGGGGCTCTTGATAGGCTACCGGTAGTTACAAAGCTGATAGGCAGCAAACCTGCCTTACTCGAGTGCTCGTACGAGCACAGTGCGAGAGGCATCAGACTGATGGGGCTGCAGAAAAGGCAAGAAAGAAAAAGAAAGAAAAAAAAGCAAACATGACTTGCAGCTGTCGATGGATGCAGGTAGGTTAATCTGGTATGTGCAAGCGCTCAACAATAATTATTGTTGTTTCGTTTCGTACCGTACAATAATGCCCAAGTTCTATGTCGTCCCATTCGTGATAAGATGTGATAAGAAAGAAAGGAAAAGAGAAAACATTACTCGCCAATTGGCAAGGCGTCCGGACCAGAAATGCCAAGAACTGGTGCTTTACGCCTAAATTCAAGGATCTTGGCACCTCTATTTCCGGATGCTTTCCGGATTGACGAATAGTCTAAGGTGCCGATCTATGCCTTGTATCCATTCCCAAGCTTCATATTTCCGGCCTTCCTGCTTAGTTCGTGTGTGTCGATGATGGCAAGGTTTTTGATCTCACCAAAGCCATTGTACCCGACTCCTCTGAAGTTCCACTTTATGTCCTCGACTCTCTGAATGTTACCGGCCTTGTCAGTGGCTCTGCTCCATATTTTGGTGGACTTGTCGATCTTTTTGGTCTTTTCTGCGGGGAGTTTGTGCTGCCAGATCGCCCAGGCCCATTTGTATTTTTCGGTAGCACCAGGTTTACTCAGCTCTTCTGGGCTGGGGTAGAGAATTCTAGATTCGTCCCAGGTTTTGCCTTGGTCTGTGGAAATTTCGACCTTAATGACAGGACCTTCGTCGCCCTTAGGAAGCGCGTACCCTGCAATTTCTAGCTCGCCGTGAGTGAGTTTATCCAGAAAGATAGTGTCACCAGTGGCTGGGTAACAGATCGCCGAGTTAACGGGCATCATTTGTAGGGGTTTGGCTTTATGCCAGTAGTCATTCGCTTTCTTGCGGGTGTCAATCTCAGGGGGTAGGATTTTGTAGTCCCTCTGCATGTAAAAGTTGCTGCTTTCCTCGTTCTGAACGGTAATGCGATCGAGCCATTTGGTCCAACGCGCACCAGCAATCCCCGGAATCACGATGCGGAGAGGAAAGCCATGATTGATAGTGAGAGGAGCTCCGTTCATCTGCCGGCAGATCCTGTTAGGGTTTTGCTGAGGGGCCCGGATGGGGGAAAAGTGAGACATACATTCAGGGCCAGAATGGCTTTCATTTTCGGGTCCATGCACCGAGCTAGACTTATCGAACTCCCGTAGTATCTGTCCTCTTGGCAGTCCGTCATGTGGCAAGAGAAAGCCACATGGGCATCACCTTCCACATTAAGTCCTATCCGGGAAAGGACGTCGCACAAGAGCGGGCCACCCCAGGTACAATTGCATACGGCTCCGTCATTCCAATCTATGCCGTCTACCTCTTTTAATTCCGTACGCATGGTATGTCTGCGATTTCCCGCGCACTGAATTGCAGTGTTAATTGCTGGCAATTGGGAGGGAGTGGGTATGGAAATTCACCTGCAGAGCAGCGATAACCTCATGTTGGGGGAAATCATTGCGAAGCTGAGCCATAGAAAGGTTGATAGTGTTTTTTACGAGACCGTCAATGCGAAGCATGTGAGTGTCGCCATTTATATGAGGGAGTGGCCTGAGATAGCGGTGAGTCATAATTCATTAATTGGACAGAAGAGAGTAGTTACCCATGATTTCTGTCATAGGCGGTACTAGTCCCGGTGATGAAGTTTTGAACGAGATCTCTTAACGGAGGTTCACGGTTGAGAGGCTTCTCAACACTGTATTCGAGCTGTAGGTAAACAGGTTAGCTCTAGAGTAAAATATACCGAGGACTAAATTGAAAGGACTAACCAACATGACTGGTGAAGATTGGGAATTGGAGGAGTGACGGGATAGCAACGGAGATGATCGAGCCGATTGAAGAAGTTTTCTGAGATGACTGGAGAAATAAGGGGAAGTTATGAAGAGGAGAAGGAGGTAGCAAACGAAAAAAAAGAATGGTACGTAAAGTTGTCGGCATGAAAGAGCTGAAATACCGGGACGGTAGCAGTAGGGTACCATGTACAGTACAAGTACAATACACGCCGCAAAATTTGAGACCGATGCAAGCCGAGAACCAGCAATCACGAGGGCAACTTGATAGAAAAAGACACCAAAATAGGTCAGAGTGCCACCAAGATCAGACTAGGGGGGGATTTGGAAGTCGGAGAGTGGAAGCATGGTGAGTTGTCTGTTATTGTATGGCCTTTCTGGGTCGAGGGTTTCCTGTAACTCTTGCCACTCTCTTCCTTTTCTGAAGGGCAAGTACTCGAGTACAAAGCTAGGGTTGAAGAGTTTTCTTCCAACCGTTATGTAAATATGTGAATAGGGCAGCTTTTCCTTTTAGTTGCATGATCTGACATACCTTGAATCCTCCATTCTTTTCCTAGTGCCGGTATGTATCATAGGCTTGATCATCCAGTGCGTATCGTGGTTGGGCTAGATTGGGAATTTGGGAATCGGGAGAGGCCTGGACCCTCTTTCCTTTTGTAATTTTCTTTGAAGGAAATTCTTTCTTCCGGAGTTCGGCAGGTCGCCGGGTAACCGGGGGAGGGCTAGTCAGCTGTGTCAACAAAGTCTTCGTATATACAACACCTCTTGCTAATTAAATTTTGATCCCATGAGCCATATCTAACTTGATGCCTACAAATAGATTGAGAAATCAACTTAATTGAAAGGCAGAGTAAAATACAGGCGGTGGAGTATTATCTTTATGAAATGTTGAGGCCCTGTTCGGCAGGCGCAATAAAAATAAATTTTGAGAACGGTATATTTCTATATCCCCAATGCGGGCTACCGTAAAGAAAAAGTTGATAATATCATAGTCAGATAACAGATGCCTGTAGAGTACTCATTCTGTGCCAAGGTCAAAGGAGCAATAAGGTCTATAGGCTGAGGAGTAAGAAAAACAGTGATGTTACAAAATATTGCAAAGAAAATAGGACTACAATTTTCCCTACTTTTCAACATGTAAACCTCTTCTCCTATTTCCTTTATACAGAATTAGTAGAGGAGTATCTCCTATCTGACTATGATATTAACTTTTTTTCCTTAGGGTTGGCCTACTTTAAATATATAGAAAGTAGATTGCAAAGATTTGACCCTACATTTAAAGCCAACAGAGTTCCTATTATTTCTCATTTATTACTAGTCTTTATATTTTTTCGTGACCTGAATGTATACAAATGTAAAGGAATCGATTCTTGTTGCTACTTGTACAGACTACTCTTCATCCCAACATGGTGGCCGCAAGGCCCCTTATCCTTAGCTAGGAGTTTATAATAATATGCGCTGACTTGGATATAGAAGAAAAGCTGGTTTAGAACAGTGCTTCAAAAAAGGTGTGGAGGGACAAGCATATGATTAGTAAACGAGGAGATATAAGTAAGTTGAGTATAATATGCAGAGGATGTTTATATAATATCATAAAGTTGACAAATATTTGGTGCTGGGTTGAATCTGCTTTGCCCTATTCGACATGTCCACTCTCGCCAAAATACCTGGAATTTGCCTACATTTACTCTTATCATACAAGCTTACCTGCACTTATCATAGTCTAATAATGAGTGAGTGCTAATACGGGATCTAGGAACCCAGGCCACTTTGGACGACATTATTCCAACCATTGCCAGATACTAGGAAGGGGAGCCGAGAATCATGGTCCACACTATGAGCCATTCCCTGCCGGGAAGCAATTTGTGAACAGAAATATGCCTACTCCGAAGGCCGGCATCACCCTCGCTTCCCAGGATCCCCCCTGCACTGTCTCTTTAGGGGGATCTTCCATTAGCACCTTGCGATCAATAACACTAACTGATCTGCTAGGGACGCACTGTTAACATCAGTTTTTATCATGCTACCACATAAGCTTCTGTGACATCCCTGTAGAATCCCTCTGTAGGTCCTGCCCACGAACCGGCTCCTTCTACTCCCATGTGATTGAGTGATATGTCGAATATATCCCCTGTCACTCACCTCCAATCCAGTCATCCGTGAATCGAACGCCTCCTTTCTTTTAACAAGGTCAGTCAGACGCCTGCTTTGTATAATGTGGATGGGAAGGCTTCCTCAGAGGAAGCATATGAATGTCCTGTTCTGTCTCTTGTTATATGGATACAGTATGCTTATCGACCATCCAGAGCCTGTGAACCTCGAGATTAGCTAAAGAGAGGCCATTCAGACCACACCCAGCATGGAAGGACAAGGGTCGGAGTGGCGCATCTATAAACAGGGCCTAAAAGAGATATAGGGAAGGTATACTGCAAATGCTGGAATGATCGAGAATGACGCTGGGACGTCTAGAATCCCCCCCTTTGGATTAAGGGGGAGGGGGGGGAACACGGCGGAAAGGTCCTCCTCCAGCCCTCGGCTGAGGTAATAGACCTTACTAGGACTCGGAGAGAGGCAACTCTAACCTCCTAGCGATGTTCTTGATTGTTCTAGGCTTTACGGTACCGTATTGACTGAGGACTCGTGGGGGTTCCGTCATAGGGTTTCAGTTCGTAATCGAGCACGAGTTCGGCCGCAAGCTATGGTGATGATGATGATGATAATGGTGATGATGATGATGATAATGGTGATGATGATGATGATAATGGTGATGATGATGAGGCTACTGCGAGCAGCTTCCTCCTCCACGGAACAAAGGAAACGGGGGCTTCTGTGTGCATTTTCCACTACACTATGTAAGCTTTTCACACCGTACGGCTTTTCCTCCCAGATACCCCTGGGTTCTATATACCTCTCCAGTTCGCATGACTGAATTTTCAGAAGCACACTTCCCGACCCCGAGTCGATGATGACTCGTCTCCCTGTCGAGCCAGCTGGTCTCAAATTCCGCGTTTGCTATCCGACGATGGCTCACCAAACTTTGTTGAAGCAACCGAGGATGGATGGATACCCCGCTAGAGGGTTAAACGATGATGTTCTGGAAATGAGTGAGGTCTCGGTAGGCTAGCATGGGGTTGGTAGACTTTACAAACCCTACTAGGAAGGTGTGAGTGGTACGTGAGGGGGAAGCTTGAAACCCTCTTTGACGTCGTTGTCGACTGACTGCCTTGAGACCGACCTTGAGGGGGGGAGAAGTGGGTGCTCGGTAGGTATGTTTTGTGGCATGATAGGTCACTCGATCCTAGGGTATGCGTGATTAGTATGCGTTGTATGATAATATTATGATAAACTTGTTTGTGGAGGGTTATAGAAGAGGCACAGAGGTGAGTACGTGGTGTTGTCTGTAAGAACGGAGATAGCGGGGACGCAGAGGTTCCCTCCGTGATGGGGCGGAGACTGTGAGGACCCTTTTGAAAGTCTCCGAGGGAGATTAAGTCTGGGTATGATATCTCTGGCTTTGTCTGCTGCGGTGTGGGCAATGGGGCTTCGAAGACACACTATGTGCGGATGGTTATAAGAGATGGGCTACTGTTTTGCTCGCGTTCTCTCTCCCATTATTCGGGTCAATTCAATATGGGTGACTCGTACGCGCTCCCGGGCCATTGGCAGAGAATCTACTTCTGCTCTACGTACAGTACCTTCACAGACCTGAGATGCTGACTGAGGCTATACCTTTACACCTAGGTGATCAAGTTTACAACCTCCGGTCTCCCCTCCATCTCGGTAGCATGGTAGGACATCAAACCTATCACAAAATCTCACTCGAATGTATTCCGTAGAAGAGAAAGTGGAAGCAATAATCATTCATCGATTCCCAATAATCAATACCAATTTGTTTCCGCAACACACACAAAGATGATAAGAAGAAAAGAAGGTATGAATGGGAGAAAATATGAGTAAGAAACTTGAAAAGCAAAGCAATATCATTTCAACTCAAACGAACCAAAAAGGAAAGCAAGGAAAGAAAAGAAGGCTACCAAATGGCCCCCCAAAACATAAAGACAGCCTCCCACAACCACCCAACCCCCAAACCCCCCGCAACAACCCTCCCAACGCCCCCAGTCGCAGTCACAAATCCAGAATTCGTACCCTGAGGACCCACCCCCGTCCCCGTCCCCGTCCCCGTCCCCGTC
>Ga0307507_10002770_pt1 | contig 35788 bp, 25 predicted proteins | sample 7_EM_MG_FD_207223 | JGI IMG/M metagenome (GOLD analysis project Ga0307507, IMG submission 207223) | Populus trichocarpa ectomycorrhiza microbial communities from riparian zone in the Pacific Northwest, United States - 7_EM | ecosystem: Host-associated > Plants > Roots > Unclassified | place...
AGAGAGTAATTATATATATATTATAACTATATAACCTAACTAGGTATAGGAATTTGTGGAGCTCTACACTGCCGCTAATATCTCTATTGAGTATCTTCCTCTATACTGCCTAGAGTTTAACCTAATTGAGCTTTCCTTTTATAACTTAAAGGCATGGATTTAACTAAACGTTTACTTAATTTAGGACTATAAAAGCTTTAGTACGTTCCTGCAATTTAGATTATAGTGTATAGGAATCCGTTGCTTAGCTTAAGGATACTTTTAATAGGCTGGCTACCTAGTAGAAAACTAGTTAGAAGTGCGATCTTTTAAATTTAGGTAGTGCCCTTATAGAAATTAAAAACTTACTATCCCTTTTAGTTTGCTTAAAAGGTCTTAAGCTTACGCCTTAATTAAGGCAGGAGGCCTACTGTAAGGCTTAACTTATCTACCTATGCCTGCTTGGATATTCCTAAGCGGAGCGCCTCTAAGTTATAGAAGTTATTAATAAGTGTATTAAGAACAGTCTTAAGCTCTGCTATAAGCTTTGGAGTTGCCTAGCTAGGTTGCCTTTTTACCCAATTAAAGAATTCGTGAAGCCTCTCCTTAGAATCTAAGTCGCTATTAATAGGGCTAGTTGGTGGCGCTACTGGCGTTGCCTATATAGTAGCTACTGGCGTTAGAGTTACTGGAGGCTATTAAGGTGCTTATATAGGTGCCTAGTATAGATTCTATTGCACTCCGGTAGTTATATAATAGGTAGGTGGTGGCCCTTAGGGGGGGTAGTTGGGTTAACTGTAGGGAGGATAATAGCCAAAATTGTTAGCTCCTGCTTAAAAATAGCCCCCTAGCCCGTGCGCCCGCCAACCCCCCCCTTTACCACCACTACTACTGCTACCTCCCGTGGCCCTATTCTTGGTTAAAAGGCGTATGGCAAGCGGCGCAGGAGGCTCCTCTTTAGAAGCCTTGCCGTCCTTAATTTGCTTACCCTAGGCCTTTAATACAAAGTGGTTAACTGGGTAATGGAAACAGGGCAGCTCTATATTTCTATTTACCTAATAAGTGCCTCTATTATTTAAACAGATCTTTAATTGGCAGGGCTATTAGAAGGCTACTAAAGAAGCTAGATTTCCTGTAAGAACTTCTAATAAAATATTATTAGGTAGAGAAAGGCGCTGGGCAACAGTAGCACTTAATCTACCCTTCTTCTTAGGTGTACTGGATATAGCTCCAGCCTTAAGAATATTTAATAGAAGTGTATTTGCTAGCAAGGCTCTCTAGAGCGCCTTAATACTAAGGGCGTAGGGAGAGGTATATGTTAATATAGTTTCCGGTATAGGCTTTTTAGTTAATATAACTACCACTTCTACGCGTAGCCCTTTCCTGCCCTCTGTATGCCACGTTCTTATAATCTGAAAAAGGTCGTAGACGTGCCTGGTAGAGTAAATGTCTTACAGTACCATATCGCGAGCTATAATGCGATCGTAGGAAGCTGTTGCCCTAATAGAGTACTTATCCTTAAAGGATCTACCTGCTATATTGGCTTTAACCTTATTAATCCAGAAACTAATCTTGCTGAGAAGCTCTCTACTGACTATGTGCTGCGCAGAAGTAGAAGTAAGATCTTCCTCTCCTACCCAAGCTTTCCAAATTGCTATATAGTATTGAAATACTACCTTAGGCTCTAAGGGAGCTGGCGAGCTTAAATATATTGTAAGAGCTTCCTTAGGTATATTCTTTTATCTTAGCGGAGGCTTTAAAGCCTTTAAAGTCTTTACTGATTTGGTAGGCTTCTTCTTAGAGGTCAACTTTGGATTTAAACTCTTCTGGCTTAAACGCCTAGTAGGCTTTTAAGTACGCCAAGTTAACTTGGACGCCTTGGTAGCTCTAGTAACTTATACAATTTTAACAGCTTTAAGAGCTTTAGTGGCTCCTTAACTTGGTTAAACAATACGCCCACTTGCTGTTCTAAAGCCTACTTCCTTATCTGGTGGCTCTTAAGGTGGCTGGTGAATATCTGGATTAACTAGGCCTGTGTTATCTTTGTCTTTGTTGTCTTTGCCCTAATCTAAATCCTTATCTAACTCTTGGGCCTCCTTGTCCTCTTCCTCCTCCTTATTCTCATCCTTGTCCTTGTCCTCTTCCTCCTTACTAGAACTAAGCGGTTGAAGTGGGCAACGAGCTAGAATAGTACGGAGGCCTACATGCAAAGGGGTAGTAGTATTACGCTTGGTTACCTGAGGAGACTCTGTAGATTAACTGGCAGCTCGTTTTTGAAGGCTATTGCGGTTTACTATTGCGCCTGCAACACCAGAAAATTGAGCTATATAAGCAATATAATGTAATACTTAAGCTTTATAAGTAATTAAAGAATAGCAAGCGTAGTATGCGTGGTAGTCATATAATTTGTATGGTGAGATTACCTAAATTCAATGCTGTGTGGGCGGGGCTCGCTTAATTTGATTTTCGCAATACTTTCGCAAAGCATAGTATTATTGAAATGGCTGTAAACAAATCTAAACAGTCCGCAATCGCGAGCTCGTACTATGGTGTAATTAAAACCAAATGTTGGAAAATGGCGTCCTTAGAGGAATAAGTTTCTCCTTGGATTCACAATAACTTTAAGGTGGGGCTTAAACGTAAAGCAAATGTATAACATTTTAATCTAACGGAGGCGCAGCACGTATGTATACAGTTTGGCCTTCCGAGGCTAATTCTCTAACGGCAATTCTAAATTATAGGAGGTATATAATAATATATGAGAAAGAAGGATGACTGCTGACCGTGGTCTACTTGTTTGTGTAGTGGGTAAGTTAATCTATCTAAGAGGGACGAGATGCGATGACTGCTGACTGTGGTCTGCTTATTGGTGTAGGAGGTATATCAATCTATCTAAGAAAGACGAGATGCGATGACTGCTGACCGTGATCTACTTATTGTTGTAGAGAGTAAGTCGATCTATCTGAGAAAGACGATATGCAATGACTGCTGACCGTGGTCTGCTTATTGGTGTAGGAGGTATGTTGATCTATCTAAGAAGGACGAGATGCGATGACTGCTGACCGTGTCTGCTTATTCGTGTAGAGAGTAAGTCGATCTATCTAAGGAGGATGAGATGCGATAATTACTGACCGTGGTCTATTTGTTGGTGTAGAATGTAAGTCGATCTATCTGAGAAAGACGACATGCGATGACTGCTGACCGTGGTCTGCTTGTTGGTATAGGAGGTAAGTCGATCCATCCAAAATGCACAAGATGCGATGACTACTGACCGTAGTCTGCTTGTTGGTGTAGAATGTAAGTCGATCTGTCTGAGAAGGACAAGATGCAATGACTGCTGACCGTGGTCTACTTGTTGTTGTAGTTTGTAAGTCGATCTATCCGAGATGTATGAGATGCGATAACTACTGACCGTGGTCTGCTTGCTGGTGTAGTTCGTAAGTCGATCTATCTAAGATGTATAAGATGCGATGACTGCTGACCGTGGTCTGCTTGTTGGTGTAGTTCGTAAGTCGATCTATCTGAGAGGGACGAAATGCGATGACTGTTGACCGTGGTCTGCTTGTTGGTGTAGGAGGTATGTCGATCTATCTGAGAAAGACGAGATGCGATGACTGCTGACCGTGGTCTGCTTGTTGGTGTAGTTCGTAAGTCGATCTATCCAAGGACGAGATGCGATGACTGATCGTGGTCTGCTTGTTGGTATAGGAGGTAAGTCGATCTATCCGAGATGTATGAGCTGCGATGACTACTGACCGTTGTCTGCTTATTGGTGTAGAATGTAAGCCGATCTATCTGAGAAGGACAAGATGCAATAACTGCTGACCGTGGTCTACTTGTTGGTGTAGTTCGTAAGTCGATCTATCTGAGATGTATGAGATGCGATGACTGCTGACCGTGGTCTGCTTGTTCGTGTAGAGAGTAAGTTAATCTATCTGAGAGGGACGAGATGCGATGACTGCTGACCGTGGTCTACTTGTTGGTGTAGGAGGTATGTCGATCTATCTAAGATGTATAAGATGCGATGACTGCTGACCGTGGTCTGCTTGTTGGTGTAGTTCGTAAGTCGATCTATCTGGGATGCATGAGATTCGATGACTGCTGACCGTGGTCTGCTTGTTGGTGTAGTGGGTAAGTCGATCTGAGAAGGACGAGATGTGATGACTGCTGACCGCGGTCTGCTTGTTGGTGTAGTGGGTAAGTCGATCTATCTGAAAAGGACGAGATGTGATGACTGTTGACCGTGTTCTGCTTGTTCGTACAGGGGGTGAGTATTCTGTTTTAGACCTTTAATTCCCTTATATGTCATGTTGACTTAGTGCTTTATTTAGACAACTTGGACGTCTTTTATTAATGATCAGGCTGCCGAAATTTTTTTTAGAAGGCAGCCCTGGAGCACACCTTCTGGATATCCCGTCTCGGCTCGGTTGTGTTCAATCTGCGCAGATATGATGTCTTTTCAGCTCCCCGGTAGTGCCTTTGAACTACGCACCCTAGGAAGTAATTGCCCTCTCTGCAAGCTGCTCCTTAATGTGGTCCCGTATAATTATAGTAGAAGTTATCAGCAGGTTCCTATAGTTAGAGATAATTCAGCCCTTGAAAATACTGGAGGTGGCCCACGTATCATTCGTCTCTGTGCCAATCTAAGTTCGTCTCTATCCTCCTTTAACAATTTAACAATATCGCTTACTACTTCACGTTGGCAAAGAACTGTTAACAGACAGTAGGAATGATATCCAGAATGGAGCTCCTGTGTTGCAAACAATCAATCGCTCCTCCACCGACAGTCCTCAATATTTCCAATTATTGCGCGAGTGGCTTAGAGAGTGCGACCAAAATCACGAATGCGGCCAGCCAAACCAATACTGGCCAACAAGGGTCATCTTTGTTGGAGGTTCAGATCCTAACAAATTGGAACTCCGGGAGCAAGCCGATAGAAAGGAGTGGGATGGCTATATTGTGCTCTCGCACCGCTGGGGAACTCTAACGGATGAGGAGAAGACGCGGTTCTGCACCACTCTAGAGAACTATCATGATCGAGTGAAGGAGGGATTCAGCTACGATGATCTACCAAAGACATTTCAAGATGCGGTTCGAGTGACTCGAGAACTTAAGAAAGAATACCTCTGGATTGACTCTCTTTGTATAATTCAAGGAGACGAGGAGGATTGGCAAAAAGAGGCTGGGCGCATGGAAAACGTTTTTGCTTATGCCTACTGCACTATTGCCGCGAGTTCGGCGCCTAATTGGCAAAATGGCTTCCTTAAGCGGAACCTAAGTCCTCCGTATTTTCAGATCCAAGATGGCTCCGGTAGACAGGTTTATATCTACGATAACACAGAGGACTTTATTAAAGAGGTAGATGAAGGGCCCCTTAACCAGAGGGCTTGGGTACTACAGGAGCGAGTGTTATCCCGCAGAATTATCCATTTTTCTGCGAAACAGACATATTGGGAGTGTGCAAAGGGTGTACTTTACGAAAATTTCACGGGACTAGAGTGGTAAGGCTAAAGTCAAAGATTAGGGTAGAATGGTTTATTCTAATATTACGATTATATATTTCAGCCCATCAGGAAAACAATATTTAGTTCTTAATCCCAATTTTCCCAAACAGCTTACGCATTTAGGGTACGATCGGACGGTTAACTTCGTCAAATTCCTTTTCAAGAAGTATTCACAATGCGGTCTTACCCATCAATCCGACAGGGATACTGCGATCTCTGGCTTACTTAAGCGCTTGGAAAGTGCCTTGAAGTCTAAAGTAAGATACGGAGTCTTTTGTTGCTTCTTATCTAACCTCCTCCTGTGGAGGCGGTCCGATAAGGAGAAGACGGCTCCGATTGACTACAAAGGTCGAAAGGAGCCGCCATCCTGGTCTTGGATGGCATATTATGGAGGAATCGATTTCGTATCAAAATCGAGCCTCATGGTTCCAGACTTCAAAGATCTTGGATTTGACGCCGACGATCGAGAGGCATTAATCGTCAAAGTTAGGCAGTTTAAAAATTGCCGACTAGAGGAAGAAGAGAAAGAGCATGCCATTTTTGCTGATCCGGGAAGAGTGGGGTCTTTATGGTTCGATATGGGGGCCGAAAATCCATTCAAACATTGTGTTGTCATTGGGATGCGCAGTAACGGGAAACAGGATCCCCAGAAGACTTACTATATACTGGTTGTCCAAGAGGAACCACAAGATAAGGGATATAAAAGACTCGGAGTTGGGGAGGTTAAAGCACGCTATGTATCGAAGGAAAGCGATACCGGGAAGCTTGTGTGAATTTGTTATTAGTTTATAAGTTAATGGTTTTCTTGCGAGATATAATGCAAGAGTCTGATTATTAAGGCGCCTAAGTTATTAGCTTTAGCAACTCTCGGCTACTATGGTATCCGGCTCCGGCTAACGATAGTACAAAGCCAGCGTGTTTAGCCTCTTCTAATATTGCATCTATAGTCTAATCCTCCGATATCCCGCCTGCGCCATAGGCCTTTTACCTAAGATTATACTTTTATATATTGTTAGCTATTCACTTAAATTTTATCTCTAGATTACCTGTGTAAGGCTGTGAAAGATATTAAGGAACGCGAAGAGCGGCAGTGGAAACTAAGGAGAATAATGGATTGAAGAGTAATTGAGCAGTGTTTTAGGTAGAAGCGCAGACGGCTCTCTATAATGTTCGTTAGAAATTAGAGATAATGGAATTGAATGCTGGATGTTCTTCAGCCCTGTGATAGCTAAAAAAGAATGAACAATGATTTGTGATAACGTGATGGGGTTATGACGGTTCCTACCAAATTTCGTCTGTGCGTAGTTTTGATGTTCCAAACCGTTATAACCATGCTGGCCGTCATAACCCTATCGCTCACGTTAATGTGTGGGATGATGGAATTATTATTTTAAGACGCGGGCACCGAGGCTGAGGCTCCTGCGTGTGGCTTCAAGCACAGACCCTGGCTAGGGCAAAGATGACAAAGGGGCAGGGTTGTAACTCCGCTCATCGAAAAGGTTGTTGCCAGATCATCCAAATGGCGAATACCACAATATAGACACTCGCTCCACCTTACTCTTCAAATTTCTCTCCGCGTATCTTTCCTTGTATTTTGGCTTCTCATTCCTCATGTCCTGAACTTCACAGCTCCTTCTCTCATTCGCTTCGTCTCTAGACGCATTGTAGACCTCTCGCTTTCTTACCCTTACCTCGTGCTTCAATTCTCGATATATTCGCGACTCCACGGCTCGCACGAAGCAGCTCTACCCTATGCAGCGCGAACCTTCCGAAGTGTTCAAGCGCTCGAATGGTGCAATCGACACGCACATGCGCCTGGATGGCCGCTCGAACGGATTCGTGAAAGAGCCTGGGCATAAAGATGTAGAACACAAGCAACCTGGCCTTCCCCAGCTGCTAGTTTGCGTGGGTGGAATATACATGTCATTGTACGTCCACAGTCAGCTCCTCCGCCAGTTCAAGGCCCCTCAGGGTGTGGATTTGGGTATGGCTAAGGGGTTGCTGACAACTGAGTGATCTGGGGATAGTCTATCATGGGCCCTCCTCCAGGAACGTATTACCACAATTCGCTACGGGCCCTCTTCCGCGCCTCAGCGCTTCACCTACTCCGTCTTCCTCAACACGATCCAGTCCGCCTTCGCTGCTGTGACAGGTTATCTCTACCTCCTCTCCTCCACACCCAAAGGCTCTCGGGCCCCGCCCATTTTCCCTTCGCGCACCATTCTCGGGCCCCTAATCCTCGTCGCCATAACCAGTTCACTAGCATCGCCCTTCGGATACGCATCGCTGAAGCACCTCGACTACGTGACGTTCATCCTGGCCAAGAGCTGCAAACTGCTTCCGGTGATGCTGCTGCACATCAGCGTATTCCGCAAGCGATACCCAGTGTACAAATATGCCGTCGTCGCGCTGGTCACGCTCGGCGTCGCGGTCTTCACGCTACACCACCCGAGCTCGACGAAGAGGGCGGGCAAGGGCAACGCGAACGGGTCTAGCGCGTTCGGGCTGCTGCTGCTGGGCATCAACCTGCTGTTCGACGGGCTCACCAACTCGACGCAGGACTACATCTTCGCGACCTTCCGCCCCTACTCGGGCCCGCAGATGATGTGCGCCCAGAACATCATGAGCACGCTGCTGACGGTGGGCTATCTGCTCGTCTCGCCGTTCGTCGCGCACACGCCTGTCGGCGCGTTCTTCGGCATGCAGGGCAGCGGCGGCGAGCTTAAGGACGCGCTCGAGTTCGTGACGCGCTATCCCGAGGTCGGGTGGGATGTGCTCGGCTTTGCGGCCTGTGGGGCTGTGGGGCAGGTGTTTATTTGTGAGTCCACTTCCCGACGACGCCCTCTCTGGCTGTTGGCTTCTGGTCGGCTAATTACGGAAATAGTCTATACGCTTTCGCACTTCTCGTCGCTGCTGCTCGTCACGGTGACGGTGACCCGGAAGATGCTGACGATGCTGCTGTCGGTTGTGTGGTTCGGGCACCGGATTCAGGGCATGCAGTGGCTTGGCGTGGGGCTCGTTTTTGGTGGGATTGGTGCTGAGGGACTGATTACGAGGAGGGAGAAGGCGGCGAAGGAGAAGGCGAAGCTGGCGGCCAAGGCGAGTGGGGAGGCGAAGAAGGAGTTGTGAGGCTAGACATCGGATGTGTTGCATTGCGTGGGCCTGCACTAGGCGTTGATGGGAAAGAATCTAGAGTAGATGGGCATCGCTTTGTATATAATTTATGGTAAAGGGGCTCTGTTAGAAACCCTGTTCTCATATTTTAGAAATAGACCTAACGCGGTCTTCAACTCTGCTATCCTATACGCTGTTGATAAATTAGTACAATCAACCAAGCAGGGCACCACCCATTTAGTTATTCCCATGCTATATAAGCTGTGGGAAATCATCTAAAGAACCTTGGAAGACTTCATCTAACGTAATTTTCTTGATTGGGGGGTTCCCTAAGTGTCTATTGCAAGTTTCTTTAAGCTATGCTAAAGCGGCTGAAGTCATTCGCGGAGGCACAATGGAATGACCTTATCAAGTATACACCTTGACTTGGTGGCGTGTGGACAGTGGCGAATGCACAGATCCCATCTTCATTGCTGCTATGGTAGGTGTCCTTTCAACCGGTCAGGTGTGTGTATTTACATTTCCTACAGCTACAGAACTCTTTAAGCAGTTTGATCAGTGGTAACTCATCGTCGAATTAACTTAATGCGCGCTTTCTGCGCAACAGCCTTCAGCCAGAGGGATCCAGAGAGATCAGTTCTAACAAACCGGGAGCTCTACGCCGAAGACACCCTTCGAGGACTGCCGGGAGTATTCCTGAATGTCTGCTTGGCCCCCGCATCTTGTGTGGGGCTCTATTCCTCCCCTTCCAGACATTGAGCGGATACAGTAGCTATTGAAACCGGCTTCCGCCTCGGGCGCAGCCGTTGGAAGTTTTCCCTCGCTTCTCGACCAAGCTTCTTCTTTCGAATGCATAATTATGGCACCTGGGCCAGCCTCCAGACTCTGCCTTGAAAGCCAAGAGGACTCCGCATTTCTCCCATCAAGTTGCTGCCACAGTTGGCTTTACTATCGGCTACGCTGGAGATGAGGACAGTCGACCGCAACCAAGAAATCCATATATGGATATTCACGAAGTTGGAATTTCAATGGCAGACTCTACGAAGTTTGGAGCCGACCACAGAGCACAGGCAGGTAACGGCAGGCGTGATTTTGATGACTGAGGACTCTCAGGTAGGTAGGTTGAATCTGAAAAATGTAACCCGACCAGATGCATGCCCTAGGACAAGAATATTACCTTGGACAGCCGATGATGTTGCTCGATACTCAAAAGGCAGCCAAAGTATATTTTTCGTTTTGTAGGCCACCCAAGTCTTTTTTAGAAATAGACCTCTTATAGAGTTTAATTGGACAGGAAGTTTACTAGAGAAAGAACTAATATCTAACTGCCCTCGGTCTGTTTCTAGGTATAACCCGTTACTAGAGAATAACAGGCTAGTAATTACAACGTCAACCTTGAACGTCTGACGCGCCGCTCCCGAGCCCGCATCCCAGAGCCTAACGGTGTTGTCGCTCGACGCTGACACAACCAGTCGGCCGTCCGGTGAGAAGGCAACGGCGTTGACATAGCTTGAATGGCCCTCGAACTTCTGGTGCGCCACTCCCGAGCCCGCGTCCCAGAGCCTAACGGTCTTGTCGTCCGACGCCGACGCGACTAGCCGGCCGTCCGGTGAGAAGGCGACGGCGCGAACCCAGCTCGAATGGCCCTTGAGCGTCTGGCGCGCCGCTCCCGAGCCGGCGTCCCAGAGCCTGACGGTCTTGTCGCTCGACGCCGACGCGACTAGCCGGCCGTCCGGTGAGAAGGCGACGGCATTGACATAGCTTGAATGGCCCTCGAACTTCTGACGCGCCGCTCCCGAGCCGGCGTCCCAGAGCCTAACGGTGTTGTCGTCCGGCGCTGACGCGACTAGCCGGCCATCCGGTGAGAAGGCGACGGCGTTGGCATATCTTAAATAGCCCTCGAACGTCTGGCGCGCCGACACCGACGCGACTAGCCGGCCGTCCGGTAAGAAGTCGACGACGGCGCGGACCCGGCTCGAATGGCCCCTGAGCGTCTGGCGCACCGCTCCCGAGCCCGCGTCCCAGAGCCTGACGGTGTTGTCGTCCGACGCCGACGCGACTAGCTGGCCGTCCGGTGAGAAGGCGACGGCGTTGATATAGCTTAAATGGCCCTCGAACGTCTGGCGCGCCGCTCCCGAGTCCGCGTCCCAGATCCTAACGGTCTTGTCGTCCGACGCCGACGCGACTAGCTGGCCGTCCGGTGAGAAGGTGACGGCGTCGACATTGCCCGAATGGCCCTCGAACGTCTGGCGCGCCGCTCCCGAGCCCGCGTCCCAGAGCCTAACGGTGTTGTCGCTCGACGCTGACGCGACTAGCCGGCCGTCCGGTGAGAAGGCGACGGCGTTGACCCTGCTTGAATGGCCCTCGAACGTCTGGCGCGCCGCTCCCAAGTCCGCGTCCCAGAGCCTGACGGTCTTGTCGTCCGACGCCGACGCGACTAACCGGCCGTCCGGTGAGAAGGCGACGGCGTTGACATAGCTTAAATGGCCCTCGAATGTCTGGCGCGCCGCTCCCAAGTCCGCGTCCCAGAGCCTGACGGTCTTGTCGTCCGACGCTGACGCGACTAGCCGGCCGTCCGGTGAGAAGGCGACGGCGTTGACATAGCTTGAATGGCCCTCGAACGTCTGGCGCGCCGCTCCCAAGTCCGCGTCCCAGAGCCTGACGGTGTTGTCGTCCGACGCCGACGCGACTAGCCGGCCGTCCGGTGAGAAGGCGACGGCGCTGGCCCAGCCTGAATGGCCCTCGAACGTCTGGCGCGCCGCTCCCGAGTCCGCGTCCCAGAGCCTGACAGTGTTGTCGTCCGACGCCGACGCGACTAGCCGGCCGTCCGGTGAGAAGGCGACGGCGGTGACCCAGCCCGAATGGCCCTCGAACGTCTGGCGCGCCGCTCCCGAGTCCGCGTCCCAGAGCCTGACGGTCTTGTCGTACGACGCTGACGCGACTAGCCGGCCGTCCGGTGAGAAGGCGACGGCGCGGACCCAGCCCGAATGGCCCTCGAGCGTCTGGAGCGCCGCGCTCCAATTCGTCTCTACCTTCGGCAGCCTCTGGATCCAACGAGGGATTTCATGCTTAAACAGCATCCGAACTAAACTCATCTCTGGTGAAAACACCAGGGCTGAACAGTATATTTGAAACGGAGCCTGTTCAATTATCCATCGATTATAGATGGTAAAGCGTTTAGAATCGTGAATAAATGCAAATAGCTTTGGACTTTCGTTTGACTTGAACGCTTTTAGCAAAAATCTGGCACTCCGTTGAGGGATGCCTACGTCAATTTTTGATTCCAGATCCTTAATCATGAGTACTCCCTCGACTAGTTGACCAAGAAGAGCTAGAGCTTCAATCCAATGAAGGAAATGCTTTTGGAAGAATTTATGTATCTCTCCATCATCGTAGAGAATTCGGTTCTCTCGAGCAGTGCCGGAATCCATATAAGAGATCAAATGCTTGACCCAGTAATGACATATATACTTGATCGGAACAAGAGGACCATCATTTCTATCGATTAGAGGAATTTCTGCGATATCTCCTCGCTTCTCCAAGTCGTACATGTCCTTGCGCAGGTAGTGCGGCATGGTAGCTAAGGACCGATGGATTATCTTACTGTGCTCGTTTACTTCATTGAACGGGAGAATAGTACGGCCATCACCGCTTACGAAATAGTCTTTGGCGGACTGGTGAATAAAGTATATCGTCTCCTGGCGGATCGTGAGGAATGAACCACATCGTTCGATTATATCGATCAGCGCTTGGTTGTCACAGTCATGTCCCTCTGGTAATGATAGGAAGGAGATTATTTCCTGAAAACGCAAAGGTCGATATGCAACAGCAGCCGAGCATAGAATATTTTTACACATTTCCGCCTCGAATTTATCTTGATACATCACTTGCTCTATCATCCGCTTATAAAGCGTATTGAGTCCGCGTGGCATGCATTCGAGTTCCCGTTTCGTCCCCAAAAGTGATACTTTTTCGAGTCTTTCACATGCAAGGTGCACCCACAAGAATGTGCCTTCTGCTTTCTCGCGAAGTTGGCTATTGACTTCGGTCTTGAGGGGGTAACTATAACGCTTGCTTCGAGCGAGCTGGTCGACCTTGGAGTCGATATACACATCCACGCCACGCGAAATATAATTAGAGTTCAACTCAAGGCTTATCTTCTTCCAAACCCCATCACGTCCTAAATACTCCTCAATTTCGGGTCGATTGCGGCTCGAGACAATCCATTTGATCCTTGTTGCTGCTTGAGGTATCTCATAGGCAATAGTCTTCAACAGTTCGCGTAATTGGATGTCGCACTCGTCGAGAGCATCTACTAAAAAGTAGGTTCGTTGTAGGTCCGAATCCTTTAACATGTCGAGGAAGATTGACTGCAACGTATAGATTGCGCTCTCGCCCTCAAACATGTCTTTCTCTGCGTCGTCGCACCTCTTTAGCATATGCCTGACTAGGCTCCTTTGCTGTGAAGCAAGCATGTAGATAAGACCTCTTAAGACAGACGTCGCGCTTCTGAGACGAGGTTCTGTACTTTGACAGAAAAAGTAAGACAGAATGGGTTGTTTCGGCGACTTTTCTATCGGCGCTGACAATTCGTTCACAAGGGCAATCATCATCATAGTCTTCCCCTTGCCGGGGTCACCTTTTATCCACAGCAGTTGAGCGTCATCACTGTCCTTCCAGCGGCCAAAGTCCCGATCTTCCAGGAGCCAGGAGACGCAGTCCGTAAGTAACCGGTCCTTGCTCTTCTCAATTCTTATTTTCTCAACCTTAGGATCGGTGTTCCCCTTAAAATCTTTTAGGCATTGATTGGCATTGGCGTTTTCCAGTGATTCTGCTGAAAATAAATATTGATTAAAAAGTGATAATTTGTATTCTTATCTAGCGCGTACCTTCCTGCAAGACAGTAATGTAAGTTCCTTCCTCACGAACGGCCTTTGCCCATCTGTAAATTTCCCCCACAACGGTATCGTAACCAGTACAGTTTCTGTCCACAAACTTGGTCATATCCTAGAGAAATAAGTGGGCTAACTTTGGACTTTAAGTGACAACGTACCGTGTGGGTTGCATGAAGTCCAAAGCTAGAATAGCCAGGAAGTATGGCGGACTTCATTTCGACAACCTACGTACACATCAGTTGTTGCTTCCGTTCCTATCCCTGGCTGCTTACCAGGCCCAAAACTGGAAATGGCAGTTCTTCGTAGAAGCAGGTCACAGCAATTGGTTGATTCTTGGCCGCTCTTGATCTTAGAATCTCATGGAATCTCTTCTGAATTGTAGCCAACATCTCAGAGTCAGGTTCCAAGATTTGAACAATTTCTTTATTCGTTTTCTTCACAATGTTGAGTAGTCGGGTACCATATCCGCCCCAAGAAGCCAGATCGGCACCAAAATGTGGAGTGCCCAAGAAGGCCAGGCCAACTGTTCCGGCCTCCATTTTCTGTAGATGGACCTCGGGGCTTGACCTGGAGAGCGCTAAAGCATTCTGAACAACCAAACCACCGAGACTGTGCATGACGAAGATGATTTTTCGGTGCTCAGAGTCTGTGCGCTCTCTGCGACGAGTGAGTGCTCCTAGCAAAGCTTCCGCATGATTGCCTATGCGATTGACTGAAGCCGCGCTCAACCAATGGACAACATCTGCATCGTAACCGAATGAAAGTATTCGAGCATCTGGTATATCCTCCTTGAGTAGCTGGCTCGGCCAGTGAATCTGACGATTTTCATCTAGCCACGTATTATATGCATTACCAGTTAGGCCGTGCACGAATATGATATCCACAGTCGCAGTAGATTGATCCGAGGGTTCGTACAGGACCTGTAGTCCAAGATTGTCGCCTTTCTGAATAGCTGAAGGTTTGTCATTGCTCGCTGTTTGCTGAGGCAGCTTATTCGAGTTGAGTGAGGCGTTAGCCACGCCTGTTAAATTCGCAGTGGTTAAAAAAGGACGAATGATTTCGCCAGACGTTGATGCAGGTGAAGGTTGAAGTTGGTTGCTGCTCTCAAGAGTGGTAGAGGTGAACTGATGTGGATCTGCGGGAGTTGTTACTTCATCCCGAACTCTTTTCCCGCGATGAGAAAGCTTTTTCAGCCATTTATGGGTCGGCATATTTATGATGTTTAGGCCATAGCCGTTCCGAGGTATCAAAGGGTCACGCGACTAGGATAGGTGTTACATAGAAAGTGGGATGGGGAATGTCAATCGAGCTCCCGCTGTCCGTGTGTTTGCCAAGAAATTTGATGGCCGTCACAATCAATATCGCAGGTCACGTGGACTGTCAAAGGTGACCGCACTGTTGATTCCCAAAGCTGAAACGGGAAAGGAGTGAAGCGTACTGTATCATGCCGCCCTAGGGGGTAGCAGGGTTCAGCGCCATACGACTAAAGACGAAAAGCCACAAGTTTAATCAAGGTGCCAATTCTAATATGTATCCGAAGCTCTTAAAATGGATACGTTGACAATAGCAAGACTAGTTCAGGTGCCATAAGTGAGGAAAAACTTTTAGTAGCTGGACTTAAGGCGGAAGCCGGTTTCGCTAGCGACTCTATACCCATCATCCGTCCTCCTCCAATGGGAATATTGCTCTGGAAGGTATCCTTCCGTCTATATCCCATGTTTCATCCCTCTTGAAAGTGTTCCTCGACATGATGTGCCACAGCCGCCTCGTCTCCCTCAAAGTCCCCACAAACCGGACAAGTCGCCGTCGCAGAAGCAAAATCCACCGTCCCCATTCCCGCATTCACATCGGTAGCCCCATCCCCACCACCCCTCTCACCACTCCCACCGCCCAAATCAGGGAAATAATCAGCAAGACTGCTCCCCCTACCCACCCTCTCCCCACCATACTCACCCCACACGCCCTCCTCGTCCCGCACATCCGCATCCCTCGCACCCCTCCCCCATCCACCCCCCAGCACCCTCTCCACCCCTCCACCAACCTCCCCATCCCGCCCCACCTGGGCCCCAGGCCCCCCGACCGCCTCCTCCGCCGCCAGCGCCTCCGCCTCCCCACACAGGCCCTGCACGCGCCCGACGCGCCCGTCTCGCAGCCGTACCTTGATGCCGCGCGGATGGTCGCCGCGCGTGAGCAGCTCGCCGACGATGCCGCGCACCTGGCGGCCCGTTGGCTGGTCCGCTTTTAGTATGATCGAGACGGCGGTGCCGGGATGTACTTGTGCGGTTGTGGGGACGGGGCGGGGTGCGTGGGGAGGGGTGGTGCTGGTGCTGCCTCTGCCTCTGCCTCTTCCGCTGCCTCTGCCGCTGCCTCTGCTTCTGCTGGGGGGTTGTGAGCCGCGCGGGTTGGAGGGCGGGGGTTGGCGGTTTCGCGGGCGCTGCATTTTGGAGAGGTGGTGTGGTTGGGTTGGGTGGGAGGAGGCTGGGTTGGGGACTGTAGGGCGAGAAGATAGGTTTTGGAACTGTGGATTAGTGGGACTGTCTAGTTCGGGGGAGATTGGGTGGGTGCTAGTGTTGGTGCTGGCAGAGAGCGTATGGGCATATTAGAGGGATTACTCGGTCCTGGTTTGCTGTCTGGCGGTTCGGGTCAAGGGTGGGAAGGGGATGTTGCTTTGAGGTTGACTGTTGGCGTCATTTGCTAGAGGGGTTTTGCGAGTTAGCAGATTTATAGGTAGCCCCAAGCACGCGATGAAAGCTTGATCCATCACTTTCAGCAGTTTTTTTTCTGCCGTTGCGCGCTCGAGGAGTTGGATATCTGCTAATATTTTGAATACACCATTGACAGTTGGAAACGTCTCTACCTCTTCTCATTAAGAGTCTGAGGGACCCCAAAAGCAAACACGATATGTATCCCTTAACCCGCTTGCGAAATCGCGACTAGAATTAATTTGGTACTAGTATTTCGTGCAGCTCGCTTGATTGGCTGACCCGTTATCGATAACAGATGCACGCAAACCGGCGGGTTAAGGGACAGACACCCTGAGCGGGACACCACGCACCAAAGACTACCGGCGTCCGCGCATTAGACCACCTCCAGGATTTGGGCTGTGAGTGGTTCGGTTTATTACTATGCACTGTTGGTAAGGAATCCTTAATATATTCATTAGGGAGGCTTTCAGCCACCAGTCCTTTCTCTACACCATGCAACCCTTCTACCTAAATCGCGCTTTACACGCTCCAAAATCTGTGCAGACTCGCTCAGTCTTGTCGTTTCTTACAGACCAAATTTCCAACAGCTACGTTTATGAGGCGCTCGATTCCGATCCCCACGAGATTCGTGTCTTTACGCCTTTCCCCGGAACCGGTCCGAGCAGGTAGCTGGGAAGCTCATCAAGACCTCTTTGAACGATGCTTTCAGTTATGATGCTTTGTCGTATCAATGGGGGACCCAACTATTACTTCAACCATCAACCTCGGAGGGGATGTAGGTTTTAAAGTAACTACATCCTTGGAGATTGCCTTGCGCAATATTCGCAGACCGGACCATGCAATCGCCATCTGGATAGATGCCATATGCATTAACCAGCAGGAGATCAAGAAGCGAAATCACCAAGTCGCAATGATGCGAGACATTTACTCCAAAGCAGTTGCGGTCCGAGTCTGGATAGACATCGTTGTCCATTGTTACGGAGAAATCATTCCCGGGTTGCCTTTAGGTGCTTTTCAATGGCTCGTAGGCCTCCGTACTAATGACTTGCAAAAGGGCTCCTTAATCAGTAACAACGGCTGGGCTGATCTTTCGAGGAGCATGAAATTAGCACAATCACCGTCGAGACATCCTTTGGTGGCGGAAGATGCTTGCTTTAAAGCAGCTTGTGAATTTCATGTCCTTTGTACCTCCTCAGGTTGATAGCCAACCGGTTGACTTGGATGAGCAACTAGCGGAGAGTTCTCAACATTACTCTTCCTATTTACCTTCTTGGCGCCGTCAGAAATGCTCGAAGACTGAAGATCACAGATCCGTTTGACCGGCTTTATGGGATGCTTAACTTAACTGTCGACTGTCGGCCTGGCGATATCGACATGGATTACAAAAACCCCCAGCAGAAGTTTACATAGACGTTGTACATTCATAGTAACCAAATACCGCTACTTGCAATTCCTCCCATATACCCATCTCCCACTGGAAGGTGAATTGGAGCTTCTCGGACGTCCATCCTGGGTACCGAATTGGTCCTGGCCTCCAGGGTGTTGAACTCGGACGGACACTGTGGAGAACCATAACTGCATTAGCAAAGACTCTGACCGGGCCTACCATTTCGCAATCGAACATTTCGCATGACATTTCCTCAGACGACGAGCTTTTTTTATATACAGTATTGATTCTGCGTACGGCCTCTATCATGGCTCATGGAGTTGATTCCATATCGCCAAATTTTCTCCGAGTTCATGAACTTGAAGACTTAAGAACCATGTCGGATGAAACGTTACAAAACTGGGTTACAAACATGCACAACCTTTCTAGTCTCGATAAATCCATTGTCCGCTCCATTGATGTGCAAGATGTGCTTCAGCACGGCTTTTCATTCGACCCTGCCAAGTTCAGACTTTGTTTCCTCCGTCGAGCTCACGCTGTTAGACAGCAGTCTTACAATTGGCCGTGAGCGGTCATTCATCGTCTCTGAGAAAACCCCTTTGGAAGAAAACGATGAAATATGGTGCTTTTCGGATGTTCAACGCCAAAGATCTTGCGGCCAGAAGAGGATCACTGGAAGGTGGTGTCTCCAGCGTATGTAACTGGGTTTATGGAGGGAAAGGTTGTGCTTGGAATTGGCACTGAGGACGAAATAGAGGATGGCTAGCGAATTGGAGCTTATGAGGTCCGCACCATTCTGCTGTGCTGACGAGTTATACAAAAAGGAGTAGTTATCTGTTATGCGATGAATTATGAAGCTCAGTGATTGTATTGGACTGGACTGGAGTGGATTTGAGCTCAAATCCAGTCCATCCAATTCTTTTAGAATTTGGCTCCTGGAGCTCCAAAGGAATCCAATGCAAATATATACTATAAATAGTAAGTCTTGGCACGATTTTGGTGTTGATATCAAGACGGGTAGGTGAGCGAATATACCAAATCTAATGCAAAAATAGCCTATATTACATCCAATCAAGCTTATCTACTGCATCAACCTTAGCAATATCGTCGCTGTTACCCTTAATTAGAGCCAAAGTCTCCTTAGAGTCCTCCATACTATTATTAGGAAGTTCCGCCTGCGCAGCAGCAATTACAGCGACATCTGCAGTAGCACGAGCCTTCGCGGCTTCTATTAGTGGTATTCCTAATAAAGCCTGCGGTTCGCCTTCTGCCTTGCCAATATCCTTATTATTAAATGTATCTTTCTGCGGAGGCCTAAACGAGTGCCAAAGGACCTTATTTACCTTAATTATATCCATCTGGAGTTAAGATTATTGGTCTTTAAGGAGAATCTTATAGCTGCTAAATAGGCGTTTGTATTTATTGCTTATAGGAGGCACCGTAAGGATATTAAGGGCGAACTAAGTAAGGTTGGGTTAGCTTATATAGCAATCCTACTAGTATTAAATTATGTTAAAGTCTTTGTTGTCTTTAATAACCTTAATATTTATATTAGGGTACTCTTAGAGGTTGTCTATTTCTATTAGCAATACATTGTCTTCTTAATAAACAGTCTTTAAGCGTTTATAAGCCCAAGCAGATATATAGACCTTTGACTGCCTCTACCGCGGTATCTACTTAGATAATAATTCTTAATTAAGCCAGCGCCTGCCTTTATATTTAAGGAAGAGATCCTCTACTAGCTTCCTTATTTATAGAATTTAGTGCTTCTTAACCTTATAGTTATTCCATTTCTCTTTAAACCACTACATCTTAAGTATTGGATTAAGAATAATTGCGGCGTAGTAAGCTGGCGTATCATTGGCGTACTTATAGTACTTTTCGCACTTCTCCTATACTGTATTAGCGCAGCTAGATAAGATCTTATAGTTTTAAGCCTTAGCTTACTTTTGTTTTTTAGCTACCAGCTTAAAAAACTTCTACTATAACGGGCTCGTACAAATGCTTCTAAACCGAAGCTTGTAGATTGCTACCATACAAGAATACTAAGCTAAGGAGAAGAAGAAGAAGAATTATTTAGGGGCAGTAGGTAGACATATCGCAAGGGCCGCCAAGGCGCTAGTGGTAAGCGGGCCAATAGCAATTTTACATGCCGGGCATGGAAAATCCTAATTGGTTAAATATGGCAGGTAACGCGCTCCAGCACCATCACATCACCCCCCCTTCCCAAAAAAGCCTGCCCTTAGGCTTTATCTAAGTTCTTTATTGTTATTTAAATTATTATAGTTATCTAACCCCTCTTCCTAGCATTTAACCCAGCTATCTAACTTACATAGTGGTCTAGGGAGGTCTGGGTAGGCTAGATGGAAATCTTATAGCTTATAGGGAGAGTACTTAAAATTAGATACAGGGTACCATTTTAGATCTTCGTTATAACCTACCTAGCTTACACAGTATTTTAAGGTACTACGGTCCTTCTTTACTGCTAAGATCTCTTTAACTTCCTATTCTTCGTCCTCTACAATCTAAATTAGTGGTAGAGGATTATTATACTATCTAGGTAATAGATCGTCCGCAGCCTTCCGTAGTTGGTCTAGAGAGAAGACAGGGTGGATCTTTATTAACTCTAGTAGCTTAACCTTAAAAGAGTGCCCTACCTTCTTAGGGATTTTATAGGGGCCAGCCATTTAGTAGTCTAGCTTGCGGCTCAGCCTCTAGGTTTTCTAGTTTTTTATTAATACCTATACCTTATCTCCTACGTAGAAGTCTACCTCGCGGTAATATTGGTTTACGTTAGACTCTTTCTTCTCTTATGCCCTTTTTATAATTGCTTAGGTAGTCTCCTAGGCCCTATATATTCTCTTAGCGAATATCTGGGCCTCTTTATAGCTAAGGCGTTCGCGGGCTGTTATATGTCCTATAGGTCTATCCTAATTAAAGGATATTCGTGGCCTGTATCCATAGAGTAACTTAAATAGCAATATTCCTATACTATTATAAGGGAGCGTAAGCTGTGCGTAGTCTATTATAGGTAGTAGTTCCGACCAGTTGTCCTAGTAGTAGTTAATAAAGGGGCGAAGTCGCTAGTTAAGGTACTAGTTTATAATCTTGGTTTAGCCGTTAATCTAAGGGTGGAATGCGGTAGAGAGCTTAATCTTAATCCTAAGGATACAGTAGAATTCGTTCTAGAAGTCTAATATAAACTAAGGTCTATGGTTAAAGACAATTAACTTAGGAGCGCTATAGATCCAGTAGATATTGTCCATATATATACGGGCCATGTCCTTTACGGTTATAGTCTTAAAGCAAGGAAGGGAAATAGCTTGCCTACTTAGTCGGTTAACTACTATAAAGGCCATATTATAGCCGTGTTTGTCCTTTAGGAATAATTTAAAGTCTATTATAATATATTACCAAGGGCGTTTAGGGACTAGCAGTAGTTGCAGCCATCTAGGAGTTCGGTCCCTAGGGGTATTCACATATTTATAAGCATGACAATTTCTAATAAATTATTCTATATCGGACAGGAGTCCTCGCCAATAGTAACAAGGTAATAGTAGTTAGTAGGTCTTATCTCAACTAGGGTACGCTATAGAGACTTAACAGTAGGCTTTATAGATCAGCTATATTTATAGGTTGTTAATATTTAGAACTATAAGCCGTTCTTAGTATAGGAGCAGTCCGTCTTCTATTTCTAAATTAGGGTTACCCCCCATAGCTTAATCACGGAGGGCTTTTAGGGATTTGGCTGTGCGGTTCGCGGTTAGGATATAATTAATTAGTCCTATTAGTTCATCTAGGGTCTATCTTTTTATAGATACTACCTTATTCTATTTAGAGCTTAGTTCCTTAAGGATACGCGGGTCAAGTTGTTTAGTATAGAGGAGGGCGCGTATCCAGTACTAAGCCTTTAGCTTATCTTATAGCCCCACGTCCTGTTCTCTCCAGGTTAGGGTATTAGCTTTAGCATTTTGCCTACCAGGGCGGTATATAATTATAAAAAAGAATTAGGAGAGTATTTTGGCCTACCAGGCCTATTAACCGGTAAGTTGTTTTGTTATTATAAAATACTTAAGGGCTTTATAATTAGTATAAACCTTAACTTAAGAGTCTGTGCTTCTAAGCTCTACGCGCCACTAGGATAATAATTATACAATAGCCAACATTTCCTTATCGTGCACTTCATAGTTGCACTTAGCTGGGGCTATTATTTTTAAGAAGAACGTAATAGGGTACTATTCGCCATCTAAGTATAGCTATAAAAGGACTCCCGCTACTACCTTATTAGAGGCATCCGTTTCCAGCATTAATTTAAGGTTTAGGTTATAGTAACAAAGAATTAGGGAGGAGATAAGTTGGTCCTTTAACTCCTTAAAGGCTTTTATACAGTTATCATCAAAGACAAAAGACATATTATTCTTATTTAGTTATATAAGAGGCTTAGCTATAACTCTATAGTTATAGATAAACCAATAGTAGAAATTATAAAAGCTAAAGAAGGACTAGATTCCTTTTATAGTATAAAGGGGTTTCTAGTTATAGATTACCTTAACCTTCTCAAGGTTAACTTTAATTCCTTTTATACTAATAATAAACCCAAGGTACTTTATGTGTTTTACTCCAAATTTGCATTTTTTAATATTAACTTATAGGCCTACATTCCATAGTCTCTCTAGGACCTTCTTAATATAAACTTAGTGCTTAAGTTTATTATCCAAATATATAAAAATGTCGTCTAGGTATACCGTACAGAATTCATTAAGGTAGTTAAAAAGAACATTATTTATATACCATTAATAAGTGGCTAGCCTATTTATCAGTCTAAAAGGGAGGACTTTATATTTATAAAACCTATAATAGGTGCGGAACATTATTAGGTCTTCTAATATAGGGTCCATCCTAATTTAGTAAAAAGCTTAGCGGATATTAAGCTTGGTAAAGATTTTGGCCCAGCTTAGATATATAAGGGTTTTATTAATTAAAGGGAGAGGGTACCAATCCTTCTAAGTAATAGCATTTAGCTTTTAATAGTTAATACAGAAACAAAGGCTTTTATTAGGTTTCTTTATAAATAAAATAGGGGAAGTAAAAGGAGCCTAGCTTGGCTTAATAAACCCTTTATAGAGGTTGTTAATTAGGTACTGCTTTATTGCCTTTAGTTCCTCCATAGTTTGCTAGTAAAGGGGGCTATAGCCTAGGGAGTTATTAGTCTCCAACTAAATCTTATAATTATAGGTTTAGTAGGGGGGCAGTATATCTAAAGCTGCTTTTAAGAACGCGTCTCTATAGTTTAAGAGGTAATTAGGGAGGAGGCGCTTAACTAGTTCCTTATTAGTTTCCTCTACTAGCACTTCTTCCCTCTTAGCGATAATCTGGTTAATTTTATATAAACTAGTAGTAAAGACTTTATTATCCTTCTAATATATATTAAAGTGGAAACCTATAGCACTAATTGCCGCAATATCTACTATAGGGGTGTTATATAATAGTAGGGTTATTTATGGCCTTAGGGGCTTCTGGGGTATCGGCGTTATTCTTACTTCTTTTAGCTCTCGTTGCATCTTCTAAAGGTTATCCTTTATATTCTATTAGTACGTCCTCTTCCCCATTAGCCAGATCTCCGCAATTTAGAAGTTATCTATATTAGTATCCGTTTTACTTCCGTAAGTAGAGTCCTCCTTAACTGCAGTCCTTTGGGGGAGTATCCTTATTAGTACGGAGTTCCTACCGGCCTTACGGCAGGCATATTCTTAGATAAAGGCTAGGTCGCGGTTCCTAACATCTTGCTAGTAGGTAGGATTAGCCTTCGCGGCTAACGTCTTGCAATTAGTGCGGATTTCCCTAATAAAATAGGGTAACTTTAGTCTATTCTCCGGCTAGACAAACTATCTTTATCAAACATTCAGCCAAATATTAAAGTAGGACATCCATTTTTGGCTAAGAATTATGTTGTGTAACCCTAGGTCTAGAATGCAGAAGGGGATGCCAAACTAGCGTTGTTTATTAATAGCAATATATAGCTTTAAAATGTGGGTAACTGGTATACTGGCTTGACTGTTATAGCCCTTTACTTAAATAGGCTTCTCTAGTTAGGTAGCATTTATATTTAAGAACTTAGCAATATGATTTACATAAGCAGTGTTTATAAAGGCAAAGCTATTTGCTCTAGTATTAATAAGGGCAGTTATATTAACTCTATATCCATTTTAAGATACTGTATATAGAACCGTAAAGTGTTTTCCACCTATTAGCTAATTTAGATTAATCTCTTTAAGATTAATAGGATACCCTAAGGGGGAGTCTTTCCCTAGGGTTCTTCTTTTTCTAACTTGTTAGATATTTCTTCTTCTTTTATCTCCTTAATATTACCTATATCCTTTAGCTCTAGGTAGGACGTGGTAAAGTAACTATCCTTTCCGCAATTAAAGCACGTGACTGTGGCAGGGTTAATTAGAGTATTGCGATAAGCATTGGTTAAAGGTATAGTACATAGCGGGTTAGGCGAGGTTTATAGGTAGGCAGTCGTAACCGCTTTTAGTATAAGGGCAATCGTGGTTTATCTTCCAACGCCAGCTCCCGTTAATATAGTGGATAGGTTATAGTCGCTATAGGGCCGCTTTAGTTAATTAGAACAAGCATTAATTTATTTTAGTTCTAAATCCAGCGACAAATATTAGGCTGCAAGTCTTTGGTAGGTTAGTAGGTTATTTAAGGCTACCGCGATTTTCTCTTATAGTTGGACCGTTAGCTTATTATATAGGTCCAAATAATAGTTTTTAGGGGGAACCTGGCCTTCGCCTACTAGGTATAAAAATTAAGTCTAGAACTTAGTAAAGGATTAGTTTAATTTTATTATTAGGCAATTATAGTTATAATAGGCATCCCGTACTTTATTTAGATTAACATAGATAGTAGCCAGATGCTATATTATCTTATTAATAGATATAAACCGAACAGGTAACTCGTCCTTAAACTTGGCCTAAAGGTATTGCTAGGCGTCCCTAATGGTTTAACTAAAGAGGTAGAGCATTTTAGCTTCTTTAGAGGGGAAATAGTTATGGTTAATATAAAGCTTTCCTTATACCTAAATTCTCTAGTTCTTAAAGGTCAGGTCTATGCCGTCTAATAATAGTAGGGGGTTAGGGAGCTTAACGGACTTTAATTACTTTATTATTGTGTCTGTACTCTCTAGTATATCGCATTTGGTTAAGCAAATGGGTTAACTAAGGCTTTATAAAGGAGAGGCTGGGCTATTTTATAAGGCAGCAAGGCTTAAAGACGATTGACCTTCTAATTAGCAGCAAGGGCACGAATCTGCTCGTATACACCTATAATGTCGTCATTGTCTTTAATTTCTAATCCTAACTAGATCTCATGTTCCTCTTAGGTAGAGGCAGGTCTTTTAGATAAGCTCGCTTTAGGTACTATCATTAGCTTCCTAAAGTTCGTCAGAATTATACAATTCGGTTTTAATTCCAGGGTTCTTTTAGGGGTACAGGTTAAGTACAGTCTGGCCTATAAAGTGGGATATTATTAGGGCCTTCTTAGGCGTAGTAGTATAAGTTTTTTAATATCTAAGTATAACGCGTCAACGCGTCGTTGTAGATAAAGGTCTTCTTTTAGGGTAGGATATTATTAAGGCCTTCCTAGGCAGTATATAGAGAGCTTAGTATAATATAACGGGCTTATACAAATGCTTCTAAACCAAAGCTTATAGATTGCTACTATACAAGAATACTAAGCTAAGGAGAAGAAGAAGAAGAATTGTTTAGGGGCAGTAGGTAGACATATCGCGAGGGCCGCCAAGGCACTAGTGGTAAGCGGGCCAATAGCGATTTTACATGCCGGGCATGGAAAATCCTAATTGGTTAAATATGGCAGGTAACGCGCTCCAGCACTATCACATCTACTTTGTTTAATTAAGCTCTATTATAAGCTAATTTAGAGTCTAAAAGTGGTTAATAAGACCTATATAATTGCCTTCTACTATAAGAGTAGCCTTATAAAACGTCTTAAGGTAGTTATATAGATATTTAAGCTCTTTCCAGTAACAGGGTTGGAGGAAGTTATTATATATAAGCGCCTTTAAGTTAGTAGACGGCGAATAGTTATTATAAAACTTAATAATACGCTCTTTACAGTTTAGAAAGCAACTAATAGCTGTAAAGAGGGAGTTTTAACGCGTTTGGTTATTTTAAATAAGCTAGTAGATTGTTAGTATAACTTTTAAATATTGCAACTGTGGGTAGAATTGTTACGGCGCTGGTGGAAAACAGTGGATCTTAGCAGACGTGGATTATGGTAGACGCGAGTCACGTGACTTAAGGACCGCATAAAATATTAAGCGGCGCTACTATTCTTCTCCTTCCTTTCTCTAGCTTTGGATCCTTGTTTATAGACTACTAATTATACAGGCTTACGCGTCCCTTATACCATACTCATGCCTCAATTAATTAAGTCGCTAACATTATCCAAAGCTTAACTACTCTTTCTTCCTAAAAAGGAACTTAAATATATCTATTAAGGACATAGAATAGGACCCTAAGGATATTACCAGGACTATAAGGACAGGACAGACCCCTAAAAACTAAAAGAATATAAACAGAACGCGAAACCTAAGAATAGGACACATATAGACTAGAACCTGTAACGTGGCCCGCCTCCACGTCGCCATACGGCCACGTTACAATTGTGCTTGCGAACTTACTAGAGCCAGCTGTAGGTCCGTCGACTGGTTGGGTCGTGGGTTCGACTCACGACGGTTACGCCTCGCTCTGGTACAGTCTAACGCGCATCCGTGCGATGAGGCGTCGGTGAAGATTCCGATCGCTTACGTTACTGGGGACTAACTAATATGGTGATACTCTTGGCGTTTGATCCCTGTGGCCCAAACGGGCGCACAGAGGAATCCCTGCGAGCGCTCGAGGACGAGCGCCCCAGAGGAGAGGGCAATTGTAAGAGTATATATATTAGGTCCCGCCGCGCTTGCGACAAGTTCGCAAGCACTCTCAGTCTTTTTGGCCGTATGGCGACGTGGAGGCGGGCCACGTTACAGAACCCCTAGAAAATAAACAAATACTAAAAATTACCTAATACCCCTACTACTATGCTAAGAAATATAGCAGCCAGTAAAGCCGCTGTAGGACCCGCAAATACCTCTAATAGTGAAATAGTTGCCGTCTTAACCCCCTAGGAAGAGCTTATAGCAGCTAATACCAAAATTAAACGGCTTTAAGAGCTGCTTAAAACCAGAGACACCCCTATACCTAGTAAGGAGTTATTAGACACCTAGAGACTTGCTATAGTCCTTAAGACCCTAGCCCAATATACAGTATTAATATTATCGCGGTCCGCGAAGGTTGCGGATCCCCTATTGCTTATAGATGGAACCGACCCTATATTTAATAACTGGAAGCTTTAACTATAGGACAAGCTTAAAGTTAATATAGACCACTTTCCTAATGCCTAAGCTAAAATGGCATATGTCTTTGGCCGCACTAGTAGTAACATATAGACATACCTACGTCCGCAATACGCCTAGGACTTAACAGACCCCTTCCTCTCTAAAGAAGAGATAATTAACTACCTATCTTCCATTTATAAGGACCCCTTTAAAGTATAAAATACCCGGCTTAATTATAAAAGCCTAAATATAAAAACAACAGAGACCTTCTTGGCCTTTTAGACCCGCTTTCTATACTTAGCCAGATAGGCTTAAATCCCCTAGGAAGATCTAATGCCAGACCTCTTTAATAAGCTTACCCTAGACCTATAGCGCGCTATACTGCCAGTTTATACTACTATATAGACGCTTAAGGAACTTACGGACTAATGCCTAGCTATTAACTAGGGCCTCTATTAAATTAAGGCACGTGCTAAGCGGTATAAGACTAGAAGCTCTGCTAACTAAAATATAAGTACTACCAGAATAGGCCGTAGTGCCCTAGTAAGATCTGCAACCCCTATAGCACCAGCCATACAGCCCGCCAATAATTTAGCAGCTAGTTGTATAGCTAGTCCTACCATAGGTCCAGCGAATGCTTGGCCTATGTATAGCAACCCCTATATATAGGCCCTTAGCAATTAGGGAGCTTGCTTCTCTTATGGCCAAAAGGGCCATATTATAAAGGATTGCCTAACAAATATAAAAGCGGGCAAGGTTCTGTTAATCTAAGAGAATAGCATAGAGTTAGAAAAAGAGGAACCCTAAAGAAAGACTCCTCTCTAGGGTTAAAAGGGATTAATATATTATATATTAATCTAGGTCGGCTAGTTAGTAGAAAAAGCTACACTATCCCTTATACTTTATTCTGTAATAGATATTAAGTTTTAACCTCTACTTTAGCTAACTCTAGAGCAAATGCCTTTGCCTTAATAGACACCTAGTGTGCTATAAAGCTAGCTAATTTTCTAAATACACCCCTTAAAGAACTGCCCAAACCAATTCCTATTTATGGGTATAACGGACAGATAGGGCCACCTATTATAATAATCTTGCGGATTTACCTCCGTGTTAATAGACAAAGACAGTATAATATCCCCTTACTTATTACAGACCTAGGAAGCCACGATATAATTTTAGAAAGAAAATAGCTAGCCTATTTAGGCTTATAGCTTAACATATAAAGTAGACGGCTTATTTAGCCTAAAACCCTACCCCTAACCCCTTCCTTTATAAAAGAAATTAGCATTATAATAGAAAACCTTATACGGCCATAGGTAGACACCATTTACTAGGCCAATGCTATACGTAGAGACTAGGCCTTTAAAAAAAATATACAGCTTAATCCGCAATAGGTCTATATACTACCCGCACCAGAGATTAAAAAAGTTAGTAAAAAGCTAGCGGAGCTCCCTATAGGGAACTTAGGCCCTATATAGCCACAAAGAATAGCAAGGAGTATTAGACGCCATACTAAATATATAAACTAGAGGGATAACTTACGGAAGATAGAATAAAAGCTAAGAAAGATTATAAACCCTAAACCATAAAATACAACCCAATAATAGTCTATAAAGAAACCTATAGACCTCCCACCAGTTAATATCTACTATATTAGCGCCGTAGGATTCTACCAGAACTTAATCCAACCTAATACTATTGCCTTTACCACTAGCTTATATAAAATTAATCAAATAATTAAGGAAAAGGAAAATAAGCTTAGTAAATAGGAGGGCAAGCTTATAGACAAGGAGCTAGTAAAACAGAAACTACCCTATTAATACTAGAAATTCAAGGACATATTCTCTAAGGCAGTATCAGATATACTTTTTCCTTACTAACCATACGACTACAAGATTAAGATTAAGCCAGATAAGGAAGATATACTTAGCTATAGCCCCCTTTTTTAGCAGTCTACTACCAAATTATAGGCTATAAAGCAGTACCTTATTAATAACCTAAATAAGGGCTTTATTAAACCTAGTTAAGCCCCTTTTAACTCGCCTATTCTTTTTGCTAAAAAGCCAAATAGAGGACTTCATTTCTGTATTAACTACCGTAAACTAAATAATATAACCCGCAAGGACCGCTACCTACTACCCTTACTTAATAAGACTTTAACCTAAATAAGTAGAGCTAAGATCTTTACTAAGCTTAATATCCGTTAGGCCTTTTATTAGATTAGAATAGACCCTAAATTAAAAGATCTTACTATATTTCAGACCTATTACGGAATATATAAATATAAAGTACTTCCTTTTAGACTAACTAATAGACCGGCTATGTACTAGTAATATATAAATAATATACTCTTTAACTACCTTAATAACTTCTATACGGCCTACCTAGATAATATTATAATCTACTCTAAGAATAAGTTAGAACACAAGGAGCATATCCATAAAGTTTTATAACGGCTCCGCAAGGCTAGTCTCCAGGCCGATATTAGGAAATTAGAATTTAGTATTAAGCGTATAAAGTACCTAGGTTTTATTATTAGTATAGACGGAATTAAGGCCAACCTAGAGAAAACGGCCATAATTAACTAGTGGACACCCCTACGGACCATAAAAGGGGTATAATTATTTTTAGGTTTCTGTAACTTCTACCAATACTTTATTAAGAACTATAGCAGGATTGCCTAGCCTCTTAACCGCCTTACTAGGAAAAACCAGCTATTCCACTTTAACGCCATATATATTATTATTCATTGCTTAACGTCCGATTCGGATCCCTGTTGGGCCCACGCGGACTACTCCTTATATACATGTGGGGAGAAAACTCTATTTGAGAAAACCCCGTGATCCGTCTCCCCGCTTAACGCCATATATATGCAGGCCTTTAATAAGCTTAAAAAACGGCTAGTATTAGCTCCCCTACTTGCCTACTTTAACCCAGAATGGCCTTTAATACTAGAAACTAATGCCTTAGACGGCGCAATAGCTAGCGTTTTCTCCTAGAAGCAACCAAACGGAGAATAGCACCCTATTATATACTATTTAAAAACTATAATAAATGCCAAGCTAAACTACCACATCCATAATAAAGAAATGCTGGCTATTATCTCTAGCTTTTAGCAATAGCGTATACAGCTAGAGGGGACCCCTAAGCCCATTAAGGTAGTTTTAGATTATAAGGCCCTAGAATACTTTATAACAACTAAGGCCCTTACGGCCTAGCAGGCACGCTAGGCGGATATCCTATCTTAGTTTAACTTCTTAATTATATATAGACCAGGCGCTACAAACCGTGCGGATGCTCTTATAAGGCGTAAACAGGACCTAGGTAACTAGGCAGCTATAAAGATCTTATTATAGACCCAAATACTACTATAACTAGAGCACCTTAACCCCTAAATACAGGCAGAGCTAAATACGGACCCTTTAGATACTAAGATATGTCCCATTAACTCCACGGAACTTAACCTTATTAATAAACTGCTATAGGCAAACCATACGGCCCCTTCTCTACAGGAGTACCGCAAAAAGGTAAAGGATACTACTAGCCTATAGTCCCTTAAAAACGGACTACTTAAGCACTAGGAACAGCTAGTGGTAGTAAAGGAATAGAATTTACGGACCTAGCTTATTGCTAAAGTATATGCCTAGGTCTTTACGGCCCACCCTAGAAAGAATAAGACCCGTAAAATTATTAGTAACCGTTACTACTAGCCCGGAATAGTTATAGATATTAACTACTATATACAGAACTATAACGACTGCTATAGGTCTATAATTCCATAGGATAAAACCCTAGGACTATTAAAGCCACTCCTAATACTAGAACGCCCCTAGTAGTATATCTCTATAGACTTTTATAAGCTGCCTACAGACCGTAACAGATATAATATGGTAATAATCCTAGTTAACCGCTTTAGTAAGCACCTATTCTTAATCCCCTATTACAAGGATATTAATACCAAGGAGGTAGCCTAACTATATATCCATTATGTCTACCGAATTTATAGACTACTAGATATTATTATATCCAATTACAGGCCGTAGTTTATATTAGCCTTCTAGAATAAGTTTACTTAGATCCTTAGTATTAAGCTAAAGCTTTCTATAGTATACCACCCCCAGATAAACAGTTAGACAGAGATTATAAATTAATACTTAGACTAGAGGCTCTAGCCCTTTATTAACTACTTCTAGGACAACTAGGGCAAACTACTACCCCTAATAAACTACGCCTAGGCAACCCTACCCTATAACTCTACGGGATTTGCACCTATTCAGCTAGAAATAGGATACTTACCCTATATAAGCTTTAACTGGGAAATACTAGAGGGGCCATAGACCGTATACGAAAAACTATCTTATAAGGAAGCTTAGCAATATACCAAACACTTAAAAGAAGCTTAGATGGTAGCCTATATAAATCTAGAAAAGGCCTAGAGATTAATAAAACAGTAGGCAAATAAGTATAGGCGCGAGCCTAACTTTACTGTAGATAATAGGGTCTAGGTTATAATAAAGAACTAAAAGATAGAATAGCCTAGCTGCAAGCTAGACTATAAGATAGTAGGACCGTATAAGATCCTTAATAAAGAAGGCAACTTGTACAAGGTTAAGCTCCCAGACTTAATTAAGGTCTATCCTATCTTTTTACTAGATAAGCTATGGAAGGCTGCAAATAACCTACTACCTAGATAAAAGAATAAGCCTCCCCTACTAATTTAAGTTAATAGCGACGATAAATAGGAAGTTAACGAAATACTAGCCTATAAACTAGTATAAGGAACGCTATAATACCATATCTAATAGAAAGGCTACAATCTAGACCCAACCTGGTACCCCATCTGGAACTTTATAGGCTGCCCCTAGAGACTTAAAGAATTCTATAACTAATACCCTAACAAACCCAGACCCCTAAAGTACCTTAACAAGTAAATGGAGTGCTAGTATAGTGAAGACGATAGGCTGCCTATTAAGCATAAAGACAAGAATACCCCATGGACATAATATAGACATACAAAGCCTAAGGGCAGGCTTTTTTAGAGGGGTGGGTAATGTTACGGCGCTGGTGGAAAACGGTAGATCTTGGCAGACGTGGATTATAGTAGACGCGAGTCACGTAACTTAAGGACTGCATAAAATATCAAGCGGCGCTACTATTCTTCTCCTTCCTTTCTCTAGCTTTGGATCCTCGTTTATAGACTACCAATTGTACAGGCTTGCGCGTCCCTCATGCCGTGCTCGTGCCTCGATTGACTGAGTCGCTAACAAGAATATTGCGACTGTAGAGCGGTAGATATAAAAATCCAAAGCCGCAGCCAGTTAGAAAGCTAATATTATTGCCTCTAGTGTTCTGCCGGTTAGTAAATAGCACGAATTCTTAATACTATAAGTCTATTATATACCTTTAAGCCATTAAATTCTGCTAAATTATTACTAATTTAAATATTTTTAAAGAAGCTATGACGCTGGGGAGTTATACAAATATACTGGATAATATTATAAAGTAGACTAACTGCTCTGCGCTTCTTCTAGAGCTTATATACCTTCTTAAAGTCCTATTTATAATAGGCAGTTGCTAGCTCCTTATAGATTTTCTTAATATCCTTTCTAATAATAAAAGCCTGCGTGTAGAGATTTGTAATATAACTAAAGCAGTATAGTTGTTATTCTTTCCGCTTCTTTACTGACATCTTTAGATAGAGGACTTGAAGGATTACGTTAATATAGGTATTGTTTAACTTAGTATTATCGGCCATAAAATACCCAATATTGCCACTAATTTAATACTCCTTAAATAGAGTAAGCAGGACAACCGCTATATTCTTACTATTATGTTTACTAATTACCTTACGGAGGCCTAGTATTATATACCAACGCTTGCCGTACTAGTTAATAAAATAGGCAGTAATACCTAGAATTGTATACCTATTTAGTAAGGTCTAAATATTAAAGGATATTAATATAGAACTATAAGCTATGTGGAGTTTCTTCCTTAATTCTATCTTCTGTTGTTTAAAAGCCGTAATAACCTAACCGTGTATTATCTTCCTAGTCTTTAGTAGGAACTTTATAAGCCCTAGATAAATATAGAATAGAAGTGTTTAAAAATACTTATTTTTAAATTAAAAGAAGGCGATATAGCAGCTGGCAATCTATTAAATTAATAAGTGTTTAAAGGCCTTAAAGATTTGTTGTACATTAAGAGACTTTGCCTGCGGATATTCCTTAATTATTGGCTAATTTGGTGAAGGTTCTTTTAGTTAAAGCTTGCTAGAAGTACGGTTTATATAGTAATTAAATTCAAGGTGATCTAGAGCGGTAGTTCTTCTAGATAATATAACTATAAGCTCTTACTAACGCTTTACCTTCTTATATAGGTAGCAATAGAAGTACTGCGTCTTGGTAGTATTATCCTTCTCCTATATATCCTCCCCCTACTTCCAAATTAGCGACGATTGTGGCTTAGTATTCTTTAGTCCCTTTGTTAAGGCCTTACAGCAAATATACTGCTTGCCCTATAGCTTAAACTCTTTAAACTCCACCTGGCCTTTAGCCTTCTCGTTAAGCCACTCTGGTGCAAGGATAACGTTGTTGGATATGATAGAGGTGCGGAGTTGAGGATAAAATCGCTCCATAGCGGCAGCAGGTAGGTAAGAGAAAATAAGGTTGGACGGCAGAAGTAGCAGTAACAACGCGACAATAACAAGCTGTCCTTAATTCTATACTAGTAATACACGCGTTTTTTGGGGTAGACGCTCACCGCTAGAGCTAACGATTGGCTCTGCTAGTCCTTAATACCCGCATTAACACATTTTGGTCCTTCCTCCTTTAACCTCCTTCCGATTTGGGTATAGAACCCTTCCTATTCGGGTATAGAACTGGAGCTCCAGGAGCCCCAGTTCGACCAGATCCACTCCACTCCAGATCTAAAATCATTAGATCCAGCTCGGGTGCAACCCCTAGATCCACATGGAGCTCCAACATTACCCCAGTCCAATACAATCACTGATGAAGCTGCAGTTGTAGTTGCTGCAGTTTGAAAGAAAGTCATCGTGAGGATTACGAAGAACATGTTATTAGTCGGTCCAGCCAAGCATGTTGCTGATGAGACGAGACTACCGGTGAATTGTGTCTTATCACTACCTACGAAAAGTCCCACAGGCCTATTCCAACTCGTTTGCATGATTATCCATCAATTCATTTTCGTATTTTGTTCTCCAAGCATTGATGCCTTCGTCTGATGTATTCAGCAGCAAATTTACCGCGTGTTCCAAATTTAATCACTTACTATACTCACCCTCAATCTCAGTCACTTGTACATTGCCCTGCTCGTGGGAAGGTGCAACATTGTCTTTGTCAAAAATGCTGATGTTACCGCAGTGTATCCCTACCCCTGACTATCTGATGAGTTATGCGGCCCGGGTATGAGATAAGTGAAAAAGTAGCGAGAATTGGCCGCATCACCGCCCACTTAGCCGTTATGCCATTGATGATTGTGAGAGTTTCTATAGTAGTTAACAAAATAAAACTTCTTTGGTCTCGAGGTTTCAAACATTCGAACTGCCGTGCTTTCTGGGTGGATTGATGGAATTTGAGAGTATATTCAGGCCATTATAAGTTCGATCCGCCACTTCATCGATTGCGGTCATTAGTTGGATGCGAGGGGTAGAAATAAAACGAGTCGCCCTTACTGGCCACTATCCAATCGTAGGCCGCAAGGGAAAATAAATGCAGACAATGATGGGATATAGAGGATAGCTGGCTGAACACATGAAGATTTCTGTCAAGAGTTAATAGAGAATTTCGTCATAACCGCCTCAAGAAAGGCAAAATTCCAAATGTATTTCGTTGCAAAAGACACCACGATAAACGTAATTCCTTTCTCAAGACCCCGATATAGGAAAGACACATTGCTGAACTAATGCGAGGATCCCAAGGAGGCTTTCTTGGAACATATTACTATACTGTTTCGGAACGAGCAGATGTGCCAGTGCTCCTAGCCGCCCTAGTTGTCGCTTTGGAAGATATGCCCAAGTGATGAAGATAACTGATGTCCGCCCTAAATTAATCCGTGTTCTTCAGAGGCCTGACTCCGCATACTCTACATATTGGGTTGTTGATTTGCGATTTACGCAAGTCAAAGAAGCTCAGCAGAAATAAGACATCGAAGGACGGTTCATCTTTTTGAGAGCAATGGAGACTGAGTAATAATGTAATACGAAGCCAACGATACTAATATCGCGACGGTAGCGAGAACATAGAGCTGAGGTAATTAGTACAGTATCAATCATGCTGTGAGACTGACATGACTAGGTTCCCGGAGACCTTGATGAAAGATATTATTCTCTGGATTCATGTCAAACATGCAGTTGTTGACGTATTCCTTTTACATGGCGAAAATCTCCCGGCTTGGACCTTCCCGGCACCCTAGCGAGATGGTGAGAAGCCCAGCTTGGAAAAGAAAATGCTAAGCTTAGTGACACAGAAGCCTTCAAAAGCAGCCATCGTGACCAGCGGCCAGGGAGCAGTATCGTGATGTATTCCTTATTCTATAAGAGATGCTTCTTGAGATTTTGATGAACTGTCCATAGAGTAACGAGGATCTCGGTGATCGTATGATGTTGAAAGAAGCTTGACGCTCAAGTAATATCAGCAGAAACCCGAGGAAGCTTGACGTTAAGAGGTTCCGCGGCATACCCATAACGTAGGTGATAGGGTTATGACGGCGATAGGGTTATGACGGCGATAGGGTTATGACGGTCGGCTACTACCGCCTTCCTGATGTTCCATCTACATCAGGAA
>Ga0307507_10002771_pt1 | contig 35759 bp, 25 predicted proteins | sample 7_EM_MG_FD_207223 | JGI IMG/M metagenome (GOLD analysis project Ga0307507, IMG submission 207223) | Populus trichocarpa ectomycorrhiza microbial communities from riparian zone in the Pacific Northwest, United States - 7_EM | ecosystem: Host-associated > Plants > Roots > Unclassified | place...
ACCATAAATTAAAGGTATCTTATATTATTAGACATGTTATTATAAAACATGCTCTAGTTAAGGAGATATTGATACTTCAAGTGCAAAATGATGATATAAAACCTTGATAAAAATGCACTTTTAAGTATTAATCACACTCCCCAACCAGCTTATTACTAGTTTCTAGTAATCAAAGCATTAAAATAGAAAAATAATTTGCAAGTTCCACAAAGCAAGGTATTCATCATTCAACTTCCATTAATCTATCTAAATAAACAAACTCTCATTAAATTTATATATTTGCTTCATACTGTTGAAACAAGATATTAATAAACCTTCTTTTTATGTGCTCAATGTATGAAAACATAGATGATGGGGCTTTTATTGGAAGAAAACAATATTTTGTTCTAATGTTTTTCTAAGGTTAACTTCCTTGGGTTGAGATTATTATCTTTTTTTTTCCTTTTTTCAATATATATATATATATATATATATATATATCATAAAACACAATGCATCTTTAACATATGTAACAAGCTTTCGTCTAATGACTCCCAGACCAGTTGGTCATAGGGCATTAGGTGTTGAGACACCCCTTCGAGCTTAGTAACTCGAGTTGCAGATATTGATACGTAGATAGTGCAATGTTTGATTCCCTTAAGCTTTTCTCCTTAACCCATGTAACAAGCACTAAGCCAATAGCTCCCAAGTCAGTTGACTTTAGGGTATTAGGTGTTAAAACACCCCTTCAGGCTTAATTGCTTAAGTTAGGGAGACTACGAAACCAAACTTATCTACGTTTTTATGATCATCAATATTATCAATTTGTGTTTTTTTTTTTTTGCAAATTATATACTATCAATTTCCCTTAGTTGTTACCTGTAACAAAAGAACATAAATAATATAATAATCCAATGTGCAACCCACAATCATATGTTAAAGTGTGTGTGTGTGTGTGTGAAAATGAAGGTTTAAGAATACTTGTTAAATGAGTATATGAGCAGAATCAAGTGATAACAATGCGAGAGTTTGTAAACCTGAATATTTCAAGAAGTATTCTGATAGACCATGTTAAGAATGTTTACTAAGATGCGTCTCAAGAGTCACTAAAGTTTCTCCTTTACTCTGTCATCCTAGTAACAATAGTTTTGCAAATGGTTTTAATAATAGAAAACACAATTGGTTATTTTTTTTTAATATCAACTACCACCCTCTTCCCCCAACCAAAACGAAACATTGTCCTCAATGTTCTAAGGTAGAAAGATAGAGTATAAAAGACATCACCTGAAATAGCGACTACTGACAAACCTGAAACACACTTAAACAAATATAAGAAACAACAAAACACAAATATTATGCTATTAATAAAACTAAAAGACACAAAGTTTCACAAACGAAGGCTCAAATCCAATCTAAGCTTTTTACAGCTTTCCATAGTTGACCAATTTATACGACTCATGGAGGGATCAAGTACAAGGATGAAAGATTGTAGTTGGTCAATCAATTGTTCAGCAGCAAAGATTATGATTTGTCATGCCGAAGATGTTAGAAATTTATGTTCCATAGCTTGATCAAGAAGAGACACCAAATTATCATAAAAACCATTAACATTTAACAAACCTATAGGTTTATGGTGAATGTGCAGTTGGGCCCAAGAGGAAATATGAAAGATCTCTTCCAATGTGCTCGGACCACCTGGTAAGGCAATGAAGGTGTCAGCTTGGTTAAACATTGTATTCATTCGATCAGACATTGTGGAGACCTATAGTTCTTCTCCAATTGTTTTTCCGATGATGTCCCCTTTTGCTAAAGCTTTGGAGACGACCCCCAAAACTTGACTGCCTCCTAAAAATGCAACTATTGACACTCCCCATTAACCCAAGGGTGCCTCCCCCATACACTAAATGAATATTTCTCTCAGCTAGTACTTGACCAAGATGATTTGTTGATTCTAAAAACTCTTTTTCTTTCCTAGGACTGGACAAATATTTCTTATTTGATAACTTGAGGAACCTGCCATTTCTACACACTTCTATGTCTGTTGAATGTATGGGTTGAGTAGAAATGAAGGGAAGGAAGAGAAGATTTTATAGATGAGAAATTAAAAATGCAATCATACCATCTATATATAGGCCAGCTGGAGTCTCTCTCTGTTTTTTTTTTTTTTTGAAAACATGTGTATGTACAAGTAGTTGTGATTGTGGCTCACATCTTCCCTTGGTTTTACATCCAAGAACGGATTAAACGTCCTCTATGGGTCGGGGATAAGCTTCTCATTCAGTTTTCTTAAAAACTAACAAACATGATCTTTTTTAGTCAGATTCCCAAGACTATGATGAGTATGTTCTTTATGAAAATGGGGTCATAAATCATGAATTGCACGATGTACATCTCCACTATGATGAGAGTTAAGAGTCAATAGAAGATTATCTAAAGACTCTCTATGTTTTGAAATAAATCCCACCTTTTGATAATTTTCACAGGTTTTGCAGAATGCATGTGAGTCCTTGAACATGGTGGGCTAGTAAAATCCACTTTGTAAGATTTTTGCAGTTGTCTTTCTTGATGAGAAATGACCCCCACATGCCTCGGAATGACAAAATTTCATGACACTACTTACCTCATTGTCAAGAATGCATCTTTGATATATTTGATTAGGACAATATTTGAATAAGTAAAGGTCATCCCAATAAAAGTTCTGACGTCACTCAAAAACTTTCTTTTGTCTTAGGTATCCAAATGAGCTAGCAAAAATCCTGAAGCAAGAAAATTGTCAATATTAGCAGACCAAGGTATTGAACTATAAGAAAGTAAAGATTCATCAGGAAAGTAATCATCAATTGGTGTGATGTCAGATGTCGAATCTATTGTCAATTTTGACAAATAATCCACAACAACATTTTTGGTGCCTTTTTCGTCCTCGATTTCTTCCTGTTTGAAAGTTTCAAAGATTTCAGAATCGTGATTGACTTCCCTTTGTTTGGTCATGGCATGAGGAAATGGAAGTACTGGTGGGGAATCAGTCCTTTCTTTGCAATGTTCAGGTTTAACCCCTTCCTTACCCTCAGAGATTGACTCATCATCTTTCTCACAATGTTCAAGAATGAGTTTTTCAATAACCTTACCACTGTGAAGAGTAATGACTAATTGGACTTGATCCATGTGTTGGCTTCCGGAACTACTTGCATTTGCATTGTATTTCCCCTTAGGATTTTGCTGTGATTGAGATGGAAACTTACCTTTCTCCTAAAAACTAAGAGTGGATGTGAATTTTGCAAGAGTATCTTTCAAATCAGCCATAGTTTAAGCATTTTGAGTGTTGATTGTCTCTTGCTTTTCAATGAATGCATGCAAAGTTTCCTCGAGATTTCTTCTAGGAGGGGGAACATAAGGAGGTGTATATCCATGAGAATTTTAGAAATTATGGTGTGCTTGAAATGGTGGTTGTGAAGTTTGTGCATTATTGTTACCACTCTTCCAACTGAAATTTGGATGATCTCTCCAACTAGGGTTATACGTTTGCGAGTATGGATTATGAGTTGGCCTTTGAAAACTGTTTAAAGCATTGGTTTGTTTATGGAGACATTCCTTAAAGGAAGGCAAAGTTGGACAATCATGGGTTGAGTGTTCATTAGTTTCACAAATTTGACACATAATTTCTTGAACAGATTTTAATTGACCACTCTTTTTCAATTCTAGTACCTCGATTTTTCTAGCTAAAGATGCAAATTTGGTCTGGAGGTCATAATCTTCCCTAAAGTTGTACATGCCTCTACTAGATGTATAAGGTTGAGTTTTACCTGGCGCCTCATAACTGCCTGTAGTTTCCTAATTTTGAGCATTTTCAGCTAACAAATCTAGGTACTCCATTGCTTCATCAGGGTATTTATCTTTAAAAGTTTCATTGCACATCAATTCTACCATTTGTCTATCTTTAGGAGTTAACCCTTCATAAAAATATGAAACCAATCTCCATGTTTCAAAACCATGATGAGGGCAAGTATTAAGCAAATCTCGATACCTATCCCAACATTGGTAAAATGTTTCTCCTAGTTTTTCAGTGAATGTGGTGATTTGTCTTTTAAAAGAGTTTGTTCTGTGAGATGGAAAAAACTTCTTTAAAAATTGTTGTTGCATTTCATCCCAAGCACGAATGGATACTGACCTAGGATTTTGTAGCCATGTTTTAGATTTATCTTTTAATGAAAAAGGAAAAAGCTTTAATCTGATGGTGTTCATGCTATAATTTAAGTCATTATGGGTGTTACAGACTTCCTCAAATTCTCTCAAATGCAAGTATGGATTTTCTAGATCTAAGCCATGAAAAGAAGGTAAAAGTTGAATAATGCCTAGCTTAAAATTAAAATGAGATGCATCAGGAGGAAAAACTATGCATGATCGCGCACTTGTTCTTGTTGGATTTATGTAGTCTCTAAGTGTTCTAACATGATAATTCTCATTATGAAGCGACTGATTACCCTCTTCAACCATGTTTTCTGAAAATGATGAGGATTTCCTAGAAAATCTACCACTTAATTTGCGTGTCCAAACTCTCATGCAAGTGCAGAAAGAAAGAAAAAGAAAAGAAGAAAAAGAAAAGGAAGAAACAAAGGTTAGAAAAACAAATAAAAGTGAAAAGAAAAGGAAATCAAAGAAAATATATAATTTATACAATAACTTACTCCCCGGCAACGGCGGCAAAAACATGGCACAACCAAAAGATTGATGTCTTCTCCCAAGTGCAGGAGTGTCGAAGTAATAAATAACCCGGCAAGACCGGGGTCGAACCACAGGGAGGTTAACTAGATAATAATAATAATAATAATAATAATAATAATAATAATAATAATAATGAGTTAAAGAGAATTTTGAGATGTGAGAAAAATATAAGGATTAAACAAGGATAAAACAATTGTCAAGGTTAGAGGATCCGCTAATGGTATTTCAAATAAGTATAATATAAACTCTTTTTTATTACTCAACTGGAAACCACACACAAAGGAGGTTCCAATCGGATTATAAATTGTTAACATGATTACATTAGTTATCTTATTCGAATAATGCTAATACTTGTAAATGTTGTTAGGTATTCATGATGTTAATTTATGTTAACAACAAATCAAGTTCCTTTCATAACACAGGTGTCGGTTATACCATATAGTTGGTTATGAAAGAATCAAGTATTTGTTGTACCAAGGGTTATACAACATAAATCTAGATTAACCATTTAACAAGCAAAGTATTAAGAGTGAATAAGATAACAAATACAAAACATGTTAGTATCAAACATTAAAGTCCATGTTGAGTTTACACTATACTTATTCTTACACCATTAGTGTAACCTTTTCACCTTGACATAATAAACTTGGCTAAACATAATGAAGAAGAGAAACATAAATAAACAACATAAGTATAGTAAAGGAAATGAAAAGCATAAACAAAAGATTAAGGAAAATATAACATGAAATAAAACTTAAACATTACAAAAATATAAAGAAAGAAATAAAGAGCATGATCTTGATCTAAAAACCAATATGCCTAAATGCATGGCAAATGCCTCCTTTTATAAGCCAAAATTCAGAACTATTGATTTGATGACTAATTGTTGAGTTGGTGGCCACATCTTGACTTGGTGACAATCCTTATCTTCTTGTCTGAACAAAATGTCATTTCTAACATCATAATTTGAACAGATAGTCTTCATGAAAGTTCTGGTAAATTGTCTCAGCTTTCCAACAAAAAAAAATCGTCGCATTTGGACTACTAGAACTCGAGATATGGGCTGAACACGGAATAGTGTCTGGGCTACAGGACAGATTCCGACTTCTCCGTTGTTGCTACCATTTGAACTCGAAAATGGCACTTTTAAAACTTGGACTCTTCATGAAAGTTTTAGGCCTATGTCTTAGCTTTCCATACATATAAACCAGACCTAAATTCAAGTTCTACTTGTTCATTGTATGGTTGTGTAATATGTGGAACACTTGATTGTGAATATGGGTATTCTTGAAATATGTTCGATGACAAGTTATGTGATTACCAATTGCAAATGTGTTGATTTATGATCATTGATGTGTTTAGGTGGTGCGGCCGGGATTGGACCTTCGACTAGGCAAGGACACCCCACAGGAAGAACAAGTAGGTGGTTTACACCATTTTCTTGTTTAATATAAATGTTCTAAAATAACTTGTTTGAGGATGATATATTATTGAGTTGTTGATGAATATTAAACTGATTATGCAATGTTAATTGAGTTGTTGATGAATGGTAAACCGATTATGAAATGTTGATTGAGTTGTTGATGAAATTGAGTTGTTGACGAATGTTAAACCGACTATGAAATGTTGATTGAGTTATTGACGAATGTTAAACCGATTATGAAATGTTGATTTAGTTGTTGATTAGCTTCGGCTAATGGAATCCAAGATGGACGATTGGGTTGTGTTCGATTATTAGCCTCGGCTAATGACATCCAAGATGGATGACTGGGTTGTGTTCGATGATTAGCTTCGCTTGATGATTTGCTTCGGCTAATGGCATCCAAGATGGATGACATGGGTTTTGATTGATGATTAGCTTTGGCTAATAGCATCCTAAGGGGATGGCCAAGATAAATTAATGATTAACTTCAGCTAATGGCATCCTAGATGGATGGCTAGGTTGCGTTGATGATTAGTCTCGGCAAATGGCACCCTAAAGGGATGGTCAGGTTGAATATGACGATTAGTTTTGTCTAATGGCATCCTAGATGAATGGTCGAGTTGATTATGATGATTGGCTTCGGTTAATGGTATCCGTGAGAGATGACAGGTTTGATTTTGTGATTAGTTTTGGTTAATAGCATCTAAGACGGATGACTGAGTTTAGATGTTGCGATTAGCTACGGCTAAAAGCATCACAAGTGAATAACCGGGTTAAAGTGAAGTAATTAACCCCAATCAATGATTAAACTCCGGCCCCACAACTCCTATGGAGAGGTTGGGGCATATGAGTGAGAACAATACATTTAACGAAATAATAAGGATTGTACAATGCATATGAGAAGTAAATGAAAGAATGTACTCATTTCCAGTTGATAACGAAAAGTAACGATAACGTTCTTCTAATTGTTTATTATCATGTTAGATTATTTGTAATTCTGGTATTCATGTTGTTTTTGTAACAGGGACATCACATAATCAAAATGCGTAGGAAAGCCCGTTCCACGGGTTCACATATTTTAAAAGGTGTTGTGTAATAGTATGTTTAAGTTGTTATGTATTTGATAAAGAACGAACGAACTAGTTGAATATTTTTCATTCGGCACTTTTGTAAAAGACTTGTATCAAAAATTGCAATGGAATACGGATGCGAAAGTACAATCTTGTAAACATGGAATGGTGAATGTATGTTTGTTATATCACATGAGTATTACACTACACTAAGAGATGAATTCTATTACAATAAACCATAAATACAATTGTGAGAATGAGTATTGATACTTTTTAAGGAATGTTGATTTAGATTGCCCTATGTGGGTTGTGTCTTGGTAACGAACGAAATGCATTTATAAATTCACAAAATGATATTGTGAAAAACATTGAGAACCTAACGACTTACAAAAAAAATTCCCCCAATTTTTTTTTTGCTATGAAGAAGTCAGGTTGTTACAAGAGCTTGGTAGTTTGTATCTATGGTTTCTTTAAAAAAAGTGTTATTTTAGTTTGTTTCTTTCTTAGAATATATTAGTAGCATAAAGAGTGGGAAAAAAAAAAGGAATAATAAGTCCATTAGGGTTATTTAGAGGGAACTATATTATGTTTTTTTTTAGCTATAAATTTGGGCAGCAAGTTGAAGAATAAACATAACTTTTTATTTATTTATGGCAAAACAACTTTTCTTAGGAGGACCAAAGATCATACACTAACTTATCGAAAATTAATTGGCTTCGTAACGTCATTCTCATAATTAGGGTTCTTAAATACAGGGTTATCTCTGGGTCCAAATCTTTTTCCAACACTTTTAGTTCTTAGGAGCAGTGTTATCTCTAAGTCAGGGTTCTATCAAACCTGATTTTTGGCTTTTCGAGTTGTTATCTACTCTGTTGGGGGTTGCTAAACCACATGATCAAGAGGTCTACATAAGATTATTACTGGAATTAATTCTTTAACCATTTAACTTTCAAAATTCACTATGAAAAAGGAATGAAGGAAGAGTTTCAAATAAGTTTTTTAAATAAATTTACACTCTTCCTCATCTTTTTTTTAGTGTTTCTTATTTTTTTATGCTTTGATTTTTTTTCTCAAATCTAGAATTTAAGGTCATCTTGTTGAGAGGTATTTAAATTACATATTCTTTTATTTAAATTACACATTCTTTTATTTAAATATCTTGTTTAGAAGTGCATATAAACTAAGATGGTGATGTTGGAATCTTGAAAAGCTTATCGCAATCATCGTTTGCACCAAGACATGAGCAATAAAATCTTAAAGACAAAAGATTCATTCTTGACAACAACCAAGCTTTATCAATTTTAAAACGTTTCAATAAGTAAATACCCTTCTCTTATTATTTGTAATTTTTCAATCTCCTTCTTTGAATATATATTTAGTATGCTTGCTTGAACTTTTTATTGTGCATATATATTAATCCAATGAAGGACATGATCAAAAGAATACTTATCCATCACCCAATAAAGGATGGCATCAGTTCTCTGATTGCCTCATGTGATTACAGGGGTCAATTCTGTTGATCAACATTATCTCTTTAGAGCCTCTTTATGGACATAGAAATGATACTGGCATGGTATTGTTATATATATATATCCTCAGGACTTGTATGTAGTTTCTTCAACTTTATAACGCAGCATATCAAATTGAGTTCTGACATTACATGGGCTCTGAACCAAACATTATTGGTTCTTAATTATTTACATAGATGTTTCAGTTGCATTTAATTATCGTAAACTATACCAAAAATGTTGCCATGTGTAGAGACCATCTCCATCCGGTGGTGAATGCTAACCAATTCCGAGATGCTTAACTCAAGCCCTTCCCCGTCCACTGAACTCAACATTGAGGATAAACAAAAGCCGATAAGAGTGATGGAGCCTTCATGACAACCTTGCACGATTGATATTTACAGATCTCTCCTGGAGAACTTCAGCTGCTCAACCCGTGGTGGTGTAGCAAAAATCTGCTTCGAGAATGTGATTAATTCATAAACATGGAATGCATGTGGACCCCAAACCAGTATCATACCCAAAAATAATGCTGAGGGTCTTTCTCACTAGCAGTATTCTGAAATCCTTTTCTGCATCTGGCATGTGTGAATTTTAAGATCTTAATGCTATAAAAACAAGAGACTAATTCTCCCTAATTAAAGTCAATTGACAAAAATAAGAATCCAGTTGACATAAGGAGGCTTACTTGTCAGTTCAAAGTGTCCCCTTCCAACTTCTAGCCTTTTCAATCACCAATAATAAATAAAACCCTCTCCTTAAGTTTATTAATAATCTGCATGAAGTGAAACAGGCAAGGCAGTATATAAATATCAGGCATTGCACACCAAAGCTGAACTATCATAATCAAAGTCTAGATTGTTCACCGAGGTAGAGGTCTTGGCCCAGCTTTGAGTAGAGGCAGCAGCATTTTTAAGGTGCAAAAAATTGGAGGAATCAAAATTCAAAGAATAGGTCGAATTTTCTGTTGCTTCAGCTATCGAGAGATGATATGTTTGGTCCTTTGCTCTCTTGATGAGATTACACAAGCCAATCTGCAGAAGTAATAAATGAGGTTCTCAGTTTCTTTTTTTTAAAAAAAAAAAAAAAACAGAGGTAAAATGGCTTTCTTTCGTAGACTTATCTATCCTTCTAATTTCCACTTGGATGTTGTCTCCATGAATCAACTCATACTATATTCATAAACTAATGCATTCTGTGGTAGACCATAGAAGGACTACTCACTGTGGATCCAGCAAGATTGTAGTTGATTGGTGTAAATGAATCGTTATCCATGTATGGTGAGCAGAAGCTGATGGCCAGTAAGGACTTTGACGTATCCTCTGAATCAAATCTAGAAATGGAGCTATCAGTCACAAACACCCACTGTTTCTTTTGCTGAGCAGCTGTATAAATATCTCCCACGTGCAACACAAGTGCAGCAATGTCAAATTCACTGCACAATCAAAAAACAATCAGAACAAAATTTCTGCGAGGAAGAAATAAAGCAGAGGCAGGACTAGAAAAAAATCAAATTGCGCAATTTACCGACAAAGAGGAACTTCACCCAAATTTGACAATAATACTGGTGCTCGAGGGCTGAAAAATGGCCTACAGAGGACAACCTTTTAGTTAGATTCAATTGTTAGGATAACAGACAAAGCAAATAGAGGCTTACTGAAACTGTTGCATTGCCAGGGAAGATAAAGGTTGCCATTTGGTTGTAGATCCTCTTGCTTGCAAGTAAAGTGTATTTGAATCAGAACTCACGGGTAATAGTCCTGCTACAGCATAAGCCTGCCCCTCGACAAGATCACTTTTCTGTTATAATTAGTAAGTTTAATCAATACTTGCAAAGAATCTCAAGAAAACTTTTTGCAATAAATTCAATATTAGGGAGGCATAGAATACAGAACATTGCTGAAACAAAGGATGCAGCATACATAATCTTTAGTTATGTAAGCATACGAAGGTGGATCCATTCAAATGCAAACAGTACAGTATACAGAGACTAAAGGCATGAGAAATGGAAGCAGAACTGAGCAATTAGATTAACCTGCTTCTCTGTCGGGTTCCAAATTGTTATTAAGCCTTCTTTAGGGGCGCGGGCGCCCTTTTCTTGATAATTAGTTAACCCAACTACCCTGACCCTAATAAATGGGGTCACTTCTCTCTCCCCTAAGCCAGCATCTTGTAAAGCTTTCCCAATTGCTTTCTCCATGTCCAGTTGCCTTGTCGCCTAAAGTCAGACTTCCTGTGATTAATATCTCTTTCTACATATAGACCAATGTTTCAAGTACATCAGCTGAACCTACCTCTAGTTTTGATTGATAAGAGGCAAATGATGCTAGTTGCTGTGGACTCATCTCTGCCATTAGGACTTCTGGTTCAGCTGATGTCTCAAGAATCTTAAATATTTTTGCTCCTTCTTCACTATCAATATCAGTATATATGTTAGAACTTTTCATCCCTCTTTGAAACTCAGAAACAATACCCTCTATAATAACTGAACGCCTGCAGCATAAAAAAAAAGAGCATCAATTATGATATTGTATTTAGCTAGAAATCTAAACAAATTTTGGCCACTTTATTAGATTGGAAAATCCTTACAAATATGAAGTGATCATGCTGATATGGAGTGGCAATGTTTTTTCTTTAGGAAAGGGAAAAAAACTAAATTAAAATATACTAGGCTGATCTATCAAAAAAACAAAATGGCTATGTCAGTAGAATGGAAGTCACCTCTGGTTATTCAATTGCACCAGTTTAGCCTCCATTCTCTCTGATCTCACAATAGTTCTGCTGCCATTACTTAATCTAGAGTGAGAAATGGAGAAAATTTACCATACTGAAAGAACCAAATGCACTTCAATTAAGCAGCAAAAATGATTAATTCACATTACTTATCCTTGTATAGAACAGGGTAAACCCGTGTGACTCCAACTAACACCCGAGGGACAGGACCGCCATTACTCTTTATGCACCTAAAAGCCAAAGGAGCACCAATTCCCTTACCTATGGAAAAATATTCAAATAGTTATGCATAAGAAGGCAAAGAGAAACATTTACAAATATGCCACATCAATGTAAATCTCAAGCAAAAAACTTTGCATAATCCAAAAGATACTTACAAAATCCCATTCGATCAGCCCAGTGAGCTCTATAAGTCCCATTTATATGCAATGACAAACTAACAGTCTTCAATGCCTAAAATTTAAACCAAAATGTGAGAAAGTTTGGTATTACAAGGACGTAAAAGATTCAACAATGCAACTCCATTAAGAAATCTAAAGCCTGCAAGAACCTCGAAGGATGACACAGGACCAGCCCAACCACATAATCCTGCTCCCCATATCTTCACAAGAGGAAAAATAAATAGGGAGTGAGCAAAGCCAATCTAAAAGGGCCCCAATCATAGAAAAGAATGTGAAAAACATGGAAACGAATATCGTACTCGAAGTTTCTGTCCCACAAACAGTTTCCCAGCATCCAGATGCATTGAAAGTGATATATCCAGAAGCGCATCCACTGAATACCTGTGAAACAAAGATATTTTTACCCTTCAAAGGACCTCAAATGTTGAGTGCATGATAATAAATTTGGCAGTTCCCTACCACCCATCGGTCAGTTCCAGTTTTGCAGCATTACTATGTTCAGCCCCGTCTAATGCCACTGAAGGAACCTCTACCTTTGGTTCACAACCGAAGTAGATGGAAGAAATGCATAGAACCATCATTGAAGAAGGTGGTGCGTCCCCTTCCAGAATTCTCTTAATTGCAGATCGATGGCCATGATTTACTTCTCTCTCGTATCTATGGAAATGAATAATATGTGGTTGTCACGAATCTCTTCTAAATTCAAGAGAAATGTATAGCTTGAAAGAATTAAAATACCTGTACTTCAATTCCTCAAGCACATTGGAGACTGACAAAAATTTTGCAGCAGATTTTTCTGGGCAGCATCTCTCATAACATGCAAGTTTCCAAACTATCCACTTGTAATGATTTATAACCCACCTTGATTGATAAATATGAAGCTGAATCAGTTAATAAAATGCAAAGCGACAGGTTGAAAAAAAATATTTTTTGTATATAAGAGCACTGATTAAAAAGTTCATGGAATGACCATAAACTGTAACTAGAATTGAAGTTGACAGCAACAAGAAATCAATCTTAACAAAACTTGACAACCTTTTGAAAATTCACATCATTATGTCAATTACAATGGCAACTGGTGCTACTAACTTTTTATATTTTTACTCTTGCAACATCCATGTCCAAAGTTTGAAAAAACAAAATCTTTTACAAACTTCAAATGGATTATCAAACTGACTATTGTAACTCCGGGAAAAAAAAACTCTCCCAATGAAATATGAAAAGAGACAGTGGAAAATTACTCTTTAGAAGCATATTGTGACAAAGCTCCAGACTGAAGCAACATGTCATAGAATGCTTCAGCTCCAATGCTATCTCGGCCAGATTCATCGCAAAACATGTACTTATCTGCATTATTTGACTTGATCTGTCTTACTTGATCTGTAAAGTACTCCGACTACAAAGAACAATCTTTAGTGATAATAACTAACACAACCTCGACAAAACATAAATAACTATGTTGAAAATGTATATACCAGGCGCTTATCTGATAAATGCCCTCCAAAGTATTCCTTGATATACATTCTAGGAACCTGGAAAGGATATCTAGTGGAAACTTTTTTTCTACAGCTGGAACTTTCATATGATACAGTAGATAAACCTGTTTGAACATATACCTTGAATGGGAAACATAAATTTTGATAGCAGATTCAAAAAGAAGTTAATTAAAAGCCTCGTGAATTACCACTGGGAACAGATGAGACATTCCTGTTCAAAGGGGTGGTGAATTTGGAACTGCGGGGCTTTTTAAATGGAGAAATAGAAATTCCCCTTCCAAGTTTCCTCTTCTCTCCATTAGCTTGTCCGTTATTTGAGTAAGCTGTGCCAATTGTATTTGAAATATCAGGCAACGGCGCACACAATGACTTTTGAAGTGGTATCATCCTGGAGCTAGTCCTTTGAAGTGAATTCATCCTTGAGCCAGTAATATTATCCAGAGAATTAGCAACCATTGTAGCAGATGTACAGAGCCCATTCCTTACAGGCTTCTGTACATAAGTCGCGTTGTTATTAACTTTGGAGATGCTGTCATTGTGAACAGCATCAAATTTCTTTATCAAGTTACTCCCCGAAATAACATTTTTTGGATTAATAGATGACTGGACATAGTTTGCAGATGATTTAAGAGGTGAAATGAAAGTTTTTGAGATATGTTTACTTGAGGCTCTAGGATGGGTAAAAGCAGAGTAAAAAACATTTTCCTTGTTTGATGAAGCATCACCAAATCCACTACCTTCAAAAACTGAGAGGCCCTGATCAACTGCATCTCCCTCATTTAAGAAAGTTCCTAGGTCTGGGTCACCAAGAAGACTCCTTGCACGTTTCAATGCCTCACTGGAAACAGATAGGGATCTTCCACCGGCAGTATGGAATTTAATTGGAGGTGGTTTTTGTATTTCAGGTTCCAACAAGTTTGTATTGACCTCCTTCGTCAATTCACTTTCTAAAATAACAGTCTTAGAAACTAAAGAAGACCTAGGAGCTGGCAAATCATCACCAATAACCCCATTATTTTTCATACTGACTTTCGTCCCTGAATGCATTACATCCTGCCACCCAAATTGCTCATTGACAGTGGAAGATTTCCTTGGACATTTAAATCCTTGAAAATTAGAACTATAATTTTCTTCCTCCATTCCCAACAACCTCTTCGCTCTAACCAAACCGGCAGAAGATATATCAACTGATTTCCCAGATCCAGTATGGAAAAGAGAATTAGAGAAACAACGTTCATTATTTCTACCATGCACTTCACCTGCCAAAATAAAACAAAGATAAAACAAAAGGTCTTCCATAAGAGTAACATTTACAAGTCAATACAACAACATGGATAACCCGAGACCAAAAATCGTCAAATTTTAGGTCTACAGTGAGGTATTTAGGGCTCACAATTGCATATTTAATAATTAAAAAAAAAACACCTCAAAGGAAAAAATCAGAGGGAAAAACAGTTACCTGGATTGCCAGAATATTCATCATCATCACCAAGAACAGACAACGCTTTTGCAATCGAAGATTGTTTCAGTACAACCGATTTCCCTGATCCTGTATGGGGTGCATTTCCATTATCTTCATTCCCTTTCTTGCGAAGCTTCGAAAAACTAAGTTCATTCTCTCCCCCACAAGCTTCACCTGCCAAACAAACAAAACTAAAGAAATCTATTTCCACAACAGCACAATATACAACCAACTTAACATTAATAAATTTGAAATTAAAGACATCCTGCCAGAAATCTGAAATTACAATGACCAATCAAGCAACATAATTAACACGAAACTAAAAAATTCCGCCAATTTTAGGTATTGAACATGAGTCTTGAGGTTTATAACGAAATTTAAAAGGCTAAAAATTAATCAAGCGCTGACATATTTAATAAACTAAAAGAATACGTAAATGGAAAAAAATCATTGAGAAATTTAAATTCCCAAATTTTAGATATGCAACATAGTTGTTGGGATTTATAAATAATTATGGAGAAAGAGGCACCTGCATCATCATCGTCTCTGAGGACAGATAACGCTTTCGCAATCGAAGACTGTTTTAACGCAACCGATTTCCCTGATCCTGTGCGGAAAATCGGTGCATTTCCGTTCTCTAGAAGTTTCGGACATCCTTCACACACACAGAAACACGGTCCACACATAAATACATGTAATATAACTGATACAGGTATATATAACCATATCGAAATACCTTGGAGTAAGAGATCGGCCATGGAAGGGAGGTGAGTTTTGGAGCTGGAAGGGGGGATTAGGGCTCCGCTTTGTTTAGGTTCGGGTTTCGTGTGGATGATTTGGCCGGTGACTTCCCATCGGAAATTGTTTCCGGAGTCGGAGAATATTTTCCACGACGACATTTTCAGTGTGAGATTAGGGATTTTGTTTTTCTGTTGAGAGAGCTGATGGTGAGATTTTAGTGCGCGCGGGCGTGTGTTGTGATTTAAGAAGGCGGGAAAAAATGTAAGTGAATTTGGATTTGATGACACACTTGGGCAGCTAGGGTCTTTTAGATTGAGGAGTACTTGGGTTTAGGTTATTTACCTTGGTTGAAATTTCAAGAAATTCTATAATATTTAAATTATCTATGTTTATCGCATAGGAAAGTTATAGATTTTCAAAAAAAATAGGTGAGAGGAAATTAAAAAATAATAATTTTTAATAAGATTAAAGATAATAGAACTGTTTTTTTTTTTTTCTATCACCCATCTATGCTATAAATATTAATAGTTACAACTTAAACATCATAACTTTTTTTTTTTTTAGTTTGGAAATGTTTTGAAAAGCATATAATATCATATTGTTTTAATATTCACCACATTAGCTACATATTCAAATTCTTTTTTCTAAATTTTCTCCACTAAGAATGTTGAGTTTGTTTTAAAAATTGTAGAATAAGTTTTAAACTTTTAGAGATATAAAAATAAATACAAGGTGAATAAAAAAAAAAAGTGATAGTGTTTCAAAATCCAAGATACTTAGAAAAGTGGTAGCTTGATGTAGGAAGCCTAATACCTACGAAACAATCTTATTTTGATGGATTTAGGGACTCACAAATGTTTAAATCAGTAGCTTTGTAGAGAGAGTGTGCAATAAATATGTAAAAGAACATAAAATCCCAAGAACAAGATTGTTTATTCCTTTTCAGTATATAATAAATGTTATGTGAGAGAAAATAGTGTTATGTGTATATGTTAAGAATAAAGAAATTATGAACCTTTTACCGGGTAGTTAAGGGGGTATTTATACAACCTAAATCTTGTCATTTTGTTTGAATGAAGAGGGTGGAAAGCCATTCCACCCTTGTAACATTACAAGAGATAAATATCATTTACACATGCATTATGAGGGATAAATATCTCTTACATAAATATTAACAAGGGCTTACACGGACATTAATAAGGAAGAAATATCATTTACACATATATTAGTGAGATGAAAATGTGGTAGGCTATGAGAGACTTTTGTACATATAGGGGTGTAGGTGGAGTACAGACTTGCATAGTACATCCCTGGCATTGTATGCATTAAGTTAAAGAATACATGTAGATATAAAGATTCAAAAACTCACAATCAAATTAGTCATTCCTTAGAAAGTTGAACTCAAGCTTGTGATTGAGCTTGACACAACGATAATATGTATCGAAACACCAAAACTATAGAAATTGAACCCCCACCCACCGTTTATAAAAAAAACATGAACAATAAGTATAGAAGATACCATGAAACTTGGTTAATTATTTGATAAATCTTAGTAGTTCCATGGTGAACCAATAATAAGAGCAAACTCTATAACACACAAGTTTTATTTTTGAATAATTAATTCATCTCTTGTTAATTTTTTTAACCAAAATACAAGCTAAATAACCATATCTATACTAGGTAAAATGTCCTAAATAAAGTTGAAAAAACCTAGTTAAAAATCTCATTTGGTTAACAGGATATTAAAATTCGGTCAGAGTTAGATGAATTAAATTAAAAGAGTTGTTTTGAAAGCCTTGGAAAATTTTAAATAAGGCAACAAAAAAATTATTGGGGAAGAGATTGAGAAATACAGAATAAAATTAATCAGTTTTAATATCGAGGTAACATCAAAAGTCAAGAATTTTACCTAAAAATTAAGAGACATGAGTTAAAGAAGGGTAATATGGTAATGGAAAAAAAAAATCCTCTTTTCATTCTCCTTATAAGTTGTCAGTTCAGTAGAGAGGAAGAGAAGAAACATTTCTTCTTCTTCCTTTTTTGTCAATTTTACACTAAACACTTAGAGAAAAACCAAGATTAAGGGTTTATTTGAGAAGGGAAGAGTGCTTAATTGTTCAAACACAAGAATTAAAGAAGAACAAGTGAAGGAACTTGGGATACTAGAGAAAGAAGCTCACAACAAGGAGGGAAAAAAGGGAAGTGTGGAAATGTTTTGATTGATTATGATTCAAAGTTCATTTTATCACAAGGTAAGGAGTTTTAAACAAGATTATGTAATCTTAGATAAATATAAGTAAAATTTATGCTTAATTTTATAAATTAATGTTAGGGTTTTAGGAGTCAATTTGGAGAAAATGTGAATTGCTTTGAAATTGAGCTGTGTGGACCATGATAGGGTGTGATGGAGGTGAAATAATGAGAAAAAAGAATAAAAAGGGAACTACGTCTTCGCTTGGAATCAATTTCGGCCACACTAAGGAAAAAGAGGGAGGAGTAATTTGTTTAACTACTTTGTGTTATGTTGAATGAGAAATGAATGAATGAAGTGTCTTTAATACAAAAAAAAAAATTGAAGAAAAAGTCATGTTACCCTAAGAGAGGGCTTTGACCAACTAGCATTATGTATGGATAAAATTGTTAGTTTGGATTGCTATGAAATTTGTGTTTAAACATGTTATGTTAGGAATAAATGATTGGTCATTAGATTAAATTCATGCATAAATTAAAGAAGAAATTATAACCTTGCTTAAGGTTAGGTTAATAAAAAGGCTGGGAAATAGAAAGATGGATCTTGTTGACTTGATTATCAATATATTAAGATTAAATAGACTAAATGGATGATGTCACAAAAGTTAGAAGTAAATTTTGGAATGTAAACACCACAAAAAAAAGAGAAGTAAAGCCAAAATGACTCCATCATCGCTACCGATTCAGAAATTGGCAGCGACACAGTTCTTGGCTGTCGATTTCTGAATCGACAGCGATGCAATTTTGGGCTGCCGATTTCTAAATCGGCAGTAATACAGTTTTGCTATTGATTTTTGAATCAGCAGCGACACAGTTTTTGGCTGCCGATTTCTAAATCGGCAGCGGCATAGTTGGCTTCCAATTTTTGAATCCGCAATGACGTAGTTTTTATTGCCGATTTCTGAATTGGTAGTGACAATGTAAAACCTAACAAAAATTAGAGTTGGATCGGCCTATCCTAGGGGAGAATGGGAATAGAAACCAACTCAAGATAACCCAAAGGAAGGATAAGGACAACCTTGGTCCAGCACCCAAACACCCTAGCACATTTTAAGGGCTATAAATACAAGGAGAGAGAAAGGGTGGCTTTTCACTCTTCCCAAAACAAGTTGCATGCTCTTGCCCCCCTTCCCTCTTCCTAAAATAAGCTGCATGCTTTTGTTCTTTCCTCCTTCCCATAGAGAACTCAACAACCTTGTTAGATCATGTGAAACAGAAACAAAAACATAATTATACTTGTGTTAATGGTGTGATTTCAGCTTGTTTGGTTGATGTAGTTATATGAAAATATGTTGAAATGATGTAAGTGCAAGCTTGCGTTGTTAATAAATCTTGAAGAAACATGCTGCAGTTGAAACAAGAATTACATTCATGTAATGCTTTGGTTTTGTTGATATGATGAATGGACATTTATGGTTGTGAATCAAGGGAATAGATATGTATTTGTAAATCGTAATTGTGAGTGTGCTTGTGAAAACAAATGTGGTGGAATTACATGAACATAGGTCAAATGAATGGAGGCATGATTAGGGCAAATTGTGGTGATTATACTTGTGGAAATGAAATAGATTGAGCGTATGTGCAGAATTGTATTGATGTTAAGCCTTAGGAACATGTCAAAGATAAAAAGGAAATTGTCCCATGATAATGCATTGATTTTGTTATGTGATGAATGAATTTGTATGACTTGAGCTAGTAGTTAGAAGAACCTAAATCAAATGTGCATGTTGAGATTTGATGGTGCACTGTTCATGTTTTTCTGATAGGAATTGGGGTATGACTGTTGTTAGTATGTGTCCAAATTTCAGCTAGGAAGTGTTACAAAGGAGAAAAGCCTGGCGTAAGCTTTACATTTGGCCAAAGGGAAGAAGCGAAATCAGAAACGATTCCGTCGCCTCTGCCCATTTGTGAATTGGCAGCGAAAGGGGTTATGTTGACGATTTCTGAGTCGGCAACAACTCAGTTTTCATCAACAATTTTTGTGCCAGCAGCGAATCAATCTCGCTGCTGAATTGTGTTGCCTGCATCGAGTCAATTATCGCTGTTGAATTGTGTTGTCTGCAACGAGTCAGTTTTCGTTGCCGAATTGTGTTGTCTGCAACTAATCAGTTCTCGCGCGCAAAATTGCAGCGAGCCAGTTCTCGCTGCCAAATTGTGTTGCCTGCAGTGAGTTAGTTTTTTCTGCCGAATTATGGTGCAACAACGAATTAGTTTTTGCTGCCGAATTGTGTTGTCCACGGCGAGTCAGTTTTCGCTGCCGAATTCTGGCGTCTGCGACGAATCAGTGTTCATTATCGAATTGTGTCGTCCGCAGCGAATCTGCTTTCACTGCCGAATTGTGTTGTCCATAGCGAATCTAGTTTCACTACCGAATTGTGTGACCTGTAGCAAACCAACTTTCGCTCTCGAATTGTGTTGGCGGCGGCCAATCAATTTTTGTTGCCGAATTGTGTGGCCTGCAACGAATTAATTTTTGCCGCTGAATTATGTGGCCTACAACGAATCAATTTTGCTGCTGAATTCTATGGTGCTTGCAGCGAATCAGTTTTCGCTGTTGAATTCTATGTCGCCAACGATTCAATTTTCACTGTCGAAATCTGAGTCACCAGCAAATCAGTTTTTGCAGCTGATTTTTTGCAATAGACTCCCATGTCAAAAATGACTTAAATGCTTGTAACGATTTCATTGTATGATTGTGTAAAATGTGGAACATTTGAATGTGAACATATGGATTCTTGAAATAGGTATGGTGATGAATGTGATTTCAGAATGCAAATGTGCTGATTTGTGACCATTGATGTGTTAGGTGGAGCGATAGTGATCGGACCTTTGATCGGGCAAGGACATCCCACAAGAGGAATGGGTAGGTGGTTCCTTTTTCTCGTATGATGTTTACGTTTTGAAATGATTTACTTATGATGATATATTATTAAATCCTTATTGAATGATGAAACGACGATGGAGTGTTTGATTGAATCCTGGATAATTGTCGAAATGAATATGAAATGTTGATCGAGTTCTTGATGAATGTTGAAATAATGATGAAAATGTTAGTGTTTTGAAATGACTTGTTTGAGGTGGATGTATTATCGTGTTGCAATGAATATTAAACCGACTATGAGATGTTGATTGGGCTATTATGAATTTGGGCTGCTGACAAATGGTTGTATGAGTATTTCGAAGGATCTACTGTTGTTTTTTATTAAAAGTAATTGCGATGAACGGTTGTATAAGTATTACGAAGAATCTACTGTTGTATTTTATTGAATGTAATTGCGATGAACGGTCGTATGAGTATTACGAGGGCTCTACTGTTGTATTTTATTGAATGTAATTGTGATGAATTTTTGTATGAGGATTACGAAGAATCTATTGTGGTATTTTATTGAATTTAATTGTGATGAATGGTCATATGAGTATTACGAGGGCTCTCCTGTTGTATTTTATTGAATGTAATTGTGACGAATTTTTGTATGAGTATTATGAGGGATTTATTGTTGTATTGTATTGAACATTAACCGTCAAGAATGGTTGGATGAAAAATATGAAGGGTCTATGGTTGTGTTATACTAAATGCTAAACTGTTATGGAATGTTTGTTGGTGTATTACAAAGGATATAATATTATGTTATAGTGATTACATATACTGCCTCTGGAACGTTTGATGGGTTAATGATTAGCTTCAGCTAATGACATCCTAAGTGGATGACCAGAACTGAAAATGATTAGTTTCAGCTAATGGCATCCTAGGTGGATGATCGTGACTGACAAATGATTAGCTTCGGCTAATGACATCCTAAATGGATGAACGGGATTAACAAATGAATGACCGGGATGGATAAATGATTAGCTTCAGCTAATGGCATCATAAGATGACTGAGACTGACAAATGAATGACCGAGACTGACAAATGAATGACCGAGATGGATAAATGATTAGCTTCGGCTAATGGCATCCTAAGTGGATGACTGGGAATGACAAATGATTAGCTTTGGTTAATGGCATCCTAAGTGGATGATTGGGATGAACAAATGATTAGCTTCAGCTAATGGCATCCTAAGCGGATGACCGAGATTGATAACTAATTAGCTTCGGCTAATGACATCCTAAGTGGATGACCGGGATGAACAAATGATTATTCACCCAATCGACCTTCAAACTTCTAATTTATTCAATTTCTCCTCTATTTTCAATTGAATTGAGTCCCCGAATTCGCGCGTCTTTGGAAAAAAGGTCTTTGGTTCCAAATTTCTTTAATTTGGCCTTTAATTGATCCCCAAACTTTAATTTTCTTACAATTTTGACCCTGATTTCACCCAATTAAGTTTGAAAAAATTTAACCTGGTCCTCTAAAATTTCAATTTTCTCAATTAAGCCCAAATTAGGCTTTCAAACTTAATTTTTCACTAATTAAGTCCTTAAAAAAATTAATTTGACCCATTAAAAGTTCCTTGAACTTAATTAATTCTTTTAATTTGACCTAAATTAATTCTTAAGTTCAATTAAATTTTTAATTGGATCCATGATTAAATCAAATTAGCCGATTAAAAGTCTAATGATTTAGTCTTATTTTTAATGCAAATCCATCCAATAATTTTTCAATTTGACCTTGTATTTGCAATGTCTTTCAAACTTGGGTATAATTGGGTTCCTGATTTTTGTCAAAAATCTCAGTTTCGTTCCTCCGTACATTTGGAAGCCTTCTCGGTCTACTCTCGCCAAGTTGCTAGTTTTTTTTTAATTTTAAAAGAAAAGGATAATTTTAGGGGAAACCAAAAAATTGTATGATAGTTGCTCCCTCTTTTCAATGCTTATGACAGAAAGTCTTGTAAGAGACTTTAGATAGTAAGCTTATAAAAAAGAAAAGATGAGAGATTATGCATTTACCAGATCAAGAAATAGCCAATCCTGCCAAAAGCATTAGAAGTGAGGGCTTGAAAGCGCATTCAGAAACAAAATAGATAGGACCAGAAAGAACACTATTTGGTATGTGAGAGTTAGAAAGCGCACTCAAAAGAAAAATAGAAAGGGTTAGAAAACGTATTATCTGGTATGCGAGGGCTAGAAAGCACACTATAAGAAAAGAGATAGGGCTAACATAATATCTAATGAGTGAGGGCTAGAAAGTGCAATAAGAAGAAAATATATATGATCAGAAAGCTTACTATCTAGTATATAAGGGCTAAAAAGCGCATTCGAGAGAAAATAGGTAGGGTTAGAAAGCATACTATCTAGTATGTGAGGGCTAGAAAGCGCACTCAAATCAAAATAGATAGGGCTAAAAAACACACTATCTAGTATGTGAGGGCTAGAAAATGTACCCGAGAGAAAATAAATAGGGCTAGAAAATGTACCCGAGAGAAAATAAAATGCACTATTTGGTATGTAAGGGCTAGAAAGCACACACAGAAAAAAAATAAATAGGGCTAAAAAGTGCACTATCTAGTAGGTGAGGGCTAGAAAGCACTATAAAAAAGTGTCAAAGATGCAGTCTCTAAAAACTTTGCATTTTTAAATAGTAGGAGCCTTGCCGGGCTCAACATCTTACTGGAAAAGTTCAAGTCCATCAAGGATTGTTTCCTTGGACTCACTACAAAGGTCAACATACAATGTGTTGTGATTAATATACTTGTATTCTTACTTGAGAAATATAAGTCCCCTTTCTTCATTGACTTCTTTTTTTCAAAGCTTCGATCCTCGTAACAAGCTTCCATGTATTTTCTCTTTCGCTTATTCAAGCCACAACTTGTGATCTTGACCTTAGGGAAGGGATGCTCATGTGACGATCTCAGATTATATCAACATATCCCACTGTTTGAAAATCTTTATCTCAAAGATTGTCAGCTTTACTTCTCATTCTCTATTTTTCTAGAAGAGGAATCATGGAGCCAGCCTTATTGTGTTTCTTGAGTTACCCCCAGTTTGATTATGCCCCCAAGTATTTTATCCTGTTTTGTTTACTTGGATTTTCAAAGGGATGATGTTGTGTGAAAGAGTGTTTGTTTTTTTACAAGAAGTTGCTTTCATAGGAAATCTTTGGAATTTCAAAGTCATTTCCAAACATGAAAACCATTTTAATGTTAATTTAAAACAAAATTGTTTCAAAAAGAACTCAAGCAATTCCTATTGATGAGGTTTCATTAAAGTTGAATTTCTCTATGGGTTTTTCTACTGGTGAGAATGTGAAGTGACTTTCTGTTTTCCATTTTGTTGGTCATTGATATATGATCTCACTTTGCTAACTACCATTTGGCCTTGCATTCCCATGCTTTCAAGTACCTCGAATAATCCACTGCTTCTCCATACTGAGTAATTAGGGCTGACTTAGGATTTCCCTTCCCGTTCACTTCTGTGGACTAATACAAGCTACCTCTAATCATGTCTAATGGCTTCTAACTCGGCTAAAGAATCAGAATCCTTAAACAACCCAATATACTTGGTTAAACCTCAACTCCTCGGCGCATGTTGAATGCCTTCCAACTACCTATAACTGGTGAAGATGAATAACTAATGTACACAGTTAACCTAATTAGTGGGAACCATTCTTTATTTACCCAAGGGGTTTTCAACCTAAAGTTACTCTAGGAACGCCTTTTTATCCAGGCTACACCAATCTTAACTTAAAATCAGCTTCAAGGGCATCATGTTGAACCACTAGAAATTATTGGAAACGAAGGTAGTGAATAGTGAGCTTTAAAGCGGCGTCGTTTCTCTATTTTGTAAAAATGAATTTAACAAAACGATGTCATTTCAAATAAAACATGTCATTTCATTTAAATGAAACGACGTCGTTTTGGCATTTTGGGTTTAAATTAGGTTTAAATCTTCCTTTTCAATTTCATTCCCCAATTTTTTGATTTGTTCCATTAAGTCCTTAATTGAATTTTGATTTTAAGAATCAATTCAACTGCACCCCTGCCAAGTTTTAAAATGATGCCCTGAGTTTAGCGCCTTTTCAACTTGGTCCTTGATCTTGGGTATTTTCAATTTCATCCCTAATTGACCTTCAAACCTTTAATCTCTTCAATTTCACCCCTGTTTCCAATTGAATTGGGTCTTCAAATTCGCGCTTCTTTTGCAACAAGGTCTCTGGTTCTAAATTTCTTCAATTTGACCCTTAATTGACTCCCAAACTTTGATTTTCTTGCAATTTTGTCCCTGAACTCACTCAACTAAGTTTAGAAAAATTTAATCTGATCCTCTAAAATTCCAATATTCTCAATTAAGCCTAAATTAGGCTTTCAAACTTAATTTTTCACCAATTAAGTCCCTAATAAAATTAATTTGACCCATTAAAAATCTAATTAAGTCCTTGCACTTAATTAATTATTTTAGTTTGACCTAAATTAATTCTTAAATTTAATTAAACATTTGATTGGACTCATGATTAAATCAAATTGGTCTATTAAAAGTCTAATTTAGTCCTTAAACTTAATTTTCTGCAAATCTGTCCAATAATCATTTAATTTGACATTATATTTGCATTGTCTTCCACACTTGGACATAATTGGGTTCCAGATTTTTGTTAAGAATTTTAGTATGGTTCCTTTATGCATTTGAAAGCCTTCTCAACTTGTTATTGCCAAGTTGCCAGTTTTTTTTTGGATTTTAAAAGAAAAAAGATTATTTTGGGGGAAACCTGAAAATTCGGTTATGACATCTAGCAACTTATTATGATTCCTCAAATATTAGAAAAGTTATTAATGGTTTGACTTGACCTTCCAGCTTTTCTTACGGTGCAAGACTACTGTTGTTACTGGTGTTTTTTCTAGCAAACATATGATCTTTTTAAAATTTCAATGGTGGATTTCAATTAGATCTGGCCAAAACAATAGTCAAAACCTATTTTGTTTAAAAAAAATCATGAGAGAAAAATTACTTTTGGAAAAAATAATATTTGGACATAAAATTAATGCCAATAACAATTCATATATGCAATCAGCAACTCTATTGTCTAATGATGGTTCTAATACCATTGTTGGGTTTCTCTAAACATATAAATGTTGTGGAAACAATAAATTTAAAATTTTTCAGAAATCCCAAGGATTATATTAGACATCTCTAGGGTTGTTTAGGGTTTATACAAAGATTACCTTAAGAATCAAACGTTCTTTTTTGCTTTGAATAATTACTTCAAAGCTAGGTTGTCGTAAATCACAAGTCTTCCAAGTGTCCAGCCTCTAATGATAATCCATATGAATCATTAATGAGAAATCTCTTAAAACCCTATAGAAGAAATGGATTGCTTTGCCTTTGAGTGCTAGCTTTTTTTCTTGTGTTTTTCAAGAGTTTTGTAACTTGCACAATTTCTACACTACTTATTACACAAAAAATAAAAAAAGTTTAACTTTCTATTATAGGGAAACATGAAAACCCTATAAATAAATAAAAAATATCAATTTACCCTCTAAATAATACCACCTATATTATTTAATAGCAATTTTAGAAATTCATTCATTTAAGTTCTAACTTGATTTTTTCTAGGTCTAGAATTATAATTCCCAGTATAAATTATATTTTATTCCTCAATTTCTAAAATTTATTTACAATCAAGTCACACTTGATTAATCATCCTATTTTAATTTTCGACTAATGGTTTTTATTTGTGTGACACATTAGGTTCTCTAATAAGTTGACTCAAACTTAAATCACAATCCTAAATAAAATAGGATTAAATAAATTAGTTTATTATCAATTCAAAAATTGATTGATTTATATTTAAAGATCAAGTACAATGTCTAGCAATCTGTCATGATCCCCAAAATATTAGAAAAGTCATAAGTGGTTTGATTTAACGTTTCAGTGACCCGTTTCTCAGTGTAATTATTATTTATTCATCAATAAGTGTAATTATTATCCGTTCATTAACAATATTTTGACTTCTTGGGATTGTCAAGGTACTATCAGAGATTCATCAAAGGATTTTCAAGGATAACCTCCCCAATGACCTAATTGACTTGTAAGGGAGTCAAATTCGATTGGACAAGGGAGTGCGAGGAGAGTTTCTAAGAGCTTAAGAAAAGATTCATATCGGCTCCAGTGTTGGCCCTCCTAAAAGGACCAGAAGGGTTTGTAGTATATAGTGATGCTTCCAAGAAAGGACTGGGGTGTGTACTAATGCAGCGTGACAAGATAATTGCCTACGCCTCCAGACAACTGAAAATACATGAGGTAAATTACCCAATGCACGATTTAGAATTAGTTGTAGTTGTATTTACCTTACGGGTTTGGATACATTATTTATATGGTGCTCAAGCACAAATGTTTACCGATCACAAAAGCCTTAAGTATTTGATGACACAGAAGGAATTAAACATGTGCTAAAGAAGGTGGGTAGAACTAATCAAAGATTACGATTGCATAATTGATTATCACCCGGGAAAAGCAAATATTGTAGTTGATGCTGTGAGTTGAAAAAACAAGGAAATAATTAATGGATTAATAGTAGAAGATCGTAAGGAACTTTTGGAGTTGGGGAGTTTACAAGTTTAATTGAATATAAGGGCAAAGGGTTCGCTGTTAGCTAACTTAAGGGCTCAACCAGCTTTGTGGGATAAGATTTGGGAGGTATATGAGAGAGATACAAATGTACTTAAAGAGAGGGATAAGATGAAGGGAAGTAAGGATTCTCCATTTAGGATGAAGGAAAATGGAATATTAAGGATGGGGAATAGGATATATATGCCCAATGATAGGGGTTTGAAGGAAAAAAATAATACTTAAGGAGGCCCACAAATCGAAACTAACAATCCATCCTGGTAGTATGAAGATGTATAAGGATTTGAAGAGTTTTTATTCGTGGCCAAAAAATGAAAAAGGAAATAGCGGAGTATATGGCTAAATGTGTAGTGTGTCAACAAGTAAAAATCAAACATCAAAAGCATGAAGGTGGATTACAACCCCTTTTAATTCCAGAATGAAAATGGAAAGACATCACAATGGATTTGTGATGGGACTATCGAAGAGTAAGACAGGGAATAACACAATGTGAGTGATTGTAGATAGATTAACGAAGTCTATCTTATTTTTACCTATAAAGATGACGGATCCAGTGGATAAGCTAACCATGATATATGTAAATAAAGTGGTTAGTTTTTATGGTATTCTAATTTCTATAGTGTCGGATAGAGACCATCAGTTTACTTCTAGACTATGGCTCAGCCTCGAAAATGCCTTGGGTATAAGATTGAATTTGAGCACAGCTAACCATCCATAAACAAATGATCAATCAGAAAGGACCATCTAGATACTAGAAGACCTATTGAGGGTGTGCATTCTAGAATTTGAGAGAAATTGGGAAGGCCATTTACCCTTGATGAAGTTTTCTTACAATAACAGTTACCAGGCCACTATTGGTATGGCACTATATGAGGCCCTATACGAGAGAAAATGTCGTACTCTCGCATGTTGGGATGAAATTAGGGAAAGGAAACTATTGGGATTGGAACTAGTTCAAATCATTACTGATAAGGTGAGAATAATAAAAGAAACAATGAAGGAAGCTTAGGATATGTAGAAAAGTTATGCCGATAATAGGAGGAGACCCCTTGAGTTCTTAATAGGAGACAAAGTATTCTTGAAGGTAGCACCATGAAAACATAATTTACGGTTTAGAATGAAGGGAAAACTCACACCGCGGTACATTGGCCCGTTTGAGATCTTGGAGAGATTTGGGCCTATGGCTTCCCGATTAAGGTTACCTCGCTATTTGGAGAGAATACACAACATATTCAACATGTCGTTACTAAGGAAAGTAGAAATTAATCCATCACGACTTCTACCACAAGTTTCGATAGACATAAGAGAAGATTTGACTGTGGAAGTGAAGCTGGTGAAGATCTTAGATCGAAGCGATAAAGAATCGACAAACAAGAAAGTCCCGTTAATAAAAATTCTTTGGAGGAACTCATAATTTGAAGACGAAACATGGGAGAGGAAGTCAAAAATAAAGAGGAAGCATCCTGAATTGTTCTCTACCATAGGTACGTCTTCTGAAATTTCAAGGATGAAATTTCTGAAGGGGGGAGAATGTAAGCTCCTAGAAAATGAATGCATGAAATTAAGTAAATAAAGAAGAAACCATTAGTGAAAAACGAAAGTCTTTAACTCAAAGTATGAAGATACATATAAGTTAAAAAAAGAGAGGAAAGGCTACAAGTATGAAGATGATATTAGGACCTAATATGGGAAAGATAGAGTATAAGAGGACTAGATTGAAAAGACATGAACAAGTGAGGGAAAAAAAAGAAGAGAGAAAACCCATCAGCCCTAGGAAGAAAAGAGGGGCTGACTGTAGAAGGGAAATAAAATGGAGTAGCCATTCTTCTCTTTAACATATTCTTGCAAAGAAACAAGTAGAGAAAACACATACAAGCAGATCCATGAGATAATATAAGGAGTATGAGTGGAGATTAAACACCAAAAACAAAACAAATTGAGGAAGAAAAAGAGAGAGGGTTGGCGACAACAGAATGGAGATGAAAAGAGACCAAAAGATTTGAGGCAGAATGAACTTTGAGAGGCAAAAAATATAGCTAGGAACAACCTAACATCCTCCTAGATCATTTTCAAATACTTTGGGTAAGTTTTATATGAAAATACTAGCTCTTAGATTAAGGTTCTTCCTTGAAACCTAGCGTAGACTTTATGCTTAGTCGAGGGAAAGAGTAAAACCAGAAGCGACTCCATCACCGCTGACGGTTTCTGAATCGGCAGTGACATGAATTGCATTGATGATTTTTGAGTTAGCAGTGACTCAGTATTCATTAACGATTTGTAAGTCAATAGTAGCCTATGTGCGCTGACGATTTCAGCGCCAGCCGTAGAATTGGGTTGCGTTGATGATTTCTGGCTTAGCAGCGACTAAGTTTTCATCAATGATTTCTAAGTTAGCAGTAGCCTATATGCGCTGATAAGATGAGAGAAGGAAGAAACTGGACTAAGAGAGAAGAACAGACCACCAAACCCTTTCCTAAAACTGTTGTGAACCTTGAGCTATGAACCACAACCCTTCTGCATCATTCTTGTAATTTTGGGATCAAAATGATGAACAGAAACCCCAAGTAAATGACCTAGAATCCTTACACTAGTTGCTAAGGAAAACTAAACTAAAGAATGCATATAAAACAGGGGTAAATGAGAGGCCAAATCCCAGAACACTTGACAAAGAAAATGGATAATTTAAATACACAAACTAAGGTGGAAGATCGACCATGATGGGGGTTGGACATAATGCAAATGTTATGAGCCAGTGTTCATTGCCAAAATTATGTTGTTTGCAATGAAGTAGTGTTCGCTTTTGAAATGGTGTTGTCTACAGCAAAGCAGTGTTCGCTGCCGAAATTGTGTTTTCAGCAGCGAATTAGAGTTCACTGCTGAAAGTGTGTTGTTTGCAGTGAATCAGAGTTCATTACCAAAATTGTGTTGTCTTCAGCAAAGCAGTGTTTGCTGCCGAAATTGTGTTGTCTGCAGCGAAACAGCATTCGCTGTTGAAATTGTGTTGTCTACAACGAACTAGCGTTCGCTGCTGAAATTGTGTTGTCTGCTGCGAACTAGCTTTTCACTACCGAATTCTAGTGCTTGCAGTGCATTAGCTTCCTCTGCCGAGGTATGTTGTCTGCAGCAAATCAGTGTTCGCTGCTGAATTTCTATTGTCAGCCGCGAACTAGTTTTTGCTAATTAAATTTTACAGCAGATTTACGTATCCGAAATGGTCTGGTGATTAAAATGATTGCTTTGTGTGATGGTAATATGTGGAACAATGGAACATGAACTTGTGTATGCTTGAGCCATGCGTAATGACGAGTTGTGTGCGATTACTGAATACGATTGTACTGATTTGTGGTCATTGATGTTTTAGGTGGTGCGTTCGGGATTGGACCTTCATCAGGACAAGAACACCTCGCGGGTGGAACAAGTAGGTGGTTTTCACCTTCCTATTTTATAATGTTAATTTATGGAATGTTTTATCATGAATGTCACCATATTGTGTTAGTACAAATACCAAGTTGTCAAAGGAGTAATTGTTGATGAACAAATGATTAGCTTCGGCTAATGACATCCAAAATGGATGATCGGGTTGTGTTTCACGATTAACTTCGACTAACAGCATCCGAGACGGATGACCGGGTTGTGATTGATGATTAGCTTCAGCTAATGGCATCCGAGATGGATGATCGGGTTGTGCTTGATGATTAACTTCGGTTAATGGCATCCAAGATGAACGACTGGGTGGTGATTGTTCATTAGCTTTGGCTAATGACATTCAAGATAGATGACCAGGTTGTGCTTGATGATTAGCTTTGACTAATGGCATCCGAGATGGATAACCGGGTTGTGGTTGATGATTAGTTTTGGTAAATGACATCCTATATGGACGGCCGAGTTAATTATAACGATTGGCTTCGGCTAATGGTATCCGTCAGAGATGACGAGTTTGATTTTTGTGATTAGTTTTGGTTAATGGCATCTAAGACGAATAACTGAGTTTAAATATTATTATTAGTTACTGTTAAAAGCATCCAAGGTGGATGAACAGGTTAAGGTGAAGTAATTAACCCGATCGAAGATTAAACTTCAGCCCCACCACTCCTATGGAGAGGTTGGGGCATATGAATGAGGATAATACATCTAGCAAAATAATGAGGATTGTACAGTGTATATGAGAAGTAAATGAAAGAATGTACTCACCTTTGGTTGATAATGGAAAATAACGATAACGTCCTTCTAGTTATTATTATTATGTTTAGATTATTCACAATTTTTGTATCCATGTTGTTTTTGTAGCAGGGACATCACACAATCAAGGTGCGGAGGAAAACCGTTCCACGGGTTCTCATATTTTGAAAGGTGCTATGTAATAGTATGTCTTATGCAAACACAAAAAAAAAAAAACAAACAGAAGTAAAGCTGAAATGACTCCACCATCACTGTTGATTTTTGAATCAGCAGCGACACAATTTTTGGCTGCCGATTTCTAAATCAGCAGCGGCATAGTTTTTGGCTACCGATTTCTGAATCGGCAACGCCACAACAAAGTTTTTGGCTGCCGATTTTTGAATCGACAGCGACACGGTTTTTATTGCTAATTTTTGAATCGGCACCGATAGTATAAAACCTAAAAAAAATAGAGTTGAACCGGCCTATCCTAGGGGAGAATGGGAATAGAAACCAGCCTAAGACAACCTAAAAGAGGGATGGGAACAACCTTATCCAGCACTCCAAACACCCCTTTGCATTTCAGTGGGGTATAAATGCAGCAAGGAGAGAGAAATGAGCACTCTTTCCAAAATGTGTTGCATGCTCTTGCCTTCTTCCTCTCCCTAAAAATCTGCCTGCAACAGCTGCATGCACCACCTTTGAATGGCAGAGAAGAAGAGTGGCCAAGGGAAAGACAAAAGTGGCCAAAGCCATGGAAGGAGAAGGAGTCCAGACCCCTTCCCCATGACCGGCCAGCAGCTGTGACTGCAACAACAACCACTCTCTCCAAGAAGAAGACCCACCTACACCAGTTGCATGTCCCTTGCCTTTAGTGTTTGAAGAAGAAGAAAGCTAGGGAGTTACATTGATGACTGAAACGATGAGAGGAGAGGGAGTGTGACAGACCCGCTATACAGAAGAGATGGAAGAGAAGGAAAAAATTAAGATTGAGGAAAGAACCATGTCATCAAAACCTGCTCTAAAATTGTCAAAAATATAAGGTAAGAGAAATATTCTTCCTTGGCTGGTTGCTGCTCCATAATTTTAAAACAAGAAGGGGATGAAAACCCCAAAGTAGAAGGTTTAATGTTCATGCACTCATAGTTTTGGAAATAATTAAATGGAAGATCTAAGTGGAATGATAAATATAAGAATTATGTGTGTCACACCCGGACATCGTGGTGACCAATTAAAAAATATTTGGATAATGGAAAAAGAACAGATATTTGGCATCTTGTTCTTTTAGGGGAAAAGGTCTTGTTCAAGGAGTCGCCACTTAGTATTATGGTCACTAGGAACCCTAACTGGTCAACAGAGATTCTATGGTACGGGACTGGTTACGCAAAAGGGAAGATGTTATCACCCCTTAAGCGTCCTCCCTAAGGCAGGCTGCATTGCTGGTTTTGTCTAAAATTGCTAAGAATTTGTTCTCCTTTTTTCTTTTTTTTTATTCTTCCTTTCATGTTCCTGACTCTGGCGTTAATGAACAATTCCTATGAATATTTTCAACTCTGGCGTTGGTAAATATCGCACAAATCCAAAAATACAATACTCCTGACTCTGGCGTCAGTGAATATTTTCGCGAAAAATGAATTTGAAGAAGAAATTTTCTATGTCATTTTTTTCTTGTTTATCCTTTATTATTATTTGCCCTTTTTAGATGGAAGTAAAAAAAACATTACATGACATATTTGCATTTAACAGTAATAATCCATAGATTGAGCACATCTACAAAAAATACAAGCACAAAGAAAACAAATCAAATAAAGTAAGAGGGGCCCACAAATAAATCAATGAAGACCCGTAAATATTTTTGGAATTTTCTGATATTGAAAATGGCTCGTTTGGCCAAACGTCAAACTAGAATGGGCATAAAAATTATGGCCAAGGCATAAGGGTGTGTTTTAGCAAACACACTTGTGGGCCGGCTGGGCCTAAAGCCCAGACCGACCTACTCCTTTTTTCTTCTTTTTTTTTGGGGGGGGGGGTTGAGTCCAGCCCAGCCCGCATGGATTGGGTTCGACTCAGCCAGCCCAGCCCGGTCACTGGCCCAAGCTAGTCACCCGGTCGGGCAACAGGCACGTGTGGTTCAAACCACGCGTGCGCTGCACAGGGCGAAGGTAATTAAATTACATTCGCCCTGTTTTCTTATTTTGCAGCAAGAGATGCAGAAACAAAAAGAAAATGAAGGCCTTACTTGGCGATGACGAAGACGGAGACGAAGGCCTTGCAGTATTATGACAGTCTATGAGTGTATGTTCAAACATGCATGAAGATGAATGCAACATATTGGGTATGGATTCGCTTTTTGGGAGGGTGACATAATAATTGCTATTCTTTGGACGTGTGGTCAGATCCGAATCCGATATGCAGTGCAATGCCGAGAGGAGATTTGTTGAGCTTTTTGCCATCTGAGCTTTCAGCCTTGTATACGCACATTGTGAATAAAAAATGGGGGTCTTGGCCCTTTTTACTCCTGACTCTAGCGTCAGTGAATATTTTCGCGAAAAATGAATTTGAAGAAGAAATTTTCTATGTCATTTTTTTCTTGTTTATCCTTTATTATTATTTGCCCTTTTTAGATGGAAGTAAAAAAAAATTACACGACATATTTGTATTTAACAGTAATAATCCACAGATTGAGCACATTTACAAAAAATACAAGCACAAAGAAAAAAAATCAAATAAAGTGCGAGGGGCCCACAAATAAATCAATGAAGACCCCTAAATATTTTTGGAATTTTCTGATATTGAAAAGGGCTCGTTTGGCCAAAGTCAAACTAAAATGGGCATAAAAATTATGGCCAAGGCATAGGGTGTGTTTTGCCAAACACACCCTTAGCAAACACACTTGTGGGCCAGCTAGGCTTAAAGCCCAGACCCGGCCTACTCCTTTTTTCTTATTTTTTTGGGGGGGGGATTGAGTCCAGCCCAGCCCGCATGGGCTGGGTTAGACTCAGCTAGCCCATCCCGGTCACTGGCCCAAGCTAGTGACCCGGCTGGGCAACAGGCACGCGTGGTTCAAACCATGTGTGTGTTGCACAGGGCGAAGGTAATTAAATTACCTTTGCCCTGTTTTCTTATTTTGCAGCAAGAAATGCAGAAACAAAAAGAAAATGAAGGCCTTACCTGGCAATGACGAAGACGAAGGCGGAGAAGAAGATGAAAGTGATGGTTTTCTCTGGAAAACGTTCTTCTTTTCCCTGCTCTTGTGTTTTTTGTTATGGGTTCTCTTTTTCTTTGGTTTTTTTGTTCCCCTGTTTTCTGCTCCTTTCCTTTTCGGTCCCCTTCTTCTGGCGATTCACTGGCTTTTTATAGGGTGTCATGCTGCTTATCTTCCCAGGATCATGATAAGGCATGGGGACATTGTGTTTCAGTCGGATTGAGGCACCAACAGTCCCCGCCCCTGTTGGACTATTTTCTATAAGCATGAGGGCGTGAAAAATTTATCCTTATCTCCCTGGAGTTGTGATCTTTACAAAGATAAGCTTTGCAAATTGAGTTCTAGTTGGACTGGGATGCCGGTGTTTCAACATTTCCATTCCTTCTGTGCAGGCGAGCTTTCAGCGTCCGAGGAAGAGGAAGAGAAACAGCGCATGCTTGAAACGGTGCGTTTCGGGCTGGAAATGACCATTTCTCAATTTGGTCCTCCAAGTTTCAACACTTTAATCGGGCCCCTAGACAGAATTTCAGCGCCTTTCACAAAATGGTACTTGGACCTTAATCACTTGTAATTTTGTCCTTAATCAACTTAGAAATTTAATATTGATTCGATTATGCCCCTGATTTCATTAATTAAACTAATTCTAAGCTTAATTAAATCCTCATACTTATTCATTCTTCAATCAAACTCCCGATATCACTAATTAAACCCAATGATTTCAAGACTAAGGATCATCAGTGCTTGTTTCTTGACCTTCTGTCTTTGGAATTTCTTTCCAAAATGGTTTATCGTGCCCCCTAGTGTTGGGCTTGGGCTCTTTCTCTTTGTTTTTGTTTTTTCCATTCGGCTTTGAGCATCATTGTATTGGTTTTTTTTTTATGCTCAAAAGTTTTTGGATCCTTTGGATTTTTCTTCATGCCCCCAGCTTTGTTAAGGCACCTTTGATGATTGAGAATTTTCTTTTATGCCCCCTAGTGTTGCTTGGGCACTTTCAATCATCGAGGTTTTTTTATGTCTCTCTGTTGCGATGTCGCGGTCGCACAAATTAATTACCCTAGCTTAAAACACACAAGATAGTATAGAGCAAGCAAGGGGTCGATCCCACGAGGAAGGTTT